>Ga0316605_10000068_pt1 | contig 121240 bp, 111 predicted proteins | sample OWC_soil_day20_n_FD_207666 | JGI IMG/M metagenome (GOLD analysis project Ga0316605, IMG submission 207666) | Wetland soil microbial communities from Old Woman Creek delta, Ohio, United States - OWC_soil_day20_noCT | ecosystem: Environmental > Terrestrial > Soil > Wetlands | place: USA: Ohio...
TTCTATTCTGATAAAAGATTGGTACTATTTTGATGCAAAAATCACCAGATCTAATAAAGTGTTTAAAATGAAAAAAATAACGAAAATCTCACCAATCATTTAGTAGAATACCCTATTAAGAGCTCCGTCGGATTTATTAATCGCAAAAGTTAATCAACAAAAAATAACTTCTTACCTCCCCCAATTCCTTTACTGACAAAGCACATATAAATCATCCCTCTCATTAATACATAATACCGGAAAATGATCTGTCTTTCCTATGATTTGTGACTCTTTTGGCCCAAATAGAAAATCTATTAGTGAATAAAACTTAGTCATCATTATCACACTTAGCGTAGCTTCAAAATTTGGAGCCAACTCTATCGATGTTTTATCTATTTGTAATGTGTCTGTCATCGGATGAAACTCATATCGCAGTTCCAAATTACGATACAATTTTTCAACAAATTCAATGTTATTTTCAACTTTACGAGCTACAATCTGTTCTTTATGCTGATTATAAACCACATGAATTGTTCCTTTTATATGCATTTTTGCATAAAATCTAACAAAATAACTTGCCCACATTGCCTTCTCTTTTGCTTGTCTATCAACATCTATCGGAAGTACAACATTCTTATAACTTTCTGATTGTGGGGGTTTGTTCCCAACTACTAATACAGGTACTCTTGAACCTCTTATAAATGAAATAGCTCGTTTGGTCGTAAATAAGGGTTTGGGTTCACTTTTGATTGTACCAGAATTTTTATCTAAAACTCCAATAACAATTAGTATTGTATTGGTTTCTTCTGCTAATAAATAATAGGATTCATTAAAAAAATGCACTTCTGGATATCGAATATCTATTTCAGATTGGAAAATTTTACATAGTAATTTTCCATGCTCAATCGCATTTTTACCATATTCCGTTTGATCGGATAATACCATTATTTTGGTGGGTTTTTTTTCCTCTTCTTCCATGGGTTATCGAAGTCCTTTAACTGTTGATTTTCCGGGTAAATAATCTTTAAGATAAAATGGCTCAAAATACGGGAGATCATCAAAATCTTCATTTTCAAATTTTTGATAAGCCATAAGAATCATATTTTGAGCCGATAGGGGTGATTCAGAAAACATTGCATTTGGGTATCTTGAAAGTAATTCTTTACTTTTTGACATCCCATTTCCACAAAAGATTACTATATTTTGTTCCAGAATCTCTTTGAATGATTCCTCATCGATTATTTCCGCATGGATCTCATTCATTAACTCCATGTCAGAGGAATATAGCGTTGTATAGACTTCCATTCTTCGTGCATCTATCATAGGCGCTAACAAGTAAGGCTTTTCAATTTCAAATCTATCTTGTTGAGCCCCGATGGCTATACTCTTCAATGTTGAGATCGTGATCACTGGAATATCTAAAGCATAACATAATCCTTTTGCTGTAGATGCTCCAATTCTTAATCCTGTATAAGATCCTGGACCAATACTGACTGCAACAGCGTTGATATCAGATATTTGAAGTTGGTTGCTTTTAACAAGCTCTTCAATAAAAGGTATCAATTTTTCAGCATGAGATAATCCTTTAGACTCCTCTTTGAGTGCAATTAATTGTTTCCCTCTGGATAATGCCACTGAGCAAATTTCTGTAGCGGTTTCTATATGTAAAATGATGGGTTCCATAAATAAATTTTCTATTTTGAATAAAACAATTTTTTCATCCGTTCCTCATTCCAGTTCCTCGTAATTCTGACAATAATATAAGTTATCAAAAATCCAAATAGTGGTCGAAATATAAAAACACCTGTATAGTGTGCTCCTATGGAGATCATGAGAAGTGAATCTTCAATTAAGCTATGAACTAATGACATTAAAAGTAATGCATAGAATACATCTCTTTTAGGAAGATCATTCTTTTCAACTTCATTGATGATCAGTCCACCACCATAAGCTAATCCTAAAGTGATCCCAAAAACGGTGATGGGAATCACCTCTTTTCCTATACCCAATGATTTTAAGATAGGATGTAATCCCTTATTAACCAATTCTATAACTCCAATTTTCTTCAGTATATCTAAGAGAATTATCAGAAAAGTTATCATAATAAATATAATTCCATAGTTTTTCAATTCTGTTAATATCCATTTCCAGAATGAGCCACTTTTATCGGAGATAACAAGCTGATTAATTATTCCTGGTTCATAATTTAAACCATGAAATAGTTTATAAATTTGGTACAAGAGAACACCGGCAATAAATCCAACTATAAAACGGGCGAGAAAAAGGGGAATCACTTTTGCACCTGCCTTTTTTGTTACAGCCAGTTCAATGGGTAATGAGTGTGCAATCAGAATGATGGTGGCTAAAACAGATATTTGAGCAACAGTGAGGTGAGAGGATATTGAAAAATAGGCTACCATTCCTGCATACATATTTCCAATCATGGCAGAAGCCCAAACCAAACCCATTTCGCCAGGTAAACCCATCCAATTCATCATGGGTGCAAGAGCATCTCCAACATAAACAATTGCACCGGTAACTTGTAAAATTTTGACAATTATTGTAACCGGAATCATTATCTTAAAAATCTTAAGACTCGTCTTTCCTCCTTGCTTTATCCATTCAATAACTTGATTCCAAAATAATCTCATACAATTTTTCTGCAAAAATACACGATTTTTTTATATATTTGCGACCTAAATATCAAATCACCATGACTGTAAATCTTCTCGATACACCCATTGAATTCCTAAAAGGTGTTGGCCCAAAAAAAGCAGAATTGTTCAAAAAAGAGTTTGAGATTTTTAATTATCAGGATCTCTTGGAATATTATCCTTATAGACATATTGACAAATCTAAAATTTATCAATTATCTGAGATCCAAAGTGAGGGAGCTTATCTGCAATTTAAAGGGAGGATCACCTCTTATGAAATTTTAGGTGAAAAATTTTCGAAAAGATTAGTCGCTCAATTTCAGGATGAAACAGGTAAAATTGAATTGGTGTGGTTTAACTCTCTCAGATGGGTTGAAGAATTAATAAAAGAGAAAAAATCGTTAATTGTATTTGGAAAACCAACTCTTTTCAATAGAAAATGGCAGATTACACATCCGGAATTACTGGATACCCAATCCCAGGCCGATAGTTGTGTTTCATTGGCTTTTCAACCCCTATACAATACCTCAGAAAAAGCTAAGAAGGGTGGACTCGATTCTAGGGCGATTTCCAAACTTATGATCACTTTATTGACTCAAATTAAAGATATTATTCCGGAACATCTCTCCCAATCATATATAGAAAAACTTAAATTACTGCGACTTAAAGAGGCATTGGAACATATCCATTATCCAAAAGATAATGAGATGTTATCCAGGGCAAAGTTAAGAATTAAGTTCGATGAACTTTTCTTTACTCAACTCAAATTATTGAAAATTAAACAAATCAATGCTACAAAGAGTATTGGATTTCCATTTAAAGTGGTTGGAGAATCATTCAATACTTATTATAAAAACTTCTTACCTTTTGAACTAACAAATGCTCAAAAAAGAGTTATAAAAGAGATTCGTGCAGATGTTGGAAGTGGTAGGCAAATGAATAGATTGCTTCAGGGCGATGTAGGTAGTGGAAAAACAATAACTGCCCTCTTGGTGATGTTAATAGCCAAAGACAATGGTTTTCAGTCTTGTTTAATGGCTCCAACAGAAATATTGGCTACTCAACATTTTGAGTCGATTAAAAAGTTACTCAAAGATATGCCGGTCAAAGTTGGGTACTTATCCGGTTCTACTAAAACTGCTGACAGAAGAGTTTTATTTGAAAACTTACAAAACGGATCGATAGATATTCTGATTGGCACTCACGCATTGATTGAAGATCAAGTAAAATTTCAAAATTTAGGATTAGTTGTTATTGATGAACAACACCGTTTTGGAGTGGAACAACGGGCAAAATTGTGGACTAAAAACGAGACTTCTCCTCATATACTAGTAATGACTGCTACTCCAATTCCCCGTACTTTAGCTATGACAGTGTATGGAGATTTAGATATTTCTGTAATTAATGAATTACCTAAAGGGAGAAAACCTATAATTACCAAACTGATGTATGATCGGGATCGTCTTTCTCTTTTTGGGTTTATGAAAAAACAGATTGAGGAGGGTCGACAGATTTTCGTCGTTTATCCGCTTATCCAAGAATCTGAAAAAATGGATCTATTTGACTTGATGGCGGGTTACGACTTAATGACTTACCATTTTCCCCTTCCACAATATGCTGTTGGGATTGTTCATGGTAAAATGAAAACGGATGAGAAAGATTTTGGAATGCAGCAATTTATTCAGAAAAAAACACAAATTCTGTTATCCACAACTGTCATTGAAGTGGGCATTGATGTTCCCAATGCTTCTGTTATGGTGATAGAAAATGCAGAAAGATTTGGATTGTCACAATTGCATCAGCTTAGAGGAAGAGTGGGTCGTGGGGCTGATCAATCCTATTGTATTTTAATGGCCGGTGATAAACTTAGCCATGAAAGTAAACAACGTCTAAATGCAATGGTTTCAACAAATGATGGATTTGAAATTGCAAATATTGACTTACGATTACGTGGTCCCGGAGATATTCAGGGTACCCGGCAAAGTGGTGTTTTGGATTTTAAATTAGCTGATTTGATTCATGATGAAAAACTAGTCGGTTTTACACGAAAACTGGCCAAAGAATTGCTTGAAAATGATCCAAACTTCCAAAATCCTGAAAATAAACCGATCTTTGATCATTTAAAAAATATAATGTCAAAAAATAGTATATGGGGAAAGATTAGTTAATGAATTATTAATTATATGTTATTTTATTGTTAATTTATTGTGAAAATAAAACTTTTATATATAGGAAAAGAAGATGCTGAGTTGTTTCAGCAAGGGATCGACTTTTATACCAAAAAAATTCAATTTTATAATCCTTTCGAAACGGTGGTGATCCCATATCTCAAAAACACCAAATCATTATCTGTTCTTGAACAGAAAAAAAGGGAGGGAGAGTTCATTTTTAAAAAAATTGAATCCTCTGATTTTGTTGTTCTGCTGGATGAAAACGGTAAAGTAAAATCTTCCCTCGAATTTTCAAATTTAATTCAACAATCTTTAAATCAGGGTCACAAAACAGTAGTTTTTGTTATTGGTGGAGCTTATGGGTTTTCTGAAGAAGTTTACCAAAGGTCAAATCTAAAACTTTCTTTATCAAAAATGACCTTTCCCCACCTAATGACAAGGCTCATTTTTGTGGAACAACTGTACCGAAGTTTCACAATATTGAAAAATGAACCGTATCACCATCAATAAGATACGTTAATAATATATAAAATATTAGGAAAATATTAAAATGGTCCTATTGTTACGTTTTTTTTCATATTTTTGTAAACTTAATTATGAAATTATAAACAAATAAATACCATTATGAAAAAATCTATTCTTTCATTCATTTTGTTAACAGTAATGGCATTTGGTTTCAGTGCCAATATTGTTCCTGTTGAAAAAGCACAGTTAGTATCCAAAAACTTTGTTACTGAGTTAACAGGTCGTAATGAATTTACCACATCTGACTTTGTATTGGTTTATACTGAAGTTGATGAAAACGGAGATCCTGTTTTTTATTGCTTCCAATTCAGAACACAAGGTTTTGTTATGATATCTGCAACAGAATCTGCACAACCTGTTTTATCGTTCTCATTTGAAAACAATTTTGAGCCAAATGGATCAAAAAATTATTTTATGTTGAAATATCGTGATGAGATTTCAAAGATTAGAAAAAATAGCTCCCTTTCTAAAGGTTATGCTGCTGACTGGGCACATTATAGTGCTGAAAATTTTGTTCCAAATGCATCAAAAGATGGTGCAGGTATTGAGCCTTTAACAACAACAGAATGGAGTCAGGAAAAATATTACAATGCCTATTGTCCTTTTGATTCAAGACCAAGTACCACAGTTACCCCTCAAGCTCGTGACTATAGAGCACTTAATGGTTGTGTAGCAGTGAGCATGACTAATCTTTTATATTATCATAGATGGCCTGCTAAAGGTAGTAGTGGGGTATCCTATATTCCAGTTGATAATGATGCTACTCCTCCCTTTTCCTACCCTCGTCAAACCGTTAACTTCGGTCAAACAAACTACAACTATAATGTAATGTATGAAGGTAAACTTGGCGACAAAAACAATTATGTTAATGAATTAGCTAAAACTTTCTATCATACCGGTGTTTCTGCTTATATGTCTTATGGTAATAATGGATCAGGTTCTAATTCAATCGATGCACTTAGTGCTCTTAAAATGAACTGGAAAATGAATCAATTTGCAGCTAATATTAGAAAAGAGGATATGACTTCTGAAGTTTTTGTTGATTCTATCATTTCTCAATTGAATAGAAATCTTCCTGTTTATTTAGGAGGTACTATCGACGGAGAAGATGGACACGCATTCATGATTGATGGTTATACTGTTGCCGGAACAAATAGATATTTACATGCAAATTTTGGATGGGAAGGTTATAAAAATGGTTATTATGCATTCGGAAATATTGATGGTTATAATGCTGATGAAAACATCCTAATTAATGTATTCCCAAATGTTGGTGATTCTATTTTAAAACCTGTTATAAGTATTGATACCATTTCTGCAACTATTGGTACTATTTCTGATGGTTCAGGTTATATCAAATATCAAAACAATACGAATCGTCAATGGTTTTTCTCTACTCCTGGAGCAACTTCTTATAAATTTGATTTTTCAAAAATCAAAACTGAAGCAACTAATGATGTTATTACCATTTATAACGGTCCAACCACAGCCTCAGGTATTAAAGCCCAATTTAGCGGTAACTACCTTATGAAAGGAACTAATGATTCTCAAGGTGTTTATCCTAGTAATTTCACAGGCACAGCACTTCCTGCTTCTATTATTGTTAACGCTTCCGCTGTTTTGGTTACTTTTACCTCTAATGCTACAGTAAATGATTATGGTTTTGTATTAAATTATGAAGCTACTTTATCACCTAATACTCAAACCTATGGTTCTGGTTTAATTACTATTTCTGGAGGTGCAACTCATGGATTTATTACAGAAAAAAATGGCGTGGTTGCTGATGATGTTCCTTACGCTGCCAATAGAGAATTGTATTTTAACGGAAAAGGTTTTTATTGGTGTGACGGTTTTGCAATGGCATTTACTAAATTCGATTTAGCTGAAGGTGACTATGTAGATATCTGGACTTATGAAAACGCTAATACTGGTACACTTCCTGAACTAGTAAAAAGATTTGATATGAATAACAAACCTAATGGAGTTATCAATCTTAATAAAGGCTATTTTTATGTAAGCTTTATTTCTGATAACTGGAAACAAGGTACCGGATTCGTATTAGAATATTTCGCAATTGTAGGTGTTAATGATATTGCAGGTGTTGAAAATATCAATGTTTATCCAAATCCAACTTCCGGACAACTTAATGTTGCTATCACTTCTAGTCTTAATGAAAATGTAACATTCCAAATCGTTGATATGATGGGAAGAACCATCTCTTCTGAATCTATCCCAGTGGATGGAAACTACACTTATAATACTTCAGTTCGTGATCTTTCTGCAGGTATTTATATGGTTAATGTGATCTCTTCTAAAGGTAAATCAATTCACAAATTTGTTGTTGAATAATTTTTCCTTTCTTCATATACAAAAAAGGCGGTTTTTCCGCCTTTTTTTATTTTTACTAAAATATATTGTATCTTTGTCCGTTCCATTTCAAAAAAATTGAAAACTATGAAAAAAATACTCATTACAGGTGGCGCCGGTTTTATTGGTTCTCATGTAGTCAGACTTTTTGTTACCAAATATCCTCATTATGAAATATTTAATCTGGATAAACTAACCTACGCCGGAAATCTTGAAAATCTAAAAGATATTGAAGCCTCTCCTAATTACCATTTTATTCAAGCAGATATTGTTGATGGAGATACCATTTTAAACCTATTTAAAAAACATCAGTTTGATGGAGTGATCCATTTAGCCGCAGAATCACATGTGGACAGATCTATTGAAAATCCTTTGGAATTTATTTATACCAATGTTGTTGGCACCGTTAATCTTTTGAATGCTGCAAAAGTGATTTGGAAAGATAATTTAACCGATAAAAAATTCTATCATATCTCTACCGATGAAGTGTATGGATCCCTTTCAGATTCAGGTTCCTTTACTGAAGAAACCCCTTATGATCCGCATAGTCCATACTCTGCAGCTAAAGCTTCCTCTGATCATTTTGTGAGAGCCTACCACGACACTTATAAACTCCCTACTGTCATCTCTAACTGCTCTAATAATTACGGACCTAACCAATTTCCTGAAAAACTGATTCCCCTCTTTATTCACAATATCAAAAACAATATTCCCCTACCCGTTTATGGCAAAGGAATTAACGTGAGAGATTGGTTGTATGTGGAAGATCATGCCCTCGCTATTGACCTTATCTTTCATAAAGCTGAAATTGGAAAAACATACAATATCGGAGGCAATAACGAATGGAAAAATATCGACCTCATCAAACAATTGATTCAAATTATGGATCGTAAATTAGGGAGACCCGAAGGAGCTTCACTTTCGTTAATCACTTATGTTACAGATCGAGCAGGTCACGATTTACGCTACGCCATTGATGCTTCCAAATTAAAAAATGAACTGGGATGGGAACCAACAGTGATATTTACTGAGGGTTTTGAAAAAACAGTGGACTGGTATTTGAATAACAATGAGTGGCTCCAATCAATAGTTTCCGGAACCTATAAAAACTATATACCTAAAAAAGTATGATCCGTTTTTTAACCGGTGATCAAATTGATAAACAAAAGTGGGATGCCCTGATTCAGAGATCCCAATTCCCAACTATTTTTGCCAGTTATGAGTTTCTATCCATTGCATCTCAAAAATGGGGTGCATTAGTAGAAAATGATTATGAAGCCGGATTCCCTTTACCTTATCATAAAAAATGGGGGATCTCCTACATTTATTCTCCACCATTCATTTCCCGGTTAGGACTTTTTTCAATCTTTCCTTTTGATGATTCTAAAATAGCAGTTTTTATTAAACATATTCCTAAACAATTTAAATTGGTTGAACTGATTCTCAATCCAACCAATCAGATTGAAAATGCCATATATCATACTTCATATACCTTAAATCTGAACCAAAATTACGCTGATATTCAAAAAAAATATTCTGAAAATACGAAAAGGAATATCAAAACAGCTTTAAAGTTTCCCCTTCAAGTTACCCATGATATTCCTCTCGATTCGATTATTCATTTGTTTCAGGAAAACAGAGGCAAAAAGATTAAGAATGGAATTCCTGATTACCACTATCATATTCTTAATCAATTGGTTAATCATGCTGATTATGAAGGAAAAATAGAATACTATGGGGTCCGGGATGAAGATCAGACTCTTTTGGCAGGTGCAGTTTTTTTGATAGATGTTGATAGGATATGGTTTTGGTTTTCCGGCAGAAATAATCAGTTTTCTGAAAAAAGAGCAATGTTTTATTTAATTGATCAATTCATCCAACAACATAGCAGCTCTAAATACCTTTTAGATTTTAATGGATCTAACAATCCTGATATTGCTAGATTTTATGCAGGATTTGGAGCTCAGTCATATAGTTGCCCATTTTTAGTTAAAAAAGATCTTTTTACAAATTTTTTCATAAAATGGTATAAAAAGTGGAAAAAATAGTACTTTTACACTAAAATTGTTCAATATGATACCCGTAATCAATTTAGGCTCGACAAACTCCCTCTTTAATCAATTTATTTCTGAAATCAGAAATGTTGACATACAAAAAGATAGTATGAGATTTCGTAGAAACATGGAAAGATTGGGAGAGATTTTTGCTTACGAGATAAGCAAAAAAATGACTTATGTTAAAAAAGAGATCACAACTCCTTTAGGGGAAATTCCCATTCCGCTTATAGAGCAACAACCAGTTATTGCTACTATTCTTAGGGCCGGGTTACCATTACATCAAGGATTTCTGAACTATTTTGATCAGGCTGAAAATGCATTTGTATCTGCTTACCGTAAACATCATCGGGATGGATCTTTTGAAATCCAATTGGATTATATGTCCTCCCCTATTATAAAAAATAAAACATTGATTATCACGGATCCCATGTTAGCCACCGGAAAATCGATGTTGATTGTGTATAAGGAGTTGATTTCCGGAGGAGCTCCCAAACACACCCATATTGTTAGCACCATTGCCAGTACACAAGGGATTGAGTATTTACAAAAACACTTACCTTTAACCAAATGTACAATCTGGGTAGGTGCCATTGACGATGAACTGACCGCACAATCATACATAGTTCCCGGATTAGGCGACGCCGGTGATTTAGCCTACGGAAACAAAACGCAGGAATAAGGCAAAAGACGAAAGGCGAAGGGCAAAAGGGGACTGTAACTGTAAAATATTAGCACATTAGCTTATTAGCACTTTAGCTTATTATCACATTAGCTTATTATCACATTAGCACATTAGCTTATTAACTTTACCGGATTATCGCTTAAAAATTGATCTGGTGGGAAACCACTATTTCCCACAATAAATGCAGATTGAGGATTATATTTTTCACGAAATAGGGATAACCCTTTGCTCGCTGTATCATGGTTGCTTTTCACTTCAATTGCTACAAATTTACTCCCCGATTTCATAATATAATCCACTTCATAATTATTTTCCCGCCAATAAAAGGCTTGATAACCACTTGTAAAGGTATTACATGCAATATGAGCCCCAATTGCAGATTCAAAAATTCGTCCCCAAATTTTTGGATTCTTAACAGCATCATCGAACTTAAGATCCTCATATACAGTCCTTAATGCATTATTATAGACCTGAAATTTTGGAATACTGGCTCTTATTCGGGATTGATCTCCACAAAACTTAGGTAATCCACATAATAATCCACTTTCAGATAATAAATTCAAATATCCTGATAACGTAGTCGTATTTCCGGCATCATGAAGTGAACCAATCAATTTTGTTAATGATACAATCTCACCTGAGTATGAAGAAGCAAGTTCAAAGGTTTGTCTTAGTAAAGCCGGTTTATTGATGACACTATTCATCAGGATATCTTTATTTATCGTCGCATCAATGATGGAACTTAAAATGTACTCTTTCCATCTTAATTCATTGTGGATCAAATCTGCTGCACCCGGATATCCTCCAAAAAATATATATTGTACTAAAGTTAGATCAAAAGCCTCCTGCATTTCAAAAAAATTCCAATGAGTCATTTTAATCGTTTCAAATCTACCGGCTAAACTTTCAGATAATCCCTTTTCCAACATCACTCTGGATGAACCTAAAAGGAGCACTTTAATATTTATATTATGAAAACTATCAATATCCCACTCTTTTTTAACGGCTTCACTCCAATTGTTAACTTTTTGGATTTCATCAATGACTAAAATAATTTCATCCCATTGATTAAATTTCAGTTTGGCTCGTGCATTATCCCAACAATCAGTAATCCAACTATTTTGAGATGAGGGGATCAAATCAGCAGAAAAAAACAAAAAGGGTTTTGTAGTCACCTCTAAAACTTGTTTTACCGTAGTTGTTTTCCCCACCTGACGTGGGCCCATGATCACTTGAATAAACTTTCTTTTTTCATTCAACCGATCTTTAATGGTCTGAAAATAAGTTCTTTTAAACATAATTCAATTTTTTACTCAATGCACTGAGTAAAATTACTCAATACACTGCGCAAATATACAATAAAATTTCATATTCACACATTCACGGCATTATTAATTTTAAAAATTTGGGTTCAATTTGGCAAAAGGTAAAAGAAGAATTAGCAAATGGCAAATTAATGAATGAATAATGAATAATGAGCATTCGAGCATTCGAGCATTCGAGCATTCGAGCATTCGAGCAATCGAGCATTCGAGCATTCGAAACACTGTGATACACCGTTTAACACTGAGAAACACTGTGTAAAAAAACCCACTAACGAATGACAACAGACTGATGATTTGTGCTCATCTGTTCTATCTGTGTCATCAGTGTTCTATGAGGCGAAAGGCTAAGGGCAAAAGGCAAAAGTTAAGTGACGTGAGAGTGGAGAAATTTGAGGTAATTTCTTCCAAAAATGGTCTTTACAGATCAAAATTCAATCTAATTTTTTAATTAAAAAATATCTTCAGAAAAATTCTACTCTATTTTTCGACCCTAAAAATTGCACTTTGGAGCTTTTTTACGACGCTCAGTTAACTAAAGTGTTAAATATTCTTTAATAAAAGTTAAAAATGGGGGGGGTAAAAAAGGGTTTTTTTGTATTAATTTATTTTTTATATTTGCACCATAAACATGCTCTAAAAATATTGAAATTTAATAAAAACAATTTATGATTCTAATTCTCTGTAAGACCAATTTAAGCTAAATAGCCTCTGTCAAAAAGTGCTGCTGTTGACAGAAGGCGATAATCAGGTGCACCGCAGGGAATGGTATCAGTCCTCTAAAACTTATTAACCAAACCCTGCTCCCGGCACCCAAGTAAAAATGAATATTTAAATACATTATTCGTTGGCACAATATTAACGGCTAAAATAATAAATTTTTAGTTAAGAAAATGCTTATTTAAATAATTTTAATAAAATTTAATCATCATGGGGAAAAAAACAAGTTTACTTGCTCTAATATTAACATTTGTTGTATTATTTGTATTTGGTGAGACAGGTGGGAGTAGTAAAAAATCAAACTGTATTTGTTTATATAATCCGAATTTGAATAATGGAGAATGCAAGGTAATTGTAAATAATCCTTTAAGAATTGGATACGAATGTGTGAGTACAAATGGATTTCTAAACTGTTATCAAACACAATGTACTGGATCTACAAATCCTGATCCTCAACAATAAAGTATCTCATTTATTCAATGAAAGTAAAAAATGAAATATGTTTTATAAATTTAACTATCCTATTAATTTTTTCTAATTTAAAATTATAATACTTTTTTATACGAAATATAAAAATTAAAAACAATGATAAGGATATTATGTAAATCCAATTTAAGCTGAATAGCCTCTGTCAAAATATGCTGCTGTTGGCAGAAGGCGAAAATCAATTGCACAGTAGGGAATGTATCTGTCCTCTATAACTTATTAGCTAATCCCTACTCCCGAATCCAAGCATGCGTTCATTTTTCTATTCTATGACTTAAAGCGAGTACAATTTTTCTCATAATAATAAATAGTTACTCACAAATCATTACAAAATAACTTAAAAAAAATCGTATGAAAAAAATATTTTTAATTTTATGTGTTTTACTTTCTGTTTCACTTTTTGGTGAAGTGGGAGGTGGTAAAAAAAAATCACAATGTTCTTGTTTAGGAGATCCTAAAAAAAATGATGGATCTTGTGTTTCAATTGTTAATGATCCATTAAGAGAGGGTGCTAAATGTTCAGAATCAAATGGAAATAAAGATTGTTATGGAACAATGTGTTCAGGAGAATCACCAGTGACTCCTCCTGCTAGCTAAAATCATCAAAACCCTCATATATATAATGAGGGTTTTTTAAAAAAAATTATATGAAATTATCAAAATATTTTTATTTAATATTGTTTGTTCTTTTTTTATATGGTTGCAAAGAAAAAACAAACCAAAAAGCAGCCCTATACTTTGAAGGGAATATTGCTTTTAAACTATCTGAAACGACCTCACATGCTGGAATTTTAAAAATTTTTCCTTTTAAAGACAGTAATATCGATTATATTTCAATTTTTGATGGCCCATTTAAAACTTTATACATTTATACTTTAAAGGATCAAAAAATGGTAAAAAAAATTGTCATCAAAGACTCATTATTTGATGCTTATGATGCAAGTTTATATATTAACAATTTGGATTCAATATTTATTTTAGAGATGTTCAAAAATAATCTTTACTTAATTGATTCCAATGGGAATACTATCCAAAAAATTAAAATTAGAAACAAAGAGTTAATTGACTTTGAAAATAAAAAAGGTAATATATATATACCTTTTCCTTGTGATGCCTCTAACTCAAATGGATTTTATTTTTTTGAAAATAAAATATATTTGTCAAGTACTGGTAATTCAACAGTTGACTATTCAAATAATTGTAAGGATATTTATGTTATAAATTTGTTAAATCAGAAATCTGAATTAACATTTCAAAAACCTCAAATATACTATAATGGATATTGGGGTAATAATTTTCAACATTCTTTACAACTAACATTTATTTCAGAAACAAAACAGTTTATTGTAAGTTATGGGGCGGACCACTATGTTTATGAAACGGATTTTAAAACAAATAATAAAAAACATATGTTAAAATCAAGATACTTACTTGACTTAAAACCTTACGGATATAATAAACCTTCTTCTTATCTACAAGATCCTTCTATCGAAAAGTATAATTACTGTGCTGGATCATATTCAAATACATATTATGATGATAAAAACAAGAAATTTTTGAGATTTGTAAATTTACCATATACTGATCAACAATATAATGAAGAAATGAAGACAGGATTTCAGCCTTTAAAACGATCAGTTATAATTACAGATAATAAATTTAATTATATAACTGAAATTATTCTTGATGAAAAAATTACAATTCCTGTTTTTATTTATGATGGCAAATTATATTTCAATGATAGTGACTCATATAGAAAAAATCAAGATTCAATCTACTTTAAAAAATATTCAATAAAATTATGAAATCGTTAAAAATATTTTCTTTTATTTTACTTTTATTAGGATTTTTATCCTGTTCTCAACAAGATAGAAAAATAAATTTAATTAATAACAAAATCAAAATTCATTTTGAAAATATTCACTCTATAAAAGAATACAAAGCCATTGTTTTAATTCCAAGGGAAGGTTGTGGAGGTTGTATCTCAGATGCAACATCAAAAACTACAGAATTATTAATCAAAAGAAGAGATATTCTGTTAATTTTTACTGATGTGACAGATATGAAACTACTAAAAATTCAATTTGGGAATAATTTATTAAAAGATCCAAATGTGAGCATTGATGTTCCAAATATATTTGTTGATAAAAGAGTTTCCTCAATCTATCCTCAAATTTTTTATTTAAAAAATGGTAAATGTGATTTTTTTGAGGTTTTCGATGTTACTTCAGAAAGATTTAGAACTTTATAAAATAAACCTCATGAAAAAATCAATCCTTATTCTGTCTCTATTGTGGCTTACTACATTTTTGTCTGCACAAACTATTGAATTTGTGGGAGTTGTTAAAGACTCCTTATCCAAAGAAACGATCTCTTATGCATCCATCATTGCCATTAATGAACAAGACTCCGCTATTGCCGGTACCATATCTGACGAAAAAGGTCGATTTAAACTACCTATTCCACTATCACAAACAGTTACATTGAAAATTAGTTTCCTTGGTTATCAAACCTCTATTAAATCAATTAAAAAATCTGAAAAAAAAAGAATTGATTTAGGTACTCTATTATTGACCCCCGAAACCAAAATGTTGGCTCCTTTAGAAATTAACGGAACAGCTGCCCGGGTGGAGCGGAAATTTGATAAAACGGTGTATCGGATTGATGAAACAACAACGGCAGCTTCCCTCACTATTTACGATCTTTTAAGAACATTACCCGGTGTTACAGTAGAGGAGGACAACACGATCATTTTTAAAGGGGTTTCTCCGGCAATTTATGTTGATAATACCCCTTCTCAACTTCTTTATCCGAACCTACTTGCCATTCCTGTAGATCGGGTTGAGAAAGTGGAGTTGATTGATGCTTCAATGAGAAGAGGGGGCTCCGGAAATGGTGGAATCATCAATATTAAACTGAAAAAAATTACCGATGATGGTTTTAGCGGCGTTTTATCCACCAAACCTGCTACCATATCTTTTAAAAATGTGGATCAATCCTCGAATTTAGTGAATCTTAATTTCAAAAAGAAAAATAATATTTTTGTGAGCAACACCAATTTGAACACCAATAACAATCAAAATGGGTATAGCTCAATTTCAACTTTTTTTAATAATCCCATTATTTCGGATTCGATTTCGGAATTGAATAAATCCTTTTATGATAAATCTTATTATAGCATTTCTGAATGTTTAGGGTATCTTTATCAACCAAATGATGCGACAAAGTTTACATTCAGTATGGGGGTTTACTTAGCAAAAGATCATTCCACTTCACATGATGAATTTATTCAAACCAATGAATTAATTAATACAATAACCAATTCCATCATTAAAAATTCTAGTTCAGAATGGAGTGATCTATCCGGATCTATGGGAATCAATTATTGGCATCAAATTGATACAAATGACCAATATATGGAAGCGAATCTCTATTATGCACTTTATGGTGGTAAAAGCATGTATAAAACAATTCAGCAAATTGAGTATATAAGTTCGGAATTAATTGATAGCGCATCATATCTGAATGGTTTTTCTCAAAAAGATTATCCCCAAAATCTATTTTTTGATTTCTTTTATAATAAACCTCTGTCCAAAAAAACGCGATTCAATATATACTATGCATTTGAGAATCAATTTCATCAAAAATCACAAATCAGGGTATTTGAAAACAATATTTTAAAACCAATGTGGAATAAAGATGATCAATATTTTGAGATCAATCAAACATTATCTATCCGCTTAGGAACAAAATATAAAAAATGGAAATGGGATTTTGGAATAAATTTGGAAGATCAAAATTTTAAAGGATCTTACAGAAGAATTGATGAAGATGGAACTGATTCTATTCATTTACTCAATAAAAACTTTTTTAAGTTTTTACCCTCTTTTGTCATGGCATATACATTTGATAATGAACAAGAACTTAAACTAAGTGGAGCTGTAACCAGTGATTATTTGTATTTTCATAATTTACTTGACTTCGTTTATAAAGAAAATTATTCTTGGTCAACTGGAAATAGTAATTTAAAACCACCCAAATACTATTCCCTCTATTTTGGTTATTCTCTTTCTAAAAGTTATTGGAATGGAGCTGTTGACCTTTTTTATTCCTACTCCAACAATTTTAACAGACCTGTTTCATCACAGGTAACAGAGTTGATTTCATTACATAAATGGTATAACATTGCAGAAATAAATAAAATTGGGGCAAATTTTTCATTATGGTTTATGATTAAAAAATTCAGCGCATCCATTTTCTCCAGTTTTTATTTCCAAAAATTTAATATTGATAAGTTTAAATTGATTGCATTAGAGCTAAATATGCCCTATACAACTCCCAATGAATTTCATTTTAATTATTACATCTATGCTTCTATGAACTATAGAATTAAGAAATTCACTGCTCAAAGTACCATTTACTATTTTGGAAAGGAGTATGATGAAACAGGATATTCCAATGGATACGTAAATCTTTCTCTTTCTGTAAATTACAGATTTTTAAAAGACAAACTCCAACTTGGTCTCGGGGCAAGAAACCTATTAAGAAATCTCTTTCCAATTAAAAACGAAGGTAATAGTTTTGGCGTTTTAAGTGTTAGTGAATCTTATGGTTTTGGATACCAACCAGCCCTCTTCATTTCTGCTCGCTATGATCTGAATTTTGGTAGTAGGAATACGGAGTATATTAATGGGAAGAAATAATGTGCTATTGTGCTAATTAATAATGTGATATTTATTTTATTAATAGGTGCTTTTTATCATTATCATACATTTTCTGTTTTGATATGTGAATTTAAATCTATTTTTAGGATCACAGTGTTCCATGGTGTAAAAGGAGTTTCACAGTGTTTAAATTATTCAAATTCAGGAAAACCAACACTGTGATACACCGTTTAACACTGAGAAACACTGTGTAAAAAAACCCACTAACGAATGACAACAGACTGATGATTTGTGCTCATCTGTTCTATCTGTGTCATCAGTGTTCTATTATGGCGAAAGGCAAAAGGCGAAGGGCAAAAGTTTAGTGACGTGTGACTAGAGAAATTTGAGGTAATTTCTTCCAAAAATGGTCTTTACAGATCAAAATTCAATCTATTTTTTTAATTAAAAAATATCTTCAGAAAAATTCTATTCTATTTTTCGACCCTAAAAATTGCACTTTGGAGCTTTTTTACGACGCTCAGTTAACTAAAGTGTTAAATATTCTTTAATAAAAGTTAAAAATGGGGGGGGGTAAAAAAAGGTTTTTTTGTATTATTTTATTTTTTATATTTGCGACATAAACATGCTCTAAAAATATTGATATTTAATAAAAATAATTTATGATTCTAATTCTCTGTAAAACCAATTTAAGCTACATAGCCTCTGTCAAAAAGTGCTGCTGTTGACAGAAGGCGATAATCAGGTGCACCGCAGGGAATGGTATCAGTCCTCTAAAACTTATTAACCAAACCCTGCTCCCGGCACCCAAGCTTGTGGCGAATATATATTAAATTATTCGTGGGCACAATTCAGAATACAAAAATAGCAATTATATTTGAATTCAGAAGCGCAAAAATTCTGATTTATTAATAATTAAAATTTTTCACTTTCAAAAAAGATTATATATGAAAAAAATAAGTATAATATGCACAATCCTTTCACTTACATTCATTTTCTTATCTTGTGACAAGGAAACAAACACGTTAACAAAAGATGATTTTAATTCTCAAGAATACACTATTCAACAGAATAACAGTAAAGAAGATGGTTTTGTTTATGGTGGGGATAATATTTATGGAGAAGGTTGGATTGGTTGGATAGACCCAAAACTAGTTGAACCTTCTGATACGATAGAATATGAAAACATAATACACGGACCAGCTAATTTATTAGGAATTATGCAAAAAATAGGACAAGAAATATTAATAGACTGTAAAGATCCAGGACACGATTGCGGCGAACTCAGATGGGTTAGACCTTTTAGAAAAGATAAAGTAGTTGGATTTTATATATTAGTAGAAAATTAATCATTTTAAAATAATAAATCAATATGATCAATTCCACTCTAAGAAAATCTTTATATACGATTATGATTTTAATCATTATAATCATAACCGTATCGGCATGTAGAAAAAATGATAAACAAAGTATGCCAATTGTAAATGTTCAAACCTCAGAATTAAAAGACACTCTATATCAAAAGTTTATGGATTTTAAATCTTCACATCAATTTTCCATGATGGCCAGTTATAGATCTCAACGGAAAATAAACAATAACTATTACTATTCCTTTTTGTCTCCTGATTTGGAAATAATGTATATTTATAATTATAATCAAGCCACTTATACACAATTTGAAATGCCATTTAGTGATGGAATTGATCATATTTATTTTCATAATTACGATACTATTTTCATATTTATGAGTAGAATTTTTGTTTATGAGAATAAAATTAATGGAGAAAATGTTGCGGATTTAATAATAATGGATACTACAGGTAAAATAAAAAATAATTATTCATTTGATCAAATTCCCTATATTTATAATGGCAAAAATGATGTTTATATTTTAATGAATGGGTTTTATTATACAGATATCCAATTAGTTAATGGGATTTTGTATATACCATTCCGAATATTTGCTCCTAATATCAGCGATTTGATTTTAAATAAATATCAAATTAAACTAATGTGTGGCTATAATTTAAGTACTCGTAAATTTAAAATGTTAAATATAACTATGCCAAAACAGTATATCGGTCATTGGTATAATCAAAAAGTTCTTGAAACCGGTTTTGATTTTAATTTTGCTAATGATAGTACTATTTACTATTCTTTTACCCATTCTTCAGATATTTTTAAATACGATATAAAAAAAGACACTTCTATTCTTATTAAAAGTTTTCCCGACTTTTATTATAATAATATTCAAGATCCACTTGTTGATTCAGGTCACTCATCATTTTTCAAAGCACCTGTTTATTCATCAAAAGAGAATATTTATCTGAGACAAATTTTGGTTTATCCTGATTTAAAATCTATCAATTTTAATATGGTACAAATATTGGATAAAAACATGAATCTTATTGGATACCAATTTGAAGATTCAATCTGGAGTTTTTTGAATTTCGATAATAACGGGAATTTAATATGCTCCAAAATATCTGAAAATTATAACCCGTATAATGCGAAAATAATGGATAAACATTACATCTCCATTTGCGATGTTGAAAAATTGAATCCTTTAAAAGAAAAAAAAGAACCTATAAAGAAACCTTTTACAAGTTTTGAAGAATATTTTAAAATTTCAAATATTACTTCTCAAAATAAAATTATTATGATTCCGGGAGATGAAGTTTGTGGTACTTGTTTAAATTACTTATTGAACAACATAAACAATCAAAAATTGATTCAATTTCAAAAGATCAAAATTATTTTTTTCAATGCTAAAAAAGATTTTTATAATAATATTGAAAAGAATTATGGAAAGGTGATTACAGGTAATTCTATTTTGGATTCAACTAACAATATAAACGGAATACTCAAACCTGAGGATGTCGGTAAAATTTTACTTATAAAATATGAAAATAATAAATATTCTGTTGTTAAAGCAACTCCGTCAAATATTCAGCAAGCCTTAATTGAATTTTTGAAATAAACTTTTTAATATTTGCTATGTATATTCAGTATTATTACTGAATATAGTGTACTAATAAAAAAGGCCCAAAATGATTTTCACTTTGGGCCTTTTTGTTATTTTATTTTGATCTTAGAAAGCGTCACAGCTACATTGGAGATTTCGGTCTCCATGAGCATCGTTCACTTTGCCTACGGTTGGCCAGTACTTTTCAGTATGTGGCATTGGGAAAGCAGCTTTCATACGGCTGTAAGGTTTATCCCACTCATCTCCGCATACTACACACATGGTGTGTGGAGCGTTTTTGATGACGTTGTTGGTTTTATCTGCCTGTCCGTTTTCAATTTCACGAATCTCTTCACGAATTGCAATAAAAGCATCACATAAACGATCCAATTCGCTCAATGGTTCACTTTCTGTTGGCTCAACCATAAGTGTTCCATGTACTGGGAATGCTACTGTTGGAGCATGGAACCCATAGTCCATCAACCGTTTTGCAATATCAATTACCTGAACTCCGGCTGTCTTTTCAAATTCATTACAATCTAAAATCATCTCATGAGCACACATCCCCTGTTTGCCAGTGTACATAATCTTATAATGATCCTGAAGGCGAGCTTTCATATAGTTCGCATTTAAAATCGCATATTTAGTGGCTTCTTTTAAACCGTTTCCACCTAACATTTTCAAATATCCGTAAGTGATGGGTAATGCAGAAGCACTTCCGTAAGGTGCAGCTGCAACCTGATTTCCCTGAGCTCCACCTACACTGATTACAGAATGGTTAGGAAGAAAATCAACTAAATAATCAGCCACTCCGATAGGTCCGATTCCGGGGCCACCACCACCGTGAGGAATCGCAAATGTTTTGTGTAAATTCAAGTGACAAACATCAGCACCCATAGAACCAGGTGATGTTAAGCCAACTTGTGCATTCATATTAGCTCCATCCATATAAACCAATCCACCATTTTCGTGGATGATTTTAATGATATCTAAAATAGCTTCTTCAAATACACCGTGTGTTGAAGGATAGGTGATCATCAAACAAGATAAACGATCTTTGTTTTCAATAGCTTTTGTTCTTAAATCTTCTACATCAATCTCACCACATTCTGTAGATTTCACTACAATAATCTCAAATCCGGCTTTTGCTGCAGATGCTGGGTTTGTTCCATGAGCAGAAGCGGGAATTAAGCAGATATCTCTTTGAGTTTCCCCTTTGCTGATATGATAATTGCGAATCACTGTTAATCCGGCGTATTCACCTGCTGCTCCGGAGTTTGGTTGGAAAGAGATCGCTTTAAATCCTGTAACGATACTCAACCATTGATCCATCTCCCTGATCATTTCAAGATACCCTTCCACCTGATCTTCAGGAGCAAATGGATGGATAGCTCCCACTTCAGGCCAGCTCAATGGGAACATCTCTGCTGCTGCATTGAGTTTCATGGTACAGGATCCAAGTGGAATCATAGCTCTATTTAATGATAAATCTTTGATCTCCAATAATTTCATATATCTCATCATCTCGGTTTCAGAGTGGTATTTGCTAAAAATCTCATGAGATAAGAATGGAGTGGTTCTGGTTAAATCCTGAGGAATATGAAGTGGTGGAATGGTTCCATTGTCAACACAAACAAAAGGAGTAAACGGTTTATTGACAGCTTTTGCCAATACTTCTATCATTTCATTTACATCTTCCAATAAAACAGTTTCATCTAAGGAGATAGAGATGCACTCATCACACCAGTAATAGAAATTCATTTTGTGTTGAAGAGCGACCTCTTTAACGGCAGCTGTTGTCATTCCCTCCGGAACTTGAAGGCAAATTGTATCAAAGAAGTATGGATTATGATTCTTATACCCCAATTTGACAGCTTCATCAGCTAAAATTCCGGCTAAAATATTAATTTTTGTAGCTTTATCTTTTAATCCTTTTGGACCATGCCACATACCGTAAAAACCTGCAGTGATGGCAGATAATGCAGAAGCTGTACAGATATTGGAGGTTGCTTTTTCTCTTTTAATATGTTGTTCACGGGTTTGAAGCGCCATACGAAGCGCTTTATTTCCATGAGCATCTATTGTTACTCCGATAATACGACCCGGCATGGAGCGTTTCAAATCATCAATACAGGCAAAATAACCGGCATGAGGACCACCAAATCCCATAGGAACACCAAATCTTTGGGTATTTCCAACCACGCAGTCTGCACCCCACTCTCCCGGAGGAGTAAGCAAAGTTAACGCCAAAAGATCAGCAGCAACACCCACAAAAACACCTTTTGCTTTTGCATCTGCAGCGAATTGTCTGTAATCGGTCACTTCTCCCCAACTTCCGGGATATTGAACCATAACGCCAAAGTAAGTTTCATCGATGGTTATTTTTTCAGGATCACCGCTAACCACTTCAATCCCTTGAGGATGTGCATTGGTTTGAATAACGGCTAAAGTTTGTGGAAACACATCGTTAGAAACGAAGAATTTATTTACACCGTTTTTAACTGCTTCTCTTTTGCGACTATTGAAAAACATCAGCATCATCTCTGCAGCTGCTGTGGCTTCATCTAACATGGAAGCATTTGCCAATGGCATTCCTGTAAGATCAGCAATCATCGTCTGGTAGTTCAAAAGTGCTTCCAAACGACCTTGAGATATCTCTGCCTGATAAGGAGTGTAGGCAGTGTACCAACCCGGATTTTCAGTAATATTTCTTAATATCACACCGGGAGTATAGGTATTGTAATACCCCATTCCAATGTATGATTTATTGATTTTATTTTTAGCAAATAACGCTTTTACATGATTTAAATAAACTCCTTCTGTCATCCCTTCAGGAAGTGGAAGTTCCTCTTTTAGTCTAATAGAAGCAGGAATTGTTTTATCAATTAATTCATCTAAACTGGAAACACCAATCGTTTTCAACATTTTAGGAAGATCCTCTGCTTGAGGTCCGTTATGTCTTAACGTAAAATCGTCTTTTATCATATTGATTATTATTAAATTAAAAAATTAAATAGCTATATTTTTAGAGGAGCAAATATACAAAATTAATCGTTCTCTTTGTTTAAAAAAAGTTCCTGTTGTCTTGAATTTAAAAAAGACCAGGCTACAAAACGGCTCATTTTATTTCCCTGACTCATATCAATTGTTTTCATTTGGACTGCTTTTACCTGTTCTAAAAATCCATATACTTTTTTTAAATTTGATTGTTTTGAGATGATTGTAGTAAACCAACAGCAGGAATTTGCAAAAATTTTGCTTTGGATGATCATATTTTTCACAAACTGAATTTCACCCCCTTCACACCACAATTCATTGCTTTGTCCCCCAAAGTTTAAAGTTGGATTAACTGCTCTTTTTTGTGATAGATTTGTCACTTTTCTAATAGTTCCCGCTTGTGCTTCTTCATAAGAAGCATGAAATGGAGGATTACAAATCGTAACATCAAAACACTCATCTTTTTGAATGATCCCTTTAAAGATATGATGAGGATTTTGTTGTAAACGAACACTCACTTTCCCTTGTAATAAAGGATTTGAATGAATGATACCGATGGCTGACTGAATAGATTTTGGATCTATATCAACCCCAACAAATCTCCATCCATACTCTTTGACTCCAATAATCGGATAAATACAATTGGCACCAACTCCAATATCCAGACATTTAACTTTATCCCCTTTTGGTAATTTTCCGGAATTAGAACTTGTAAGTAAATCAGCAACATAATGAATATAATCGGCTCTTCCAGGGATTGGTGGACATAGATAACCCTCAGGAATGGTCCAGTGATCCATTTCATAAAAATACTTCAACAAAGCTTTATTAAGCATCAAAACAGCCTTAGGATCAGAAAATTGAATCGATTGTTCCTGAGCTGGAGTTAAGATTATAAAAGGAATTAATTCAGGACAACATTGTGTTAACTCATTAAAATTATAACGTCCTCTATGTTTATTTCTAAGATGTAATGGGGACTTTTCCTGAGGAAACTCTTTATTATTTGGCACCATTACGTTTCTTTAATCTCTTTTTGTGGTAATACATTCGTACTTTTTGCTTTTGCTTTCTCAATTCTATTAAATCCCCATTTAAGCATTATGGGAGTAGTTAGTGTAGTTAAAACGCCCATAATCACTAAAATAGAAAATATTTCAGAAGTAATCAAATTTGCTTTATAGGCAATATTGGCAATCACCAGCTCCATAATTCCTCTGGCATTTAAGCCCATTCCAATTACACTTGACGTTTTATGATTTAACCCAGCAATTTTACTACCGGTATAACCTCCAAGAATTTTAGAAAAATAGGAAACCAGAACCACAGCTACAAGCAACCACCAGTTGTTGATCGAAAAGAAATTAAATTCGAGCCCAATCGCAGCAAAGAAAATGGGAGCTAAAAAGCCGTTTGCTAAACTACTGGTTGTATGCTGAACTGACTCTAAATGTTTTTTTCCAATGATAGATTCACTCAGAAGCATTGAGGCAAAAAAGGCTCCAATCACAAAATGAAATCCAAGCATTTCAGTTACCATAGAAAAAAGAAGAATGAACGCAAAAAACACCACAAACAGGGATTCTTTGCCTTTCATAAAATGGAGTAATTTATTCAGGGATACTTCAATATAATTGCCTTTATTCGTTATTTTTTGAATTAAGAAGTAGCTTACAGCAAGTATTGAAATAAACAATAACAACTTTAAAAGTGATATCGAAGAGGTTACTAATATGGCATGAAATGAAAGGTCAGTACCTTTAAGATTGAGCAAAACACCTAAAACTGAAAGGGCTAAAATATCATCAAAAATAGCATTTGAAATAATGGTTTGTCCAATTTTAGTATTTAGTTTTCCTAAATCCATTAGAATTCGAATACTAACCGGAAGTGCAGTTATTGCAATACACAATCCTAAAAACATCGTCGTCATGATTTGTAAACCAAAAAAATGGCCCACTAAAACACCACTCCCTAACGGTACAATAAAACCAAGAATTAAGATGATTAAATTTTTTCCTCTAAAAGATTTCAGAATATTTTCTACTTCAATTTCTAAACCTGCTAATATGATCAATAAAAAAACGCCCAAGTCAGATATAACCTGAATTGATTCAGTTCTATGAATAATATCAAACATACTGGGGCCCAGAATAATACCGGCTATAATCTCCCCAATCATGGAGGGTTGTTTGAACCTTTCGAATACTTCACCCAATAACCGAGCAGTGACTAATAATATTAAAAGATTGGTAAAAAAAGGGAGTTCAAAATGAGAAATATCCAATTCCATCTAGGTGGTTTTATAATAAACTTGTTCTCTGCAAAATTAAATAAAAAAAATGAATGATTCAATGATATGAAGCTTATTTCATTAGAGAATTCTTGACCTCATCTTTGATAAAATTAAAAAGTTTTTCAGCAATAAGTTCATGATAATAAGGTGTTACATGAATTCCATTTTCAAAATTTACAGGATGGAGTACATTTAATTCTTCAAATCCGGAAATAAATGGACTATTTTTTGAAAATTTTGAAATTTTTCGGTCAAAAAAGCGGCATAGTTTAGATTCTAATACATTTCCGTTTCTGCAGTTTGGACCCAGAACACAAAATTTAATACTATTTTGGTCACAAAAGGATTTCATTTTCATGATCTCTTTTTGATACTTTCTTACTGCAAAAAAATAATTTCCAATTCCTATTCCAAATAAATAATTACAAGTCAATAAAAATGGATGAAACTTCGATTCCTTTTTTTTTGATTTTGGCCTGAATCGTTTGCTAATCTCCAAAATATCAAATTGTTCAGATCTTAAAACATGAAATAATGGGAAATTTAAGGCCCATTTTATGACACCTTTCTCGTTTGTATATTTATACAATAATTTTGTAAATCTTAAAAAAATCTCGGGTCTAACATGAAATACCAGAATATCAATTTTTCTATTCTGAATTAAAGAATTTAATTTTTCATTAAGAGAATAAAATCTTTCATATCTTATGATGTTAATCTGCAAATTAAGATCAAAAGTGTCTGCTATTTTCCTTTTTAATTGTTGATGAAATAGATCTTCAAACAAAATATTGTATTGTACAGGAAAACACCCGCCTATAAAGCACAATTCTATTGTTTGTTTATTTTCTTCTAAAAATTTTTTGGAAGCCTTATACTCCTGAAGAGAAATTATTTCACCATTATATTTTGTCAATCCTTTTGTTTTATTGTATTTTTCATAATGGGCAATCAATAAACTAGCCTGATTTTGATCAACAGAAATTAAATTTTTATTGGATAGAAAAGATTCAAAATCATATTCTGACTGAGTATTGTTTTTACACCATTCTGATTGCTTTGTTGATAGTGTCACCTGTCCTTTAATCGATTTTTTGTATTCCATGATATATTTCAACATGGAAGTAAAAAAATTTTTATTTTCAACATTCAGAAATGGCGAATTGATAATTTCAACATCTGAACCAGCTACTTCACATAAATAATTGATCCACTTCCAATATTCCCAACTGTCCTGATGAAAAAAAGGATAAGCCCGGATATTTAAATTATAATCACAATGACCAAAAGCGTAAGAATTGATTATAGTTTCACAGCTTTTTATGATTTCAGAAAAGTTTTCAAATCCTTTTTTGGTTTCAATAATAGGTATAATCTTCTTACATTGAATGTTATGAAGCATTAATTTTTGTAAATTTTGATTTAGATCTGTGGTATTTTCAATTTTTGGAAGTAAAATAACCTCTAAAGTTTTTCCTGTTAATGTTAAAAAATCATCGTTAATATAAACGGAATGAATCGAGTTTATTCTTACACCAATCGAACAATCGGCTATATGTTCACGAAGGAGTTTATACAATCTATGGAATTGTTTTCTGGCTTCATTTTTAAGTTCTTCATTATGTTGATCTTCCATTGGATCTACAATCCCATCCTCTAAGTCAAAACAAATAATAGCACCCGAATCATACACCTTTTGTAAATCCTCAAGAGTTGTCAAGTGATTATATTGAATAAATTGGTAAGCCTGAAGTTGATTCATCGTTTTGGGTTACATTTTAATTTGTTATATTCTCTCATTTAAAATAAATTCTGAAAAGCAAAGATAATAATTTTAATAGTAATTTTTTTATTATATTTGTGCTTTATAAATACATTTAAAAACCTGCACTATGAGCCTGAACAAATTCAAATACTTCAAATTTCGCTTTGGAGATCGTTATGATGGATGGAGAGTAAGAAAAGTAGACACCGTTTTCCGTGTTATTCCCTATTTCCTTAGAACCAGAATGGATGCCCAAAATTTCTTTGAGGAAAAATTGGTGATTGATGATTTGGAAGCTTTCATCAAAAAGCACAAAGAGGATCTTCCCGATTTGTCTATTATGCATATTATCATTGCGGCAATGATTCGTCTTTTTGCACAAAGGCCAAACTTGAACAGGTTTGTCATGTGGAATAAAATTTTCTCCAGAAACCATTTAAACATCTCCATTGCTGTTAAAAGATCTTTATCTGATGATGGGGAAGAAACTTTAATTAAACCTTTTTTTATGCCATCAGACACTTTATATGACGTAGTGGAAAAAATAAAAACGGAATTGGAAAACAATCAGAAAGTGGGTCAACAAAATGGCTCTGATGCGGTTGCAGGATTGATTGGAAAATTACCCGATTTTTTACTCCGTTTTGTTGTTTTTTGTTTGTTGTGGATGGATAAGATAGGGATCATGCCAAGCATTATCAATAAAGTGAGTCCCTGGCACAGTAGTATTTTTTTAACAAATGTTGGATCTATCGGCGTTCAATCCATCTATCACCATTTGTATGAGTTTGGAACTTGTAGCATATTTGTTGCCATGGGTAAAAAAACAAGAGAGAATCTTATTGATACTTCAGGAAATATTGAACCTCAAAAAAGCATTATGTTGAAATTTGTATTGGATGAAAGAGTTTGTGACGGATTCTATTATGCTTCATCTATGAGAATTTTGAATAAAATATTATCTAATCCCGAACAATTATTGACACCACCGGAAAAAGTATTAATTGACGAAGGAGTGGGCAGAAAAAGGATTGATCAATAGTTTTACACAGAACCATTTATTCACTTTTAAAATAAAAATTTATGATGAAAAAAACCTTTTTTTTAGTTTTATTATTGGTTGCTGTTTCATTTTTTAACTCTTGTGAAACAGAGGACCCAATTGTACTTGATTTTCAATCCATGACATTAGATGATTTTCAGGTTGACAATCATTTCAATGTGATCTTAGAAGAACTTAATGAGATGAGTACGGCCTTTCTTCAAATAACCAATTATCCTGTATATGTAGGAAGAACTACTGGAACTACCTTAAATGATGATGGAACTAGTACTGTTACTTTAAATTATTTGAATTTTGTAAATCCGAATTCTATTTATCAATATCCCATCAGTGGAACTATGGAGATTTTGATTACTCCAACAAATTTTGTAAGAAAAGTAACATTTTCAAATTTTAGTGTAAACGGAAAATTAGTTTCAGGTAATCTGGAATTAACCAGAAGTTCTAATAGTGATCAGATTAAATTTACCAATTGGAAATTAACATTTACCGACCAGAAATTTATAACCAGAAACGGAACAAGAACACTTACATCAATTGAAAGTTCCGGAACTCCTTTTATTTGGGATGATATATATGAAATCTCCGGATCTCTTACCGGAGTAAATAAACAAGGATATAATTATACCCTTTCTACAACAACACCTCTGGAAAAATTGACAACATACAAACATTATGTGTCCGGTAAAGCAAAATTAGTCGTTGAAGAACAAAATGCTATAATTGATTTTGGAACAGGTACTTCTGATAGTTTAATAAATATCACTATTGGTGAAGAAATCTTTCCGGGGATAGTTTTAAGAGATTAATTTTGAAATTTTCTAAATAATTTTTGTTCATTCATTTCGTTAACTTTTTATATTTGCATGGAGCAGTGACCATGTAAAAAAACGGGGCAATTCTATAAGCCAAAATTATAGACAGATAAAAAATAAAATATGAAAAAAATTCTTATTGTATTCGTTGCAACATGTATGTTTGTGGTCGTAAACGCTCAAACCGATGCCGGTGGAAAATTTATTGGCGGAACTATCAAAATTGGAACTGCCAGTTTCTTTAATCCTGATTCTGTGGGTTATTTTAAAGGGAACAACTTTGATTTTCAAATTGCACCTGAATTTGGTTATTTTGTAGCTGATAATTTTGCTATTGGTGCTTCTCTCTTTTTTGGAACATCAACTGAAAAAATGTTTGATGAATTTTTAAATTTGGAAAAAACTCAAAAAATTTCAGAATTATCATTTGGGGGTGGTATTTTTGGTCACTATTTTATTGAATTAAATAAAAATTTATATCTATCCTTTAAAGGGACTCTTGGCTATTACAATACCAAAGGGGAAACATCCATCACTACTCCACCCCACTCAGGCTTACCTTTAACTACCATTGTTGGAGTATCTACAACTTCTAATGCCATTACTTTTAATATTTTACCTAGTATTGAATATTTTGTAAATGATAACTTAAGTTTAAGCTTAAGTTTTGGAAATTTATATGTTTCTCAAATCTGGACAAAAAATCTATTACTAACAACACCTTCTTCATATACTACAACAGATTTCGGTTTAGATTTGGATCTAAGTAGTGTTAAATTTGGAATCAAATTCTTTATGGAGTAATGAGTCATTACTATAAAAAAAGGGGCGAAAAATTTCGCCCCTTTTTTGTTTATCCTAGGAATGGATATCCATAATCAGTTGGTGGAACCAAGGTTTCTTTAATGGTTCTTGGACTGATCCATCTGTATAAGTTCAAGGCTGAACCGGCTTTATCGTTAGTTCCGGAAGCTCTTGCACCTCCGAATGGTTGATTTCCAACAACAGCACCGGTTGGTTTATCGTTCAAATAGAAGTTACCTGCAGCATAACGCAACATATCGAATGCTTTGTTTAACATATATCTATCTTGTGAGAAAATAGAACCGGTTAAAGCATAAGGTGAAGTAGCATCACAAAGTTTTAATGTTTCTTCATACTGATCATCTTCATATAGATACACTGTAAATACAGGTCCAAAGATCTCTTCAACAATCGATTCATAATCTGCTTTTTTAGCTACAATAATGGTTGGTTCAACAAAATAACCCACTGATTTATCGTAACCACCACCTAATGCGATTTCAGCATCAGGAGAAGCTATAGCGCGATCAATATAACCGGCAATATTATCAAAAGATTTTTCATCAATAACCGCATTCACAAAGTTTGAGAAATCGCGGACACAACCCATTTTGATGGTTTTCATCATCTCTTTCACATGTTGTAAGGTTTCGTTCCATAAAGATTTAGGAATATATCCTCTGGAAGCAGCAGAACATTTTTGTCCTTGGTATTCAAAAGCACCTCTGACAATAGCAACAGCTAATTCTCTTGCTGGTGCAGAGCTATGAGCAAAGATAAAGTCTTTTCCACCAGTTTCACCAACAATTTTTGGATAGGTTTTATAATTTCCAATATTTTGTCCAATGGTATTCCAGAATGCGTTAAAAGTACCTGTACTTCCGGTAAAGTGAACTCCGGCAAAATCAGGAGAAGCAAAAACGGTATTAGAAATAGTTGCCCCACTTCCAGGTAAGAAATTGATAACACCATCAGGAAGACCGGCTTCTTTGTACAACAACATCAGGTAATAATTGGAAAGAATTGCAGTAGTGGCAGGTTTCCATAATACTACATTACCCATTAATGCAGGTGACATACTCAAGTTAGAAGCGATAGCAGTAAAGTTAAATGGAGAGATGGCATACACAAAACCTTCCAAAGGACGATATTCCGTTCTGTTGATGGCAGTATGGTCAGACATCGGTTGTTGTGAGTAAATTTGAGAAGCAAAATAGGTGTTAAATCTTAAAAAGTCTATTGCTTCGCAAGGGCAATCTATTTCAGCCTGGTATGGATTTTTTCCTTGACCCAACATCGTAGCTGCACTTAAAATAAAACGGTATTTTTTAGAAAGTAATTCTGCGGCTTTCATCATGATAGAACCACGTTCCACCCAAGGCATCTCTTCCCATTGTTTTTTGGCTGCCATAGCTGCTTCAATAGCCATTTTAACCTCTTTTTCGGTAACCATGTGGTAGTTAGCTAAAACATGTTGATGTTCGGTTGGCATCACTACTTTACCCATTTTTCCCGTTTTGATCTCTTTTCCACCAATAATGATAGGAATTTCAATCACTTGATTGTATTGTTTTTCAATTTCTGCTTGTAATTGAGCTCTTTCAGGTGATCCCGGAGCATACGAATAGATCGGCTCATTTTTGGGCTCTCTGAATTGAAATAATGCATTGTTCATTTTGATATTGTTTAAAAGGTTATTATATACAATAGAAAATCACGATAAAAAAAATTTATCGTAACAGGTTTATACAAAAAATTCTAATTATTCACTAACACATGTATAGGTGTAGTCTAAATTAGTCCAGGTAGTATCTGAATATGCGGTACAATCATCTTCAGTCATCTCACCAACAGCAAGATTATCATATCCTTCTAAAGTTACATTGTCTTTTTGAACTGTACAATAGCAAATTTTCTTACAAGAGGAAAATAAAACGGTAGCCAATCCTAAAACTACTAAGGTCAAAACTATTTTTTTCATAATTTAATATTTTTTTATATGTTTATTTTGATTCTTCACAAATAACTCCTGAAATCATATTATTCACAGTATCCGTATATGAATATTGTTGACAAACGGAACCATCCCCTTCTAAATCTACAGTATAAGATTGTCCAAATGATTCATTAACAAATGGTTGACATTCACATGTCTTTTTACAACTTTGAAAAGAAAAAAGTAAAATGGTTAGGGTAATAAATAAAGCAATTCGTTTGTACATGTTTTACTTTTTATATTTTAAGGGTACAAAAGTAATGAAATTTTTGATATTATGAAATATTAATTTCCCTATATATATAAAAAAAAGAACCGAGTAAAACCCGGTTCCATTTTATAAAAAGTAAAGCTTGATTATCTAGCGTCACAAGTAATTGTTTGACCTGCTAATTCACCAGCTGATTCGAATGCACTACATTGTGCACTTGTCATTTCACCAATGTATTCTTCAGGGTCGCTATCAATAACGCAATAACAACTTTTTACACATGATGTACTGATTGCAGCTAAGAAAGCTACACAAGCTAAAGTTAAAAATACTTTTTTCATAAAAATAATTTTTTTTGGTTAATAATTTTGGTTTAAATGTGTTTATTTACTAAACTTTTATTTTAAAAAACGTACAAATGAAAATCATTGCTTCTCTTCCGTCTCTCGTGACTTTCAGGTTGCAAATATAAAAAAGTTTTTCATTAAAAAAACAAAAGAATCGCAATTATTTCATATTTTTGCAGTTCATAACAATTTTTTCAAAAAATGAATTTAGATATATTATTAGGGTTGCAATGGGGCGACGAAGGAAAAGGTAAGATTGTTGACGTTTTAACTCCTGAATATGAGGTTATTGCACGATTCCAAGGAGGACCAAATGCAGGTCATACTTTAGAATTTAATGGATTAAAACATGTATTACATATCATTCCATCCGGAATTTTTCATGAGGATAAAATCAATATTATTGGCAATGGAGTGGTCATTGACCCTGTGATTTTCAAAAAGGAGATTGAAGCTCTGGAAAAAATGGGAGCAAATCCGGTAAAAAATTTGTATATCTCTAAAAAAGCACACCTAATTCTTCCTACTCACAAATTGCTGGATGCCGCATTAGAATCTCGTAAAGGAAGTCAGAAAATTGGATCCACTTTAAAAGGGATTGGCCCAACCTATACCGATAAAACTGCTCGAAACGGATTGAGAGTATTAGATCTGTTTGCACCTAATTTTAATGAAAAATGGGATGCTGCCATTGCAAATCATCAGGATTTATTAGATAAATACAACTTTGAATATCAGGAGATCCTTCCTCAGATGATCACCGAATGGCTTGAATCTATTAAAACATTAACCCGTTTTACCTGTATTGATAGCGAATATGAAGTGAATCAATATTTGAATGATCATAAAAAAATATTAGCAGAGGGGGCACAAGGCACTTTATTGGATGTTGATTTCGGATCTTATCCATTTGTCACCTCATCGAATACAGTTGCTGCCGGTGCCTTTACAGGTTTAGGTGTTGCTCCATCCAAATCAGGAAAAGTGATCGGTATTGTGAAAGCGTACTGCACTCGTGTGGGTAGCGGACCATTTCCAACTGAACTTTTTGATGAAACAGGAGAACAACTTCGTAAACAAGGTTTTGAGTTTGGCTCCACAACCGGTCGTCCCAGAAGATGCGGTTGGCTCGACTTAGTAGCACTTAAGTATTCTATCATGATTAATGGTGTTACAGAAATGGTGCTAACCAAAGCAGATGTTATGAATAATTTTGATACTATTCAGGTTTGTACTTCCTATAACATGAATGGAGAAATCACCGATCGGTTCCCTGCAAATACGGATGCTGAAGTTGAACCGGTTTACACTACTTTCCAAGGCTGGAATTGTGATATCAATACAATCAAAAATTATGACCAACTTCCTGTAGCTTTTAAATCTTATGTTGATTTTATTGAAAAAGAAACAGGAGTAAAAATTTCAATCGTATCAACAGGTCCCGATAGATCTGAAACCATTATTCGATCATAATGAGAAAAAAACTTCCTTTTATTGGATTATTAATCGTAGGAGCCTTATTATTCTCCTCTTGTCAACCTAAAATTTATGGTCAAACCAGAAGAAAAAAGGATCGTAAATGTGGTTGTGAGTTGATTAAACAACAAAAATCTGAGGATTTATATGCAGATTTAACTTCAAAATAAAAAATATATCAGCTATGAATTTTTTAAGAAAACTTGAATTATTCCTTTTAGGATTTTGCCTTATTGGGATCACCTCCTGTTCCCAAAAACAAGAAAAAATCATTTTTTCAGGAGAATTAACCCATGTAAATCAGGAAAAAATATATTTGTATAAAGTTGCTCCTGAAGGTTCTTTTTTAATAGATTCTGCTATAATTAAAGATGGTAAATTTACACTTACAGATTTTGTTGATAAAAATTCTGAAAAAAAGGATTATCCCGGTTATTACAAAGTATTTCTTACAAAAACGAATCACATTTTAACCATTGCTCATATTGGAGAACATTTACACTTTAAAGCAAATGCTGATTCCCTAGTTAAAACATACTCTGTTACCGGTGGACTTGATGCTCAATTGATCAATCAACTGGATATGAAATTAAAAAGTTTTATTGATTCTGTGAATAATCTTACACTCATTTATGATTCAAATCAATACAACGATAGTGTTAAAGAAGATATTGAAACGATGTATAATCAATATGTTTTAAATCATCAAAATTTTTTAAAAGATTTTATACATAAAAATGGATCTTCGATTGCTACGTTGAACGCTTTTTACCAAAAGTTTAACAGACTCACTTTCTTACCTGAAAAAGATCATGTTGACTTGTTAAAAGAGATGTATCGTGTTTTGTACGCAAAATATCCTGACAATAGCAATGTTTTTTATATCAAAAGTAAAATTGATAAATATTCAACTGAGTAATTCCGAAAACATAAAAGATTCACGAGGTTCGACGTTAAACGTTCGAGGAAAAAGCCCTTCGTTATTAACTAAAACTTTTTCAAAAATTGTACCATCTCCCCTTCATTAATTCCTCTAAAATTCACAACTTTACAAACAGAATCTCCTTCCATGTACAATATTGTGGGAAAGGTTCCGTAAACTGCTTTTAAAAACTGTGCAGGATTAGCATGGCTATACATCTTATAATCTAATGTTTTCGTTGCTTTTTGAAAAGTATCAACCTCATTTTGATTGCCTAAAATAATGGCATTAAATTGACTGATAGGTATTTGATTTTGTTTAAAAATCTGATCCACTTTTTGCATACTCATTTTACAAAACTTACAACCTGATACATAAAATGCCAAAATGTGTTTACCCTGAATATGAGCAATATCTGCTTTTGCTGAGTCTTGCAATATTTCTTTTAATACTTCCTGATTTATATGATTATTAGGTTTATAAATTTTATTATAAACAGAATCGGGTGGAATTAATATGAAAGTTACAACCAATATGGCTCCTGTTACAATCCCAATAGCCCATTTTCTCCATTTAAACTTAAAGTCATCTTGTTTTTTAATAGGGAATAATAACCCAATAATGATTAGATTTTTGAATATAGAACCAACAGGATCTATCTCAATAAAACTTCCAAAACAGTGACAATTGGTATCGTTCCTAAAAATGGCGGTGTAAATTAAGAATAAAGTAAAGCCTACCATTGTTAACATCATCAACCACCATGTTTTTTGATAGTAGAATTTGGCTATCAAAAACACGCCTAATAAAAACTCAAATGAGATCAATAATCTTGATAAAACAGATGTTAGAAAGAAATTGAAAATACCGAATGAGTAAATGTACATTTCAAACTGGTCAATCGATAATAATTTTAAAATCGCGGACAGGATAAAAGTACCCCCTACTAAAATTCTTAAAATAATTTTTAAATATTTCATACTATTTGATTTAAATTCCTTTTGGTATAGATGCTATTAATGTTTGAGTATAGGGTGTTTGGGGATTAAAATAGATGGTATCAGCATCATCTAACTCCACAATTTTTCCACTTTGCATTACAGCCATTCTGTCAGACATAAATTTTACAACAGAAAGATCGTGAGAAATGAACAGATACGTAAAACCAAAATCGTGTTTTAGCTCGTTCAACAAATTGAGGACATGTGCCTGAACGGAAACATCCAAAGCTGAAACCGACTCATCACAAATTATAAATTTTGGATTCACAGCTAACGCGCGGGCAATGGAGATCCGTTGTCTTTGTCCACCCGAAAACTCATGAGGATACCGATAAAGATGATACTCTTGTAATCCCACCCGCTCTAAGAGTTGGATCGCTTTTTTTCTTCTTTCGGTATCGTTTCCGAAAATATGGTGTACTTTCATGGGTTCCATGATCATATCACCTATTGTAAGTCTTTGATTTAATGACGAATATGGATCCTGCAGAATGATTTGTAAATCTTTTCTTATGGCTCTTAACTCACTGGTGTTGAGCGTTCTGATATCTTTACCCTGATAAAAAACGTGTCCGGAAGTGGGTTCAATCAAACGGATCATCGATCTTCCCAGGGTTGTTTTTCCACATCCGGACTCCCCTACTAAGCCTAAAGTTTCCCCTTCATAAATATCTAAGTTGATATCCTGAAGCGCATTCACATACGCTCTTTTTTCGAATAGATTTTTTTTACGTATCGGATAGATTTTATTTAACTGAACGATTTGGATAAAAGGTTTATCGGCATACAATTTTTGGTGCGTAAACACTCTCTCCTCTTTCGTGACGATCTGTTTCTGAATCAATGCCTCCATTAATGTTTCCCCTTCGGATGGAGTATACGTCATAAAATCATCAACGGTTGGGAGCACTTTCAGTCTCACATTCAGTGGTGGCCGACACGCCAGTAATCCTTGTGTATAAGGGTGTTGAGGATTTTTAAACAGCGAAGTGACAGTACCCTGTTCCACGATTTCCCCTTTATATAAAACCAAAACCCGATCTGCAATTTCAGCAACAACCCCTAAGTCATGGGTGATAAAAATAACACTCATTCCATTTTTCTCCTGAATTTTTTTGATCAGTTCCAGAATCCCTTTTTGGACAGTCACATCCAAAGCAGTTGTAGGTTCATCGGCGATTAAAATATCGGGATCACAGCTGATAGCCATGGCGATCATCACTCTTTGTTTTTGTCCTCCCGATAATTCATGAGGATAGGAATCAAAAACCTTATCGGGTCTGGGTAGTTTTACTTCATTAAAAAGGTCGATCACTCTTTTTTTAGCCTCTTTTCTGGTAAGGGAAGTATGAAGTCTGATCGCCTCCATAATTTGCTCTCCACATTTAATCACAGGGTTTAGGGAAGTCATGGGTTCCTGGAAAATCATTCCAATTCTGGCACCTCTGATTTTTCTCATTTTAGAATCATCACAATGAATGATATCCACTTCCTGTTCCCCATTCTGATTCCAGAAGAGGATCTTTCCATTTTCCCATTGCGCAATCTTTTCAGGAATCAGTTTCATGATAGAAAGGGCGGTTACCGATTTTCCTGATCCTGATTCTCCCACAATTCCGAGAATTTCACCTTTTTGTATATCAAAAGAGATCCCTTTCAGAACCGGTTTCCATTCATCATCCGATTTGAGTCGAAGATTTAAATCTGCAATTGTGAGTAAATTCATAAAGTGATATAAGAATGCAAAACTATGATTTTTCGATGAATGTTGGTATTAAAATTCAAAATTTATTTCGGTTATTTGAAGTGTGTTAAAATCTATTTTAAAAAAGCGGTACTCCAAACCGTTAGTAACTCCTATTATTTCAGCTTTCAGGGTGGCGTTATATCTGGCCACTTGTTCCAAAACGGATTGGTCCAATTTAACGGATGGAGCTTTACATTCGATCACCAGGTAAGGATGTCCGGAACGGTTAAACACCACGATATCGTATCTTTTCGTAAGCCCATTGAGGGGAATCTGTTTTTCAACAGCCATCAAAGTAACAGGAAACCGATGGCGGTTGATCAGCTGATGGATGCAGTATTGCCTCACTTTCTCCTCTTCGGTAAGCAGCACCCATTTTTTTCTGACAGGATCAAAAATTTCTGTTTTTCCCTCTTTTTCTCTAATTGGCATAGTGATTTTTAATTTTTTTGATCTGCATACAATTCTACTACGCTTCCACCAACAAAAACTATTTTGTCAATTATGGGTTCTAAGCCCTTTGCAACAATTTTTAGAATCGGTAAATTAGACATTCTTATTTTAATTTTTGATTTAAAAATTCGATTGCTAATTGAACTTCTCTCATTTTCCCAATTCTTAAAACATCTACAAGAGCTATTAATTCATACATCTCTTGATTATCTAATATAAACTCTGGAATTGTTTTATATAAAGGTTGTATTTCTTGACCTTTTATTGTTCCATTTGAAGATTTCCAAACAAATAATTCATTATTTATTTGGATTATCTTATTTAAAGGAGGAGCTGAATGAGCTGTGGGTATTCCTTTTACTATTCTTCCAGGGATAACAGGAAAGACATACTTGACTCCATATATTAAAAATTCCAAAAACGATTCAGTATAAAGTTCTCTTTTATTTTCTGAAACCAATTTAGCCAATTTGGATCTTTCAAGACTTTCAGATATTTCGGCAGTACTCATTTTTAAATGGTTTGCAATATCATAAAAGTGCCAATTTGTTGTATTCTTTAATGTTGATAATTTTAACAAAATTATCACATCTTGTGGTCGCATTCCATTATGTTTCTTCATATTAAAAAATTTATTTGCAATTTGCAAATTGCAAATATACAACTTTTTTATTGTTTAACGATAAAAAAAATATCTCGTAAGATCATAATGTTAATTTTTAATTTTTTTAAAAGCAAAAGCGTAACCTTCGGAAATAGCTATTGCATAAAAAATAATATCTATTAAATTAAAAGTTTCTTTCATAATCTGATTAAAAATGGGGAAATCTACCCATTGAAAAACTTCCCAATAGTCCACATCATATTGTAGTGCAATAAAACCGATTTGACTTAAAAAGTTACCCAGAACAACACTAAAGAAAGAGATCACTGCACCAATTACACCAAAACTAATTTGTATCCCGTTCCCGAATTTACGAACTGTAAAGCCAACCCCGGCACCAATAGCAATGGCCATATAACCAATTTGAAAATAGGTGGTTACAGTGATTAATCCCCACAAAAAGGCGCCTAAAATACCAACAATCAAACCGGAAATAATCGCTTTTCCATAATTCTGTTCCATTTTCAATTTTTCATACATCTCTTTCGATAACCTTACTTTAGAGCCATTGATATCATAGGTCTTTTTAGATTCTGTTTTGTTTTGTAAAACTGTTATATCTTCTTTAAAAAACCCACATCTATCGACGAAAGTGGCAGGTTTTTCGGTCAAACTACAGATAATTCCTTGTTTAGCATCAAATTTTCGAAACTCACATTTTTCACAGAATTTTATTTGCTCTTCTCTAGTCATTAAGGTTGGTTTTGTTATAACTGAATTAAAAAGCAAAAATAAATAAAATAAAAAGGTAAACAAACGAAATTGCTTTCCGATAAATTCTTTATTTTTGCAGGTTATTTAAAAATAGTGCTTACGATGGCTGACTACAAAGAGGATAGTATTATCACACTCGATTGGGATGAGCATATCAGGATGCGTCCCGGTATGTATATTGGAAAATTAGGGGATGGATCTTCCCATGATGATGGAATATATGTGCTTCTAAAAGAAGTACTTGATAATTCTATTGATGAATTTATGCGGGGTTTCGGGAAAACTATTGAAGTGAATATCAAGGAACAGAAAGTGACCATCAGGGACTTTGGCCGCGGAATTCCTTTGAAAAGTGTTGTGGATTGCGTTTCAAAAATCAATACCGGCGGAAAATTTAACGAAAGTAGTGCCTACGAAACCGCCATTGGGATGAATGGTGTGGGTGTTAAAGCCGTTAATGCCCTCTCTTCCCGATTTGTGGTGCAGAGCTGGGTGGACGGAAAAACCAAAAAAGCGGAGTTTTCCTGCGGGAAAAAAGTGAAAGAGGAACCGATCGAATCCACCACGGAATCTAACGGGACTTATGTTTCATTTATTCCTGATGAATCGTTATTCGAGAATTTCCACTGGTACACCGAGTATATTGAAGTGATGATGTGGAACTATGTTTATCTGAATCGTGGGCTCACCATCCTTTTCAATGGGAAAAAATATTTTTCAAAAAATGGATTGCTCGATTTACTGAACAACAATGTGGAAAGTGAAATGTTATATCCTCCGATTCATCTCAAAGATGATGATTTTGAATTTGCGATTGTACACACTTCCCGCCGCTACGGAGAAGAGTATCACTCCTTTGTAAACAGTCAGAATACCACTCAGGGGGGAACCCACCAACAAGCTTTCAGAGAAGCAATTGTGAAAACAATCCGTGATTTTTATAAAAAAGAGTACGATCCGAGTGATATCCGAAACTCCATCGTTGCTGCCCTTTCGATCAAAGTAAAAAATGCGATTTTTGAATCTCAAACCAAGACAAAACTAGGCTCTCAACACATGAGTCCGGGTGGTCAAACCATCAGATATTTCATCAACGATATTGTGGGTAGGTTGTTAGATAAATTTTTACACATGAATCCAACCGTTGCCGATGCGATCCAAAAAAAGATTGTAGAGTCGGAAAAGGAACGGAAGGAGATTGCCAATATCAAAAAAACATCGAAAGAGATTCAGAAAAAAGTGAGTTTACATAACAGTAAGCTTCGCGATTGCAGAATCCATTTCAACACCAATGATGCCCGTCGTTTAGATTCCACCATTTTCATTACGGAGGGTGACTCCGCATCCGGTTCCATCACACAATCGCGTGATGCGATGACACAGGCTGTTTTTAGTCTTCGTGGTAAGCCTCAAAACACTTTCAAAAAAACCAAAAGGGTGATTTATGAAAATGAGGAGTTTAGTTTGCTTCAGGCCGCTCTGAATATTGAAGATGGGATTGAAGGGTTGCGCTTTAACAACATCGTTTTTGCTACAGATGCCGATGTGGACGGGATGCACATCCGGTTATTGCTGCTCACTTTTTTCCTCAAATATTTCCCGGATGTAGTGAAAGCAGGGCATGTATATATCCTCCAAACACCACTATTCAGGGTTCGGAATAAACAAAAAACTTACTATTGCTATTCTGATGAGGAAAGGATCAATGCAATCAAAGCATTGGGAAACAAACCGGAGATCACCCGTTTCAAAGGGTTGGGAGAGATCTCACCTCAAGAATTTAAGGGATTTATCGGTAAAACGATCCGTTTAGAGCCTGTTGTGCTTGAAAAAGGAACAAATATTGAGAAAATTTTAGAATTTTATATGGGGGATAACAACCCAACCAGACAACAATTTATTATTGAACAACTTCGTGATGAGATTGACGAAGCAAGTGAATAATTAAAAAAGAAAACTATGAAAATTAAAGAGGTGATTGCCAGACTGGAGCAAAGATTTCCACTCTATTGGCAGGAAGATTTTGATAACTGCGGAATTCAGTGTGGCGATAAAGAAAGGGAGGTTACCGGAATCATGATCTGTTTTGATATGAGCGAAAAAGTGATCGACGAAGCGATTTCAAAAAACTGCAACATGGTTATTTCTCACCATCCGATCATCTACAAAACCGGTCTCAAAAAAATTGAACCTACCAATAGAGTTGGAAAAGTGGTTTGTAAAGCGTTGGAAAATAAGATTTTATTGTACTCCATGCACACCAACATGGACAGTGGTATTGAGGGTGGCAATGTTTTGTTTGCTCAAAAACTGGGGTTACAAAATTTAGAGGTGTTAGCACCCAAAACCGATATGTTCAGAAAACTGATTGTTTTTGTGCCACAAGCCGATGCGGATCATTTAAAACAAAGTTTATTTGATGCCGGAGCCGGAGAATTAGGAAAATATCAACATTGCAGTTATTCTACTGATGGTAAAGGTAGTTTTCTCCCTGTTGAAGGGGCAAATCCTGCCATTGGGACTGTTGGAACTGAAGAACAGGTAGCAGAGCTCAAACTGGAAGTGATCTTCCCTGTAGCACTCCAGAAAAAAGTGGTGGAAACCCTTTTTGCTCACCATCCTTATGAAGAACCCGCTTTTGACATCCTCAAACTTGAAAATCTGAATTATCATGTTGGATTAGGAAGAGTTGGAACCCTTCCGGAGCCGATGGAATTAACAGAATTTTTACAATTTGCCAAAAAACAACTAAACCTTGAGGTGATCAAATATTCCGGAAAAATAGGAAGAAAAATCCAAAAAGTAGCCGTTTGTGGTGGCGGAGGAGCCTCTTATGTTTCCGATGCACTGGCTATGAATGCGGACATCTATTTGACCGGAGATATCAAATATCATGACTATTTTATCCCCGAAAACAGGATGGTGGTGGCCGATATTGGACACTTCGAAGGAGAAAATTTCATAAGAGACATTATATATAACGAGATAAACAAAATTTTCACTAATTTTGCAAGCTATATTTCTGAGGATGAGAAATTAGAGATTAGTTGGATATAAAAAACGAATTAAAACAAAGAATACGATACTATGGCTAAGAAAAAAGCTGAGGAAATCACTGAAAATGTGAATGTTAACGAGAATATTAACATTGAAAACCTTCAAGAACAACCCATTGAACATACCGGTTCAAACGACACAATTGAAGAACAAACCATTGCAAAAAAATTGTTATCTTTACACAATATTCAGCAAATTTGTTCCAAAATTGACCAAATCAGAGTGATCAGAGGTGAACTTCCAAACGAAGTTAGAGACCTTGAAGATGCTCATGAAGGGATGTTGACTCGTATTTCAAAGTACAAAGAGGACGTTCAGGATTTAGAACAAAGAATCACCAATCAGGATCTTAAAATCAAAGAATCGATCGCTTTGATTAAAAGATATGAAGAGCAACAAAACAACGTTAGAAACAACCGTGAGTACGATTCTCTTACCAAAGAGATTGAATTCCAAAAACTGGAAATTCAGGTTGCTGAAAAACACAAAACCAGATTTGCTGCTGAAATCGTTACCAAAGGGGAAGAGATTGCTCAATTTGAAACAAAATTAGAAGAGATTGCTGATATTCTTCAACAAAAGAAAAATGAATTGGATGATATCATTGCTGATACTGAAAAAGAGGAAAAAGAACTAATGGAAAAATATGATCTATACAAGAAAAATGTAGATCAACGTTTATTGGTTGCTTTTGAACGTATTCGCAAAAATGCCCGTAACGGTTTGGCTATCGTTCAAATCGACAGAGAAGCTTGCGGGGGATGTTTCAGTATGATTCCACCTCAAAGACAATTAGACATTCGTTTACACAAAAAAATCATTGTGTGTGAAGCTTGTGGACGTATCTTTATTGACAAACAATTAGTGGAAAACCAAGGTCCAGAAGCATAAATTGTAACCTATGGAAATCACACTGACCACCGGAATATTATTGATTATCTCCGGAATCATGGTTGGTTTTATAAATACACTAGCGGGAGGTGGAACAGTAATATCCATCTCCCTTTTTATGTTCTTAGGGTTACCTCCTGTTGTAGCCAATGGAACGAATCGGATACCAATCATTTTTCAAACATTGACAGCTGTCATATTGTATCAAAGAAAAAAATTAATTGATTGGAAAAAGGGGATTAAACTATCGATTCCTATCATTTTAGGCAATCTCACGGGCGCCTTTTTAGCCGGCATTCTTCCCGGAAAGCACTTCTCCTACATTTTTGCAGGCATTGTTTTACTATTTGGGTTTTCCATGATTTTTGATCCCAACCGGTGGATCCATGAAAACAAGGAGTTACAGATCAAACCGGTCACCATCCTTCAATATATAACATTCTTTTTTTTAGGTATTTACGGTGGTTTTGCACATGTTGGTATTGGGTACATGTATTTAGGAATGTTAGTTTTGGTAAGTGGGTATGACCTACTGAAAGCCAATGTTTTAAAAATTGTATTTGTCATGATGTCGGTACCTTTTTCATTAGCGATCTTTGCCACTCAGGGACATGTAGATTGGGGTGCCGGGTTGATCCATGCGATTGGAAACATCATTGGGGCTACTATAGGAGTCCGGTTTGCGATCAAGAAAAACATCAATTTCATCCGTTACATCGTTTTATCGTTAGTAGCCTTAGTCATCTTACAACTACTCGGCATTGTAACTCCGGAAAAGATACTGGAAATTTTTAAATAAATGGCGAAGGGCGAAAGGCGAAGGGAGAAGGGCGAAAGGCGAAAGGCGAAGGGCGAAAGGCAAAAGGCGAAGGAATTTTGCAAATGAAGAATGAATAATGAATAATTGAGCATTCGAGCACATGAGCACATGAGCACAATGAACATTATGAGCATTATGAAAGGTCTGTCGTCTGTCGTCTGTTGTCCGCAGTCCGTGGTCCGTAGTCCTTTTGTATTGCAAGCTTGCGTCGCTTACGGATGAATGAACTGATCTCATTTCACAAATCTCTCAGCGTTCTTTGCGTTCTCAGCGAGAATAAAAGGGGTTCAATTCATTATTCCGAGAAAGTGTTGAAAAGAAAATTTATTTAAAAATATCATGTTGTAATTAAGTTGTTAAATAATAGTATATACTTAATAAAAATTATTTTTAATATTTTTTGATCTAAGTTAGTGTTAAATCTGTATAATTTTTATAATTAATGACTTGTAATTTGAAATTGGTTGAATGAAATAGAATTTATTTTATTCCAAATTATGCAATGTTCTTTGTATTGAAAAATTATATTTAGATTTATGCTTTTCAACAAAACAGCGAATTTGTTCATATTTATCTTCATCACAATAAATTTCATATTCATAATTTTCATTTCCAAAAATTCTAACTTTATTGTCAAATCCATCTTTAGGATAAATACCATTTTCAATCAAAGGAATTGTGTTTGCAAAAATAAAAACTAGTTTATTAATATCAGAATAGTTTATAGAAATTTCTTTCTCGTCAAAGGCTATTAAAACATAATCTTCAAAAAATGTGATTTCTCCATTGGAGTTGTATTTTAAATATTTTCTGGAAATAATCAAAACAATAAATAATAGTATTAATGGTATTAATCTATAGTAGGGACTAATTGATTGAAATAAAAAAAATGAAAATATAAAAATAAAAAATGAAATCAATATAATTCTATTAAACAATATTGAAGCTTTTTCATATTTTGGATTTCCAATTTTTAAAATTAAAGTATCTATCATTTTCCTTGCGAAGATAATTGTTGTTGTAAATGTGCGAAAAACCCAAATGTATTGTCTACTAATGGGCCACCAGGTATTATTTTTTTTTCATTTGGAAAAGTTATAGTTAGAGTAAGAATATTGATTTCATTTGCCTTATTCCCCCTTATATCATTTTTATTTATAAACATTGAGCCTGAATTAAAAACCCAAGTTGTTGCCATCATATCAGCTCTATTTCTTCCTCCTTCTTCAAAATAAGGTTCAGTAGTGTTTATTACATCTTTTTCCAAGTCTGCAAGTATACACTCTAAAAATCTTTTAAAATGTTCAATAGGTTCAGGATTTCCACTTTTTAAATAACTATTCATTGCTTCTTTCGATAGAGGTGCACCATGCGAAGGTTGTTTCTTTGTTGTTTGAGAAGTGTTTGAAGCTATTGTAGTTTGATTAGATTTTGTAGTATCAGTGAGCCAATAATTCTCAGATTGCCAAATCCATTTGCCGTTAAGATCAATTCTCATTTTTGGATTATTCGCACAGTAGTTATATGGCGACATGTTGGGGAACTTATCACTCATTGGGTCAGCAGAGAGCCATATACTCAATCCGCTGTCGTAATAACGTGCACCGAAGTAGCCATAGCCTGTTTCCACACCTTTCTCTTTACCGGAGAAAGTGTAAGGGGAGGACCAGGAAGTGACGGTGCAGTGGTTCATTGTGTGGGGTTTGAGAGGGCAAAGATAAAAAAAATTAGCAAATGAGCAAATTATTTTACCGCAAAGAACTCTAAGAAATAAAATCACAGAGAACCCGAAGAAAAAACCTCAGCATTCTTTGCGATCTTAGCGAGAATTCTATTTTGCTATCAGAATAGACGATTAAAGTCATTTCAAAACAGTGTTGCTACTTTCAAAGTTTTTAGTTTTCTTATAATAGGAGTCTATTATAATCTTACATAATTTGAAGCAACATTTAGTTTAAAAATACAAATATCATTATAAATCAAATAGTAATAAAAGTGATGGCCAATTAATAAGCTGCCATTTTTTAATAAACAACAATTTTTATCAAACATGGGGAGTAAAGTTAAATCATATTCAACATTCTCTTTCATTTCTCCACCCATTATAATCGGTAGTGTTTCTGAAATTAATTTCAGATAGAAGGGCGTTTTTATCGTATCACCAACTTGTTTTAAAATAATTAAATATATTGGGACTTCTTTAAGTTCATTATTTATGATTGTGTAATTACTTAATTTCTTTTCGATGCTTATAACTAAAAATTTTCCTTTAATTGTGTCAGGCATATCAACTAATGAATGATATCTTACACTATCACACTTACTGAATCTGGAATATGATTTTTTAGTTGTCGCTTTTTCTTGATTTTCAATTAAATACTCAACATACTCTTTTACCTTTTGTTTGTTTGAAATATGTTTAAAAAAGGAATCCTTATGGTTAATTGTTTTTGCAATCTCTTTAATTCTTTTATTATAACCATTAACTTGCATTTAAAGTTAAAGTGTTAACTAAAATTAGACAAAACAGTAATAATTTTAATTTACTTTTCATAATTTTATTAGTACTTGATAGGTTGCAAAAATTTATAAAAACTAATTTTGATGCGAAATGCAGTCAGCAAGTCTTTCTCTTTACCGGAGAAGGTGTAGGGAGCGTTCCAGAAGGAATTGCTTTGGTCAATCCAGTTTCCGTTAATGTTCATCAGTGTATTTAACATGTTGTTTAGGATTGACAAATATACAACTTTTTTAATAACTTAAGTTTTTTATCTTTTTTACCGCAAAGAACTCTAAGAAATAAAATCTCTGAGGACTCAGTGGAAAAAAACTTTGTGGTCTCTGCGTGATAAATAATGAATGATGAAAAATGAATAATAAATAATGAAAAATGAAAAATGAAAAATTGAGTCTAGCGGATTTCGTCGAACGTTTAACGTCGGAACTTCTCACGTCTCCTGTCCCCCGTCACCAGTCCTTCTTAATCGAGCATTCCGATCACACGAGCCTTGGTTTATTCAAATAATTAGTTGTAATTTTGCAGAAAATTTGACTTATGAAAAACCGTTTTATCATCTCCGGAGGGGGTACCGGCGGGCACATTTTTCCGGCTCTCGCTATCGCTAATCAACTTAAAAAAATGATTCCTCATGCTGAGATCCTTTTTATTGGAGCTCAACATAAAATGGAGATGACTAAAGTGCCTGAAGCGGGCTATCCTATTGAAGGATTGGAGATTTATGGAATCAGCCGGGATCTATCTGCTTCCGGAATCCTTAAAAACTTGAAACTTCCGTTTGTTTTGCTGAAAGCACTGCGAAAAGCTAAAAAGATTATCCGTGATTTTGATCCGGATGTGGTGATTGGTGTTGGGGGTTTCGCTAGTGGTCCCGCCCTTAAAGCGGCTGCTTCATTGGGAATTCCGACGGTTATTCAGGAACAAAACTCCTATCCCGGCGTTACCAATAAAGCGCTGGCAAAAGATGTACATCAGATTTTTGTTGCTTATGATGGACTGGAAGCCTATTTCCCAAAAGAGAAAATTGTGAAATCGGGAAATCCGGTTCGTAGTGAGATTATCCATTTGATTCGAAAAAGTGACGATGCATACTCCTATTTTGATTTTTCTAAAACCAACAAAACCTTGCTGGTGATTGGTGGAAGCTTGGGTGCAAGATCAATTAACCAATGTATGGAAACCCATTTGGATCAATTGAAAAGTTTGGGAATTCAAATCATCTGGCAAACCGGTGATCTTTTTTATAAATCAATTTCGCCAGATCTGTTGGCTCAGCATGATGAAAAAACCAGAATTGTGCCGTTTATTAAAAAGATGGATTATGCATACGGAATTGCTGATTTCATTGTGTCACGCGCCGGAGCTTTGGCCATTGCTGAACTCACTTTAGTGGGCGTACCAACCATTCTGATCCCTTTCCCATTTGCGGCTGAGGATCATCAGACTAAAAATGCGGCTGCCCTTTCTGATCACAAAGCTGCTATTTTAGTTCCGGATAAAGATGTTTCTGAAAAATTAATTCCCGAGTTAATCCAATTAATTCATGATGATAAAAGAGCGTCAGAGATGGCTCAGGAGATTAAAAAGTTTGGATTACCAAATGCTATTGAAGTGATTGCGGAAGGGATTATCAAAATTGCTCAGAAAAAGTAATCGTGACACGAAACAGGCATATAAAACCAATCTTTTAAAAGGCTATGGTTCGATTATAATTCTATATGCCTTGTGCCAATAAATCTATTTTTCTAATTCTTTGATTTCATTTAATGGGATGGAACCTGAGAAATACATGATTACAAAATCCTCCTCTTCCTCTACAACCATAAAGAAAACTGAAACATTTTCCTTACCCTGACTGGCTTTGTCAACCAAAAACAACACCCTACTCTCTTCATCTTTAACGGTCATCATTTCACTCAGTACACCATTTTGGATCAATTTGCGGAAATCCTCTTTCATTTGAGCAACAATCGCTTTGGATTCGGTCGTAAATATTTGAAATTTATCAAAATTAAAAGAGATTTCAGCTAAATCAGAATCATCTTTGATGGTTTTAAACATATCATTATTCATCGTGATTACCGTAACACCTTTCATGCTATTGTACTTAGCAATCAACTCAGTAACCTCTTTAGGTTCATTTATTTTTTGGGAAAATCCGTTAAAACCGGTTACTAAAATAACAATGCAGAAAAAAAGTTTAATTTTCATTGGGTCTTAATATTAATGATTGTTGTAATAATTTTTGTGTTTTTTGAAATGTTTTATTCGCTTTATCCGCTTGTTCCGCTCCCTGGTTTAATTTTTGGGAAACGAGAAGCATAGATTTTTTATATTCCTCATAAGTCATATCTCTCTTTTTCAAGGATGGGTTTAAAACAGTGCGGTATAATGGGTAACTTAAAGACAAGAGTAAAAGAAAAATGGCCGCGGCACAAAACCATACATTTTTTTTACTTTTAGGGCTATTTTTAGTGTGATTAGCGTATCTGTCAATCATTTGCATCACTCTCTCATCCTCCTCCTGTTCTTTTACCTGATCATCAATAACCTGATCCACCATTTTTCCAAAATTTGGGGTTTCCCATTTTGATTCCCAATAAGCTGATCTATTTTCAAGTGCGAGGAATAGCGATTGATCTTTCAGATGTTCTTTCCTGACTTGATCCGACTTGAAATAGGAACACAAAAGTTTCTCCTCTTCACTAGAGAGTGTAGCATCATAAAACTTTTGAATGAGAAGATCCATATTATTTTCTGACATATTATTGAATTTTTTCTTTTAATGTTTTTCTGGCTCTGGATAAGATTACGCGAACATTGCCTTCAGACAATCCGGTTATCTCTGAGATCTCTTCGAAAGAGCAATTTCTAAATTGCTTCAGATGGAGAACCTGTTTCTGGATTAGCGGAAGATGATCGATCTCCTGATACACTTTACGGATATTTTCTTTCATGATCATAGACTCTTCGGGTGTTTCGAAAAGAGGTAGTTTATACTCCTGTTCCATAATATCCAAAATTTCGTATCTATTGTTCATCTTTAATCTATTAATACAGAGATTTTTAATCATCGTAACGCAGTAAGCCTCCGGATTGTGAATCTCACTTAATTTATCCCTTTGTTCCCATAGTTTTGAATAGAGATCCTGTATGGTATCTTTAGCATCATCTTCGCCGGATAACATCATCAAAGCTATACGGAACAACTTAGCAGAAATGGGTAAAATCATTTTTTTAAACTGGTCGCCGGAAATACCCATTTATTGTCAAAGTTTTAAGTTCTAATAGTAAGACAACGAAACAGGCATTTTGTTACAAAAGGAAAAATTTTTGTGTTTTGAGCTTTGGGTTTTGGGTTTTGGGTTTTGGGTTTTGGGTTTTAGGTTTTGGGTTTTGGGTTTTGGGTTTTAGGTTTTGGGTTTTGGGTTTTAGGTTTTGGGTTTTGGGTTTTGGGTTTTGAGTATAATAAACTAATAACTAAAACCTTATAACTAAAACCTTATAACTAAAACCTTATAACTAAAACCTATTAGGGCATTCCGGCTCGCAAGCTCGCCGTCGGTCTCCAGCCTTCAAGAAAAATGAAAAATGAAAAATGAAAAATTGAGTACACGAGCATTCGAGCATTCGAGCATTCGATCACATAGGCTATCTCCTTTGCGTGCTTTCCCGGCTAAGCCCTAATGCGGCGGACTGGGGACGGGAGACGGGGGACTGGAGATAAATGAAAAATGAAAAATGAAAAATGAAAAATTAATAATGAATAATGAATAATGAATAATTGAGCACATGAGCATTTTGAAAGTCTGCAGTCTGCAGACTTTTCTCCGCTCCGTAGGAGCGACACCTTTGTAGCAGATGAATTGCCGACCAAACGAACCCGCCACAGCGTGGCGTTATATTGGTAGCGTATAAATTCCGACCTATGGATCCCGCTCCGGAGGAGCGTTATTCCGGGATAGTGTGGAAGAATAATTTCATAACAGGCTCAATATGTAGTTGTTATAAAATTTGGATTTTTTAACCAAAACAGTTTCCACACTTTATCGGAACAGGTTATTGACTACCTCATTAACCGTAACACCAACCAAAAAGCATCTGATGCCCTTAAAAATACCAAAATCCTCCAACGCTTTAAAGAGATTGAACAGCTCCCTGACCATGAACAAAATGTGATCATTGAGGTTGTTACCGCCTACATCTGCGATTTTAAAGCCAAACAAAATTATGCGATCTAACTTTGCCGTTTTGTTTGGTCCATACCTCTAAATTAAAGCCATAATTTGATATTGGAATTAAAAAAGAAAGCTACGGGAGCTCTCTTGTTCACTAAGTCTTGTTTTTTATCAAAAATCAATTATAAATTTTCAATAAATAGGACATCTTATTTACATTTGTAAATTTCTTCAAAAAACACTTTTCCGTTAATATAATATAAAAAATATTGAGAATAATTATCAAATTTTAATCTAATCTTAGTATCATAATTATAATTTTTTTTATATACAGATTTTATATATAAATTATTTTCTAATAGTACATTATCAAAAATAAAAACTTTAATATTTTTAAAAACGAAAAAACCTATTGGATCTAATGATACAGCAGTATTTAATTCACATAATTCAAATTTAATAAAATATGATTCTTTATTTTCAATTTCTTGTTTATCAATTATTGGACTAATACGCATACTCAAGCATAATGAATTTGAAAAATAATTACACATTTTTTCTTTTTTTAAAATATCATCTAGTATAGTAGTTATATTTGAATCTATTATTGAAACTGAATCAATAGATCTGATTCCTGATGAATTATCTTCAGGAAAATCCAGCAAATCATAAATAATATTATTTAAGGTGTCACTATTTTCAATAACAATCTGAGCTAAAATCAAATTAATATTAAATAAAAAAAATGTGGTAATTAAAAAGCTTTTCATAACTAATTTGTTTTATAACTTGGAACAGAAATTTGAAAACTATCTAATTCTCCATGAAATTTGGTACTAAAATCTGTGTTTGAATTGTATCGAGTATAACCATTACTTTTAGTATAATTATATTGTTGAACATTTGGATCTAATTTTTCTAATGTTACAGAACCGTAATGATCTCCTTCTGACGTAGCATTGTTATCACTTGGATGATTGTGTACGAATCTAACTATTTTATCCAACATTCCTACACAAATATCCGGTATATCATTTTGACTTCTTTCGTGATTTGTTCCTATAAAACTAGTGCAATTATTAGATTCTGTATTAATTAAGCCCCATTCAACTTCAGAATTATCAGCTAAAAATAGAAAAACTTCTTCTGCAGCTTGTGAATTATCAGTTGCAAACATTGTTGCATCAGGTAGACCAGACATTGATTTAAAATCAGCAACATTTCCTTTGATTGTGCCACTTGCAAAATCTTTACTTTCTCTTCTAGTATTCTTGTTTTTGTTTATAATTACAATACGATCAACTTCTTTATTCTCCTCTACATCAAGTAGATAACCTTTTTCATCAAATGTATATATATCCCTCCCATCCGGGTCCACCAAAATAACCGGATTATTCGCACAATACACATACGGACTCATCGAAGGGTACTTATAACTCATTGGATCAATATAGAGCCAAATACTTAACCCACTGTTATAGTAACGAGCTCCAAAGTAGCCATAGCCCGTTTCCATATCTTTCTCTTTGCCGGAGAAGGTGTAGGGGGCGTTCCAGGAGGAGTTACGTTGGTCAACCCAGTCTTCGCCAAACCGACGCAGGCAGTGAGCGTAAAGGAAATTTATTTCCTTTACCGAACGCCAAGGAGGAAAAAAAGCGAAGCTTTTTAATGGTAAGTAGTGAAGATGTTGGATGGCGTTACCACTTCCATCTGTGATCCAATGGTTGCTGAGCTCCGTCGAAGCACTGCTGCCTAAATGGTCGGGGTGGTGATAATATCTCAACATTTTCATAATCTTTTTAGGATTGATTTGGCAAAGATAGTAAAACGGGAGGAATGGGTGCATATAGGAATTTCTTATTATTAATTATATTTATCGTCCAATTAAAGTGAACTATTATACTATAAAAAGGAGAAAAACTGATCATTATATTCGAATGTCAATTACTACAAAGAATTAGTCTTCTGATGGTAATTCTAAGATTTTACAATCAAATTTTTGAATCTTTCTATGATTTAAAATTACATTATTTAAATATTCTTCATTTTTTAATTCTCTGAAAATATGTAAATATTCAACTTCCATCAGATCATAAAATCCAATTTCATTTTTAATAAAGAAATTCAAATCGTTATTATCTTTCATTTGAACCCTATTAAATATTGTACCAGAAAAAGTTCCCAAAATTAATTCTTTATAACTACCATCATTATAATATAGTTTGCACAAAATAATATTATTAAAAATAAATTTTTCAGAATTAATTTTCAATCCATTTAATAAACTATCCAGCATCTTTAATTTAAAGGTATCTGTAATTGTTGATTTATAACAGTATTCACAATTATTAAAATATTCTCTTAAAATTGTCGATGGTGCACAAATAGCAGGATGCTCAAAAATAACTTCAACTTTAGTAGTTTTACTATTTTTCACATACTGTGCTTGAATATTGGATACAAAAGATCCAATACAAAACAACAATAGTAATAGTTTAAATATTTTCATATTGATTTAAATACAAGCTACTTCACATAGTTTTTGAGTTGACAAATATACAACTTTTTTAATAACTTCATTTTTTTCATTTTTTTTACCACTAAGGACACCATGATATTTATCTCAGAGGACACCGTGGAAAATTAGTTTGTGATCTCTGTGTGAAAAATAATGAAAAATGAAGGATGAATAATTGAGTACACGAGCATTCGAGCAGATTTTGCTATTCTAAAAAAAGGTTGGTGGCGATTTTTGTAAAATATTCTGTTTTAGTAAAATCTATAAAATACTGATTCTGCTAAGATTCTGTGCCAATCTTTTATCAGAATAGACGATTTTGGTTTTAATTGAAAAATGAAACCATTTTTACTTTTCACATAGAATATCTTATAATCTCAAATTATTAATTTCTAAATATAATTTTGACAACCTTGTCATTTTCAAATTCACATTCTAACATATATCCAATTGGTTCATTTTGCTTTGTCAAAGCATTTCCATTTAGATCAAGAATATACCTTATATATTTCTCTGTCATAACATAAAAATCAGTGCCTTTCATACCTAATAATTGATTACGAGTCATTCCTAATTTAATTTCATTTTCTGTTTGAAAAAATGGAACGTTTAAATTAATATAATTTTCTGATAATAATGGATTTATAAAACCTATTTCAAAACAAGCTATTCTTTTATTTTCATTTAATTTGATAGTAAAATATTGATTTTTATGAATATTACAAAAGTAAATAGTTGTTTGATTTTGTAATGAATCTATTTCAATGTTATTATATAATTGATCATCTGAGATTTCACTATTTAAAATAAAGATTTTATTAACAATTGTTTCAGGAACAAATATTTTCCTGTATTGAATTCCATCTGGAATAACAATAGTATCACATCTTATTATATTCCCCAAAGAATCAAATGCATTAAACACTCCAATTGAATTATTATTATAAAAAAAACCTTTACTCCTCAATTGCCCATTTTTATGATATCCACGAAATTCTCCATGGAATTTTCCATTTTTATATTCATCTAGTGAGTTTATTGATCCATCTTCCCTATACCAATAAGAGAAACCGTTTCTTTTTCGATCTTTGAAATATTCAATATATTTAACTTTAGTTTTGGTTGAGTCGTAATAAAATATCCATTTACCATTTTCTAAATCTGGTTTAGAAAAACAATGTAACCCGAACCCTTTTTGCATACAGATCATATATCTTTCATCTCCATTTATAACTTCATGTATCTGAGCATGTATAATATTGGATAGACAAATTAACAAAAGGGGAAAAAGTATTTTTTTCATATTCTTTTTTATTTTAACAATTCAGAATTTCCATTATTTTCAGTTCCATGTAATTGCCCATAACCTAAAAAGTTATTCCAACCAGCTGTTTTATTTGTTCCATCTTGATAAAACGCCATTTTTTGTTCTATAAATACGATATTGCCAACTTCTCCTTTCAATATATCAGTTTCAAAAGAACGACAAATTCTATATTTATCAGCCTGAAAACGATTAAATATGCCAAACGGGCTCAAAACAAGTAAGTTTGAAGTGACAAATATACAACTTTTTTAATAATTACATTTTTTTCAAATTTTTATACCTCAAAGGACACCATGATATTTATCTCAGAGGCCTCAGTGAATAAAAACTTTGTGATCTTGGTGTGAAAAATAATGAAAAATGAATAGGGAAGTCGGCGGACGGCGGACGGCAGATAAATGAAAAATGAAAAATGAAAAATGAAGAATTCTAATAACTAAAACCTAAAACCTTAAACCTTTAACCTTTAAACCATTTCAGTTAACAGCTTATTTGGGTTACCACTTATCGTAGTATCCTTTCAGTGTGGGAACGACTGGTTGTACATATTGATATAAGAACGATTCCTGTTTGGCTTTGGGAGTTACCAGAACCTCTTTGGAGTCAATGCTATTGATGAAGAACAATAGAGCGCTGAAAATCACGAGAACCTTGGCTGCTCCAAAAAGGGCACCAGCGAGGTTGTTTACAAATTCGGGGATCATCAGTTTCACCACTTTTTCCACCATCCTTCCGGCCATAAAGACCAGGATTAATACGGCAAGAAATGTGATGGCAAAATAAACTTCATGGGGGATTTTTTCATTATTGATCCAAACGGCAACCCAGTCAGAAAATTTGAAAGAGGCGTATAATCCGGCTACTAAAGCAACAATGGAGGCTAATTCGCGGATCAATCCGTTTGAAAATCCTTTATACCCAAACCAGGCAACGGGAATAAGAATTAAAATATCAATATAATTCATAAGGTTTTATTTAACAAATCCTCTTAATTTCTGGGTAAGAGGCTGCGCATAAATAAAATCGTTTAATTTATCATTGTCCGTAATTAACACCTCATCTTTATTTCCTCTCCATTCCAAACACCCTTCCTGGATATAAGAGATGGTTTCTCCGATGGTGATCACGGTATTCAAATCGTGGGTATTGATAATGGTAGTGATGTTAAATTCATGAGTAATCCCGAACAAAAGTTCATCAATCATGATGGAAGTTTTGGGGTCTAATCCTGAGTTCGGCTCGTCGCAGAATAAATACTTAGGGTTAGATGCAATGGCACGGGCAATGGCTGCTCTTTTTTTCATACCACCACTTAATTCAGAAGGATACAACTTGTTTGTATTTTCCAAACCTACTCTTTTGAGGCAATAATTGGCTCTATCGAGTTTTTCCTCTTTCGTTTGCGTGGTTAGCATATCAAGTGGAAACATCACATTTTGCTCAATAGTCAGGGAGTCGAACAGAGCAGATCCTTGAAAAACAACGCCCATTTCCATTTTAAAAGTGTTTTGCACTTTACTGTGAAAGGAGTGAAAATCACGATCATCGAAAAACACTTTACCTGATGTGGGTTCCAGTAAGCCGATGATACATTTGAGGAGGACTGTTTTTCCGGAACCTGATCGTCCAATTATCAAATTCACTTTTCCATCCACGAACTCAGTATTAATGTCTTTTAATACCACATTATCGCCAAATTGTTTATATACATTGCTAATTGTGATCATATTACAACATGATTTGAGTGATGACAAGATTTAAGATGAGCACGATAAAACTGGAGGCTACAACGGCATCGGTACTTGCTTTTCCCAATTCCAAAGCACCACCTTCAATTTTGTATCCATGGAATGAAGCTACTGAACCAATAACAAAAGCAAAAACAAAAGTTTTGATCAATGAATAATAGACATCGTACATTCTGAAGAAAGAGGTGATTCCATCAACATAATCATGGGGAGCAACAACAGGAGAAAGAAGAGATACGATATAACCACCACCTAATGCACAGAACATGCTGAGGATAATCAAAGTAGGATTTACCACTAAAAGGGCTACAATCTTAGGTAATACGAGAAAAGAGGAGGAATTGATTCCCATTACATCAAGAGCATCAATCTGTTCAGTAACCCTCATACCACCAATTTCTGCAGTAATTCTGGATCCTAAATTTCCAATGAGCAAAAGGCTCATGATGGTAGGACAAAACTCCATGATGATGGAAGTTCTGGCGGTAAATCCAACGGTCCATTTCGGCACCCAGTTGCTTTCAATTTGCATACCGGTTTGAAGGGTAACGACTGCACCCATAACGACGGCAACCACTAAAACGATTGGAAGAGATCCAATTCCCATCGTGTACATTTCATCTAAAAGTTTTTTAAAGAAAACCTTCCATTTTTCGGGTCTGGAGAACACTTTTCCTAAAAACATAAAGTATTCTCCCATTAATATAAGGGCGTGTTTAATCATTTCTTTCTAGTTTAATCGCTTGCCAACCAATATCTTTTCTATAAAATAAATTTTCTGAAGTAATTTTAAAAACCGCTTCATACGTATTTTTCTGAGCATCCTGTAGAGAATCTCCTTCACCAACCACGAACAACACTCTTCCTCCGCTATTGTACCATTTTCCCTCTTTCTGAACTGTTCCCATGTGAAAAACTGTATTTTGAATCTGATCTAAACCTTTGATTTCGATCCCTTTTTCAAAACTGTTTGGGTACCCTTTTGAGGCAAGAACGACTCCTAGGAAATAGGAATCAAACCACTCAACATCGATCACTTTACTTTCCAGCAGATTGAGAATCACCTCAACCAGATCACTTTTCATTTTTGGGAGTACCACTTCTGTTTCAGGATCACCAAAACGGGCGTTAAACTCAATCACTTTAGGACCTGCTGCCGTAAGGATCAGACCACCGTACAAAATTCCAGTAAATGGAGTTCCTTCGTCACACATAGCCTGAGCGGTAGGTTTCATGATATTTTCCACTGCAAAGGTGATGGCATCTTCCGGGATAACAGGAACGGAGCTATATGCGCCCATTCCTCCGGTATTAGGTCCCTGATCTCCATCAAAAGCTCTTTTATGATCCTGAGCAATAGAAAGTGGAATCACAATATTGTTATGAACCAATGCCATCAATGAAAATTCGGGGCCTTCCAGAAACTGTTCCATTACCACTTTTCCTTCTCCAAATTTGGCATCTAAAAGCATATCCTGTAAAGCTTGTTTTGCCTCCACATAAGTCATGGCAACAACGACACCCTTTCCGGCGGCTAAGCCATCATATTTTACAACTATGGGAGCGCCCATCTTGTCCAGATAGTTCATAGCATCATCATAGTTTGTAAAAGTGGCATAATCGGCTGTAGGGATTTGATATTTCTTCATCAAATCCTTCGCAAACTGCTTTGAGCCTTCAATCATAGCGGCCGCCTGGGAGGGACCGAAAATTTTGAGTCCCGCTTCCTGAAACTGATCCACAATACCATTCATCAATGCTGATTCGGGTCCCACAATAGTAAGGTCAATGTTCTCTTTTTGAGCCCATTGAATCAGTGCCTCATTATTTGTTTCATCGATAGGGATACAATGAAACTGATTCCTCATTCCATCATTTCCGGGAGCAACAAAAACTTCTGTTACCCTTTTTGATTGCGCTACTTTCCACGCTATGGCATGTTCACGACCACCTCTTCCAACTACTAATATCTTCATACCTATAAAGAATCTGTTTGTATAGGTTGGATTTTTGTTCTTTCAGGAAATAAGAAATTGGCAAAACTATTTCCATACTCGGGAGATATCATATTTAATGCTGCAATATGTTCATCAATCATTTTTTTAATCCTTTCATATTGATTGGTTTTATTAGTAATTTTATAAAACTTTTCCCAATAATATAAGGATGATAAAAGATTAACGGTTTCTCTTTGAAGTGCATTAACATCAGCAGATTGCATAGAACGATATTTACTTAAATTTTTGCTTACATTGCTAAAAAGGGAAGGTAAAACATATTTTTCAATTTTTGAAATTTTAATTTTACTCAATTTAGGTTGTATCACAGCAATTTGTTCAGGAGTTAAATTTTTAAGTAATTCTTTTAAAACCAATGCCGTATTGTCAATATTTTCAGATTGAATATTGATTGTTCTTTCATCACATTGATCAAACCAGTCGTAAGTTTCAATAAAACTGTCCATTAAGCGGTTAGCCAGTTTCAATCCTTTTTGTTGTGCAGATGGTGTATTGATTTTAAAATAGAGTTTAATCATATCAATAACTTGCATAGAGTATTGGAAATTATACACTTGCAAAATTGGAATCACATCAGGGTTAAAAAGAGTAGCAGTTTGATCCAAAACTTTTTCTGCTTTGTTAAAATCGCCTTTTTCAATTAATGCCTGAGCCAAACGGGTATGCATTAAAGCAATATTGGAAAACAATCTGTTATTATCTTCATTATTGTAAACTTTAGGATCGTTTATTCCTCCCCATAAATAAGGATAAGGAGTATGATCTTGTGGTTTCGCATTATTTGTATGATCCAAACGGGAGTGATCTCCAAACTTATTCATCAAATTGTCGTATAAAAGATCCGTATCAATTCTTCCCAATTTTGGATAGGTAGTTTGAGATTTAATCGGTACTAAACGATATGCTAATCCTTCCAACTGGAAATATTCTTCTAATCCGAACCAGGCTTCAGGTCCTGTAGTAGATGCAAAATAGATAGGTCTTTCCCAGTTATTGTTAGCTAAAATATCCATCATCACCAAATAGGCTTTCAACACATTACATACGGTTCCATCATCTTTAATATTCCAGGTAATTTTATCAACGATTTGAGCTGTATCACTGATTGAAACAGTACCGTTTGCCAATACTTTTTGTTTGTCAACGGCAATAGAGAAACTTCCGGGAACAGCTTGTCCGTCGGTTTTGTAGCCTTCAGGTAACAAAACGAGGAGTTTTTTAGAGTCAAACTGAGGTTGTTTGATGTAATCCATCACCATTTTGATATCCAAAAATTCTCCATTACCTTTATTCAATACAAGTTGATCTCTGGTTCCATCTTTATATTGTTTCCAGGACATAGATATTGGGAGAGGTGCACTGTTGTAAGCCTGACGTTTCATTTGATCAATATACCAGCTGGTATTTAATAAGCTCAAATTACAAACGCGAACATCGGTTCTGTAACCTTCCACTTCCTGAGCGTACCACAATGGGAAAGTATCATTATCCCCTAAAGTAAAAATAATAGCATTAGGAGCACAAGAATCCAGATAGTTTTTAGCAATAGCTAATGCAGTATATTTGTTAGATCTATCATGATCATCCCAGTTTTGTTGTGCCATAACACCAGGTACTAAACAGATTGATAACACAATAGCAAAAAAGGCAGAAGCGATTTGAATTTTATTATTTTTGATCTTTTCCAACCAGGAGATGATGGCAAAAACTCCAAAGCCAACCCAAATTGCAAATGCATAGAATGAAGCAGCAAAAGCATAGTCCCTTTCACGTGGCTGGAATGCGTACATGTTCAGGTAAAATGCAATGGCGAGTCCTGTCATTAAAAATAAAAGCCCAACAACGAAAGAGTTTTGACCATCTTTTCTGGAATACCATATTAAACCAATGATGCCTAGAATGAGAGGGAACATAAAGAAAGTATTATGTCCGGGTCTCTCCATACTTTCGGGTAATTTGTCTTGTTTTCCTACAAGGATATCATCAATAAAAGAGATTCCGGTAACCCAATTTCCGTTATAGAGATCTCCTCTACCTTGTAAATCATTTTGTCTTCCGGCAAAATTCCACATAAAATATCTGAAATACATGTAGTTAAACTGATAGGTCAACATGAATTTTTTATGATGAGCAGAGGTTGGTAATTTTCCTTTTTCCAAATATCTAACTTCCTCTCTATCTGCAGGATCAGTAAGATCATAATGAGCTTTTAACCAACTGATATAATCTGCAGATTTATCTCTGGACCACATTCTTGGGAAAGGCATCAAATCAGCAGGATCATAAACATAATCTGATTTCTCTTTAGAATTTGAAACAACATATTTATGGGTTTTATCATCCCTTACATAAACAGGAGTACCATCTTTATAATCAATAAGTTTAGAATTATAGGATTCTCCATAGAACAATGGGTTTGATCCATATTGTTCGCGGTTTAAGTAAGACAATAAAGAAACGGCATCTTCCGGATTATTTTCATCAATAGTAGGATTGGCATTAGAACGGATCACCAATGTGATAAATGTGGAATAACCGATCAATAAAAAGGTAAACGACAAAATGGATGCTGCCAATACACGTTTTTCTTTTTTGATACAGTAGTACAAGCCCCAAATGATCAATCCAATAATGATTAAGAAGTAAACAATGGTTCCGAAATTGAATGGTAAACCTAAGGTATTAACAGAGAAGATTTCAAATTTTCCGGCAAAATTAACGATTCCGGGAATAATTCCATATAAAATAACACCTAACAAAATAAATGAAGCACCTAAAGTAAGGAGAACTCCCCATTCAGCAATTTTTTTATGAGCTCCATTTTTAAAGGAAAAATAGAATGATGGGATCGTAATAAACACCCAGATGAAAATCATCCAAAGACCAGGAAGGAATAGAGCTCCTACCAGAGAAATAATGGCAATAGTAAGTATAACACCCCATATTGTAGTGTTTTTGGATAATTTGAAATAGATGATAAGAGCAATTGCAGGTAATGTTAATAAGTTCAATAAGTGAACCCCAATGGAAAGTCCTACTAAATAGGCAATCAGAACTAACCATCTGTGAGGATTGATGTTTTCCAATCGGTTATCGTACTCCTCATCCCATTTCAAAATGCACCAGAAAACGAGTGCAGTAAAGAATGAAGACAAGGCATATACTTCACCTTCAACAGCTGAGAACCAGAATGTATCTGAAAATGTATAGGTTAACGCTCCTACTAAAGCAGCACCAAAAATGCCAATTTGACTAAGTGGAGTCATCCCGCCCATTTTGGCTACCAACTTTTTACCTAAAAGGGTGATGGTCCAAAACAAAAACATGATGGTCATACCGCTGGCAATCGCAGACATTGAATTGAGTGCAAATGCTATCTTTGTGACATCATTTCCGGCAAAAAGGCTAAATACAGATCCTAAAATCTGGAATGTTGGAGCTCCAGGTGGGTGCCCTACAAGCATTTTATGTGCAGTTGAAATATATTCTCCACAATCCCACCACGATGCTGTGGGTTCTGCTGTCATGATATAAATTGCCGATGCAAAAATGCCGATAATCCAACCTAATGAGTTGTTAATTAATCTGTACTGTTTTGTCATTATCCAAGATTTAATGTTAATATTCCATTTTAAACGAGCAATACTTTTATTTAGTATTTTTACTCAATTAACCTGCAAAAATACAAAAATTTATTCTGTCTTTAAGTGTTATTCAAAATTTCATTGGAACTATTAATTCAATGATCTCATTAATGTACTTTTTTTGAATTCAATAGATCAAATAGGTACTTGAAATCAATCAGATGACACAGATTAATTTGGTTTAAAGGTTTAACGCTGCGCTGTTTAAAGGTTTAAGGTTTAAGGTTTTGGGTTTAAGTTCAACCTTTAAAATTCATTTTTTTTCACAGTGTACTAATGTGTACCACAGTGTTTTTGATTTTTTAAAATACGCACATTTAAACACTGTGATACTCCTTTTAACACCGTGAAACACTGTGAAATAGAATGATGTGAAATAGAATGATCTATTTAATCAAACTTAAACCTTCTAAAGCAGATTTATCTTCGGGACTATAAAGTAACACTTTATTGAATAACACTTTTGCTTCAGAATAACGTCCTAAAAAGTAGCAATTCCAGCCACTATTCAATAGATAATAGTAATTAAACGGGGATTGATTTAACGCTACATCAAAGTATTTTTTAGCTTCTACATAATTTTTTCTATAATAATAGATCAATCCCAGACGGTAATGAGCTAAACTATTTTTAGGATCCAATTTTAAGATCGATTTATAGGTTTGTTCCACTTTAGTCCATTGCTCTAATGATGAATAGGGATAAATGATTCCCCATAAAGGTTCTGTTGCTACAGGCATTATAGCAATCGCTTTTTGATAGTAAGTGATCGACTGATCAAAACTTCCATTTTTATAAGAGAGCCATCCCAAACGTAGATTCATTTCATACGATTTCGGATCGTAATAGGTTGTCAATGCTTTGATAGCATCTCCATATTTTTCATTGGTTTCAAAAGTATAACTTTTTGAAAAAGCATCTCTTAATTGTTGCTGAGATTGTGCCAATCCAAACTGAAATGATCCTAAAAACAAGGTTATTACAATTAATTTTTTTAAAAAGTCCATTTTGCTGTAAGTGTTAGGATATGATGGTAATATTTATTGGTTAATGTATTGATATTTAAATTATTATCAACAGTATAATAGTTACTTTTCCTAATTTGCAATCCATAGGAAGGGATAATCGTTAGGTTTTTAAAATAAAAAATAAAACTAAGACTGGAAGCAAATTGAACAGGATCAAAAGTGTTATAGGTTGAGAAACCTCCTGCTCCTATGTAATTTTGAAAATTACCATAACTTCCTGATAATTCATACCATAGGTTTTTATAGATATAACCTCCCAGTTTTTGATGAATCAGGAATGCTTTAGTGGAATCATTAAACAATAGCGTTCCGGTAGTTACAGAATAAAAAGCTTGATTTCCAAAGGGGAAATAAACCAATCCCAGTTCAAGTTGTTTTTGTTTTCTGGCTGCTAGATTTCCTATCGATCCTGATCCGTAAAATTCAAACCGATCCCAGCGGTAAGCCAGGAACAGGGAAGCAGTATAGCGATTATTCACATTTGAATTGTGACTATAATTAAAAGTGTAGGTTGTTGTGTCATATTCAGCAGACAGATAATTAGACGCTTCATGATAAGCACCATAAGAACCTCCCACTTTTAATCCGAATGGAAGCAGATAATCATAAGCAATATTCAACTGATACGGATTATTCCAGAATGTTTGAACTGCAGTTGAGTCATAGGTTTGAATTTTTCCAAAAGATTTGTTTTCAAAATAGGAATACCCAACTGTTAGATTGCTCCTTGGAGTGATCCTTTTTTTAAGCACAAAAGAGGCCAGTGTTGTTCCTCCCTGAAATGTTCCTTCAGCATAGATATTCGTGTCTTTGATATCTAAACTGTCAAACCTTGCAATATTATTATTTCCTGCAATTCCGGCAGTAATAGCTATTTCATCCTGATTCAGATTAAAAACCATGAATTTTTGAAAGCCCACCTTTTGTTGCATTGATTTTGAAAAACCTTTGGCTAAATCGTAGGCATCTTCGTAACGACCGGTAAATTCAAGGGCGTAGTAATAATATTCCTGAATGATGGTATCCAATGGAAACCACTCCTGCGCTTTTTTAAAATGGGGAAGGGAAGATTCGTAATTTTTTTGATTATAATAGGAAATCGCAAGACGGGTTCTCAGAAAATAAAAGTCAAGACCCTCCTTGATTGCTTGCTTAGCTGTTTTTTGTAAACCTTTATAATCGTTTGAAAAGAATTGCTGATAGGTTAATGTATCGATTGCTCCCATTGTTTTCGGATTCTGCGCACAAACCTGAAATAGTAAAAAAAAGCAAACAAAAGTTAAGAGATAATTTCGCATAAATAATTAATATAATTTTGATTTTTCATGATTTTAAACTGACTCAATCCATTTTTAGTAAATTGTAATTCAAATTGTTTTTGATCCCATTTTTTCTTAAAAATTCTGGAAGTTGCTGTGGTTTGAATGGTGATCTGTTTTGGAGAAAAGAAATTGTCGCATTGGGTTACTTTTGCTTCAAAAGAGGCATCTGTAAAAAGAGCAAAAGGAGCAAAAAAATCCTGGAACGATAACCACAAGCGATTATTAAAATGGATGAGAGGATAACTATCTTTAACTTCAATTTCACGATATGGGGCGAGTAATAAACGGTAAGTAGCCAGATAAAAATCAAACAACACACTTTTTTTATCTCCTTCAAAATCGTAACAATAGAACATCACGCCATCGTTCACAAACCAAACAGAACTATTTGATTTTGGGCAATATAGATAAGTTCGATTGTAAGCATCTGTATGTACTGTCCAGGAATACACCTCATCATCAGAACCCTCTTTGATTAGTTTTAGTGTTAAGCCGGGGGTTAATTGTAGTGATTTTTTTAATAATTCTGCTACTTCCACATTTCCTACAATGGTATTTTCTTTGGGAACTTCAAACACTTTCAGAATCGGTTTTTCATCTTGCATCTCAATAAAATAGGAGATGGGATACTCATACGTTTTGGATCCTTTAACAGCAGACAATTGCACCTGAAAATGGAGATGTGGTTCCGGAGATCTGCCTGAACTACCACAAGTAGCCACAATTTGCCCTTTAGAAACATAATCTCCTACCTGAACTTTAAAACTATCTCTCTTTAGATGAGACAATTGTGTAAAAATCCCATTTTTATGATCCAGAATTAACGTGTTTCCCCAATTTTCCTGTGTATTTACCCCACTTATCGGGTTATCATCCACATTATTGGAAATATCTGTTACATAACCATCTAAAGGTGCCACAACAGGCTTATTATAGGCAAAATAATCTTCCACTACAAATCCATCACCTTTATAAGTTTTATCCTGATCATTTGCAATCACGAAATCTAAAGCTGAAGACCAGTCTCCCAAATGGGTGATTTTTCCTTTGTACCCCTGGCTCACTTTCCATTTTCCCCAGACAGGAAGTTGCAGCTTTGCCAGATGCGATTGTGCAAATCTTTTGGTACTTGATAAATGTTTATAAATTGTTTTTTCGGGTGAATAGTATTGAATAATAACCTGTTGGATATATTTAAAAACCCAACGATTATTTAAAAAAGAAATAAAAATTATGGTTAAAGCAACAAATGCTGTAGTAAAACTTTTCAGTTGGAATGTAAAAAATATTTTTTGAAACCCAATGTATAAGATGGTAAGTGCAGGTGTTAAGAGGATGACAGATAAATAGGTCCATTTATTGGGAACAACATAAAAGCACCCTAGGGCAATAGCTAAAAAGATAAAATTGCTCCCCACTAAAAAATCGGTTAATAAAACAGTATCCAATCCTAAGATTCTAAAAGTTACAAATGCTGATCCAAAACCAATAAGGGTCAAAGAGAAAGCAATTCTGGAAAAATAGAGCAATCCAAGAGCTAATAACGTTCCTGCTAATACTGAATTTTGAAAAAAGGTAGCGGATAATGTTTTGAAATAGCTTTTAAAAAATAAGGGAATTTGCCAGTCATCCATACTATGTGCAAAAGAGTAGTATGATGAGAGGGATTCGGAGGCTTTAAAGTTTGCAATGTAAATGTAGTTGTCTTGTAAAACCATAAAATTAAAACTCCCGGCTGCCAGATAAATAAACCAATAGGTAAGTAAAAAGGGAATAGTGAGATAGGGCAGTTTATACTTGACAAATATTTGTTGAATGATAGAAGTAAAAAATAGGAGTAAAAAAATGGAAGAGATAAAAACAATGATAAAGGGAAGATTTAATTTGTATTCAAAACCTAAAACCAATCCAAGTAACAAGGCATTAAATCCGTACATTCCTTCACGGATCAAATTATTGTTAAAATGGAATATTTTTGCCAGGATATTGGTAAGGATAACGGCAGCTAATCCGCACAATCCCAAAAAAGGAGATATAAAAGTAACCAGAATAATGATAATGGCTAAAGTTTTATTAAGCGAGAAAAAGATCTGAGCATAACTATTCAGGATGGTATCTCTCCAATACTTCACTTTAGGATTGAGTTGCCATTTCATAAGACTATAAATTAAACTGAGCTAAATGATCCGGCATTCTTTCATGAGCCGTTATGGTTTGTAAAGATTCATTATTTCTGATCAGATGAGGCATCCCCTGCATATCGATCATCACTACTTTGGGGCGCATTTGAATAAATTGCATCCATTGAGTCATGTTATATGCGCCTACTCTGTGAACCACCACATGATCACCTCTGTTCAAAAGTGGAAGATTAATATTTTCGCGCACTACATCAATATTCATACAGAGTGGACCGTAAAGAACCATATCTTCCGATTGACTGGTAAAATTTTGAGCGGGAGACACTTTATGGTCGTACCAAAAGGCCGTAAACAAAATATTGATCCCAAAATCGAGAATAGTAGCTCTTCTTCCATCACTTAATCTCTTGAGGGCAATAACGCTTCCGAGCAGATAACCGGCATCATCAATTAAAGCTCTACCTGTTTCAAGGAAAAGAGTGGGTAGTTGTTCCGGTCTGAACCCATAATTCAAGATGGTACTGGTGATCACTTCTGCATAATCATCAATGGTCGGGATCACATCAGCTCCTTGAAGGTAAGAACCTCTGAGCGTGTTAGCCGTAGCAAAGCCACCTCCAAGGTCAATATATTCTAGGGTAACATTATGCACTTGCTGGATATTTTTTAACAGATCGCACAATTTGGAGGTAGCTACGGCATAAGAGGAGGTTGACATCATATAAGTACCAATATGACAATGGATTCCGGTCATCTCCATTTGAGAATTAGCCATAATTTTATTGATGGCACTCCATGCTGTTCCATTTTCGTAATTGAAACCAAAACGATCCCACATCGGATAAACGCCTGTATCCATATTCACGCGAATGGCTACTCTTGCCTTTTGTGATTCCTCTTTTAATATTTCAGCTAAGAGATACAATTCATCAAAATGGTCGATATGGATCAAAGAATTATTTTGAACGGCAATTTTTAAATCACGTGCGGTTTTATCGGGACCATTAAAGATAATTTTATCACCGGGAACACCATTTCCCATAGCTTTTTCATACTCAAAATAGGAAACCACTTCTGCCCAGGAACCTTCGCTGTGGAAAACATTGCAAACCGCATTCAGGTAGTTGGTTTTATAGCTCCAGGCAAATTGCACTTTGGGATATCTGGTTGAAAAGGCTCTTACAGCATTACGATAGGTTTCCCTGATGGTTCTTTCAGAGATCACAAAACAGGGAGATCCAAAATCGGCAATCAACTTTTTAACAGGAACTCCATCGATATGAGTGACGGGTGTGTTATCCACTCTTGTACCGAATTTATTCATTAATCCGGTATTTAACTTATTGATTATAGGGCGTTCGTATGATAATTTTTCCATTTTTTTAATTTTTATAATTCACCAAAAGTTGATATTTTTTCGAATTGATCCATATTGACGATCAAATCATAACTATAGCGGATAAACATTTTTCCTTTTTCATAATCTTCAAAAGGGGCAATCGTTTCACCAAGAGCCATTTTTACCAGAGCTTCAGGATGATTTTGACCTGATCCAACCGCTAAATAGACCCACGCAGGAAATCGGGGGTTCATTTCGAGAAGGTAATATTTTCCCTCTTTATTTTTAATAAATTCCAATTCACAGCCACCTCTCCATTTGGAGTTTTGAACCACTTTTTGGGATAAGACAACCAACTCCGGATCATCTAAGGTGATTCCGGCCCATGCTTTTCCTTTATCGGTAATATAGAGTTTTCTCATCGCTACGGCACCTATACATTTGCCCAATCCATCGCCAATGGCAGTAACGTTCACCTCCGTACCCGAAACATACTCCTGAATGATAATGGGCAAGCCCCATTTAGCAGAAATTTTATGGAAATAGGAGATCGCCTGTTCCTGATTATATGCAACAGATGCATCATAAAATTTCCCTTTAATCACCATTGGATATTCATACTCTTTTTCGATCTTCTGTATATCTTTGGTTGAAAAAATCATCGTACTTTTAGGAACATGAATCTCATATTTTTCTCCAAATTCTGGGAGTTCCGATTTGTGTCTGGAATCAAAAACCTCTCTGCTTGGAAGAAAAGTAGCGATATTTAACTGTTGCTTCAGGGTGGGAGACAGCAAAATAAAATTGTGTAATTCCGCATCAAAGTTTGGAATAATGAGATCCAGTTTTTCGACAGAATGGATATATTGAATTCTGTTAAACAACGCCTGTGAACCGGCTGAAGGGAGTGGAATCGCATACGATTTATCAACCAAATCATGCATATATAAACCGGGTTCTAAACTTTCGTAGCTTAATCCAATAATTCTCACTTCAAAAGAGCTACACTCTTTTAAGGCTCTGATTACAGGAATTCCGGGACCCGGTGAGTCAATATTGTTCAAACCGGTAACTGCAACGGTAATTTTTCGTTTATTCATCCTCTTTTAGTATATGGTTGATTTTTAGAATATATAAAAAATCCGCAAGGTCTTTCTCAAATGTATCCTGATCTACTGCATATTTGAGGTGAATTTGATTTACAATTTGTTGAAGCGTTTGTTCCTCCTTTATTAATGTAATAATCTCTTTTCCAATGGGGTTTGTACTAAAAGAATCACCGGTTGAGGGGTTGAAGAGAAACCCGCTCTCGCTAATCGCGATATTTTTGTTGATATTCATAAATGTTTTGGTTGGTAATGCAAATGTATTAAAAAAAGTTTATTATCAAATACACATATTGATCATGGAATCAAAAAAGCACTAAAAGTTTAAAACTGTGACATATATCACAGTTTAGAGGTTTGATGATTGATAAATCTGTAGTACCAAGCCACCCGCCTGATAAGGGGTGATTTTCCCTGATTTGATTTCAGGTATTAATTTTTCAATATGCTCTTTTACAACAGGATGATGATAAAAATTCTCTTTCAAAGTGTGATCGATCCAGTCGTAGAAAATGCGAATCAGTTGTTCTGTTCTTTGATGGTAAAAGTATTGATTTTCTTTTGTTGATTTTTCGTACTCCTTAATGATCTCCCAAACCTGATCAACCCCTAATTTGGTAACTGAGGAACAAACATTTACAGGCACACTCCATCCACTCTCCATTTGTGGAAATAATCGAAGGGCCGAAAGATACAAAGATCTGGCATGTTGAGCCGCAATGATGTTATCTCCATCCGCTTTGGTGATGATCAATGCATCGGCCATCTCCATGATTCCCCGTTTAATTCCCTGTAATTCATCACCGGCACCTGCCAACATTAAAAGGAGGAAGAAGTCAACCATAGTTTTAACCACTGTTTCAGACTGCCCCACACCAACAGTTTCCACAAAAATGACATCAAAGCCGGCAGCTTCACACAAGATAATGGTTTCGCGGGTTTTTCGGGCCACTCCGCCTAAAGTAAGTCCTGATGGCGAAGGTCTGATGAAGGCATTAGGATCAACGGCAAGATCCTCCATTCTGGTTTTATCCCCTAAGATACTCCCTTTGGAGCGTTCACTACTGGGGTCGATGGCCAGAACGGCCAGATGGTGTCCTTTGGTAGTCAATTGTTTACCGAGAGCTTCAATAAAAGTACTTTTACCCACGCCCGGCACTCCGGTAATTCCCACTCTTAATGAGTTTCCGGAATAGGGAAGTGCTTTTTCGATCACTTGCTGTGCCAGTTCATGGTGTTTGGGGTTCACACTTTCGATAAGGGTGATCGCCTGACTCAAAATCACTCTGTTACCTGCTAAAATCCCCTGCAAATACTCATCCGCAGATAAATGTGGTTTTCTTGCTATTTTTTTAGTTTTAAGATAGGGTGAAACAGAATCGGGTTGTTCAACCCCTTCCATAACATGAAGTGCAGAAGGTAAATGGGTGTTTTTCATAGTTTTGGCAAGAATTTTGGCAACAGATTATTATTCTACAAAATTATAAAAAATATGGTTATTCTACAATTTAATTGTAGTTGTTCTTGCACTTCTATCTTTTACGAAGTAAATTACATACCATATATTTTCCTTTTTTTGACAAATGAAAATGGAGTGATCACTTTGATTCTCTAAAAATGCATAGGTAAATGTTCTATCAAATTTTATGTTCACATTTGCTATAATGGATCCATTAAATTGGTTTTCTAGAATGAAAATTTCCCTATTCCTATATGTTCTTTTTATTTTTCTATAATATTTTTTATCTATTCTTGTTTCAGCTTCTTTTTCACGTAAATAATTATAATCATAAAAATTTAGTTTTTTAATAATTCTTCGATTGCTTAGTAAAATTTTTTTGTACCCTTCTGTTAGATATAATGATTTCTGATTATTGATATGGGGTTTGAAAAAAGTTAGTTTTGCATCATTCCCTCTTTTTTATTCAAATAAAATTGAACTGAATCTATGTTAAATGAATCCATTTTAATTTCTAACATATCATAATTTATTTCATAAGGAATCATAATATAAGAAGAATCAAAAAAATATGAAAAAAAATCTTTTTGAAAATAATAACCATTAAATATTTCAGAATTGATGTATCGGTTCTTGTCTAAAATAGCCTGAAACACCTGATAAGAATTCTGAGATATTATAGACCAGTTGGCAACAACGGAATCTGATATTTCGGGTACCTCCTTTTTCCAATTCTCCACAAACTGTTGAAAATATTTTTCATTATGGGTCCATTTATATTTACAGATCAATCGTTTCTGGATTTTAAAATGTTGCTCACTTTGTCCTGAAGTAACAACGAAAAGAAACAGTAAAAATGGAATCAAAAATATTTTTTTCATAATGAAAAATTTTTAAATTACTTGATTTGAAATGAATTATTTTATGAGTTTCATACCCATTGTTTTTTAAGTTTCATTCTTATTTAACAATCAGGATCACAGGGTTCCACAGTGTTAATAAGTGTTTCACAGTGTTTTAATCCATTCGCCTTTCACTTTTCGCCCTTTGCCTTTCGCCCTTTGCCTTTCGCCTTATCACTTCACTTCCACAATCTTGTACTTTTTGTTTCCCATTTTGAGCTGGTAGGCGTATTCGATCTGGTGTTTTCCACTGACGGAGTTTTCTTTCATAAAAGCGTCATCACATTGATGAGCAGCATCCACCATATCGTGGGCAGCTGCTTCAATGGCCACAATATCTGTTGACATCAAAATGCCAATATCCTGAACGAATGGTTTTTTGGGATTTCCGGAGCAGTCGCAGCTTGGAGAAACATTGATGATAATATTGAAATAGATAGAGTTTCTAAACTCAGTAACCGGTTTGGCATACTCTACCAATCCTTCCAGGAATCGTTTGGTTTTTTCCCCATTATCAGGAGCATTGATGGCATCGTTGGTACAAGTGGTGATACATTTACCGCACCCGATACATTTTTCTTTGTCGATGGTTAATGGATTAAGAGTTATGGCATTGGCTGGACAATCCTTGATACAATCACCGCATCGGGTACATTTTGCAGTATCCGTAACGGGGAAATTATTGGAGTGCATCAGTTTCTTACCCTCAGGGGTTGCCATTCCCATGGAAACATTTTTTATACATCCACCGAAACCGGCACTTCCATGACCTTTAAAGTGGGTAAAATAGATGATGGTTTCATATTTTTCAATATTTTTCCCGATCAACGCATTTTTGAAACGAACCCCATTTTCGATCGGCATCACTAAAGTTCCGCCTGAATCTAAAATATCGATCGGAGCAAAAGTAAATCCGTGATCACGAGCTAATTGAATATGAGTGTCAGTATATCTCCGGCGACCTCTATATGCCACATTGGTCTCAATTAAGGTAGCTTTCAGGTAATTGCAAAGAGGTTCTACCATTGTTGCAGGAACGAAATACTCATTTCCATCCTCTCCAAAATGTACTTTGATACCCACATTTCCATGCACGCTATCTTTCAGAAATTCAAACAATTTCATAACTCCAGCAGGAGAGATATCGCGGGTAAAATAGACGATGGAGGAATCATTGGAAGATTGTGCTTTAGTTTCCGAAAATGGAACTCCTAAAAACACAAACAGAATCATTAAAATGTATATTTTTTTCATTTTTATTTTTTTTAAAATTAATGTAAGATCACCTGAATGGCATTATTTACATCGTAAGTACCAATTTTTGTTCTTCTCAAAGCAGTCAAATGTGCCCCACTTTGGAGTGCTTCGCCGAAATCGCGGGCCAAAGAGCGAATGTAGGTTCCTTTGGAACAAACCACTCTAAACTCTACATCTGGCATCTCAATTTTGGTTATTTCAAAAGTGGAGATCACAATTTTTTTGGGTTGGATCACCGCTTCTTCCCCTTCTCGGGCTAACTCATACGCACGTTTTCCATTGATTTTAACCGCTGAAAAGTGGGGCGGAATTTGATCCAGCTCTCCCGTAAACCGGAGGGCTGTTTCATGAATCATTTGTTCAGTTATATGATCAACCGGAAAAGTTTCATTTACTTCCTTTTCCATATCATAACTGGACGTGGTTTCCCCTAAGCGAAATGTGCCGGTGTACTCTTTTTCCATCCCCATTAAGGATTCGATTTTTTTGGTACAGGAACCCACACAAACGATCATGAGTCCGGTAGCTAATGGATCTAAGGTTCCGGCATGACCCACCTTCATTTTTATTTTCAGTTCCCTTTTGATATAGTTTTTCAGTTTTCCAACAATATCAAAAGAGGTACAACGATACGGTTTATCGATCAATAATATCGCCCCTTCCGGATCTATCGGGATTGGTGGAAAAGAGAAACGGGTCGCATGGACATCGCGGTTTTCAGGTCTGTTGAGTTCCATATTAAAGTAGTCCTACGATTAATGCAACACTCCCTGCTATGGCACAATAGATGGCAAACCAGATCAGATTAGCTTTTTTCACCAATTCGATCATCCATTTACAAGCGAAACAGCCCACGATATAAGAAGCAAAAAATCCGATGATTAAAGAAGAGGTTGCAATTCCTGAAGCCTGAACTGAAAAATCGCCCCCAAAAGCACCTAAAAATGTTTCCCCTAAGATGGGGATTAGAACCATTAAGAAAGAGAATTTGGCTACTTCCTCTTTTTTCACACCTATCAATAAACCAGTTGCAATGGTAGAGCCGGAACGGGATAAACCGGGCAATACGGCAACCGCCTGAGCTAAGCCAATTACCAAAGAGGAACCCCATCCCACATTTTTACGTTCTTTAAATTTCACCAAATTGGTTAATGCTAAAAGAGTCGCTGTAAGTAAAAGCATCGCTCCCACCAATAGTAATCCTTCCCCAAAGAAAGCTTCCACCTGATCTTTAAAAAACAATCCTACAACCATAACAGGGATCATCGAGATTGCTATTTTGGCGATATATTGGGTTTCGGTATTCCATTCAAATTTAAACAGTTTGATAAAAAGTTGCATCAGATCTTTTCTCAAAATAGTGATGGTACTCAATACTGTTCCACAATGAACCACTGTTTCAAAAACAATATTATCTGCTGCTGCTAATCCGAGCAATTCTTTTCCTATCACTAAATGGCCACTGCTGCTGACAGGAAGAAATTCGGTAATTCCTTGAATGATACCGAGTATAAGGGCTTCTAACCAATTCATAATCTATTGTTTTTCATATTTTAACATCTCTTCTGAGAAAAACTCCAGTTGAACACCGGCAGCTTTAAACATCTCTTCCGATTCACCACCTGCATGATATTTTTTTTCACAAACCACACGTGTGATTCCGCAGTTGATGATCAACATGGCACACACTCTGCATGGGGTCATGCGACAATACAATGTACTGTTTTGTAATGAAATACCCAGTTTAGCTGCCTGACAAATTGCATTTTGTTCTGCATGAACCGTTCTGACACAATGGTTGGTGATGGTTCCATCTTCATGAATGGTTTGTTTCATTTGGTGCCCCACCTCATCGCAATGGGGCATTCCTATCGGTGAACCAACATAGCCGGTAACTAAAATCTGACGATCTCTAACAATCACACAGCCACTTCTTCCCCGATCACAGGTTGCTCTTTTGCTAACCGTGTGTGCAATTTCCATGAAATACTCATCCCAACCGGGTCTCACGTATTTTGTTGATTCTTCCATATTTTTTGTTTTTTATTGTACTCTTAATTTTTGATCCAGTTGCAAATTGCTCCCATCCCCTTTCAATTTGTTCAATTTGATGATCGCTTCCGGAGTTGTATTGTAGATTCTGGCAATTTTAAATAAAGTATCACCGTTTTTAACTACATGATACACAGCTGGATCAATTTGTCTCACCGGAATAGGCTGATCTAAAACAACAGGGTTGTGACATATTGAATCCTGAGCAATCACCGAAACAAACATACAATCTTCCGGGCGAATTTCAATCAGATTATCAACGGGTCTTCTATTGATAAAATCTATCACTTTATTGGGATTAATTAATTCGTTGAATAGTCTGATTTCAAAATGGAGGATCGGTTCGGGTGTGTTTCCGCTCTTTCCGCAGGTTCCAATCAGATCACCGGCTTTTACCAGTTGTCCCGGAATCACCAAAATCTCACTCAGATGAGCAAAAACGGTTTCCAGTCCGTTATAATGCCGAATCACAATCACTTTTCCATAATCTCCATAGTATTTTGCCAATCTCACTACGCCATCGAAGCAGGAAACAATTGGTGCTCCGTTCACAACACTAAAATCGATTCCGGCATGAAAAACCTTATTGATCAATCCATAATCGAGGAGAAGGTTTCCGGTGCAAGGGAAGGCGAATGGGTTGTTGTTATTTTCCACAAGCCTGATTTTCAGACTATTTTGGTAAAATGGTATCTCTAGCTGAGCAGAACGGATATGAATAGTATCCCAAAGTTTATTGTAAATATGGTAAGAAGGAATTTGAAAAAGTTCTTCGATTGTTTCAACTTCCGAAAAATCTATTTTTTCAAAATCGTAAATTTTATAGGTAAAAGTATCGGTAAGTGCTCTGTTTTGGGTTTGGTCATCAATATCAACCCAACTGTAGGGTGTTTGGCCATAAACGGTGAAACAGCCCCATAGCAGCATTAATGTGAGTAAACTACGCATTCTCATCATTCATTTTCTTTATTATATTCGACGATGAATAGCCTTCCACAAAAGGGATGGTGATCACTTGTCCCCCATGATTTTGCACCACATCTGCACCCACAATATCTTTTATTTGGTAATCGCCCCCTTTCACTAAAAAGTCAGGAACAATTTGAGCAATCAGGTTATAAGGAGTATCCTCTTCAAAAAGCACAACATAATCAACAAACTGCAGAGCCGCTAAAACCAAAGCTCTTGCATTTTCAGGATTGATAGGTCGATCTTCCCCTTTTAATCTTTTTACAGAATGATCCGAGTTTATTCCAATAATCAACAGATCTCCCAATGACTTCGCTTGTGCCAGATACTGAACATGACCCACATGTAAAACATCAAAACAGCCATTGGTAAACACCACTTTCTGAGCTGAAAAATGTTGTTTTTCCGACAGTAACGTTTCTAAAGAAACAATTTTATCCTGAAAATTCAATGGGTTCATTTTATGTTGATTTAACATCATTATTTTTATTCAAAAAGGCAGCCAGAATCAAGGAAGCAAATCCTAAAACCAAAACCATCACAGTTTGCGCGCTCCATCCAATCCAGGCAGCAGCCAATCCCTGCGTATAATTAACGCCATACAGTACAAAGATCTCTGCAACTATCAATGGATAAGCTCCTAACCCACCCTGAGCAATCATAAAGCCGATGGTTCCAATGGTCAAAATGGTCAAAGCCGACAAAGCCCCTAAATCATTTAGAAAATCGAAAGCAAAAAGCATCAGATAGCCACCCATAAAAAAGGCGGTCCAGATACAAAGGGTATAGAATAGGAACAAGTAAGGTTTTTGTAAATCTTTTATGGAAATCAATCCTTGCCAAACCCCTTTAATCAGATGACCAATTTTAGCAAAAAACCGGTTTTTCATCCAGTGTTTTCGGGTAAAATAGAGGGCTAATGTGATGATTACCAAAACAAAACCTAATACAATCAACGTATAATTGTGCATTAGGGAAGAAAACTTATTTGATAGCCAATCACCAAGAGTGATCACGCCATCACTGTTTTTCACAATGACCAGTTCAGACAATAACGAAGAATTCAGTGCAATGGTTATCACTAAAAGCACGATCCAGATCACCATATCAATAACTCTTTCTGTCACAATGGTTCCCAATGATTTTTGAAAAGGCACTTTATCGTACCTTTGTAAAAAGGTGCAGCGCAACACTTCTCCCAGACGAGGAAAAGCCAGATTAGCCAGATAGCCCACCATCACCGCATAGAAAGAGGTGCTTTTTCGAATCGTATAGCCCAACGGTTTGATCATCATCACACTGCGTAAACCTCTGCAGTAGTGACCCAGTCCCATAACCAGGATAGACAAAGAGATAAACAACATCGGACGAAGAGACAAAGCACTTTTCGAACTCTCTTTAAGCATTTTAATATCTTCAGGAGAGAGATCCTTCATGGAAAACCAAATAAAGAAAACACCCAATCCGAGGAAGAGAACCAATTGCAGTAGTTTAGAAATCACGTTTTTTTTCATAGATGGGTAAATCTATTTGGTAAGATGTTCATGAATAATTTTCTCCAGATTTTCGTAGAGTGTTGGAATATCTTGGTCATTACGGATCACAAAATGAGCCCGACGGATACACTCGCCCAAATTTTGTTTATTTGGATCTGTTGCGGTCATCTCTCTTTTTTCATTCTCCAGAAACGTCTCAAAGGTGATCTGATCTGTTTCAGAGTTTCTCAAAACGATCCGTTCGTAGCGAAGGTGCGGATCGGCATCCACAGCGAGAAGGAAAAAGTGATCATTTTTGCATAGGGAATCGATCTCACCCGGTGTTCTGATACTTTCGATTACGGCATTTCCGCCGGTTTGGATCGCTTCCATATAAAGTTGATCGGTAATGTATGAGGGAGAATTCTGGGCTCTTAATTCGTTAGCGAGAGCCACGTAAGTATCTCTATTCAAAGGCATTCCTCTTTTAGTAGCCTCTTCAATCAGAAATTGACGAACTGAGAAGTGTTTAAAGTTAAACTGATCCACTAAATAATCCACAATAGTACCTTTTCCGGCTCCGATTGTACCTGTAATACCAATAATCATCATATCAAAATCTAATAAGTTGCAAAATTACATCAAATTCCTTTAACAAACGAAAATGATTTTGAAAATGTTGTGTGAAGTTCCGGGTTCGACGTTCGACGTTCGACGTATCTATTCGGGTTCTGCGATCTCTGCGTGAAGAATAGGAAAGAAAAAAATGAATTAATTCTTTAGTACAGTCTATACACTACCTTTGTAAACTCCTATTTTGAAGTAGCTTTGTTCTTAAATATTACAAAATTAATCATTACAGACTCATTTTTTGAAATTGATTTTATATCATTTTTCTTTGATGGGAACAATTTATTATACCATTTAGATCTTTTGGGAACATAAAATTTAAGATCTTTAATATTTAATCTGATTTGATCTTTTAATTCATTTACTAACTCTTTTTCAATTGTTGATGGCATATAACCCCCAACAAATAGTTGTTCATCATATTTCAAATCAACAATTACGTTATTACATTTGTAAATACGAATAATATTAATTGAATTGTTTTTCTTTTTCCATCATCCGATTTCAATTTTTTCTTCCATGTTGTTATCAAGTTGTTTTATGATTCCTCAAAAATACAACTTTTTTAATAACTTAAGTTTTTTTGCTTTTTGATATTAACCACGAAGGGCAAAATGGTATTTTTCTCAGAGGACTCAGTGGAAAAACACTTAGTGATCTCTGTGTGATAAATAATGAAAAATGAAAAATTTAGTATAGCGGATTTCGTTGAACGTCGAACTTCGAACGTTTAACGTCGAACGTTTAACTTCGAACGTCGCGTTAGGTCGCAGGCCAGGTACCCCCAATAATTTAACATTTAACAAGTAACAGGTAACAGTTATTATCCGAGACTTTCTAATGTAATAGAATTTTGGGTTTTGAGCACATGAGCACATTGAGCATCACGAGCACATGAGTACAGGCAGGAGACCGACGGCAGCAGGGTTTGGTCGTGGGTTGGTAGTTGCCGGAACGCCCAAAAGTTAATATTAAAAATTTCTTCTTTTTTTTAAGTATAAGATTGTTAAAAATAGTTAATAAATGGGTGTTTTTTGACAACAAGTGGTTGATTTTCAATACGAAAAAAAATATTTCTTTTTGTACAAAAAGTTTAATATTGTTTTATATTTGCTGTTCTAAACAGATGTTCGCAAGCATTAAAACAACTTAATACAGAAAATTAAAAGTTTAACCTAAAAGATTTAGTTATGAAAAAAACAGTATTACTTTTTGCACTCTTCTGCGTGCCATTTTTTCTTTTTTCTCAAGCGATATTATATCACATGGGACCTAGTTTTAACGGAGCAACTTCCGGGTCCAGAGCTCCAAACGGGACGTCAGCTCACACCTATTTCAGAGGTTCAACCATTGCTTTAGCATCAGAACTTACTGCAGGTATTCCAAACAACACTTCCATCACAAAATTCGGTTTTATGTTCAATGTTGGGGCATCCAGTGCTGTTACAGGAAACCTTAAAGTGTATATGTCAAATACTACATCTACAACTTATGCCAATGGTACAGATTGGGCTACTTTGTCAGGTGCAATGACCTTAGTTTACAATGGTACTTATACCGTTCCACTTTCCACAACACCGGTTGCTTCTGATGTCACATTAACGACCCCTTTTACCTATACCGGTGCGGGAATTTATGTGGCTTATGAATGGACTAGTACAGGACCGTTTGCCAGTACAGCTGCTACCTATCAATGTAACAATAGTTTGGCAGGTGGTGTTGTCATGAATGCATCATCAACTGCACTTGGATCCACACTAAGTACAACATCTGCATTTCGTCCATGTTTAAGATTTGGCTATAACAACCCATTTACCAATGATGGTCTCGTTTTACAAGTTTATACCCTTGGTAAACTTCCCATTCCATTTGGAAATCCTCATGCTATTCAAGCCTATATTAAAAATCAGGGTTCTGATACCATTTTTAGTATTCCAGCAACTTTAACTGTTACCGGAGCAAATAGTTTCACCAATATTAAAACTATAGATACTTTACTACCCGGTGAGCAAAAATTGGTAACTTATGATAACTTTAACCCAACAGTTAACGGAGCCAATACTGTAACTGTTTCTGTTCCCAGTGATCAAAACAATATCAATAATACATTATCAAAAAGTTTAGAAACCAATTTGAATACCTATAGTTACGCTCAAGGCACAACACCCTCCGGTGGTGTGGGATTCAACACTGCAACAGGTGATTTTGTGGCTAAATTTACAACAACAACTTCACAAGCCATGAATCAGGTGGATGTGAGATTTAGTAGTGGCGGACAACCTTTCCAAATTGGGATCTGGAGTGCTACAGCAGGAGGAACCCCTAATGCATTATTATATACCTCTCCAACGTATAATTCCACAGCGGGCGCTTACACTGTTTTAATTGATCCTCCAGTAACTATTCCTGCCGGTTCATTCTTTGTGGGAGTAAGACAAACCGGTACTACTAATGTAAGTTTTGCCTATCAAACAGAGGAACCTATCAGACCCAATTGTTTCTTCTATACTTCACCAAGTGGCGGAACTACATGGACAGATTTCGCACCTGCCAATGCATTCCGTTTTATGATTGAACCTAAATTTGCATTGGCTAATGATGTTAGTTTAACAACAGTAGCACCCCCTGCAACCAATATATTTGTGGCTGGTCAACCCATCAATATTATGGCAACAGTGATCAATTACGGATTAAATACACAATCAGTAGTACCAGTTGTTTATACTGTAAATGGCGGGGCACCTGTTGGACCCGTTATGATCATTGCTTCTCTTGGTCAAAATGATACCAGTTCCGTTTATTTCAATGGAACGAATGCATTCACTCCTACCAGTGGTGGCATTTATACTGTTAAGGTTTTCACCAATTTAACCGGAGATCAAAATGTAGCCAATGATACAATAACCTTTGTGTACAACGTACTTCCTGCCCCTATAACTGTTTATCCTTATGTTCAGAATTTCGACAACCCTGTTGGCTGGAACACAACCGGATCATTATGGTTTTATGCCGGAGCCCATTCTCCAATCAATGCCACCGATCCCGATTCCGCATTTGTAGCTAATTTCTATTCCGCCAATGCCGGCGTTACCGGATTGTTAAAGTCACCAATTTTTAATTTAACAGGACTTACCAATCCAAAATTAGACTTCTATGTAGCATACAGAACTTATGCCCACGAAGATGACTCTTTACAAATATGGGTATCATTTGATATGGGTCAAACTTTTGCACCTGGTTCTCCATCTTTATATTCAAAATCATATACTACAAATCCATCCTTAAGTACATTAGATTCCAATATTGCCAGTTTCTTCCCAGAAGCAACTTCTGATTGGAGATTAGAAACTGTTGATTTAACACAATTGATTGGCAATGCAAGTGTTATGTTTGGATTTAAAGGGATCAGTGCCAATGGAAACAATTGTTGGGTTGACCAGGTTAGAGTTTATGACAACGTAGCTCCAACTGTAACAACTGCAAGTGCCACTAATATAACTCCATACACTTTTACCATTGGTGGTGAAGTAATAACTGAAGGTGGTGCGGCTGTAACCCAAAGAGGTGTATGTTACAGCAATTCAGAAAATCCAACCATTGCAGATTCACATACTACTGATGGATCAGGAACAGGAACTTTTGTCAGTGATATCACCGGATTGACTCAAAATACGATCTATTATGTAAGAGCTTATGCCACCAATTCAATTGGTACAGCATACGGTCAACAAGTTACTGTAACTACTATTATTGATGGTATTGATGAAACATCTGATCAAGTAGTTAAAGTGTATCAAATGGATCAAAACTTAATTATTGAAACTACCCAACCATTTGAAAAAGGAACATTCCAATTGTTTGATGTTAATGGAAAATTAGTAAAAGACGCTCTTGTAAATGAAGGACAAACAAAACTTACTATTAATGTAGGTGATTTAGTTAAAGGATTTTATTTAATCAGTTTAACATCCGGGACAGAAATTAACGGGTTTAAGGTGATTTTGAAATAGGTCTTTGGTTTATTAATTGTGAAGCCCTTTGTGTGAAAATACAGAGGGCTTTTTTAATTGAAGAGTTTTAGATTTATTTAAACACGAAGGACACAATGATCATTTTCTCAGAGGACTCAGTGGAAAAACACTTAGTGATCTCTGTGTTATAATAATTTTCATCTCTTATTCCGAGAAAGTGTTGAAATGGTTTTTTGTATTAATCTCAATATTAAGTTATTACAAAAGTAATGATTTTTAAATCGAACACTTTCCACACTATTCCGGAATAAGAAGAAATAAAGAAATTAGCAAATTTGCAAATTGGTGAATTAGCAAATGAAAAATATAAACATTAAACATTCGAGCATATAAACACTGTGAAACATCGTTTAACATTGTGTTACACTGTGTAACATTCTCATTCAAAAATACAACTTTTTTAATAACTTAAGTTTTTTTACCTTTTTATTTAACCACGAAGGACACCATGATATTTTTCTCAGAGGACTCAGTGGGAAAACACTCAGTGATCTCTGTGTGAAAAAAATGAAAAATGAAAAATGAAAAATGAAAAATTTAGTATAGCGGATTTCGTCGAACGTCGAACGTTGAACTTCGAACGTTTAACTTCGAACGTCATTCGAGCAATCGAAAAATTCTCTATATTTGCATTCATAAATTCCGGATATCATGAAAACATGGGTCACAAAAAATGGCGTTCAACTTATTCCCCTTTTGTACGGAAGAAGTAATGTTTTTTTAATTGTTTCAGGAAATGTGAACATCCTGGTAGATACCTCTATTTCGTTGTTACAAAAGTCACTTCTTCGAAAATTAAAGCAACTGAAGATCACAAAAATTGACTATCTGGTTCTGACTCATACCCATTTTGATCATGCCGGAAATGCACAACTTATTAAGGAAGAATTCCATTCAAAAATTATTGTTCATCAATCGGAACGTGTTAATATTGAAACAGGTGCCAACAGAATACCGGTGGCAAAAAATCGTTTTTTAAATCATGTAATCAAAAGTAATAGTTCCCTATTTACTAAAGAAGCTGCCTATAAACCTTGTGATGCTGATATAACTTTTAATGAGGAGTTCAGATTTCCTGAATGTGATGTTAAAGGATATCTATTGCATACTCCAGGTCACTCATTAGGATCCATCAGTTTTATTCTGGATGACGAAATAGCTGTTGTGGGAGATGCTATGTTTGGCTTTTTCAAAAAATCAATTTTTCCACCTTTTGTGGAAGATATTCCTGAAATGGTGAAAAGCTGGGGTAAGCTTTTACAGTCCGGCGCAACCCTGTTTTTTTCAGGACATGGTAAGTATAAAACCAAAACTCAGGTTGAAAAAGATTACCAAATCTGGTCTCAAAAAATCTAAATAATTATGTCTAAAATCGTTTCATTTACCTTAGGATGCCTCCTATTGATCCCCTTTTTGGGTGTTTCACAAACCTCATCAAACTACACAACCATCGACTCAACGGATACCCCGCAAGAGATCATTCGTAAAGCGGCACAAGTTGTTCCTTCAGAAAGACAATTGCGGTGGCAAAAGCTGGAATTGACTGCCTTTTTTCATTTTGGAATCAATACTTTTACTAATAAGGAGTGGGGAGAGGGCAATGAAAATCCTGAGATATTCAATCCAACAAATTTTGATGCGGAACAGTGGATTATCAGTGTAAAAAACGGGGGTTTTAAACAAGTGATTCTTACAGCCAAACACCATGATGGTTTTTGTTTATGGCCTACCAAAACAACCACTCATTCTGTTGCCATAAGCCCCTGGAGATCAGGAAAAGGGGATGTAGTGAAAGAGGTTGCTGATGCTTGCCATAAACACGGTATTGGATTTGGTGTGTATCTTTCTCCCTGGGACAGAAACGCAAGTTGTTACGGTACAGATGCATACAACGATTTCTTTGTGAATCAGTTGACAGAATTACTCACGCAATACGGACAAGTAGATGAAGTTTGGTTTGATGGAGCCTGCGGGGAGGGACCGAATGGGAAAAAACAGGTGTACGATTTTATGAGATGGTATGCTTTGATTCGGAAGCTACAACCACAGGCAGTGATCGCCATTATGGCTCCGGATATTCGATGGGTTGGCACAGAAACAGGGATGGGACGCGAAACCGAGTGGAGTGTAATTCCTACTTCCAATTTGGATTTATCGGCCATTGCTTCTCAATCTCAAAACAATGTGATCTTTAAACCAAAAACCGATTTGATGGGGAATATTTTGGGTAGTCGTGAGCAACTCTATGCTGCTAATGGATTAGTCTGGTATCCGGCAGAAACAGATGTATCTATCAGACCCGGCTGGTTTTATCACCCTGAAGAGGATTCCAAGGTAAAAACTGCAGAGGAATTGATGAATATCTACCTCACTTCTGTGGGGATGAACAGTGTTTTGCTTTTAAATATTCCACCCAATAAAGAGGGTTTGATTGCTCCGGAAGATGTTCAAAGTTTGCAAGCATTTGCGCAATTGAAAAACAAAATATTTTCCGAAAAATTTCCGGATAAAAGCACCGTGGTAAGCTGCGAAAATGGAGTCAATATAAGAGCCATTGCAGATCAAAAATATGAAACCTATTTCACTACCAATAAGGGGGACACAACAACCATCATTGAATTCGATTCCAAAGGACCACGACAGTTTAATCTATTGATGATTCAGGAAAATATCATGGTAGGACAAAGAATAGAACACTTTGTACTGGAATATTTCGATTCTCAAAAGGGATGGATGCCCTGTGCTGAAGGAACAACGGTTGGCTATAAAAGAATAATCAAATTTCCGGAAGTAAGTGCTTCTGGCTTTAGACTCAAAATTTTAAGTTCCCGATTAGAACCAACGATTTCAGAATTTGGATTGTATTATTGGAAGTAAAAAATCAACTTACGTTTTTTCGGGCAATCAACCGAATCACGCCCTGATGAGTTGATAAATTCGATGCTCTTTCTTCGATTACTTCAACAACCTCTAAACCTGATTGATACATGAGTTCACTCAAAGAGTGTGTGGTATAATAGTTTAAATGTTCATGAAGTTTCATGATCAAAGGAGGAAACACTGCATTGAGGTAGCTTCTGGATAAAACGCTGAAAAAATCAAAACCTATAGTGATCCAGCGAAAGGGAACAATAGCTTGTAGATATTTTTGATACCCTTTACTTTTAAGAAGGGGTGAAATATTAAACCGTTCTAAAGGCACTTCAAAATAGAAAACACATGCCGGACTTAGATTTGTAGATGTGATTATTTCCGAAATAAACTTTTCCGGAGTTGGAATATGTTCCAGTACATGAGCACACATCACTAAATTCACAGGTTCGGGAATCTCGTTTATAGATGCAACACGAACGACGCCCTCTACAGGGATTTGTGCACTTGCTTCCACAACATAAGCTTTGTTCACCATCTCTAGCGGAATAAATTGTCCGGCATCTCCGCCAATATCAGCAACAATCAAATTTTCAGTGTCCTGAGTTAAAAAGGGAATTAGAAAATTTTTCAGTCCCTCTTGTCGTTTATTAATGATATTTGGATCCAGATTTGAAGTGTTTACACCTGATGAATACCAGGGTTCATTTTTTCTACGAATCTGAAAATAACGTTCGTCCCGGTATCCGGAATACAATTGTTCCATTTCGTTATCATCAAAGCGATCTTCAAAATACCGGTGGCCACATAACTTACATTGGATCAGTTTTGTGGTCTTTTTATTTTTGGGAATTGCAATATAATCTTGGATAAAGGGTGCTATGATAGCTCCATATTGAATTTGGGAATCATCTCCGCAGCAGGGACATTGTTTTTGTTGAAACATAAAAGAGAGCTGAGTGTTATTACATTTTGTTGCAAAAGTATTAAAAAAAAATGTTATAAAAGACTCCGTGAAAAAGTAAAAAACATGAAAAAGATAAACTATTTTTAATTATTTTTGCCAAAACAATCCTTACATAAATATTGTTTATGAACTTGTAATGAACTGAAAATTAAACTAAAATCTTACTACTATGACTCGAAGCGAAGCAGAAGAAATTTTACAACAAACTTTTAAAATAGCTTGTTTTTATGATGAACAATGGAATACAATCGACATGATTTTAAATGGGGAAAGGGTACTTCTCATTGAAAAAACAGGATTTGGAAAATCTTTATGTTTTCAATTTCCTGCCATTATTTTAGATGGTATTACTGTTATATTTTCACCTTTAATTGCTTTGATGAGAGATCAGGTGAAAAAATTAAATCAACTGGGGATCCCGGCCAGGTGCGTCAATAGCGAGCAAACGGAGGAAGAGAATTCAAAAATCATTGAAGCTGCCAAATCGGGGAAAATTAAGATACTCTATATCGCCCCTGAAAGACAAAATAATGAGGAATGGATGGAAGCAACCCGACAGATGAACCTATCGATGGTGGTGGTTGACGAAGCGCATTGTATTTCCGCCTGGGGGCACGATTTCAGACCTGCCTTCCGACGGATCATCAATTTAGTTAAATTATTACCGAAAGGATTGCCGGTTTTAGCCACAACAGCAACTGCTACAAAACAGGTGGAAGCAGATATAGTCCAACAGATGGGAGGTGATTTAAAAATCATTAGAGGCAATTTAATGCGGGATAATTTTAAATTGTTTGTCATTAAAGTGCAATCTGAAGAAGAAAAGTTGATATGGCTGGGAAAAAATATCGAAAAACTCCCCGGAACAGGAATTTTATACACCGGAACTCGTGTCGACACTGAAGTGTATTCCAGATGGTTTGAGTTTTTAAACATTCCATCCATGGGATATAATGCAGGATTAGATTCGGAATCCAGAATTGCCATTGAAGAGGGTTTGATGCAAAATAAATGGAAATGTGTGATCTCAACCAACGCACTTGGAATGGGAATTGATAAGCCGGATATCCGATTTATTATTCACACTCAAATTCCTCAATCTCCGGTACACTATTATCAGGAAATTGGAAGAGCAGGGAGAGACGGAAAGCCTGCCTATATCATTCTATTTTATGCCCCGGAAGATAAACGTTTGCCTGAAGCGTTCATTGAAGGTGGACGACCTTCAATCCATAAATATGAAAAAGTGATTTCAGAAATTAAAAAAGATTTGTTGGGGGAACGGGAATTAATTAAAAAAACAAATCTAAAACAAAATCAATTTAGAATCATTAAAGCGGATCTTATGGATCAAAAAATCGTTCGTGAAGTTACGATTGATCGGAGTAAAAAACTGGAATATGTTCCCGGAGCCCCTAAGCTAAATACACAAATTTTCGAAGCATTACGGGCTAGTAAAACCGACGATTTAAATCAAATGATCGAATATGTGGAAACGTCACAATCCCGGATGAACTATCTTTGTAATTTCTTAGGAGATTCAACGCCCAATATAGCAGAGAGTTGTGACAATACCGGGTTGAAAAAGATTCAGGTAATCGTTACAGATGAATGGATTCAAAAAATTGAAGATTTTCATGGTCAGTATTTTCCTATCCTGGAAGTGGAAAAGAAAGGATCTAATTTGGTCAATGGGATAGCCTCCTCCTATTATGGTTTTTCAAATGTAGGGACAACTTTACATAGATGCAAATATGAAAATGGGGGCGATTATCCTGATTTTCTTTTAAAATTAACCTTAAAAGCTTTTAGAAAACAATACGGACAAGATCCCTTTGATTTGATTTTGTATGTACCGCCCACAAAATCGGGTAATCTTGTGAAAAACTTTGCCATTAAAATTTCCGATATTTTACAAATTCCGATTTCACATCAATTAATAAAACATAAGGTAACAAAGGAGCAAAAAAATTTGGAAAATGCATACTTGAAATCTGATAATGTAAAAGAGGCATTTCGTTACCAAAACCCTGATGAGCTTTTTGGAAAAACGATTTTAATAATTGATGATATTTTTGATAGTGGTGCTACGATCAAAGAGATAGGAAGATATTTAACAAAACTGGGAGCGTTTAAAATTGCTCCATTAACCATAGCAAAAACTGTAGGAGGTGATAAATTATGAACAACGAAGCAGCTTATTGGATCACATTAGCTCATTTGCCTAAATGGGGTTATGTGAAATTAAACAACCTGATCATCCGGTTTTTTCATGAAAACAACCTTTCTATTGAGGCGTTTTTTCAATTGTCTGAACAAGAGTGGAAATCGGATTACAATCTGGAATACAAAGATGTTGAAGATCTTAAAAAAGCAAAAAATGATATCCCTAATCATGCTTTTTTAGCAGAAACACTTATGAATGAGGGTTATGAGCTTATTCCCATCACATCTCCCTTATATTCTAAAACTTTAAAAGAGAATCTCAAGTATAATGCCCCTTCATTATTGTATGTCAAAGGTAATACCGCGATTTTACAGGAGGATTCGATTGCTATTGTAGGTTCAAGAAATGCATCTGCATTATCTTTAGATTTTACAGATCATATTGCCAAAAAAGCCGGTGAAGAAAACAAAGTGGTTGTGAGTGGATTTGCGAAAGGTGTTGATTTAAAAGCACTGGATTCCATTATTCAGTATCGTGGAAAAAGCATCATTGTATTACCCCAGGGTATAATGACTTTTGGATCCGGATTTAGAAAATACTATCAGCAAATTATCAATGGTAATGTATTGGTAATCAGTACTTTTTTTCCAAAAGCTCCCTGGCAGGCAGAACTGGCTATGGCCAGAAATCCTATTATTTACGGATTAGCATCAGAGATTTATGTAGCTGAATCTTCAGAAAAAGGGGGAACCTGGTCCGGTGTGATAGATGGGTTGAGAAAAAATAGAAAAATTTTTGTCCGGATCCCTGAATCTTACGAACTAACAGCCAATCCGCTTTTAATTCAAAAGGGAGCAATACCTGTTGATCTCTTTGGAAATCGAACCCCAGACACCCATTTATTAAGTGAATCAGAAAAACCTCAGGCAATCAAAGCAAATAATAAAAAAAATCCAAACAATCCTCAACCCACCCTTTTTGATTAATTAACTTTTTAAAATTACCTAATACTTATTACCTGTCAATTGTTACCTGTTACTTGTTACCTGTTACTTGTTACCTGTTACTTGTTACCTTTTACCTGTTACTTGTTACCTGTTACCTGTTACTTGTTACCTATTACTTCTTACCTATTACTTGTTACCTGTTACCTGTTACTTGTTACCTATTACTTGTTACCTGTTACTTTATTTAGTATTTTTGCAGGTTAAAACGATTAATCATGAAAGTTGTAATTTTAGCCGGTGGGTATGGAACCCGAATCAGTGAAGAGAGTCACTTAAAACCAAAACCAATGCTCGAAATTGGGGATAAACCGATTCTCTGGCATATTATGAAAATCTATTCTCACTACGGATATAACGATTTTATAATATGTTGCGGTTACAAACAATATGTGATTAAAGAGTGGTTCGCTGATTATTACCTGCACAGAAGTGATGTCACTTTTGATTTTACCAGTGAAAATAAAATGACGGTTTTAAACAATACCGAAGTGGAACCCTGGAAAGTAACCGTAGTGGATACCGGATTGGATACCATGACGGGTGGTCGGGTGAAAAGAATACAGAAATATATTGGAAATGAACCATTTATGCTTACTTACGGTGATGGTGTAGCAGATATCAATATTCCCGAATTGGTTAAGTTTCATCAGCAACAAGGCAAAATTGCGACGATCTCAACAGTCAATCCCGGACAACGTTTTGGCATAATTGAGGTTAATAAAGGGGGAACCATTGTTTCTTTCCGTGAAAAATCGAATACAGATGGAGGAATGATCAATGGTGGATTTATGATTTTTGAACCTCAAATTTTTGATTATCTGGAAGATGACAAAACCATTTTAGAAAGAAAACCATTCGAAATATTGGCTGATATAGGGGAAATGAAAGGGTATCATCATGCCGGTTTCTGGCACTGTATGGATACACAACGTGATAAAAACAATCTGGAACAACTCTGGAGCTCAGGAGAAGCTCCATGGAAAATCTGGAAATAAACATAACACTATGAATGAGAAATTAAATCCATTTTTGGAACACCCAAATGGTACAAGTTTAAAAGATCCTTCATTTGTACTGTTCAAAGATGCCAAAGTTTTGGTCACCGGACACACCGGTTTTAAAGGATCGTGGTTAATAGCTGTATTAAATCGTTTAGGGGCTCAGGTCACAGGTTATGCTTTGGAACCCCAAACTTCACCTTCGCTTTATAATGTGATTCAGGGAGATCAACTGTGTCATTCCATTATTGGTGATATCCGGGATGCACAAAAAGTGCACCAAACCATACTAGATGTTCAACCCGATTTTGTTTTTCATCTTGCTGCTCAACCTATTGTAAGAACATCCTACCAAATCCCCGCTGAAACTTTTGAAGTAAATGGAATGGGGACCGTTCATGTACTGGATGGCATCAGAATGTTGAAGAAAGATTGTGTGGGTGTGATGATCACTACCGATAAGGTTTATGAAAATAATGAAAAAGGAAAAGCCTACAAGGAATCTGACCGCTTAGGAGGACACGATCCCTACAGTTCCAGTAAAGCGGTGGCCGAGATCATCATTGAATCGTATCGGAAATCATTTTTCGGAGTAAGTAAATTTCCTGAATTTCACAAACCTATTGCTTCAGCCAGAGCCGGAAATGTGATTGGAGGAGGTGATTGGGCTGCAGATCGGCTCATTCCCGATATTGTCAGATCTCTTTCTGAAAATAAACCGATCCAAATTAGAAATCCACTCTCTGTTCGTCCGTGGCAACACGTTTTGGAACCCCTTAGCGGATACCTTACTTTAGCTTCCAAAATGGTTAGAAACCCTATCCTTTATGCGGATAGTTTCAACTTTGGACCAAAAGCCCACGATGTGTTAACCGTTCAACAGATGACTGAAATGGCCATTGAAATCTGGGGTAAAGGAACGTTTCTATTTCCGGATATGGATAACCAGCCTCACGAAGCAGGATTACTCTCATTAAGTATCAAAAAAGCGGAAACTATTTTAAACTGGAAGCCTTTATGGAATGCCCATCAAGCCCTTTTTAGTACTTTGGAATGGTATAAATCATTTTATAATGGTGACCCCATTATTCCCATTATGAATCAACAAATTGACCCGTTTTTTTTCAACTAATTGTATCCCATTTAACTGAAAACCAATATGAATAAAGCTGAATCGTTAAGAAAAGAGATCATTGCCAAAACAATCGAATATTATCAGGCCAAATTTGAACCTAAAAGTTTTCAACCCGGGATAAGTCGGATCAATTATGCCGGTAGGGTGTTTGATGAAACAGAACTCACGAATGCTGTAGAAGCATCTTTAGATTTCTGGTTAACAGAAGGAAGATTTTCAGAAGCATTTTGTGAAAAAATTGCAGACTTTTTAGAAATTGAACATGTCTTATTAACCAATTCCGGATCCTCTGCCAATTTACTTGCTTTGTCTGCATTAACATCTCTTAAACTGGGAGACAAAAGGTTACAACCGGGCGATGAAGTAATCACTGTTGCAGCAGGTTTTCCTGCTACTGTAACTCCTATCATTCAGAATAACCTGGTTCCAGTGTTTGTTGATATTTCTTTACCAACCTATAATGTTGATATTGAAATGCTTAAAAAAGCTATTACTGAAAAAACAAAATGTATTTTTATAGCGCATACTTTAGGAAATCCATTTGATTTAGATTCCATCGTTCAAATTGCCAAAGAGCATAATCTATGGTTAATTGAGGATAATTGTGATGCTTTTGGAAGTGAATACCGGGGGCAAAAAACCGGTACTTTTGGTGACTTATCCACCATCTCCTTTTATCCGGCTCATCACATAACAACCGGAGAAGGGGGTGCTGTTTGCACCAATGATCCCCTTTTGGCTGAAATTGTGAGATCATTTAGAGATTGGGGAAGAGATTGTTACTGTGCCGGTGGGGAAAACAATACTTGTGGCAAAAGATTTACCCAACAATTTGGAAACTTACCGATTGGTTTTGACCACAAATATGTGTATTCTGAAATTGGCTATAATTTAAAAATGACAGATATTCAAGCTGCGATTGGTAGTGCACAGATCGATAAACTTCCCGATTTTTGTAAAAAAAGAAAAGAACATTATAAAAAATGGTACCAGATTTTCAATCAATATCCGGACTATTTCATACTTCCTGAAAAAACAGAAAATTCTGATCCTGCGTGGTTTGCCTTCATTGTTTCGATCAAAGAAGATGCTCCATTTAGTAGAAATCAGATCACAGAACACTTCAACAACTCATTGATTGAAACGCGCAATCTTTTTGCCGGAAATATGACCAAACAACCTGCTTTTCTAAATAAAAACCATATTATTGCAGATCATTTGAATCAAACAGATTTCGTTATGAATAATACGTTTTTCTTAGGAACCTATCCCGGATTAACCCAAGAGATGTTTGATTTTGCCGAACAGGTTTTAGCAGATTTTATATCTAAACAACAATAATTACAATGCTAATAAAAAAATATCTTTCTACTGTTGATGCTATAATTAACCCATTTCCAGGGATTTACACCTTAGTGTTATCATCTTTAGGAAAACCATTTAAATTTTATCCGGGTCAGTTTCTCCATTTAGCTATTGATTCAGACTACGATGGCGTTGGACAATGGCCAGATTCGCGCTGTTTTTCGATACAAAGCAGTCCGGATGAACAAACCATAAAGATCACCTATTCCGCTAAAGGAAATTTTACTAAAAAAATGGAGCAACAATTACAGCCTCAATCAAAAGTTTGGTTAAAATTACCTTATGGAAATCTGTTTACACAACCTCATCACAAAGAAAATTGTGTTTTTATTGCCGGAGGAACCGGAATCACACCATTTCTTTCCCTATTTAATCATACTTCTTTTGATGAATACATCAACCCTTCCATCTATTTAGGATTCAAATCTCCTGAATTTAATATTTATCAAGAAGAATTGGAACTTTTAAAAGATAGAACAACCATTTTCTATGAAAACGAAGTGGGACAAATCGATCTAAAGAAAATTTTTGAAAATCATGGCACGGAAAGTTGTTATTTTATATCAGGACCTCCGGCGATGATTAAAAGTTTTAAGACTTTTTTATTAGAGCAACATGTTCCTGCAACTCATTTATTAACTGATGATTGGGAATAGTTGTGAAAATTAAATTGAATTTATTATAACATCCATTTATACCAAAAAAATTGAAATAAAAAAATAATGATAGAAATAAAAGAGATAAAAGATTTAAAAAAATACAATGTTTTTTTATATGGTGCTGGAAATATTGGGAAACAAATTTATTCTGTTTTGGTTCAAAATGGGATTCAAATAGATTCTGTTTTTGATAAATTTGCTTCATCAAACAATGTTTTTGAAGTAATAAATCCATTTGTAGATAATGTTATTGATACCGATAATTCCATAATTATTGTCACAATTTTTAATAGAGATGTAAATTATAATGCAATAAAAAAAGAACTAAACAAATTGGGGTTTACAACCATTGTTTCAATTATTGAGATTTTTCCAATTTTTTCCGAATATGATTTTAATTGGTTTTGGTTAAGTACTAATTTAACTTATCTTAAAGATGCTGATCTTATTAAAGATTTATTCGTTGATGAAAAAAGTAAAGAGATCTATTCCCAAATTGTTGAAGCTCGCAAGTCTTATTCTTATGAGAAACTACCCTGTCCTGAAAATATACAAAATCAATATTTTTCTGAAGATGTTCCTTGGTCCCCTATTGGTGATTTCATTGACTTAGGTGCTTATGATGGTGACACTATTGATTCAATATTGACAAAAAAAATTACTTTCGATCGGATTATTGCTTTTGAGCCTGATTTGAAAAATTTTAATATACTGAGTGAAAAAGTAAGATCATCAGGCATTCATGCAATGCTTTATCCTTGTGGAACTTATTCTCGAACAACACAAATTTCATTTAGTAATGATGGTTCTGAAGGTTCAAAAATTGATCCTTCAATAAATACTTTTTCTTCCATTCAATGTGTTGCTTTAGATGATATTTTCAATAACTGTTTAAACCAAAATACATATATTAAAATGGATATTGAAGGTGCCGAATTGGATACTCTTAAAGGATGTCAAAAATTGATTAAAAAATATAAACCAAAACTGGCAGTCTGCCTTTATCATAAACCGGAAGATATCATTACAATTCCTAAATTTTTACATGAAATACACTCGTACAAATTCTATGTTAGGCAATATGGATTTTATGGTTTAGAGACTGTTTTATATGCAATACCATAAAAATAATCGATGAAACACGTAATTATCACCGGACCAACTGGAGCAATTGGAATTGCTTTAATTAACTTGCTCATTTCAAATGGAGTTAAGGTTACTGTTCTGGTTAATCCGAACTCCGCCAGAGTGGATCATTTACCTAAATCTGACTTACTTACGATTATCTTTTGTGATCTTTCCAATCTGGATTCCATTTCTGGATTCCATTGCGATACTTTTTATCATTTAGGATGGAAAGGGACATTTGGCTCAGATCGGAATGATCCCAAAATGCAGGAGGATAATATTCAGTTTTCCATTGATGCTGTTCAGTTAGCTCATCGTTTGCAATGTAAAACCTTTATTTTTGCAGGATCTCAGGCTGAGTATGGCAGAGTGAATAAACCGATTGGTCCTGACACACCCACTTTTCCTGAATCTGAATATGGAAAAGCAAAGCTTCAGGCAGGAAAAGAATGTAGTAAATGGTGCAATCAACTTCAAATAAAATATATACGAACACGTATTTTTAGTGTTTATGGTCCTTATGATGGGGCAAATTCAATGGTTTCATCTACGATTACCAAATTGCAAAACAACATTGTTCCTGAACTCACAAAATGTGAGCAACAATGGGATTACCTCTATTCTAAGGATGCAGCTAATGCACTATTTTTATTGGCGGAAAAGGGAGATCATGATGCAATCTATTGTATTGGATCCGGACAGGTTTTCCCTTTACGCTATTATGTGGAAATGATCCAAAAAGTAACTGGATCAACAACCCCATTGAAAATTGGAGCGATCCCTTATGCCGAAAATCAAGTGATGTATCTGTGTGCAGATATTACCACTTTGACCCGGGATACCGGATTTATACCCCAATATTCTTTTCAGGAAGGATTATTAGACTTATTGAAAACATAGTAAGTAATTTATTCATATTTTTGTACTATGAAAAAAATTTCCATCTTAACGGCATGCTTTAATGAAGAAGAAAACGTAGAACTTCTTTATGAAGCAGTTAAAGCTCAATTCCAAAAACTTCCGGAATATGAGTACGAACATCTTTTTATTGATAATTGTTCTACGGATCAAACAGTTGCCATATTAAAAAGGATTGCAAAACAGGATAAAAATATCAAAATTATTGTGAATGCAAGAAATTTTGGACATATCCGGTCTCCTTATCATGGACTACTCCAGACAACTGGTGATTGTACGATAAGTCTGGTTGCAGATCTTCAGGATCCACCGGAACTGATCCCGGAACTGATTGCCAAATGGGAAGAGGGATTCTCTATCGTTACTTGTGTGAAAAACAAAAGCAAAGAGAATCCGGTAATGTTCTTTTTAAGAAAAATGTTTTATAATACCCTGGAAAAAATGTCTGACACCAATCAGATCAAAAATTTTACCGGATTTGGCTTGTATGATCGTTCTTTTATCACTGTTTTAAGAGAGAAAATTGATGATCCATATCCCTATTTTCGCGGACTTATTGCTGAATTAGGGTACAACATGACCTCTATAATATACACACAACCCAAAAGATTGAACGGAAAAACCAAAAACAATTTCTTCACCCTATACGATATGGCGATGTTAGGTTTTGTAAACCACTCTAAAGTTCCGCTACGATTAGCCAGTTTTATTGGATTTACGGTTGCTCTCGCCAGTCTATTGGTTGCATTAGGCTATTTTATTTACAAAATCAGATATTGGGACAATTTTTCCTTAGGAACTGCCCCATTAGTGATTGGTTTATTTTTCTTTTCCTCTGTCCAGCTTTTTTTTATCGGAATTATTGGGGAGTATATTGGATCGATCCATACTCAAGTGAAGAAAAGACCTTATGTTGTAGAAAAAGAACGTATTAATTTTGAATAATCCAAATATTTATCAATATGAATTTTAAAACAAAAACAGAAAAATATTGGTTCATTGCTTTTTTGATCCTAGTAACAGTAGGTTTTTTTACCATTCTGAAACTCTCTACAGATGCAGGTATGTCAGGTGATGAGGAAACACACTATTTACATTCAGAAAATGTTTATAAATATTATGCTACCGGAGGGAAAGATTCAACCGCTGCTGTGGTAACAGATAGTTACAATTTGCCCCTTTATGGTCAATCGGTAGATAATGTAACCTATTTGTTTATAAAAGTTTTTGACATTGATAATTTCATGACAGCCAGACACTTAGTGAATGCTATTTGTGGCTGGATAGCGATGTTATTTATTGGTTTATTGGCTTATAGATTAGCAGGTTGGCGTGCCGCTGTGATCGCTTTTGTTTTGGTATTTTTATCTCCCCGTTTTCTGGGTCACTCCTTTAACAACCTGAAAGACTTACCGTTTGCTACGGCTTCCATTATGGGAATTTACTTTCTCACCCGATTTTTAAAGGAATTTCCAAAAGTAAGTTACAAAACCGCCATTTTCTTAGCCCTCACCATAGCCTTTGCCATTAGTGTCAGGGTTGCCGGTCTTATTTTAATTTGTTATTTTGGTTTATTTTGTTTTATCTTATATATTCAAAGAAATTATAAATCTTTATTTTCCAAAGAATCTAAAAAAGAGTTTCTAAAAATGGTGGGTTGGGGACTCGGAATCTCCGTTGTCGGCTATATTTTAGCTGTACTTACCTGGCCTTATGCGATCAAAAGTCCGATTGATCACGTTATCGGATCTTTAGGGGATATGTCCAAATTTGCGATTGCGATTCGTCAGCTTTTCGAAGGAGAGTTGCAATGGTCCGATAAACTACCTTTTTACTATACCCCTAAGTTTATTTTGATGACCATTCCGATTGCTGTAATTATTGGGTTGATCCTATTTTTTACATTGACATGGAAAGACAAGAAAAACCGGTTTTGGTATTTTGTTGTATTTTTCACCTTTTTCTTTCCTATATTCTGGATCGTTTATTCCAATGCGAATGTTTACGGAGGCTGGAGACACGCTATTTTCTCCTATCCACCGATGGTAGTTGCAGCAGGTTTAGGTTTTAATCTTTTGATTCAATTTTTTGAAAATAAAAAGACTCAATTAGCAGATCAACCAAAAGCAAAAACATGGAAGGTCGCACAATATATTACAACTATTTTACCTTTTGTTCTTTTAATTTCACCTTTAGTTCACACCATAAAAAACCATCCTTATGAATATGTGTATTTTAATGAATTTGTAGGAGGTACTAAAGGAGCTTACGGTAATTATGAAGGAGATTATTACTATCATTCTACAAGAGAAGCATGTGAATGGGTTATCAAAAATGCCAAACAAGATCCAAACTCCAAGGAGAAAATTAAAGTAGTTTCCTGGCATTTTGCTTCATTAAACTATTATTTCAGAAATGATACCACTCGGTTTGCACCCGGATTTGTACGTTGGTACGAAAAAGGGAATGTGGATTGGGATTATGCTATTTTTACGGTTACCGGCATGGCTCCGGAACAACTTAAAAATAGTGCCATTTTTCCTCCTCCAAACACTGTTTATACCATTAAAGTGGATGGAAAACCGATTGCGTTTGTATTGAAAAGAATGGATAAATCTGACTTTATTGGATATACCTTGAAAGAGGAGAAAAAATATGACAGTGCTGTGGTTTATTTGAAAAAAGCAATACAATTAGATCCAACCAATGAAGCAGCTCATGTCAATTTAATTGAAAGTTATTTTAATCTTGGAAAAATAGATTCAGCTAAAATATTTATTGACAAATTGTTAGTAATGGTTCCTAAATATGAAACCGCCAATTACTTTTTAGCTAATTATTACATGGCACAAAAAAATTATGATCAGGCACTCAAAATTTGCAAAAAGTTAATCAAGGATAATCTCAAATTTAAAGCAGGATACTTATTAGGTTTTCAGGCTTATGCTCAAAAAGGTGATCTTTATAAAGCTGAGAAAATGATGATTTCGATGATGCAAGCAGAGCAAATGGATAATCAGGGATTACAAAACCTGCTCAATTTATATAAGGCTCAGGGGATGGATGATCGGACTGCCTACAAAAAAATATATAAGTTATTGGTTAAAACTTATGAAGAGTTAGGCAAAGAAAAAGAAGCGGAAGAGTATCGAGAAGTGTATAATCAACTTTAAAAAGTGACGCGATATATTCTAAAAAAGATAGGTTACGGATTCCTGGTGATGCTGGGCGTGATCTCCTTGGTTTTTGTTTTGTTTACGATTTTACCTTCAGATCCTGCCCGTATGATGATGGGTCAAAGGAGTGATATCCAGACCGAAGCAGCCATTCGGAAGGAGATGGGACTTGATCTTCCAAAAGGAGTACAGTTTTTAGCTTATCTGAACGACCTTTCACCCATCTCCTGGCATAAAACCAAAGATCAAAACTCCTTTTTTTACTTAAATCCCGACAACTACTCTTTTACCAAACTGATCTCTTCAGATGAATCGGCTTTAGTATTAAAAAAACCGTATCTCAGAAGATCGTATCAAAGCAAAAGACTGGTAGGTGATATTTTAGCAGAGGCTTTTCCTAAAACAGCCCTTTTAGCCCTTGTTTCCATCTTTTTTGCCATCATTGTAGGCATATTTATTGGGGTTTTATGTGCTGTTTATAAAGACACATGGTTTGATAAAGTCGCGCTTTTCTTTTCTGTACTTGGAATCTCGTTACCCTCCTTTTTTGCGGCCATTCTGTTCGCCTGGATTTTTGCCTTTTTATTGGCAGATTATACCGGATTAAGTATGTTTGGAAGTTTATATTCTGTTGACAATTATGGATCCGGCGTTTATTTGGATTTAAAAAATCTGATTTTACCCGCCTTAACATTAGGGATTCGGCCATTAGCGGTTGTCGTGGAACTTACTAAAAGTTCTGTTTTAGATGTGTTGTCTCAGGATTATATCCGCACAGCAAAAGCAAAAGGACTTTCATACCGAAAAATCCTGGTTAAACATGCGTTAAAAAATGCACTCAATCCAGTGGTAACTGCTATTTCAGGATGGCTGGCATCGTTATTGGCCGGTGCTGTTTTTGTGGAATATATTTTTGACTGGAAAGGGATGGGCGTTGTGATTGTAGATGGACTTGACAAATATGATTTTCCGGTTGTTATGGGCTCTTTGTTGTATGTTTCGGTTATTTTAGTGATTATCAATATCTTTACCGACATCATTTATGGATGGCTCGATCCAAGGGTTAAGTTTTCTTAAGAAAAACTCGATTTTTTTAAGATCCTTTTTCCCAATAATTTCATATCTTTGCAGCTTCATTTTAAAAACTTTTGTTATTTATAATATATTAAAAATTAATACGATATGCCAAAAATTTCCAAAAAAGGGGAAGCAATGCCCCCTTCACCCATCAGAAAACTGGTTCCTTACTCAGAAGTAGCGAAGAAAAAAGGAGTACATGTTTATCATTTAAACATTGGACAACCCGATATCGAAACTCCTGAAATTGCACGTCAGGCGATCAAAGATTGTGATATTAAAGTGGTTGAATATACCCATTCCGCAGGTTTATTAAGCTATAGAGAAAAATTAGCTCAATATTACAAAACGGTTGGAATTGAACTTACTCCTGATGAAATTATTGTAACCAATGGTGGTTCCGAGGCAATCTTATTTGCTTTCAACAGTTGTCTTGATCCTGATGATGAAGTGATTGTTCCTGAACCATTTTATGCCAACTATAACGGATTTTCTAACAGTGCCGGCGTGAAAATTAAACCGATCATGTCCAGTATTGAAAATGGATTTGCATTACCTCCAATCGAAGAGTTTGAAAAAATAATCACTCCTAAGACTAAAGCGATCATGGTTTGTAATCCTAACAATCCAACCGGTTACCTTTATTCCAAAGAGGAATTGGAAAAATTGAGTCAGATTGTTGAAAAACACGATCTTTTCCTATTTGCTGATGAAGTTTACAGAGAGTTTTGCTACGATGGCGTTAAACATTTCTCTGTAATGGAATTGAAAAATATTGAACAAAATGTTGTTTTATTAGATTCTGTATCAAAAAGATATAGTGCATGTGGTGTTAGAGTGGGTGCTTTTATTTCCAAAAATAAAGAGGTGATTGCCACAGCCATGAAATTTGCACAAGCACGTTTGAGCCCTCCAACTTATGGACAAATTTTAGGAGAAGCAGCAATATCTACTCCAAAATCGTATTTCGATATGGTGATTAATGATTATGTAGCTCGTAGAAATTGTGTTGTTGAAGCGATCAATAAAATGCCGGGCTGTTTTTGTCCTAATCCTAAAGGTGCTTTCTATGTAGTGGCACGTTTACCTATTGATAATTCTGACAGATTCTGTCAATGGTTATTGGAAGATTTCAGCTATGCTGGAAAAACCGTGATGTTAGCTCCTGCAACAGGTTTTTACTCTACCAAAGGACAAGGTTTGGATGAAGTGAGAATCAGCTACTGTTTGAAAGTGGATGATTTGAAAGAAGCTATGACTTGTTTAGCGGAAGCACTTAAAGTGTATCCCGGAAAAAAATAATGGATTTTAAGCTTGTCTCCTCTTTCCAACCCAGCGGTGATCAACCGGAAGCTATCAAACAGTTGGTAGATGGTTTGGATCGTGGAGACAAAGCTCAAACTTTACTAGGGGTAACAGGTTCCGGTAAAACATTTACCATTGCCAATGTTTTAAAAGAGGTGAACAGACCCGCCCTGATCCTCAGTCATAATAAAACGTTAGCTGCTCAATTGTATTCTGAGTTTAAGACTTTTTTTCCTGAAAATGCTGTTGAGTTTTTTGTATCCTATTACGATTATTACCAGCCGGAGGCGTATCTTCCCTCTTCCAATACCTACATTGAAAAAGATCTTTCCATTAATGAAGAGATCGAAAAGTTGCGGTTAAGAACAACCTCCACGTTGCTTTCAGGAAGAAGAGATGTTGTTGTAGTCGCTTCTGTTTCTTGTATTTACGGGATTGGAAATCCGGAAGATTTTGCGAAAAGTGTTATCAATATCCATGAAGGGATGGTTTTAAACAGAGATCAATTGCTACATGCTTTGGTGAACAGTTTATATTCCCGCACAGAATTGATGCTCGAACCGGCTAAATTTAGAGTAAAAGGAGATACGGTGGATGTTTTTCCTCCCTACAATGATAATGCTTACCGGATCATTTTCTGGGATAATGAAGTGGAAAAAATTGAGGAGATTGAACCGGAATCCGGGAAAAAAATCACCTCTATGAAAGAACTGAAAATCTATCCTGCCAACCTGTTTGTTACTTCTCAAGAGTCTGTTAATGATGCGATTAATCAGATTAAACTCGATTTGGGAGCGCAGATAGATTATTTGAAATCGATTGGCAAACATCTGGAAGCGAAAAGACTCGATGATCGTGTGAACTATGATGTGGAAATGATTAAAGAACTGGGCTACTGTTCCGGAATTGAAAATTACTCCCGCTATTTTGATAAACGAAAACAGGGAGAACGGCCGTTCTGTATCATTGACTTTTTCCCGGATGATTTTATTTTAATTGTGGATGAAAGTCACGTCAGTGTTCCACAGATTGGGGCTATGTACGGTGGTGACAGAGCCCGGAAAATAAATCTGGTGGATTATGGTTTCAGACTACCTGCTGCTATGGACAACAGACCGCTTAAGTTTCAGGAATTTGAATCCTTAATTGGTCAAAGTATCTATGTGAGTGCGACTCCAGCCGATTATGAACTAGGAAAATCGGATGGTGTAATTGTGGAACAAGTGGTTCGTCCTACCGGTTTGCTGGATCCTCCGATTGAAGTGAGACCCGCTGATAATCAGGTGGATGACCTATTAGACGAAGTGGAATTTTGCATAACTAAAGGGTATCGGGTTTTAGTGACTACACTAACCAAAAAGATGGCAGAAGAGTTGAGCTCCTATCTGATCCGGATCGGTGTGAAAACCAAATATATTCACTCCGATGTGGATACTTTTGAAAGAGTGGAGATTCTTCAGGATTTAAGAGCCGGAGCTATTGATGTTTTAGTGGGAGTAAATCTTTTAAGAGAAGGACTTGATTTACCTGAAGTGGCATTAGTTGCTATCATGGATGCAGATAAAGAGGGTTTTTTAAGAAATCAACGTTCCTTAACCCAAACCTCCGGACGCGCTGCCCGTCATTCTGAAGGGAGAGTGATTTTTTATGCCAATAAAATTACAAAATCGATGCAGGCTACTATTGATGAAACCAACAGAAGGCGTGCCAAACAGATTGAGTATAATAAAAAACACAATATTACTCCTAAAACAGTTCAGAAAAATGAAGATTTTAATTTGATCTCTACTTTAGAATTGAGACAAAAAGAGGTCAAAAAATACGCCTTTGAAGATCCTCAAAAACCGATTGCAGCTGAAGAAGATCCTTTCAAAATGCTGAATCTTCCGCAACTTCAGGATACGCTCAAAAAATTGAGGAAAGAGTTGGAAGTAGCTATCAAAGAACTCGATTTTATTCAGGCGAATGAACTAAAAAATAAAATTTTACAAGTGGAATCATTCATAAAATCATATTAATTTTGCCCTATGACCATCAACGGAAAATGTTATTTTGCCTCCGATTTTCACTTTGGATCCCCCAATAAAGCGTTGAGTGATCAAAGAGAAGATTTGATCATTCAATGGCTTGATTTGGTGCTTCAGGACGGGAAACACCTGTTTCTTTTAGGTGATATTTTTGACTATTGGTTTGAGTACAAATGCGTTGTCCCTAAAGGAAACTATCGGTTTTTATCCAAATTGCATGATATTCGTAAAAAAGGGATTGAGATTTACTACTTTACCGGAAATCATGATATGTGGGTGAAGGATTATCTGGTTAAAGAGTTTGGAATCCATATTTTTAGAAATCAACATGAGTTTCTGATCAATGGTAAAAAATGTATGGTGGGACATGGTGATGGTTTAGGTCCCGGCCAGTATGGCTATAAGTTGATGAGATGGCTGTTCAGTCGAAAATTTAATATCTGGTTGTACGGATTGCTCCCCTCCTCAAGTTCCTTTGCTATTGCCCGCTTTTTCTCTAAAAGCAGCAGAGCCATGACGCCCGCTTATGAAGAACATTTTCTCGGAAATGATAAAGAGTTTACCATTCTGTATATCAATCAGTTTCTTGAAAAACAACAGGTTGATTACTTTGTTTATGGACACAGACATCTGGCTCTTGATATTCCGATCCAAAATTCAAGATATATCAATACCGGCGACTGGTTGACTTTAAACACCTATATGGTGATGGAAGAGGAACCTGTTTTGTTAACTTTTACTCCTCCTTCCAGATAAAAGCACCTTGCTCTTTTAGTGCATAAAGTTCCATTTTTTGATTTTCTGTTTCCCTTTTCCATTTTTGAACCTGTGATATCCGGATGTTATCTGATAAAATCACCGTTTTACATTTCATTTGTTTTATAATATTGGGATCTATATTGTTTTCTGATATAAAAAAATAGTCCAGAGCTGTACTTTTCCAACACTCTTGATTTTTTTGTGTAACCAAACCTAACAATTTCCCCTGAAAGCAAATCAAAGCCCCTTTTTTGTTAAAATTGACCCCTTTTGTATCTTCATTCATCGAAATAAATTGCGGATTCATTTGGTATTTTAAGAGATGCGTTTCTGCACTAAACTTGAATTTCGGATCTTTCCGATCCATAATCGAATCAGAAACTATGTAGGAATTTTTACCCGATTGAAACAGGATTAAATTGCTGTTTGGAATGGAAAAAATCACCAATTCTGACCGGTTTTGATTGTTAAAATGTTGCACATTGGAGAGGAGCAATAAACAGATTATCGATATTAAAAAACCAAAAAAATAAAATTTGGTTTTCCATGTCAAAGTAGTGTATGCAAAAAAAATCAAAATATAAAGAATAACCATTTGTAAAAAAGAACAGGAGATATGTTCCGTTACGGAACCGGGCAAATTTTGAATCCATTCAATAATCTGGTTCATAAGGCGAACCAGATAGGTCAAAAGCCACCCTAAAATTTCAGAAATAGCAGGAATGAAGGAGAAAACAATTACCACAATCCCTCCAATCATGACACAAAAGGATAAAAAAATCACCAATAGGTTCGCCAATAAAAAATAGTTGGGAAACTGATGAAAGTAGTAAATGGAAATAGGGAATGTAGAGATCTGAGCAGCAATAGAAACACTGCATAATGACCAAAAATAAGCCCCTATTTTAGTCTTGGGATTCCAGAGTGCCCCGATCGGTTTTTGAAAAATCACAATTCCAAAAAGGGCCAGATAACTCAGCTGAAATCCCAAATCAAACAATAATAATGGATTGATAATTAACAAGATAAACAGAGAAGCAAACAAACTTTGAAAAATATTGGTTTTCCGTTTGAGGATCTCTCCAATCAGCACAAAAGAAAACATGGTAGCTGACCGGATCACGGAGGGTGATAATCCGGTAATCGCAGCATAGATCCAAATAACCAGAAGTAGGATCACAGCTTTCAAAAATCGTGACTTTCTATATTGATCCAAAGGAGCGAGCAATACATTGATGATCATAAAAATGATCCCAACGTGCATTCCGGAAACAGATAAAATATGACTTACTCCCGCATTGCTGTATTGCGCTTTCAATTCCGGCTCCATCGTATCATCATTTCCCAGCAAAATAGCTGCAGCCACCTGATATTCTGAACCTTTCAATCCATTTTTTTGTAAAATCTGAGACCATTTTTGCTGAATATTATAAGCTATCCATTTTAGTCGAAAAGGGTTCCCGGATTTCACTTTTTTCCATTGTGTAGAATCCCCATACCCGGACAAACAGATCCCTTTTCGTGCCATCATTTTTTTATAATCAAAACTATCCGGATTTTTGGGTGCGGCAATTGGTTTAAAAACAACATTGGTTTCGATCCTATCTCCCGCTTTTAATTGTCGCGATTTAGGATCTTTTTTAAGATAGAGCAGTCTATTCTGATTTTGAATTTTAACAATCAGTTTGATGCTTTTCTCCCTCTCCTGAATCGGCTCGACAATCTCCGCCATTTTAAAATCTGAAGTATTGATATTTTCAGAATCGGTATTTTGAAATGGATGGTGATAATCGAAAGTTGTAATCAGATAACCTGCCAGAAGGAAACTCAAAGAGAATAACAAACCTACCCCTTTTTGCGCCCAAAAATCAATTTTTTTCCTCAAAAAGAGCACCATTACAGTAGCTAAAATTTGCAATAAAAAGGCCAAAAATGCAATTTTTGGATCAAAAAGTGTAAAATATCCGCAAAAAACACCCAAAATATAAGGGATCAGCAATTTCAGAACGGGGAAGTTATGTAGGAGCATACGAGTTAGATTTTTTCAAAAATAATAAAAAATTTGTTTATAAAAAAAGGATTTGAAAACAAAAAATCATAAAAAAATGGATCCAAAATAGAAATATTTTTTTAAGATAATATTTTGTATTTTTGTAGGTTAAATTAGAAAACTACCATCATGTCCAAAGGGAAAGCACAACCTACAATATCTATTAAAAACCGGAAAGCCGAGTTTGAATACTTTTTAATGACTAAACTCACTGCCGGACTTGTGTTAACCGGAACTGAAATCAAATCGATAAGAGCCGGAAAAGCCAATATCACAGATGCCTATTGTTCCTTCACCAATGGGGAACTTTGGGTCAACAATATGCACATAACAGAGTATGATAATGGCAGTTACAATAACCATGAACCGAAAAGAGCCAGAAAATTATTGTTACAAAAAAAAGAGATCAAAAAACTACTCATCAAGTTGAATGAAAGGGGAATGACGATTATTCCTACCTTACTTTACATCAACGAACATGGGTACGCCAAATTGGATATTGCCTTAGCCAAAGGGAAAAAAATGTACGATAAACGGGAAAGTATCAAAGAGAAGGACAACCGAAGAGCACAAGAAAGAGAGGAATAAAATATGGAAGATCTTGAAAAAGCTTATTACAGCATCAGTGAAACAGCCCAGATGTTTAATGTAAATACATCATTATTACGATTTTGGGAAAAAGAGTTTGAAATCATTAAACCCTACAAAAATAAAAAAGGGGATCGTTATTTTACGAAAAAGGATATTGAAACCATCCGCACCATTTACCATTTAACCAAAGAGAAGGGTTATACGTTACAAGGCGCCAAAGATGCACTAAAAGGGGAGAAATTTGTAGAGCAGCTCTCCAAAGGGGAGATCATTCAAACACTGAAAAATATCAAAGATTTTCTAAACGAAATAAAAGGGGAATTGTAAAATTCCAAAATCATATACCGGATTTTTTAATCTATTTTTTTAATGAACCAGGCGTTAGTCCTTAATTATCATCTTATTGACAATCATCAATACCCTTTTGATTCTTTTGGAGGGATTTATGCTGTATCGATTGAACAATTCAAGGCACAATTAGCTCTTTTACAAAAATTTAAGATCCCGGTTGTTTCATTATCGGATATTTTAAATTCCAAAATTCAGGATCCTTTTTGTGTCGCCCTCACTTTTGACGATGGAAACCCTTCTGATTTTGAAACGGTATTTCCCATTTTACAGGAATTCGGATATACCGCAACATTTTTCCTATCCATTCAAAATATCGGGCAACAAGGGGTAACTTGGGAAAAGTATCTGGAAATGATCCGGAGAGGAATGCACGTTGGAAGTCATGGCGTAACGCACTGTGATTTAACTGTTCTTTCAAATGAAAAAGTGAGATTTGAACTGATGGAATCCAAAAAAAGGATCGAAGAAAATTTAGGTATTGAGATTATGTTCTTTTCATTCCCTTTTGGCAGAACGAATAGTGTCATTAATAAGATTGCAAACGAATTGGGTTATTCCAATGTATTAACTACCCGGTTTGCATTCATAAACCCCTCAGAAAACCATATCGAATGGGGAAGATGGTCCATTAAAAGAGGCACCACTTTAAAACAATTTTCTTCCATAATTCAGAGAAAACCGCTATCTATATTAAAACTCCAATGGCTTTCAGGAATTAAAAAAATGGTTATTGACCGGGTCGGATTAAAATGGATCAATAGAATCAACACATTTTTAAAGAGAATAAAAAAAATATGAAAGCACTATTTATCGTTTCCTGTATTGTCCCCTTTTTAATGTTAGTTTATCCGATACTTTCCTTTTTACGATATCTCTTTTTTAAAAAACCGGTATTAAAATCTGAAGATTTCTTGGTCCCTGTATCCATCATTATCGCTTGTTATAATGAAGAAAAACATATCAGAGAAAAATTAAATTCATTACTGGATCCTTCAGAATGGATAGAAGAATCTGAAATTATTGTTGTTTCGGGTGGATCAACGGACGAAACAAACCGGATTTTAAGTGAATTTGAATCAAACCCTAAAGTACAAATTATTTACAGTTCCACTCAATTATCTAAGATCAATGGTGTTAACTTAGCTGTAGAAAATGCACATCATGAAATTCTGGTATTTTCAGATTGCAGACAAAAAATGAAAAAGGGGTCTGTAAGAGAACTGGTGTTCCATTTTAACGATCCGAAAATTGGAACGGTAGCCTCTGTTTTGCATGATAATCCGGATCAACACTCCTCATTTTTCAGAACCATCATTAATGGATTGGTATTATTAGATTCAAAATCCGGATCGGGATACAATGTATATGGAGCCTTATATGCGCAGCGAAAAAATATATTTCAGCCATTTCCACAGGATCAACTATTTGATGATTTGTGTGTTATCGTTTCCACGATTGCACAAGGAACCCGATTAGTACAAGAACCAAAAGCGATCATTTATGATATTCCGTTTCAAAACTATTACAAAAAAGAGCGTTTAGAAAGATTGACCCGCGGATTGTTACTATTTATCACTAAAAAGTGGAAACAGGTAATGCGGATGCCTTTAGGGGATCAATTTCGGTTTTTGGTATTCAAATTTGGGAAATTGCTACTACCCTTCACATTTCTAATATGGGGAATCTATTTAATGCTCTTTTTAATACAATCGAATCTCTACTGTAGTTTGATTTCCTTAGTCACATTAGGTATTCTGTTATTGATTCCCAAAATCAGAAAAGCGTTGTTTTTGTTTTTAAGAATCAATCTGTATTTTTTCTATGCCATTTTCAAATTTACATTTTTAAAACAGCGTTCCGAGCGATGGGAAAAGTTGAAAGAATGAAAAAGGCTAAGGGCAAAAGGCGAAAGGCGAAAGGGAATTTGTAAATGAATAATGAATAGTGAATAATAACTAGTGAATAATGAAAAATGAAAAATGAAAAATTGAGCACATGAGCATTCAAGCATTCGAGCATTCGAGCAATCTGAAATGTCTGCCGTCTGCCGTCTGCAGACTTTTCTCAGCTCCATAGGAGCGACACCTTTGTAGCAGATGAATTGCCGGTGAAACGAACCCGCCACAGCATGGCGATATATTGGTAGCGTATAAATTCCGACCAAACGATCCCGCTCCGTAGGAGCGTTATATTGGTAGTAAATGGTTATTATATCAATTTTTTCGCTACAGAGTAGCGTTATATTTGTAAAAATATCCTTGAAGAGGTTGCAGTTTTTCCTTTCTTTTTGCTTGATCAAAAAGAAACAAAAAATCAAGGCCACAAAAATCCCTCCCGCTCAGTCTGACTTTCACTCTATTCCGCCTCGTTTGTGGCCTTTGCCACCGCACTTGCGCCGAATGAAAATGAATAAAGAATAATGAGCATTCGAGCATTCTGAGCATTCGAGCATTCCGAACTTTTGTTTTTATTTACAAAAATAATTTGGAATTAAAGGTGAAAATGTAGGTTTTGAAGTTTGATATATAACAAAAAAACATCCCCCAAAAGGATGCTTTTTATTAATGAATAATAATACTACACTGAGGAGTCAATTGATTGTTTTAACATCTTTATCTTAAATTTTTGATGTGACAAAGATAGTAAAATGGGAGAAAAGGGAACATTTGAGTATTTTTTTTAAAATTATAAGTGTTTTAGAGTTTTTAGGTATAGCAATATTTTTATTGAATTTCAGCAGAAAAAATTTTATTTTTAACTTCTTGACTTACAAATATTCCATTATCCCAAATTCTAATACAACCTATTTCGCCATTAATTGTGTAACTAATTTCTCTTCCATCAAATTTATTTTGTGAATAATAACCTTCTTTCAACAATGACCCATTAGAATAATAATATTTATAAATACCATTTTTAACTCCATCTTTATAATTTACTACATAAATAAGTTGATTATTTTCTTTTAAGAACCATTTGACTTCACCATTTATTTTACCATTTTCAATCTGGCATATAATATAAAAATTACATGATGTATTTTTAATTTTTTCAACAAATTCTTCACCATATATTTTTTTAGAATTCAAATAATCTCCACTTAAAATAAAATGCGTAAACACACAAAAATTTCCAAAATTATATTTTTGAATTTTTGAATTCATGCAAATATTAGAATGAATAGCCCCATTATATTTAACTTTTTTATTATTTATAAAACTATAAACTTCCCCTTTTTTATTAAAAATTATAGTATCCAAAGTTTGTTGTGAATAAGAAAATAAATTGCAAAAAAGCAACATTATTATCAATAATCTAATTTTGTTCATATTTATTGAATTATTAAGTTATTTTAATGGGAGATCACTATATATACCAGGTGGGCTAAAAAAATGCCATCTTCTTGTGCAATTTTCACAACCTTCAAGCCCTTCTTTAAACATTGTTTGTAACAATTTTGTAGACACATTTATCCTAAACAAATTAGCTAAAGTTTCGCCAGTTTTAGTTATACCAGTGTCATCAGTATATTCATATGTAAATTTAGTACCAGGAGCTTTTATAGAAAATCTCCAAGCTTTTATTTCTTCAGCAATTGTAGGACGATTAATATCCATTTTTCCTTTATCAATTCGACTTGCATGATATACTTCTTCAAATAATGTCGCTAATTGTCCAAATCCGCCTTCAGTTGTACATCTAGTCCCCTCTCCAATTGTAAAAATAATATCTATTGAATTATCACTACCAGGTAGAACAGCTCCAAAAACTTCACCTCCATTTCCATCAACTCCAGATAAATTCTCTTTGGTTCCTAATTTAAAATTATATTTAGTTTTTGACTTTTCTAATTGTCTATATTTTCTTGCAAAAGCACGATTATAATCTGGTGATTTCTTATCAATTAATGAATTTATATACGTCTTTGCCAACTCATCTACTTCTCCAATCTCCCTCCCATCCGGATCCACCAAAATCACCGGATTATTGACACAATAGTTGTACGGTGACATACTGGGGTAATTATCACTCATCGGGTCTATAGAAAGCCAAATACTTAAACCGCTGTCATAATAACGTGCTCCAAAATAGCCATATCCAGTTTCCACATCTTTCTCTTTGCCGGAGAATGTGTATGGGGTGTTCCAAGAGGAGTTGCGTTGGTCAACCCAGTTTCCGTTTATGTTCATCAATGTATTTAACTTGTTGTTTAGAAGCGACAAATATACAACTTTTTTAATAACTTCACTTTTTTTCAATTTTTTTTTAACACTAAGGACACAATGATCTTAATCTCAGAGGCCTCAGTGGAAAAACACTTAGTGATCTCTGTGTTAAAAAAATGAAAAATGAAAAATTGAACACACGAGCACATGAGCAATCGACCCTCATTTTGCTATTCTATTAAATGGTTGGTGGCGATTTTTGTAAAATATTCTGTTTTTGGTATATTTATTGAAATGCTGATTTGGCTAAGGATCTGTACCAATCATTTATCAGAATAGATATCAATACTTCAAAAAATAGCATGTTTGGTTATTTGCTAAATACCAATATAACGCTCCGCTGGAGCGGGTTCGTTTTGTCGGAATTTGGTTAGCTACAAAGGTGGCGCTCCTACGGAGCTACTTTTAGACAGCAGACTGCAGTCAGCGGTCTGCAGACGAGCATTTAAAGGATTTCGTAGAACGTAGAACGTCGCATTAGGGCGGAGGCCAGATACCCCGCAAGTTGAGCTGCTTAGGGGATGACGGATCGGGCAGAGCGACGGAGGAGCTCCTGCCCGGCCGATCAGACCCTGGCAGCGAAACGAGGAGTATGGGCCGGAGACCGACGGCGAGCTTGCGAGCCGGAATGCCCAAATATTTCGTATCTTTGCAAGTTTTAAAAAAAAGAAACATGAAAAAAGTTATTTCAACACTCCTTTTGACTGTTGTTTTGGGATTTTTCCTTAGAGCTGCCTATATTGAAAAACTTCCAGTTACACTAATTCAACCTAATGGAGATACATTATACTGCTTTGCAACCGGCGACGATTATTACCAATGGCTGCATGATGAAAAAAATTATACCATCATGTTAGATGTTCATACCGGATATTTCGTTTATGCAAATCTCATAGATGGAAATTTGGTTCCTACCCAATTGGTTCCGGGAAAAGATCAACCCGATTCTTTCCTGACTCCGGGATTGAATATCTCATCTGAAAAAATGTTGGCTTTGAGAAAAAAAATGGAAGATCAGGTTCCTAAGAATATTTCAAGGAATAGAGGTCCTAACATTGGAACCATGAATAACATCGTGATTTTTATCCGCTTTTCTGATGATACCGATTTTTCAACTCTTTTTACAGATGTGGATCAGAAATTTAATGATTCATCAGATGTAAATGCCGTTTCGGTCTATAATTATGTAAAAAATGTGTCATACCAACAAATGTATGTTTTGACTCATTTCTATCCTGCTCCAGTTGGAAATCAAATCATCTCATTTCAAGATATTTATCCCAGAAATTACTACTTGCCTTATTCTGAAACAAATCTTAACGGATATCAAAACAATGATACAGTAAACCAAAGGACAGAAAGGGAACATAATTTGCTGGTGAGAGCTGTGGAGTCTGTTCAAAATCTAATTCCAAATACGATAGATTTTGATTATGATGATGATGGCAATATCGACAATATCAGTTTCATCGTTAAAGGTGAAGTGGGTGACTGGGCAGATCTTTTATGGCCTCATCGCTGGTCCCTTTTTTCAGACAGTATTACTGTTAACGATTTAAGAGTGTGGGATTATAACTTTTTGTTAGCCAACACTTCTTACTTTAATACCTCTACCATGTCTCATGAACTTCTACACACTTTCGGATTTCCTGATCTATACAGATATGGGTATAATGGAACTCCGGTTGGTCAATGGGATATAATGGCCGGAAATGCTACCCCTCCTCAACAATCCAACATCTACTGCAAATGGAAATATGGACATTGGATCAATGAGATTCCTGAGATTACCCATGCCGGTTTTTACACCCTTTATCCTAATCAGGGAAACAAAGAGAGATCCTCTTATAAAATTGCATCATCCAATCCCGATGAATTTTTTGTATTGGAATTTAGAAGAAAACTACTTCCATTCGACAGCGGTATTCCAAATAGTGGCGTTTTAATATACCGAATCAACAGTTTGTATAATGGAAATGCCGGAACCAATCTGACCGATATTTTTGATGAAGTGTATTTATACAGATACAATGGAACTACTGAAGAGGAAGGATCGTTAAATACAGCTGCATTTTATGGCAATAACTCCCTTTTACATCAATTTAATCCCTGGACAAACCCCAGCACATTCCTTACCGACGGAACCGTTTGTTATTTTGAACTCAACCAATTTACAACCCGATTGGCTGATAGTATCACTTTTTACTATAATCCGGATCCCATTTCAGTGAATGAATACAGTGTTTTCAATTCTGAGATCACCATTTTCCCAAACCCTGCAGAAAGTCAACTATTTGTTCAATTTCAAAACCTTGATTTTGAACCTGTAAACTACTCAATTTTTGATGCTGTTGGTAAAGAAGTGGGTCATGGAATTTTTAGTGAACCACAATCTGAATTGAATATTGAAAAACTGCAATCCGGAATATATCTGATTCAAATAGTTAATCATAACCAAAACAAAGTATATAAATTTTTAAAAAAATAGCAACTTATGACATTACAAGAAGCGGAAAAGCAGATCATTGAAGAGTTTGATCTGTTTGAAGACTGGATGGATAAATACAACTATATCATTGAGTTAGGAAAAGAACTTCCCCTTATTGATTCCAAATACAAAACACAACAGTATTTAATTGCAGGATGCCAATCCCAGGTTTGGCTACAGGCATCTTATGAAAACGGAATTGTCACTTTCACTGCAGACAGTGACGCGATTATCACTAAAGGGATTGTAAATTTACTGATCCGGGTTTTATCCGGAAGAACACCAAAGGAGATTATTGATGCCCCTTTGGCTTATTTAGATCAGATAGGGATTAAAAACCATCTTTCTCCTACAAGATCGAATGGACTGGCATCGATGATCAAACAGATGAAAATGTTTGCTTTGGCATTCGACATGAAGAAAGAATCATAACATGGGAATCCCTTTTCAAAGATACATTTTATCCAACGGATTGCGTTTAATCGTGCATGAAGACCACACCACTCCTTTGGTATCATGCAATATTGTTTATAAAGTGGGATCAAGGGATGAGAATCCTGAACAAACCGGAATGGCCCATCTTCTGGAACATTTTATGTTTTGCGGATCGAAACATATTGAGGATTTCGATACCCATCTTCAGAATGTTGGAGCAATCAATAATGCCTATACATCACAGGATCTCACTTGCTATTACATCACCTTACCTGCTATCAATATTGAAACAGCTTTATGGCTGGAATCGGATCGGATGTTATCACTTGGTTTTAATCAGGAACAACTAGATATTCAGAAAAATGTGGTGATGGAAGAGTTTAAAGAAAACTTTTTAAACCGACCTTATGGAGATTTATGGAGTTTATTTTATGAAGTTGTTTTTAAAAAACATCCCTATCAGTGGCTCCCCATTGGGAAAGAGTTATCTCATATCGAAAAGGTTGAGATGCCTAATGTTAAATCTTTTTATAATCGGTTTTATAATCCCAATAATGCAGTGATCACCATTGCCGGCAATGTTCAATTTGAGAATGCAGTAGCTTTAGTTGAAAAATGGTTCGGAGATATTCCTGTGGGAATTGAAATTGACCACAGTTATCCTAAAGAGGAGGAGCAAAAAGAATTACAATTGGTAGAAGTGTTCAGAGAGGTTCCTTATGATATGCTCATGAAAGGCTGGAGTATGTGTGGAAGAAGAGATCAGGATTTTTATGCTTTTGATATTTTATCAGATATGCTGGGAAGTGGACAATCTTCTTATTTGTATAAAGAGTTTGTGCTGGAACAAAAACTTTTTACTGATATTACGGCCTACATCACGGCAACGAATGATCCTGGTATTTTAGTTATCAGTGGAAGGCCCGCTGATGGAGTTGATCTAGAAACTGCAGATTCTGCATTAAATAACTTTATGTATCATTTTGACGGTGGGTCCAATCTTTCCGGTAATTTGCAAAAAGTAAAGAATAAAATAGAATCTCTCCTTCTCCATAATGAAATAAAAATTGAGGATCGGGCATCCATTTTGGCTATTTCTGAGAGTATTTCGTCTGTGGAAGAATTTGAAAACGATAAAGATAAGTACTTTGCTGTAACAGAGGAACAGATCTTAGATATAGTTAAAAGAAATATAATTTCGGAAAAAGAAAACACCCTTTTTTATCGAAAAAAAAAGTAAATTTGCGGACTTTAAAAAAAATAAATCAAATGAAGAAAATTCTTGGACTTTTTACCTTTTTAATCACCATAAACACTATACTTTTTGCTCAATCGGGTATGATTAAAGGGTTTTTATACTACGATAACAATGGTGAACCGGTTAGTTATTGTATGGTTCAGTTAAAAGGAACTTCTTATGGGGCATTAACTGATCAAAATGGATCATTTGTGATCAGTAAAATCCCAAATGGAGTATATGTTCTTGAAACCAATATGGTGGGATATACTCCAATATCTGACACTATTATCGTTGATAAAGGTACTATTTCAAAAAGATATTTTATTAAAGTTTCAGCAGTAAAAATCGGAGAAGTTGAAGTAACGGCTGAAGGACAACGAAGAATTCAGGAAACCAGGATCTCTGTAATTAGTGTGACGCCAAAAGAGATGGCAAAAATGCCTTCTATTGGTGGTCAACCTGACTTTGCACAATTTTTACAAGTTTTTCCAGGTGTTGTTTCAACCGGAGACCAAGGGGGGCAACTCTATGTAAGAGGGGGAACACCCATTCAAAACATGTTACTATTTGACGGAATGTTGATTTATAATCCTTTTCACTCTATTGGTTTGTTTTCCGTTTTTGATACAGAAATTATCAGTGCTGCTGATGTTTATACCGGTGGTTATGGTGCTGAGTTTGGAGGAAGAATTTCATCTGTAATGAATATAACTACCCGCGATGGAAACAAAAAAAGATTAGCCGGAAAAGTGGATGTGAACACTTTCGGTGCGAAATTGTTATTGGAAGGTCCATTATTAAAATTGAATGAAACCAGAAAAACATCCATTTCCTATATTGCTTCCATAAAAGGATCCTATTTGGAACAATCATCAAAAATGTTTTATCCGTATTTATCCGGAAATGGACTCCCTTATAATTATTTTGATTTATATGGAAAAGTTTCATTAGGCGTAGAAAATGGTTCTAAAATCAGTATTTTTGGATTTAGATTTGATGATCAGGTTAATTTTCCTGATATTGCCCTCTATAATTGGAAAAACTGGGGATTTGGAACAAACTTTTTATTGGTACCGGGAACTGAACCCACCACTATTTCCGGAAGTATCTCATATAGTAACTATCTTTCCGGACTTAATGATGTGAATTATTATCCTAAAGAAAGCTCCATTGACGGATTTTTAGCAAACATGGGAATCAATTATTATTTAGGGAAAAGTGTTTTAAATGTTGGATTTGATTTAACAGGATATAAAGCAAAATATCAATTTTATACTAAAGCCGGTTTATTACAATCCATTGAAGATTATACTACAGATGTAGCTCTTTTTGTGAAATATAAATACAATTTTAATGATCGTTTGTTAATTGAACCCGGTTTTAGATTTCAGTATTATGCTTCTTTGAGTGCAGCTGTACCTGAACCAAGAATCGCAATAAAATATAATGTAAATAAAGAAAAAACCATTCGACTCAAATTAGCAGCCGGCATATACTCTCAAAACTTTACAACCATAACTTCCGATAGAGATGTTGTCAGTTTGTTTTACGGTTTTTTATCCAGTCCTGAAGCTCTTCCGGATTCTTTTAATAGTCGCTATATGCAAGATTATCTACAAAAGGCTCAACATGTTATTTTTGGTATTGAGATGGATTTAATTAAATACACCACCATCAATATTGAAGGTTATTATAAAAATTTCTCACAATTAACAGTTGTAAACAGATATAAACTTTTTGAAACAGATCCAAATTATATTTGGGAAAACGGGAATGCTTACGGTGGAGATATTTCATTCAAATATGATCATAAAAACTTATATATTTGGGCAACCTATTCTTTAGGTTTTGTAAAAAGAAATGATGGAAAAGTGACCTACAATCCTCACTTTGACAGACGTCATAATGTCAATATCCTGGCTTCCTATGCATTTGGAAAACAAGTCAGAAAAACCTGGCAATTAGATATTAGGTGGAATTATGGTTCAGGATTTCCATTTTCGCAAGATCAGGCCATTTACCCCCATTCTACATTGGGAGGAACAATCTCAGGTGATTATACTTCAGAAAATGAGGATTTGTACTATTTGTTAGGGGACTTAAATGGTGGTAGACTTCCTTCCTATCAAAGAATGGATGCAGGTTTGAAAAAGAAGATTTTTATTGGCGAACACAATGTAATTGATTTAAGTGCTTCTGTTACTAATGTTTACAACTACAAGAATATTTTCTATGTGGATAGAATTACATCCGAGAAAATTTATCAAATGCCATTCTTATACTCTTTTGGTGTTACCTGGAGTTTTTAAGAAATTTTAAAAATTTTAGATTTTATTGTATAAAACTTCTTAGGAGCTCTATTTCCTGTTTCCAAAGTGAATCATCGGGCGTTTCCATAATAATTGGCATATTGTCAAAGCGTGGATCATTGATAAATCGTTTGAAAAAATCAATATCTAAAAATCCTTTTCCAATACTATCATGTCTATCTACACGACTTCCATACTCCTTTTTAGTATCATTTAAATGGATCGCTTTCAAATAATTAGCCCCAACAATTTCATCAAATTCCTGAAAAGTCTTCTGGTATCCATCAACCGATTTTAGATCATATCCAGCAGAATAGGAATGGCAAGTATCAAGACACACACCAACTCTTGATTTATCTTCAACTTTATCAATAATTTGAGCCAGGTGGACAAAGCTAAATCCTACATTGGTACCTTGACCGGCAGTATTTTCAATAACTGCAGTAACCCCTTTTGTTTTATCTAAAGCAATATTGATTGATTCTGAAATGGTTCTCAGGCAATCATCTAAACTGATTTTATTCAAATGACTTCCGGGATGGAAGTTTAAAAAAACTAAACCTAACTGTTCACACCTTTTCATCTCATCCAAGAATGCAGTTCTTGATTTTTGTAAGCCTTCAGATTCAGGATGACCAAGATTGATCAAGTAGCTATCGTGAGGAAGAATATGTTCAGGTAATATATTGAATTTGGTACAGTTTTCTTTAAAAAGCGCAATGCTTTTCGAAGAAAGAGGTGGAGCTTCCCATCTTTTTTGGTTTTTTGTAAAAAGTGCAAATGCATTTGCTCCGATAAGAGAAGCATTAACAGGGGCATTTTCAACACCACCCTCAGCACTAACATGAGCTCCGATATATTTCATATCAATATATTATTTGAATTTTTTCCTTGAAAAATTTCTTTTTCTAACAATGATCAAAACAACACCCATAACAGTAATCAAAATGAGTGGAACAGAAATATTGATAATAGCATAAAGATTGCTATTTTCGCGAACTTTTTGAGGATTTAAAGTTCCAATTTTAAAGTTTTTGGAACGAATTTGTAATAAATCATCATCTGCACATAAATAGTTGATACAGTTCAATAATAGCTCTGTATTATCATAGAGTTTTTTAGTATAAAAATCGTAACCGGCAGGAAAAGGCTGGTTTGTTTTTGGGTCAACATAATTGCGAATAATATCACCATCTGCAATAAAAATCTGTCTGGTTTCAGGACTTTTTTTCACAAATCCCAGTTCTTTTATAGTATCAAATTCAACAGGTAAAATACCTTCAAAAGCAGATTTAAACTTTCCTTCTACTAAAACAGCCATTGGAAGATATTTGAAAGCAAACTCTTCCATATTGGGTTTTCCTTTAATAACACCCAAAGAAACAATAGAAGGAGTAGGCACCATTTTAGTTCTTTCTGAGGAGGTCATTAAAATTGTTTTTTGAAGTTCTCCTTCCCCGCCAACAAAATCGACAGTCCCTGCAAAACTGGATTTAATATTTTTCAATTTTCTGACAATAGGGTGATTTGAAAAATTGACCACATTCACAAAATAGGGGAATGCCCAGAATTTATACTGTGGCTGTCCACCAACATTACCTTCTGAAATAGGTAAAGGTGAGCAGTTTAAGTCTTGCAATAAATTAGCATTAAAACGAACGCCATACTTAAAGAACAAGGTATTCAGATTTAAAGGGCGCTCCATAGCAAACATTTCATTTGAATTTTGCAAGCTATCAATGGAAGCATTAGTAGCATCAATCAACCATAGAATTCTTCCTCCTCTCATAACATGCTGATCTATGATATATTTATCCATATCACTAAAAGGAGTAGTTGGTTGAGCAACGACCAAAACATCAAACTTATTACCTAAATCTTTAATTGTTTTATTAACAGTATCTGCAACAGTAATATTTCTTAAAGAATTAATTTTTCCATCCAGATTAACTCTGGTAACACTATAGAATCTTTGTAACTGGAACATCATCCAGGAGGTATTCCAGAAGTTCAGTTCACCATGGCCATCGGTAAAAGCAATAGATCGAACTTTTGGGCTCACCAATTGACGAATAGTAGAGATTAGATTATATTCCAGCTCCTGAACAGAATAGTTAAGCCAATCTTCTCCATTAGGATCAGAAACGACAAGTGTAGCGGGAGCTTCCTTCACTTTATAAGTGATAATAGCACCGGGAATTACATAATGAGTTGAAAAGCCTGCAGCATCCTCCTGACTGATTGGAATGGGAACTAGTCCTTTTTTATAAAATTCTGAAAAAATGGCTTTTGTTTCATCTTGAGATTTTCCTTTAACAGGATCAATAAATTCAAAAAACACTTTATTGGAATATCTTCTGAACTCTTGTAAAATATCTTCCGTTTTTTTAGCGAACAGATTATAATCTGCAGGTTGATTATCTCCTTTTAGATATACTTTAATATAAATTTTTTCCTCTAAATTTTCGAGTAATTCAATTGTTTTATCAGACAATGAATTTCGTTTATCCTGAGTTAGATCGATTCTGACATAAAGGAAAGAAAAGATAATATTTGTAGCAATAAGGATAATCAAACTCAAAGCTAAGCCTAAAAGGGCAGATTTTTTGTATTTTTTACTATTATTCATCGTGAACACATTATAAGTTGGATTACCATTTTCTACTTAACAAAACAATTCTAGTTCCTAAAAGGAAAAAGAAGATCATACTCAGGAAATAGAGGATATCTCTTGAATCAACAACCCCTTTACTGATTGATGCATAATGATGATCAATCCCTATTGTTTTAATAAGATATCCAAAAGAGCCTAGAACCTCAAAAGAATAGATAAATTCAAAACCGAAATAAAGGATAAAACATAAAGGAGCAGCCAGGATAAAGGCTATAATTTGGTTATTGGTTAAACTAGAGGCAAAAATTCCGATAGCAATAAAAGTTGATCCCAGAAAAACAAGACCAAGATAGGATCCCCATGTACTGCCCATATCAATATTTCCCGGAGTAGAACCAAGATTATAGACAGTAATGATGTAAATAAGAGTAGGAAGTAGGGCAATAACAAGAAGAGTAAGACTAGAGAAGAATTTGGCTAAAATGATTTGGATATCAGAGAGTGGTTTTGTGAGTATTAATTCAATCGTACCGTTTCTTTTTTCTTCGGCAAATGAGCGCATGGTAATAGCAGGTACCAGGAACAGAAATAAGAACTTTGAGATATTGAAAAGGCCTTGAAGGTCGGCTAATCCTGAATATAAAACATTGTTAATATTTGGGAAAACCCAAATAAATAAACCGGCAAAAACGAGGAAGACGCCAATAAAAATATATCCGAGAAGTGAACTCAAATATGACTTTAATTCTTTTAAATAAAGACTCCACATAATAAATAGATTAGAATTGCAAAAGTACTAAAAAAAGTTGAAGCATTGACGAAGTTATGAATCCTTAAAGCTCCGATAAAGGATCTATTTTTCCCAATCTCTTATTCCGAGAAAGTGTGGAAAATGTTTGGTTAAAAGATACACCTTTTGTAATTCTTTTTAATTTAATATGTTTCGGGTGAGCATTCCAACACTTTACCGGAACTGTTAATTTGTTGATCATTTCTCGCACATTTTTTCGTTTTTTTATTGATTTTCTCATTCTTTATCCTATCTTTGCCCCAACTAATTTATTACTAATCTAACTCTCAA
>Ga0316605_10000069_pt1 | contig 119434 bp, 128 predicted proteins | sample OWC_soil_day20_n_FD_207666 | JGI IMG/M metagenome (GOLD analysis project Ga0316605, IMG submission 207666) | Wetland soil microbial communities from Old Woman Creek delta, Ohio, United States - OWC_soil_day20_noCT | ecosystem: Environmental > Terrestrial > Soil > Wetlands | place: USA: Ohio...
TAAATGCTTCTGGAATTTTCATTCCTAGTAACTTATTGATTTTACTGGTCGGGGTGAAAGGATTCGAACCTTCGACATCTTGCTCCCAAAGCAAGCGCGCTACCGGGCTGCGCTACACCCCGAGAGGCGCGAATTCTACCGGCGCCTCCGGCGATGGTCAATGCTTAAAGTGAAATTCCGCCGAAGCGTTTGAAAAAGTAGGCCTCGGCCGGAGGCAGCGGTTCCTTGCGGGTACCGAGCATTGAGGCAAGATAGGTTTCGGCTTGCCGGCTACTGAGCGCATACAGTTCGCGACACAAATCGTAGGCCCGCCCACCGGGCCAGTCGGCGGGCAGAATTTCAGCCGGCAACTGGGGGTCATGGAGGATGGCACGGCGGAAAGCGTGTATCAGCAGGGTACGCACCTGGAATGCTTCGAGGGCATCGGGTTCCTGCTTACCGCGCAATGCCGCCAACATGGGCTCGAAGTGGGCAAGAAATTTACGGTAGGTATCGGCCAGGCTTTCCAGATTCCAGCACTGGCTCACCAGATCCTGGGCCGGCCGTGCGCCGAAGCCCGGCAGTTCGGTGGCCTCCAGCACAAACAGCTTATCCAGCAGATCGAGACTGACAAGGATTTCCTTCAGCGCCGCCCGGTCCGGCGCCGGATGGGCGAGAACTCCCTGACCAAGCACCGCGAACCCCTGCCATGCCAGTTCGCGGCGCAACTCGACGCGATCGAACTCACCACTATTGCGGGGTGACAGCACCAGGGTCCAACGACCGTTCCAGGTCTGCACCGGTGGCGTGTAAATGCGCTTGTGGGCGTGTTCAAAGCGCTTGCGACCGCTCGCCGTCAGGGCGTAGGAAGCTCGCCGGCCTTCCCGGCGCGACTCGATCCAGCCTTCCTCGGCAAGGCGAAACACGCTCGTGCGCACCAAGCGGTCACTGAGTTTGAAGGGCTCCAGAAGCGCAATCAGGTTGCCCAGCCAGATTTTGCCGCCATGCGGCGCGATGGAGTCGCCAAGCACCGTTACGACCAGGGATTTGGACCGTGGCGGCTCCTCTTCGATGGCCTGGGCGATCCAGCGGCTTAAGTTTTGCCCGGTAGCGGAAGATGAGGAAGATGATTTCTTTGGCATGGCGGATATGGGGATCGCTATTGATTCTACACAGAATGCACCCCGCCAATACGATTCTATATTTGCACCGCACAATCGAAACATGATACATATTTTCGTTGTAATCTAATTTTTTCGTTGACATGTAACCGTTCAGTATCAAATAATGAATCACCCTGCGATGCCGGTCGCGGGTCTCAAACTGCATGTCGTGCCGGACCGGCCCGGAGCGACTAATACCTAACCGCAAAGATTTGAAGGAGACACCGCATGTCACATAAAGAACGCTTCGCCGATAAGATGGATTTCCCCCCGGTCACCGAACAACCGAACATCTATCCCCTGACCTGGAACCGAGAAACCGCGAAGTTCGAGGAAGTCTGGGAAGCCTCCCTGCGCGAGGCCTGGGATCCTTCCGCCCTGCCCTGGGACACCCTGGACCTGAGCCAGTACTCCTGGGAAGAGCGTGAAGCCATCGCCTATTGGTGGACCCTGCTCTCCGTCTTCGACGCCTCTGCCCCCGCCGTGTTCGCCTCGGCCTTCATCAAGACCTACGAGGCCCATGAGGAAGACGCCGTGCGCCGCTGCTTCTTCTCCGTCACCCGTGACGAGCAGAACCACGAGCAGATGTGCGGCCTGGCCATCACCAAGCTGCTGGAGCATCCGGACCCCCTGACCTACACGCCGAAAACCGAAATCGGCCGCAAGGCGCAGAAGAACGCCAAGTGGCTGTACTTCAACGGCGGCCGCTACTGGACCGGCTACAAGCAGGCAGTGCCCAAGTACCCCCTGGCGGTGCTGTTCAGTTCCTTCCTGATGGGTGAAATCGCTGCCGCGACCATCTTCCATCAGATGGCTGCCAACTGTACCGAGCCGGTTTTCAAGGAAGGCTTCCGCAACATCGGCCGCGACGAAGGCCGCCACATGGCGATCTGCATGTCCCTGATGGAGCGTGACTATCCGAAAATGGACCTGTCCAATAAGCCCCTCATCACCAAGCAGATCCGTGCCGGTTTCCTGTTCCTCTCCGGCGTGCTGTTCGAGCCGCCCACCGAGTTCTGGGACATCCCCAGCGATTTCATCGCCTCCCAGCGCGAGATCGAGTCCGTGGCGCGCAAGGCCGGCTTCTTCATCCCCGAATACGAGCCGAAGAAGGAAAACTGGCGCCAGGCCATGCTCAACCTGAAGACGGTGCTCGACAAGTACGACATCCCCTTCCCCGCCATCCCCGAAGTGGGCATTACCGGCGAAGAAGTGACCGATGCCGACATGGTGGACATCATTCCGATTTTCTAACGCGAAACTAGCAGCCTTTGCATCACCCCGGCCGCCGCTACAAACTCTCTCTCCGGTGGCGGCCGGCTTTTTACAAAACAATAATCGAGGAACCCCCATCATGACGACGATCCGCCTTCACCCCTCGGGCCGCACGGTGGAATGCCAGAGCGGCGATACGGTGCTCGGCGCCCTGGAGCGCGCCGGTTATGCCCTGCCTAACAACTGTCGCGCCGGCGCCTGTGGCGAATGCAAGGTCAAAGTGCTCTCCGGCAACTTCGACCAGGGCATGGTGCTCGACATGGCCCTCGACCCCGAAGAGCGCAAGCAGGGTTTTGGCCTCATGTGCATGGCCAAGCCCCTGTCGGACGAACTGGTCATCGAGTGGGGCACCGACGACGCCAAACCCAAGCTGTTCCCGCCACGGGAAAACCAGTTGTACGTCGTTACCGACCGCATCATGCGCACCTCGCGCATCGTCGAACTGCACCTGCGTCCCCTCGGTCAGGTGATGCGTTTCTGGCCGGGTCAGTATGTGATGCTGGGTGATAAGGATGCCGGCGTTCCGGCCCGTTGCTACTCCATTGCCAACGCGCCGCGCCACGATGGCGAGATCACCTTGCAGATCACTCGCGTCGATGGCGGCCCCACCAGCCAGTGGGTGCACGATAGCGTCCAGATCGGCCGTCAGGTCAAGATCGCCGGCCCCTACGGCACCTTCATCGGCGACCCCTCGGTGGAAACCCCCGTACTCTGCCTTGCCGCCGGTTCCGGCCTCGCCCCCATCTTCGCCCTTGCCGAGGCCGCCTTGCGCCGTGGCTACAAGCAACCGGTGACGTTAATGTTCTCGGCTCGCACCCGTGCCGACCTTTACGATTCCGGCCTGATGGCCTGGTGGCAGGCCAAGCACCGCAAGTTCCGCTACCTGCCGACCCTGACGCGGGAAACCGAAGCTCGCTCCGGCGAGATGCTCGGCCGCATTCCCGCCCTGTTGCCCGGCCTGTTTCAGGACCTCTCCGGCCACAGCATTTTTGTAGCCGGCAGCCCCGAGTTCACCGCCGACTGCGTCGCTGCCGTCAAGGCCCTCGGCGCCAAGGCGGAAATGATCCATAGCGAAGGCTTCTTCGGCCAGGCCCAGCCACAAACACCGCCGGCCAAGCAATTGATGTCCGTCCGTTCATAAGAAGGTAAAGGGAGAAACATGAGTCATCCTCTGTTCGCCAAACACGAAGCCCGCCTCAACCAGGCCCTCGACGCCATCGCCAAGCGCGGCTATTGGAGCCCCTTTGCCGAAAGCCCCAGCCCGAAGGCCTATGGCGAGGGCATCCCGGAAGCCGGCAAGGCGGCTTTCGACGCCCTGCTGAACGGCCCCTTCGAGCTGATCCAGGCCGGCACCGTGATGCCCATGAACTGGGACCTGCGCGTCGGCAAGGAGCGCTCCCCCTACGGCTTCGACCTCGGCATCACTTATCCCCGCGCCGATCTCGACCAGCTTTTCCCGGTCATCGAGGCCGCCCGCCGCGACTACCGCAAGGCCGGTCCGGAAGCCTGGATCGGCGTCTGCATGGAAATCCTCGACCGTCTCAACAAGAAGAGCTTCGAGATCGCCCACGCCGTCATGCACACCACCGGTCAGGCCTTCATGATGGCCTTCCAGGCTGGCGCCCCCCACGCCCAGGACCGCGGCATGGAAGCCGTGGCCTACGCCTGGGACGAGCTGCGCCGCATCCCCGCCAGCGCCGACTGGGAAAAGCCCCAGGGCAAGAACGAACCACTGAAAATGAAGAAGCACTACACCGTGATGCCGCGCGGTGTCGGCCTGGTCATTGGCTGCTGCACCTTCCCGACCTGGAACGGCTACCCCGGCCTCTTCGCCAGCCTCGCCACCGGCAACGCCGTGGTCGTGAAGCCCCATCCCGGCGCCATCCTGCCCCTCGCCATTACCGTCAAGGTGGCGCGGGAGGTGCTGGAGGAAGCCGGCTTCAGCCCCGAAGTGGTAACCCTGGTGGCCCACGAGGCCGGCGACGATGTGGCGAAGAAGCTCGCCCTGCGCCCGGAAGTGAAAATCATCGACTTCACCGGCAGCAACGCCAACGGCGACTGGCTGGAAGCCAACGCCCGCCAGGCCCAGGTGTATGCCGAAAAGGCCGGCGTCAATCAGATCGTCATTGACTCAACCGACGACTTCAAGGGCCTGGTGCGCAACGTCGCCTTCTCCCTCTGCCTCTACAGCGCCCAGATGTGTACCGCGCCACAGAACCTCTACATTCCCAAGGACGGCATAGATACCGCCGAAGGCCATCTCAGCTTCGATCAGGTCGCCGCCGCCATCGGCGAAGGCATCGCCAAGCTCCTCGGCGACCCGGCGCGGGCCGTGGAAGTACTCGGCGCAATCCAGAACGATGGCGTGGAAGCCCGTCTGGATGCGGCTTCCAGCCTGGGTGAGGTGGTGCTGGCGAGCCAGACGATCAGCCATCCCCAGTTCCCCGAGGCGCGCATCCGCACCCCACTCCTGCTCAAGCTTTCTGCTGCCGACAAGGCCAAGTACGGCCAGGAATGCTTCGGCCCCGTAGCCTTCGCCATCGCCACCGACAACACCGCCCAGAGCCTGAGCATCGCCCGCGAAATGGCCTCCACCCACGGCGCTCTGACGCTTTCCCTCTATAGCAGCAAGGAGGACGTGAAGCAGCAGGCGATCGAAGTGGCGGAAGAATCCTACGTCGCCCTGTCGATCAACCTCACCGGCGGCGTCTTCGTCAATCAGTCAGCCGCCTTCTCCGATTACCACGGCACCGGCGGCAATCCGGCCGCAAACTGCGCCCTCACCGACGCCGCCTTTGTTGCCCGCCGCTTCTGCGTCGTCCAGCACCGCGAACACATCTGAGGTCCATGCCATGAGCTTTGAAACCATCCTGTTCGAAATCAAGGACGGCATCGCCCGCCTCACTCTCAACCGCCCCGATCGCCTCAACAGCTTCAACGAAACGCTGCACACCGAGGTGCGCGCCGCCTTCGACCAGTTGCGCACCGATCCGACCGCCCGTGTGCTGGTGCTGACCGGCGCCGGCCGCGGCTTCTGCGCCGGCCAGGATCTCTCCGACCGCGCCATGGCCGGCGGCGATGCGCCGCCCGATCTGGGCGCCACCGTGGAACGCAACTGGAAGCCCCTGATCCTCGCCCTGCAAGGCCTGCCGGTGCCGACCATCTGCGCCGTCAACGGTGTCGCCGCCGGCGCTGGTGTCAGCGTCGCCCTTGCCTGCGACCTGGTGATCGCCGCCGAATCGGCCAGTTTCCTCCAGGCCTTCAGCAAGATCGGTCTGATTCCCGACAGCGGCGGCACCTGGCAGTTACCCAAGCGGGTCGGTCTCGCCCGCGCCCTGGGTCTGGCCATGCTGGCGGAAAAAGTGCCCGCCCGCCAAGCCGCCGACTGGGGTCTGATCTGGTCCTGCGTACCCGACACGGAACTGGCCGCCACGGTGGACAAGATCGCTACCCAATTCGCCAACGCACCCACCAAGGCCCTGGTAAGAACCCGCGAAGCCATGCGCGCCGCCCATGTCAACGACCTGGAAACCCAGCTCAATCTGGAGCGCGACATGATGGCCGAACTGGGCCGCAGCGACGACTACCGGGAAGGCGTCGCCGCCTTCATGGAAAAGCGCGCACCGAAGTTCACCGGGAAGTGACATGCCAGCCCTGAGCAAAGACTCCCTCGTTGTGGTGATCGGCGCTGGCGCCATGGGGGCCGGTATCGCCCAGATCGCCGCCGTGGCCGGCCATCCGGTGCGCCTGTTCGACACTCGCCCCGGAGCCGCCCTGGCCGCCATCGACGGCATCGCCAAGACCCTCACCAAGCTTGCAGAAAAGGGCAAGATGCCCCTGGAAGCCGCCAACCACGCGGCCTCCAGGCTGGTGGCCATGAACGCCTTATCTGACGCGGCGGGAGCAGCACTGGTGGTGGAAGCCATCGTCGAAGACCTGGCCGCCAAGCAGGGTCTGTTCGCCGAACTGGCCGCCATCGTCGGCGATGCCTGCATTCTCGCCACCAATACCTCCTCGATTTCCGTCACCGCCATCGCCAAGGGCATCCCCGCCCCGCAGCGCGTGGTCGGCATGCACTTCTTCAACCCGGCGCCGCTGATGGCGCTGGTGGAAGTGGTGAGCGGCCTCGCCACCGCACCTGCGATAGCCGAGACGGTGTTCGCCACCGCCGCCGCCTGGGGCAAGGTGCCGGTCCATGCCAAGTCGTCGCCGGGCTTCATCGTCAACCGCGTCGCCCGTCCCTACTACGCCGAGGGCCTACGTCTGTTGCAGGAAGGCGCCGCCACACCGGCCACTATCGACGCCCTGCTGCGCGAGGCCGGCGGCTTCCGCATGGGGCCCTTCGAGCTGATGGACCTGATTGGCCACGACGTGAATTTCGCCGTCACCCGCTCGGTGTTCGACGCCTATTTCAACGACCCACGCTTCCTGCCCTCCCTGATCCAGCAGGAGCTGGTGGCTGCCGGACGCCTCGGCCGCAAGTCGGGCCAGGGCTTCTATCGTTATGGCGAGACACCGGAAACACCTGAGGCAGAGACCCTGCCCGCCGGCCCCACGCCGGCCGAGGTGCGCATCCTTGGTGATCTCGGCCCCGCCCGTGGGCTGGCGGATCGCTTTGTCGCCGCCGGCATCAAGGTGGTGGAAGAAGGCATGATCCCACGCTTCCCCCATGGCGCCATCGCCGTCGGCGATGTCTTCCTCGCTCTCTCCGACGGCCGCAGCGCCACGGCGCGTTCGGCGGAAACCTGGGGCTCGGCCCTGGTGCTGTTCGACCTCGCCCTCGACTACGCCAGCTGCAAGCGCATCGGCCTCGCCTGTGCCGACCAGACGATGGAGTCCAATGACTCAGCCATCGCCGTCGCCGCCGGCCTGTTCCAGGCCGCCGGCATCGCCGTGTCGCAACTCGACGACATCCCCGGCCTGGCCGTGCTGCGCACCGTCGCCATGCTCGCCAACGAAGCCGCCGACGCCGTGAATCAGGGCGTCTGCTCCGCCGCCGACGCCGACATGGCGATGATGAAGGGCGTCAATTATCCTTTGGGGCCGCTGGCCTGGGCCGATCGCATCGGCATTCACCGGGTGGCCGACGTGCTCACCCATCTGGCTGCCCACTATGGAGAAGACCGTTACCGCGTGTCGCCGCTGATCCGGCGAAAGGTGTGGTCGGGAAAGGGATTTCATGACTGATCGTATCGAACTCGACGCTGAACCGCTGGACCCCCAGGCCCTTGCCGAGCAGGTGGCGGCGGCCATGTTCAAGGACGACAAGACCGCCCAGTTTCTCGGCATCCACATCGACGCCATCGCCCCCGGCGCCTGCCGCATGTCGATGAAGGTGCGGGAGGAAATGCTCAACAGCCATTTCATCGGCCACGGCGGCTTCATCTTCGCCCTCGCCGACACCGCCTTTGCCTACGCCTGCAACGCCTACAACTTGGCCACCGTGGCTTCCGGCTGCAGCATCGACTATGTGGCGCCGGCGCGCCTCGGCGATACCCTCACCGCCAGCGCCGAAGAACGCTCCCTGTCGGGCCGCACCGGCGTGTACGACATCACCGTCAGCAACCAGAAGGGCGACACCATCGCCTTCTTCCGCGGCAAGTCCTACCGCATCAAGGGCGCCGCGATCCCCGACCAGAACAAATAAGAAAAACCAACTAGAGAGGAGACCCACCATGACCGTAAAGACCCCCGCCCCGGGCGACCTGGAGCCGATTGAAAAGGCCAGCATCGACGAAATCCGCGCCCTGCAATTGCAGCGCATGCAGTGGTCGGTGAAACACGCCTACGACAACGTGCCCCACTACAAGAAGAGCTTCGACGCCGCCGGCGTCCATCCTTCCGACCTCAAGCAGCTTTCCGACCTGGCGAAGTTCCCCTTCACCTACAAGAAGGACTTCCGCGACAACTATCCCTTCGGCCTCTTCGCCGTGCCACGGGAAAAGATCGTCCGCCTCCACGCCTCCAGCGGCACCACGGGCAAGCCGACGGTGGTGGGCTACACCCAGAACGACATCGACAACTGGGCCAATCTGGTGGCGCGCTCGATCCGCGCCGCTGGCGGCCGTGCCGGCGACATCATCCAGGTCGCCTACGGCTATGGCCTGTTCACTGGCGGCCTTGGCGCCCACTACGGCGCCGAGCGCCTGGGCTGCACGGTGATCCCCATGTCCGGTGGCCAGACTGAAAAGCAGATCCAGCTGATCCAGGACTTCAAGCCCTCGATCATCATGGTCACCCCCTCCTACTTCCTCAATGTGATCGAGGAAATGGAGAAGAAGGGCATGGGCCCCGACGACAACTCCCTCCAGGTCGGCATTTTCGGCGCCGAACCCTGGACCGACGCCATGCGCACCGAGATCGAGCGCCGCGCCGGCATCGACGCGGTGGACATCTACGGCCTCTCGGAAGTCATGGGCCCCGGCGTCGCCAACGAGTGCATCGAGACCAAGGACGGCCCAGTGATCTGGGAAGACTTCTTCTACCCGGAGATCATCGACCCGGCCAGCGGCGAGGTGCTGCCGGATGGGAGCGAAGGCGAACTGGTATTCACCACCCTGACCAAGGAAGGCCTGCCGGTGATCCGCTACCGTACCCGCGACCTCACCCGCCTGCTGCCACCCACCGCCCGCTCCTTCCGCCGCATCGGCAAGATCACCGGCCGCTCCGACGACATGCTCATCATCCGCGGCGTCAATGTGTTCCCGACCCAGATTGAGGAACTGTTACTGAAACAGGAGGAACTGGCGCCCCAGTACGAAATCGAAGTCACCCGCGACGGCAACATGGACGCAGTGGAAGTCCGCGTCGAGCTGGCGGCCAAATTCGCCGCTATTCCCGAGCCACGTCGCCAGGAAGTGGCGAAGACCTTGCAACACGCGATCAAGACCTTCGTCGGCATTTCCACCAGCATCCAGTTAATGCCGCCCGACGGCCTCATGCGCTCGGTGGGCAAGGCGCGCCGCGTCTTCGACAAGCGCGCAAAAGACTGAACCGGAGACCGCCATGCAAGACGCCTTCATCATCGACGCCATTCGCACCCCCTTCGGCCGCTACGGCGGCACGCTCTCGGCAGTGCGCGCCGACGACCTCGCTGCCCATCCGATCCGCGCTCTCATGGAGCGCAATCCCGGCGTGGACTGGTCCGCCGTGGATGACGTGATTTACGGCTGCGCCAACCAGGCCGGCGAGGACAACCGCAACGTCGGCCGCATGGCCACCCTACTGGCAGGTCTGCCCCAAGAGGTGCCGGGCACCACGGTGAACCGACTCTGCGGTTCCAGCCTCGACGCGGTCGGCATGGCCGCCCGTGCCCTCAAGTCAGGTGAAACCGGCTTGATGATTGCCGGCGGCGTCGAGAGCATGAGCCGCGCCCCCTTCGTCATGGGCAAGGCCGATTCGGCCTTCTCGCGCACGGCCAAGATCGAGGACACCACCATCGGCTGGCGCTTCGTCAATCCGTTGATGAAGGCCAAGTACGGCATCGACTCGATGCCGGAAACCGCCGAGAACGTGGCCGAGCAATTCAAGGTCAGCCGCACCGACCAGGATGTCTTTGCCCTGCGCAGCCAGCAGCGCTGGGGTGCCGCCCAGGCTGCTGGCTTCTTCAACACGGAGATCGTTCCTGTCGCCATTCCCCAGAAGAAGGGCGACCCCAAGTTATTCACCAGCGACGAGCATCCCCGTCCCGACACGACCCTGGAAACCCTGGCCAAGCTCAAAGGTGTGGTGCGGCCTGACGGCTCCGTCACGGCAGGCAATGCCTCCGGCGTCAATGACGGCGCCTGCGCCCTGCTGCTGGCGAATGCCGCCAGCGTCAGTCGCTTCGCCCTCAAGCCCCGCGCCCGCGTCGTCGGCATGGCAGCCGCCGGCGTCGAGCCGCGCATCATGGGCATCGGCCCGGCACCAGCGTCGCAGAAGGTGCTGGCCCTGTGCGGCTTGACCATCGGCCAGATGGACGTGATCGAACTCAACGAAGCCTTCGCCGCCCAGGGCCTGGCGGTGCTACGCATGCTCGGCTTGCCGGACGATGCCGCTCACGTTAACGCCAACGGCGGTGCCATCGCCATCGGCCACCCCCTCGGCGCTTCCGGCGCCCGCCTCGTTACGACCGCCCTGAATCAGTTGGAACGCACCCATGGCCGCTACGCCTTGTGCACCATGTGCATCGGCGTCGGCCAGGGCATCGCTCTCATCATTGAACGACTCTAACGCTAGCTGCTTCACACTAAAACCACAGAGGAGACACACCCATGAAAAAGCGCACCACCCTGAAACTCATCGCCGCTGCCTTCGTCACCCTAAGCCTGGGCTTCAACGCTCACGCCAGCGAACCGATCAAAATCGGCGCCGTGCTGTCGGTCACCGGCCCCGCCGCCTTCCTCGGTGACCCGGAGCTGAAGACCCTGCAACTCTATGTGGAGAAGATCAACAAGGCCGGTGGCGTCCTCGGTCGCCAGCTGGAACTGGTGCATTACGACGACGCCGCTGATGCTGCGAAGGCCAACGGCTTCGCCAAGCGCCTGATCGAGTCGGACAAGGTGGACATCATCGTCGGCGGCACCACCACCGGCTCCACCATGGCCATGTATCCCCTGGTCGAGAAGGCCACCACCCCCTTCATCTCCCTGGCCGGCGGCGTCCCCATCATCGAACCGGTGAAGAAGTGGATGTTCAAGACCCCCCACACCGACCGCATGGCCGCCGAGAAGGTGTTCGAGGACATGAAGAAGCACGGCATCACCCAGGTGGGCCTGCTGTCCGAGACCTCTGGCTTCGGCCAATCCGGCAAGAAGGAAACCGAAGCCGTAGCCTCCAAGTACGGCATCACCCTGGTGGCGAATGAAACCTACGGTCCCAAGGACTCGGACATGACCGCCCAACTGACCAAGATCAAATCCACCCCGGGCATCCAGGCGGTCTTCGTCTTCGGCCTCGGCCAGGGTCCGGCCATCGTCGCCAAGAACTACGCCCAGCTCGGCATCACCCTGCCCCAGTACCAGTCCCACGGCGTCGCTTCCGACGACTTCATCAAGCTCGCCGGCCCGGCGGCTGAAGGTGTGCGTCTGCCCTCACCGGCCCTGCTGGTGGCCAGCCAACTGCCCGCCAACGATCCGGTCAAGCCCGTCGCCATGGCCTACGAGAAGGAATACAAGGAGCGCTACAAGGCCGATGCCTCGACCTTCGGCGGCTACGCCTACGACGGCCTGATGCTGGCGGTGGATGCCATCAAGCGCGCCGGCGGCACCGACAAGGAGAAGGTGCGTGAGGCCCTTGAAAAGACCAAGGGCTTCGTCGCCACCACCGGCGTCTTCAACATGTCGGCCACCGACCACATGGGCCTCGACCTCTCCGCCTTCCGCATGCTGGAAGTAAAGAAGGGCGACTGGGTCATTGCCAAGTAGCTTGCCAAAGACGTTGTTGGCTTACTAAGTCGGCACAACCATTGACGCACCTCCCCGGAGCCCTGGCTCCGGGGCTGGGAGAACTCACGCCATGCTTGCCCAATTTCTGCAATTTCTTTTCTCCGGTGTCACCATCGGCGCCACCTACGCCCTGGCGGCGCTGGGTTTCACGCTGATCTACAACGCCAGCAACGTGATCAACTTCGCCCAGGGCGAATTCATCATGCTCGGCGGCATGCTGACCGCCTTCTTCATTCAGTCGGGACTGCCGCTACCCATGGCGATTCTGCTCGCCATCGCCATCCCGGCCCTGGTCGGACTGCTGGTGGAAAAGCTGGCCATCGAGCCGGCGCGCCATGCCGACACCGTGACCCTCATCATCATCACCATCGGCGTTTCCCTGGTGATTCGCGGCGTCACCCAGGTCTGGCTGGGCAAGGACACCCACAGCATCCCCGCCTTCTCCGGCAACGATCCGATCCATATTCTCGGCGCCACCCTGCTGCCACAAAGCCTCTGGGTACTCGGCGTCACCGCCGCCGTGGTGACGGCCCTGTGGTGGTTCTTCAGCCGCACCCTGATGGGCAAGGCGATCCTCGCCACCTCGTTCAATCGCACCGCAGCGCAACTGGTGGGCATCAACACCAATTTCGTGCTTCTCATCAGCTTCGCTCTCTCGGCCGCCCTCGGCGCCCTCGGCGGCATTCTGGTGACGCCAATCACCCTCACCTCCGCCGACGTCGGCATCATGCTTGGTCTCAAGGGCTTCGTAGCCGCCGTGCTCGGCGGTCTTGGCAGTGGTCTCGGCGCCGTGGTGGGCGGACTGCTGGTGGGCATCGCCGAAGCCATGGCCGCCGGCTACATCTCCTCGGCCTACAAGGATGCGGTGCCCTTCGTCATCATCCTCGCAATCCTGTTCTTCATGCCCCGGGGCCTGTTCGGCGCCAGGGTCACAGAAAGGGTCTGAGATGAAACGTCTCTTTCACCCCGGCCTGGTCCTGCTCGCCATCCTGCTCGCCCTGCTGCCCTTCACCTTCGGCAACAGCTACTACTACGACGTGGCGGTGCGCATCGCCATGAACGCAGTGATCGTCATCGGCCTCAACCTGCTGATCGGCTACGCCGGCCAGATCAGCCTAGGCCACGCCGGCTTCATCGGCATCGGCGCCTACGCCACGGGCATCCTGACCACCCATGCAGGCTGGCACCCTCTTGCCGCCATGGCTGCCGGTGCAGCGGTATCGGCCCTGCTTGCCGTCCTGATCGCGCGACCGATCTTCAAGCTCAAAGGCCATTACCTGGCCATGGCGACCCTGGGCCTGGGCATCATCATTTCCATCATCATCAACAACGAAGGCCAATGGACCGGCGGCCCCGACGGCATGTCGGTGCCGACGCTGTCCCTGTTTGGCATCGACATCAGCGGCGAGACGCGCTGGTACGGCCTCATGGCTGGCCTGCTTCTATTCTCGGTGTGGGCCTCACTGAACCTGATCGACTCCCCCTTCGGCCGCGCGCTGCGCGCCCTTCATGGCTCCGAAGTGGCGTCCCAGGTGGTGGGCGTCGATGTGGTGCGCTACAAGGTGGCAATCTTCACCCTCTCCGCCGTCTTCGCCAGCATCATGGGCAGCCTCAGCGCCCATTACATCGGCTTCCTGACGCCGGGAGTGGCGGGCTTCTTCCACTCCATCGAACTCGTCACCATGGTGGTGGTGGGGGGCATGGCCTCGGTGTTCGGCTCCGTCGTCGGCGCCGCCATCCTGACCATGCTGCCGCAGTTGCTGGCGACCCTGGAAGGCTGGGAAACCGTGGCCTTCGGCGGCATCCTGATTCTGACCATGATCTTCCTGCCGCGCGGCCTGGTGCCGACGCTGGCTGCCAAATTCGGGAGGAAAGCCTGATGGCCCTGCTCGAAGTTTCCCATCTCTCCAAGGCCTTCGGAGGTGTCAAGGCGGTACAGGACGTAAGCTTCAGCGTTGACGCCGGCATCATCTATTCGGTGATCGGCCCCAACGGCGCCGGCAAGACCACCCTGTTCAACCTGGTCACCGGCATCTACACGCCCTCCGAGGGTGAAATCCGCCTCGAAGGCCGGCCGATCGTGGGCGAGGCGCCCCACGCCCTGGCGCGCCTGGGTATGAGCCGCACCTTCCAGAACCTGCAAATCTGCATGAACATGTCGGCCTTGGAAAACGTCATGGTCGGTGCCCACCTCCAGCTCAACCGCAACCTCCTCAGCGCCATGTTGAGCCTGCCTTCCCTCGCCCGGCGCGACCGCCAGCTGCGCGAGGAAGCCGCGGAACTGATGCGTTTCACCGGCCTTGCCGCCTATCTCGACACCCGTGCCGATGCCATGTCCTACGGCGCCCTCAAGCGCCTGGAGATCGCCCGCGCCATGGCGGCACGGCCGAAACTGCTGTTCCTCGACGAACCCGCCGCCGGTCTCAACCCCAAGGAAACCGAGGAGATCGACGAGCTGATCCGCAAGATCGCCGAATCCGGCGTCACCGTGGTGCTGGTAGAGCACGACATGAAGATGGTGATGAACCTCTCCGACCGCATCCTGGTACTCGACTACGGCAAGAAGCTCACCGAAGGCACCGCCGCCGAGGTGCGCAAGAATCCGGACGTCATCGCCGCCTATCTCGGCGCACACGCCTGAGGAACCGAACATGGAAGCTTTAAGAGTCATCAGCGACGACCATCGCGCCCTCTGGCGCCTGACCACAGCCCTCGCCGCCCTCAACCAGGACATGCGCCAACACGGCGCCAACGCCTCCCTGGCCACCATGAATCAGATGCTGGATTACGTGGAAACCTATGTGGACAAGGTGCATCACCCGAAGGAAGACCAGTTCCTCTTCCCCAAGGTCATGCTGCGCCGTCCCGACGTCATCCCGGCCATCAAGAAGTTGCAGATCCAGCACGAAGAAGGCCCCCGCTACCTCGCGGTAATTCGTCGCAAGGGCGAAGACATCCAGGCCGGCCGCGATACCAACGAGCAGGCCTTCTTCGCCGACATCGACCGCTTCATCGCCCTGCTGCGCGACCATATTCATGTGGAAGAGCGGGACGTCATGACGGCGGCCAAGGACAGCCTCACCGCCGAGGACTGGCTGGAAATCGACGCCCCGTTCCTCTCCAACGACGACCCCCTCTTTGGCAAGAACGCCCGCGCCGAATTCGCCGAACTGCGGTCTCGTCTGGTGTTGATGGCGCCCGAACCGGTGGGACTGGGCGGCGGTTACGACGCTGTCGCCAGCGACGCCACGCTGCTTTCGATTCGCGGCCTCACCAGCCATTACGGCCGCATCCAGGCCCTCGCCGGCATCGATATCGAGATTCGCCCGGGCCAACTGGTGGCCCTGGTGGGCGCCAATGGCGCCGGCAAGACCACCCTGTTGCGCACGGTCTCGGGAGTGCAGCCCGCCAGCGGCGGCAGCATCCATTTTGCCGGCCAGGACATCACGCGCATGGCGCCCCACCAGCGGGTCAAGCTCGGTATCTGCCAGAGTCCGGAGGGCCGTCAGGTGTTTGGCCCCCTGTCGATCGAGGACAACCTGCGTCTGGGCGCCTTCACCCGCCCCAAGGGGGAAATGACCGACGACATGGAGGCCATGTACCAACTCTTCCCGATCCTCAAGGAAAAGCGTAACCTGCCGGCCGGCACGCTTTCGGGCGGACAGCAGCAGATGCTCGCCATGGCCCGCGCCCTGATGGGCCGGCCCAAGCTACTGCTGCTGGACGAGCCGAGCATGGGCCTGGCGCCGCTGCTGGTGGATGAAATCTTCCGCGTCGTTGAAAGCCTCAAGGCCAAGGGAATGACCATTTTCCTGGTGGAGCAGAATGCCCACGCCGCCTTGTCCATCGCCGATGTGGGCTATGTCATCGAGGCCGGCCGCACCCTGCTTTCCGGCCCCGGCCCGGAACTGCTGAAGAACGAAGACGTGAAACGCGCCTACCTGGGCATATGAGTGGGCATCCGAGAACACGAATAGGGAGTATCCATGGCTTACGAATTCATCATCGCCGAGACCCGCGACAAGGTCGGCCTCATCACCCTCAATCGCCCCCAGCAGTTGAATGCCCTCTGCGACCAATTGATCGACGAAATGGGCGCTGCGCTCGATGCCTTCGAGGCCGATGAGGCCATTGGCTGCATCGTCATCACGGGTTCTGAAAAGGCGTTTGCCGCCGGCGCCGACATCGGTGCCATGAAAGACTGGGGCTACATGGATGTCTACAAAACCAATTACATCAGCCGCAACTGGGACCGCGTCAGCCAGTGCCGCAAGCCGGTAATTGCCGCCGTGGCGGGATTCGCCCTCGGCGGCGGCTGCGAACTGGCCATGATGTGCGACATGATCTACGCCGCCGACACTGCCAAGTTCGGCCAGCCGGAAGTCAAACTCGGCATTCTCCCCGGCGCCGGCGGCACCCAGCGTCTCCCCCGCGCCATGGGCAAGGCCAAGGCCATGGACATGTGCCTCACTTCCCGCTTCATCGACGCCGCCGAGGCCGAGCGTTGTGGTCTGGTGGCCCGCATTATTGCCGCCGACAAGCTGCTCGACGAAACCCTCGCTGCCGCCCAGACCATCGCCGGCTACTCGCAGCCGGTGGTAATGATGATTAAGGAATCGGTGAATCGCGCCTACGAGTCATCCCTGGCCGAAGGCCTGCACTTCGAGCGCCGTACCTTCCACGCTGCCTTTGCCCTCGAAGACCAGAAGGAAGGCATGGCGGCCTTTGCCGCCAAACGCAAGGCCGAATTCAAGCACCGCTAAGGGTAGAATCCACGCCTTCCCGGAACCACCCACCATGAAGGATTCCCCAGTGGAGCGCACGGAACGTCCCCGTCGGGGCATCCAGTCCATCGAAGTCGGCGGCAAGATTCTGCTGGCCCTTGCCGAATCCGGCGACGCCATGCTGCTTAAGGACCTCGCCAAGGCGGCGGCCATGAGCGCCGCCAAGGCCCACCCCTATCTGGTCAGCTACGGCAACCTCGGACTGGTGGAACAGGACCCGATCTCCGGCCGTTACGAACTCGGCCCCCTCGCTCTGCAAATGGGCCTCGCCTGCCTGCGCCGGCTCAATCCGGTGCGGCTGGGCACCATCGCCGCCGCCAAGCTGGCGGAACAGATCAACCAAACCGTCGCCCTGGCTGTATGGGGCAGTGCCGGCCCCACCATCGTCCATATCGAGGAATCCTCGCGGCCGATCCACATGAACATGCGCACCGGTACCATCATGTCGCTGTTCACCGCCACCGGGCGCATATTCGCCGCCTTCCTGCCGCCCAAGCTGGTGGAGCGCTACGTCGAGAACTTCCAGTCCCTGGCCTACCCCCACCGCATGGGCGAGCCCCCGGACTGGAAGGAAGTTCAGGCGGTAATTCAGGATGTAAGGGAAAAAGGCATGTCGCGCACTATGGGGGCGCCGATTCCCGGTGTGAATGCCTTCTCCGCCCCGGTCTTCGACCATGAAGGGCACATCGTCCTCGCCGTCACCATCCTCGGTCCCGCCGGCGCCTTCGAGGCGGAATGGGACGGCGAAAACGCCCGCGCCCTAAAGGCCTGTGCCGACGATCTTTCCCACCGCCTCGGCTCCAAGCCCTCGAATAACGGAAAAAGCCGAAACTAAGCTGCCGTCATGGGCGCGTTAACCTTGCGAGCCGTCCCGTTTTCGTTTATAAATCTCTCCTTTTACCCGGACCGGAATCCAGCACATGGCTGAAGATCTGCTGCATAAAAAACAGTTCCCGCCCTACACACCCAAAAAGGGCGAGGAGTACATGAACTCCAAGCAGCTGGCGCATTTCCGCACGATTCTCGAATCGCTCAAGGAGGAGCTGGTCGAGGACATCGAGCGCACCGTGCATACCATGCAGGACGAGGCGACCGTTTTCGCCGACCCCAACGACCGCGCCAGCCAGGAGTCCGATATCGCCCTCGAACTGCGCAACCGCGACCGGGAACGCAAGCTGATCAAGAAGGTGGATGAGTCCATCGCCCTGATCGACGCCGGTGACTATGGTTTCTGTGCCGGTTGCGGCGTCGAAATCGGCCTCAAGCGCCTGGAAGCCCGCCCCACCGCCACCCTTTGCATCGACTGCAAGGAACTGGAGGAACGGCGCGAGAAACAGATGGCGAAGTAAGCCGGCACCTGCAAGGATGAAGGCCAAGCACTGCTTGGCCTTCATTGCTTTTGGCGTAGGCCGAAGCCACAAGCAGATGGCCTGGAAGTAAAAAGGACGCCGAGGCGTCCTTTTTTGTCGTGCGGACCACCCCAAAAGGCGGTCCGTCACCTCTTACTTACTGTGCAGCCGGCTCGGCAGGAGCGCCTTCGGCCAGCAGAGCCTTCATGGACAGGCGCACACGGCCCTTGTCGTCGGTCTCGATGACCTTGACCTTCACGGCCTGGCCTTCCTTGAGGTAGTCGGCGACGGCATTGACACGCTCGTTGGCGATCTGGGAGATGTGCAGCAGACCATCCTTGCCCGGCAACACCTGAACGATGGCGCCGAAGTCGAGTAGACGCAGCACCGTGCCTTCGTAGATACGACCCACTTCCACCTCGGCGGTGATGTCCTCGATGCGCTTCTTGGCAGATTGCGCCGCATCGGAGCTGACGGAAGAAATGGTCACGGTACCGTCATCTTCGATGTCAATGACGCAGCCGGTTTCTTCGGTCAGAGCACGAATGACAGCCCCACCCTTGCCGATCACATCACGAATCTTCTCGGGATTGATCTTGATGGTAATCATGCGCGGGGCGAAGTCGGACACTTCGGCGCGGGCGCCGGTCATGGCGCCCTTCATCAGACCAAGAATATGGACACGGGCTTCCTTGGCCTGGGCCAGGGCGACCTGCATGATTTCCTTGGTGATGCCCTGAATCTTGATGTCCATTTGCAGGGCGGTGATGCCGTTGTCGGTACCAGCCACCTTGAAGTCCATGTCGCCTAGGTGATCTTCGTCGCCGAGAATGTCGGTCAGCACGGCGAAGCGGCCACCGTCCTTGATCAGGCCCATGGCGATACCGGCCACATGATCCTTGAGGGGCACGCCGGCGTCCATCAGGGCCAGGGAGGCACCACAGACGGAAGCCATGGAGGAGGAACCGTTGGATTCGGTGATTTCCGACACGACGCGAATCGAGTAGCCAAACTCTTCCGGGGTCGGCAGCACAGCCAGCATGGCGCGCTTGGCGAGACGGCCATGGCCGATTTCACGACGCTTGGGAGAACCGACACGGCCGGTTTCGCCGGTGGCGAAGGGAGGCATGTTGTAGTGGAGCATGAAGCGGTCGCGGTACTCACCTTGCAGGGCGTCGATGATCTGCTCGTCGCGGCCGGTGCCGAGGGTAGCGATCACCAGAGCCTGGGTTTCGCCGCGGGTGAACAGGGCGGAACCGTGGGTGCGCGGCAGGACGCCGTTGCGGATCACGATCGGACGCACGGTGCGGGTGTCACGGCCGTCGATACGGGGCTCGCCGTTGAGGATCTGGCTGCGGACGATCTTGGCTTCGAGTTCAAACATCAGGTCGCTGATGACGTTGGCGTCGGGCGCATTCTCCACGCCTTCGGTCAGGGTAGCGATGGTCTTGGCGGCGATTTCGCGGCACTTGTGGGTGCGATCCTGCTTGCTGGTGATGCGGTAGGCGTCACGCAGGGGAGCTTCGGCCAGTTCGGCGATCTTGGCCACCAGGGCTTCGTCCTTCGGCGCCGGCTGCCAGTTCCACTCAGGCTTGCCAGCAACTTCAACCAGTTCGTTGATGGCATTGATGGCGGCATTGGCCTGCTCGTGGCCAAACACCACGGCGCCGAGCATGATTTCTTCGGACAGCTGATCGGCTTCGGATTCCACCATCAGCACGGCGGCGGCGGTACCGGCCACCACCAGGTTCATCTTGCTGTCCTTGAGCTGGCTGATGGTCGGGCACAGCACATACTGGCCGTCAATGTAACCAACGCGGGCAGCGCCGATGGGGCCGTTGAAGGGCACACCGGAAATCGCCAGGGCGGCGGAGGCGCCGATCATGGCGGGGATGTCGGGATCCACTTCCGGATTGCTGGACAGCACATGGATGATGACCTGGACTTCGTTGTAGAAGCCTTCCGGGAACAGCGGACGGATCGGACGGTCGATCAGGCGGGAAGTCAGGGTCTCCTTCTCGGAAGGACGACCTTCGCGCTTGAAGAAACCACCGGGGATACGACCGGCGGCATACACCTTCTCGACGTAATCAACGGTCAGGGGGAAGAAGTCTTGGCCAGCCTTGGCTTCCTTCTTGGCAACGACGGTGGCGAGGATCACGGTGTCGTCCATGTTCACCATCACGGCGCCGCCAGCCTGGCGAGCGATTTCTCCGGTTTCGAGGGTGACAGTATGGGCGCCGTAGGCGAAGGACTTACGAGTGGCGTTCAGCAAGGGTATTTCCTTTCATCATCATGGACGGCTCCCAATGAAACCGCCCCAACAAAAAACAAAGCCGGCGCAGCCGTTAAGCTGACGCCGGCATGTTCAGCCATGCCCGATAACTGGAATCGGTACCGACTGAGGCTTGGACATCGTTATTACTTACGCAGACCCAGACGCTCGATCAAGGCACGGTAGCTTTCAGCCTTGGTGCGCTTCAGGTAATCAAGCAGCTTGCGACGGGTGCTCACCATGCGCAGCAGACCGCGGCGGGAGTGGTGATCCTTCACATGTTCCTTGAAGTGACCGGTGAGGTCGTTGATACGGGCGGTCAGCAGAGCGACTTGAACTTCGGGGGACCCGGTGTCGCCGCCAGCACGCTGATAGTCGGCCACAATTTTGGCCCGGTCGGAGGTGGAAAGTGCCATTTCAATAATCTCTCAAACACTGTGAATAAAACAGGTGCCGCCCCGGTTTGATAGAGCCTGCACCCAAACTTCGCCCGCCTATCGAGCGAAGGCGCGGATTATAGCCAAAGCCGCCCCGCTCTCGCAAGGGAAATCATGACTTTTCAAGGACTCAGCTTACCGTTGCCAGCAGCCGCAGGGGCTTCAGCCAACCCTCCGCCGTCTGCTCGCCAAGCCCGATGAAGCGCTCACCGCAATACACCCGGCAACGGCCACTTGTATCGCTTGTGCCGCTTTGGCTCACGGTCTGGCCATGAAGAAAACGCGCGGCCACGGCTGCATCGAGGCAGACGATCGGCAGTTTGGCCAGCAGCGCGTCAGCGGGCCTCAGGCAGGCATCGCGGGAAGCGCCTTCCAGGGCTTCCAGAGTCGCCAGCGGCAGGGCGTCGGCGATGTCGAGATCGGCGATCCGGGTGCGCCGCAGCGCCGCCAGATGGGCGCCGCAGCCGAGCGCAGCGCCCAGATCAGCGGCCAGGGTGCGGATGTAGGTTCCCTTGCTGCAATGGACGCGCAGGCTGATATCGGAGCCGTCACGGCCGAGCCAGTCAATGCGGTAGATGGTAATGCGCCGGGCCTGGCGCTCCAGTTCGATGCCGGCACGGGCGTATTCGTAGAGCGGCTTGCCGTCGCGCTTGAGGGCCGAATACATGGGCGGTACCTGCTCGATCTCGCCAACAAAGCGGGTAATCGCGGCCTCCACCTCGGCATCGCTGACCGTCACCGGTCGGGTTTCCAGCACCTGACCCTCGGCGTCGGCGGTATCGGTGGTCTGACCAAGGCGCACCAAGGCTTCATAGGTCTTGTCGGCATCCAGCAGTTCACCGGCAAACTTGGTCGCCTCCCCCAGACACAGAGGCAACAGGCCGGTGGCCATGGGATCGAGGGTGCCGGTGTGACCGGCCTTTTCGGCGTTGAACAGCCAGCGCGCCTTCTGCAAGGCGGCGTTGGAACTCATCCCATTCGGCTTGTCCAGCAGCAATACGCCGTCGATGCGACGGCGTGGGGCGCGACGCGGCTTGTTCACTCGGGTTTGTTCTGGTCCGACTCGACGGCCCGGTCGATCAGATTGGAGAGGTAGGTGCCCCGCTCCACGGACGAGTCATAGACGAAATGCAATTCCGGGGTGGTGTGAATGCGCACCCGACGACCCAGTTCGCGACGCAGAAAGCCCGAGCAGCGCTTGAGACCGGCAGCAATATCGGCGCGCTTGTCTTCAGGCGTCAGGGACGTATAGAACACCTTGGCGTGGGCGTAGTCCGGCGTGATTTCGACATCCGTCACCGTCACCAGGGGCAGCAGGTGGGATACCCGGGGGTCTTTCACCAGCCGGATCAGTTCCGACAGTTCGCGATGGATCTGTTCGGACACCCGGCTGGATCGGGAGTAATCCTTGGGCATTACAGGCTGCGGGCCACTTCCTGGATTTCAAACACTTCTAGTTGATCGCCCTCTTCGATGTCATTGAAGTTTCGCAGGGACAGGCCACACTCGAAGCCTTCCCGGACTTCCTTGGCATCGTCCTTGAAGCGCTTCAGGGAATCGAGTTCGCCGGTATGGATAACCACGTTCTTGCGCAGCAAACGCACCGACGCACCGCGCCGGACGACGCCGGATAGCACCATACAACCGGCAATCGCACCCACCTTGGTGATACGGAACACCTGACGAATTTCGACCATGCCGATCAACTGCTCACGCTTCTCCGGCGACAGCATGCCGGACAGGGCGGCCTTCACCTCATCAACGGCTTCGTAGATGATGGTGTAGTAGCGGATATCGACGCCAAAGTTCTCTGCCGCCTTGCGCGCACCGGCATCGGCACGGGTGTTGAAACCAAGGATAACGGCCTTGGAGGCCTGCGCCAGATTTACGTCAGACTCGGTAATGCCACCCACAGCAGCGTGGATGACCTGAACCTTGACCTCGGACGTGGAAAGCTTGGTCAGGGAATGCACCAGAGCCTCTTGGGAACCCTGCACGTCGGCCTTGATGATGAGCGCGAGAGTCTTGACCTCGCCATCGCCCATCTGCTCGAACATGCTTTCCAGCTTGGCGGCCTGCTGCTTGGCCAACTTGACGTCACGGAACTTGCCTTGACGGAACAGGGCGATTTCCCGCGCCTTGCGCTCGTCGGCCAGGGCCATGGCTTCTTCGCCAGCGCCCGGCACATCCGACAAACCCTGAATCTCGACCGGAATGGACGGACCAGCTTCGTCGATCGGCTTGCCATTCTCGTCCAGCATGGCGCGCACACGGCCGAACACAGAGCCAACCAGCAGCACATCGCCGCGCCGGAGAGTACCCGACTGCACGAGAACCGTGGCTACCGGACCCTTGCCCTTGTCGAGGCGGGCTTCGATCACCAAACCCTTGGCGGGTGCGTCCTTGGCCGCGGTCAGTTCCAGCACTTCGGCCTGCAACAGCACCTGTTCCAGCAGATCGTCGATACCGAGGCCGGTTTTAGCCGACACATGCACAAACGGAGAATCTCCGCCGTATTCTTCCGGCACCACGCCTTCCGCCACCAGCTCCTGCTTGACGCGATCCGGCGCAGCGGAGGGCTTGTCCATCTTGTTGACCGCCACCACCAGAGGCACACCGGCTGCCTTGGCATGGTGAATCGCTTCCTTGGTCTGGGGCATGACGCCATCGTCAGCGGCCACCACCAGAATCACAATGTCGGTGGCCTTGGCGCCCCGGGCGCGCATGGCCGTGAAGGCCTCGTGACCCGGCGTGTCGAGGAAGGTAATCATGCCACGCTCGGTTTCCACGTGATAAGCACCGATGTGCTGGGTAATGCCGCCGGCTTCGCCGGAAGCCACCTTGGCACGACGGATGTAGTCGAGCAGCGAAGTCTTGCCGTGGTCCACGTGACCCATCACGGTCACCACCGGCGCCCGATGCGTCAGTTCGGCATCCTTGTGTTCAGCCTGGTGGGCGTCATCGAGGAAGGCATCCGGATCATCGAGCTTGGCGGCAAAGGCCTTGTGGCCCATTTCTTCCACCAGAATCATGGCGGTTTCCTGGTCCAGCACCTGATTGATGGTGACCATGGAACCCATTTTCATCAACAGCTTGATGACTTCCGCCGCCTTCACCGACATCTTGTGAGCCAGATCGGCCACGGTGATGGTTTCCGGCACATGGACGTCGCGCACGATGGCCTCGACCGGCTGCTGGGCAGCGCTATTGTCTTCGGCGTGACCGTGACGACCACCGTGACGGCCCCGGGGACCACCACGCCAGCCTGCCGCACCGCCCGCGTCACCACGGGTCTTGATGCCGCGCTTCTTGTCGGCTTCGCTCTTCCAGGTGCTGGCGGGCTTGGCTGCACCCTTGTCCTTCTTCTTTTCTTCGCCCGGCTTGGCTGCCGGCTTGTGCAGGGTGCCAGTGACTGCGGGCGTATCGGCCTTCGCCGGCGCCAGCTTCGCTGCCTCGGCGGCGGCGAGTTGGGCCTGCTGCTGGGCCAAACGGGCTTCCGCATCGGCGCGGGCCTTGGCTTCGCGGGCCTGCTTCTCGCGGAATTCAGCGGCCTGAATCTCGGCCAGGGTCTTGCCGCGCTTGGCTTCCTGCTCGCGCAGGGCCATCTGGGCGGGGTCGATTACCGAACGAACGACACGGGTCACGGTGGGCGCGGCCGGCTTGGCGGCAGGAGCAGCAGGGGCCTCCACAACCACTTCCGGCTCCACGACCTCCGGTTCGGGCTCCGGCTCCGGTTCGGGTTCCGGCACCACTTCGGGCACCACGACTTCCGGCTCGACGACCGGCGCCTCGACCACCACCGGCTCAAGCACCTCGGGAGCCTCGGGCTCTGCCGGAGCAAGCGCCTCGACAGGTTCTGCTTCGTTAGCAGACGTCGCAACAGCCATATCGGCAGCATCGCGCTTGACCAGAACACGCTTCTTGCGCACTTCCACCTGAATGGTGCGGGCCTTGCCCGTGGAGTCCGCTGCCTTGATTTCGCTCGTCTGCTTGCGCGTCAGGGTGATCTTGGCCTTCGGAGCCGTCTCGCCGTGAGCCTTGCGCAGGTAGTCCAGCAAGCGGGCCTTGTCCTGTTCCGTCAGCAAATCGTTGGCAGCCTGCTTGGAGACACCGGCTTTCGCCAGTTGCTCAAGCAGCGCCGTGGCCGGCATTTTCAGCTCGGTCGCAAATTGTGAAACACTCATCTGTGCCATGTTGCCCGACCCCTCATTGTTCTTCCGTGAACCAATGGGCGCGGGCAACGGTAATCAGAGCCTTTGCGCGTTCCTCGTCGATTTCGGTCATTTCCATCAATTCATCCACCGCCAGATCGGCCAGATCGTCGCGGGTTGAAACCCCACCCTTGGCCAGTTTGGCGGCCAGCGCCTTGTCCATGCCTTCCAGAGCCAGCATGTCGTCGGCGACCTTCTCCAACTGCTCTTCGTCGACAATCGCCTCGGTGAGCAGCACATTGCGGGCGCGGTCACGCAGTTCGTTAACCGTCGCTTCGTCGAAGGACTCGATCTCCAGCATTTCCGCCAGGGGTACATAAGCCACTTCTTCCAGGGTGGAGAAACCCTCTTGAATCAGGATGTCGGCAACTTCTTCGTCCACATCCAGCTTTTCCATGAACAGCTGGCGGATCGCCGAGCTTTCCTGTTGCTGCTTCTGCTGCGACTCTTCCACCGTCATCAGGTTGATGGTCCAGCCGGTCAGTTCCGACGCCAGACGCACGTTCTGGCCGCCGCGGCCGATGGCGATGGCCAGATTGGCTTCATCCACCACCACATCCATGGCGTGTTTTTCTTCATCCACAACGATGGAACTCACTTCCGCCGGCGCCAGGGCGCCGATCACGAACTGGGCCGGGTCTGCCGACCAGAGCACGATATCGACGCGCTCACCGGCCAATTCGTTGGTGACGGCGGTAACGCGGGAACCGCGCATGCCGACACAGGTGCCGATCGGGTCGACGCGGGCATCGTTGGACTTGACGGCAATCTTGGCGCGGACGCCGGGATCGCGGGCCGCCGACTTGATCTCCAACAGGCCGTCTTCGATTTCCGGCACTTCGAGGGCGAACAGTTCGATGATGAACTGGGGCGCAGTGCGGGAAAGAATCAGTTGCGGGCCGCGGGCGGAACGGTCAATTTTCATCAGCCAGGCGCGGGCACGGTCGCCGGGGCGCAAATTCTCCTTCGGGATCATCTGGTCGCGGGGCAACAGGGCCTCGATACGGCCGGCCTCGATGATGGCGCTGCCGCGCTCCATGCGCTTGACGGTACCGGTAATCAGGTGCTCACCGCGCTCCAGGAAGTCATTGAGGATCTGCTCGCGCTCGGCATCGCGAATCCGTTGCAGAATGACCTGCTTCGCCGCCTGAGCGCCGATACGCCCGAAGTCGATGGGCTCCAGGGACTCTTCAATGTAGTCATCCACCTGGATGTCGGAAATTTGCTCGCGGGCGTCGATGATGCCGATCTGCTGCTCGTCGTTCTCCACCAGTTCGTCGGGCATCACCAGCCAGCGACGGTAGGACTCGTAGTCACCGGTTTCGCGGTTGATCTCGACACGCACGTCGGCATCGTCGTGGATGCGCTTCTTGGTGGCGGAAGCCAGCGCCATTTCCAACGCACTGAAGACGATATCCTTGGATACATTCTTTTCCCGCGCCAGGGCATCCACCAGCAGCAACAGTTCCTTGCTCATCGTTCCCGATCTCCCTCTAATTCTTTAAAACGTCGGAACCAGCTTCGCCCGCTCGATGTTGTCGAGGGCAAAGACCTGTTCGGCGCCTTCAATGACCAGCACTACGTCCGTAAGCTCGCCAGCGCGCAGGCCGACGATGCGTCCGGCGAAGTTGCGCTGGTTGTTCTGCGCCACGCGCAACTTGATCTGCACCTGCTGACCGACAAAACGCTCCCAATCGGCAGCCTTCTTCAGCGGCCGGTCCAGTCCGGGAGACGACACCTCCAGGCGGTCGTAATCCACGTTCTCGACGGTAAAAAGGCGTGTCAGGTGATGACTCACGGCACTGCAATCATCAATATTCACCCCTTCGGGCTTATCGATGAAAATACGCAACAGCCGGCCACGCGGGCTCGTTTCAAAATCCACGAGCTCGTAGCCGAGTCCTGTTACTGCCTGTTCTATGAGATCTTCTACCCGCATAAACCCAACGCACAATCAACGCCAACCGACGCCACAAATGAAAAATGGGCTCGAAAGCCCATTCCTTCTCTTTTTTGCCGAGAACGGTGCCAAAAAAACAGGCGAATTATAGCAGCAGGCGCCTCGCCTCTGCAATCATCTTGCGGATTTTCCTGCCCTTTTTCGCAATTGCGGGCCGGAATCGGGACCGGAAGAACGGGGTTTTCGCCCTCGTTCACCGGTCTTGGCGGCCGCCTTTTGCCGCGTTGGCGCACGGCCCGCCGATGGAGCGGAAGTGGCAGTAATTTCCTCGCCTTCGCCTTCCGCAGCCGAGGCCTCGCCCATGGCAGGCGCACCACCGGGCTTGAGAATCGACAACAGACTCTTCACCTCCACCTCGGTCAACGCCCGATGCTGGCCACGCTTGAGCTGCGGCGGCAGATGAATGGGGCCGTAACGCACCCGCATCAGGCGGCTCACAGTGACGCCGACAGCGGCGAACATCCGTCGCACCTCGCGATTGCGGCCTTCGGAAAGGGTCACTTCGTACCAGCGATTGGCGCCATCGCCACCGGTGGGATACAAGCGCAGGAACTTGGCGGGACCGTCTTCCAGCTGGATGCCGGTGGTTAATTGCAGGGTCGCTTCCTCCGACAACTCGCCGAGAATCCGCACTGCGTATTCCCGCTCCAGGTTGTAGCGCGGGTGCATCAGGCGGTTGGCGAGATCACCATTATTGGTCAGCACCAACAGGCCACAGGAGTTGTAATCCAGGCGGCCGACGGCGATCCAGCGCCCGCTCTTGATGCGTGGCAGGTGTTCAAACACGCTGGGGCGACCTTCTGGATCGTCGTGGGAAACGATTTCCCCTTCCGGCTTGTGATAAATCAAGACCTTGGGAAGACGGGTGGACTGGCGCAACTGCACCAGGCGACCGCTGACCTTCACCTTGTCATGAAGACTGATGCGCTGGCCAACGTGGGCCGGCTCGCCATTGACGCTGACGCGCCCGGCGGCGATCCAGTCCTCGATTTCCCGCCGTGAGCCGAGGCCGAGGTCGGCCAGGGCCTTTTGCAGCTTTGGCATTTCCTCGTCCACAGGGGCGGGGCGCCGGCCGGGGCCGGGCTTGGCGGCGGTCTGCCGAGAAGGCTCGGCGGCCGCCTCAGACGCCGTCGGACTCGGGCGCTTGACCTTGCTCGGCGGGCGGAAGGGGGTAGGTTTCTTGCGAGGCTGCATCGGCGAGGTCCATTACCTTTTCAATTTCGGTGAGCGGGGGCAGCTCGGAAAGACTGCGCAAGCTCAGATCATCCAGAAACTTGCGCGTCGTGGCATACAGGGCGGGACGTCCGGGCGCATCGCGGTGGCCCACGGTGTCGATCCAGCCCCGACTTTCCAGGGTCTTGAGGATATTCGGCGACACGGCGACGCCGCGCGTGTCCTCGATGTCACCCCGCGTTACCGGCTGACGGTAGGCGATGATAGCGAGAGTCTCCATCACGGCGCGGGAATATTTTGGCGGCTTGTCGTTCTTCAGCCGTTCCAGAAAGGCCTGGTACTCGGGCTTGGTCTGAAAACGCCAGCCGGTGGCCAGTTGCACCAGTTCGACACCGCGACCGGACCAGTCCCGGCGCAGGTCATCCAGCAGCGTCCGCCAGGTGTCGTCGTCGAACTCCTGATCGAACAGACGCTTGAGGTCGGACATGGGCACCGCCTCGGGCGCCGCCAGCAGCGCCGCTTCGAGAACGATCTTGAAGTCTTCAGGCTTGTAGAGTTGAACCATCGTCGCTAACCATTATCGGTTCGTTGCTTGCTTCGGAGGAACGGACATAAATCGGCGCCAGGGCCTCGCTCTGGGTGATTTCCACCATGCGCTCCCGCGCCAGTTCGAGGATGGCAAGAAAACTGACCACCAGGCTGCCAACGCCCTTGGATACGTCGAACAACTGCTCGAATACCACGAAACCCTTGCCTTGCAGGCCACGCAAAATCAGGGTCATGTGCTCGCGCACCGAGAGTTCATCGCGTTTGACCTTGTGGTGCTGATGCACCTTGGCCTGACGCATCAGACTCAGCCAGGCCACCTGAAGGTCGTTGAGGCTCACCTCGGGTTGCGCCACCACCACCTTGTCGGCCACCCAGACGGTGACCCACTCGTAATCCCGATTCGCCTGGGGCAGCGCGTCGAGCTTGGCCGCCGCCGCCTTCATGCGTTCATATTCCATCAGCCGCCGCACCAGCTCGGCGCGGGGGTCTTCCGGCTCGCCGTCGTCCACCTTGGGCGGACGCGGCAGCAGCATGCGCGACTTGATCTCCAACAGCATCGCCGCCATCAGCAGGTATTCGGCCGCCAACTCCAGATTGCCCTTGCGCATCGCCTCGACGTACTTCAGATACTGGGCCGTCAGGGGCGCCATGGGGATGTCGAGGATGTTGATGTTGGCCTTGCGGATCAGATACAGCAGCAAGTCCAGAGGGCCTTCGAAGGCCTCAAGGAAGATTTCCAGGGCATCGGGGGGAATATAGAGGTCGCGCGGAAGCTCCGGCAGCAGCTCGCCGTAAACCTTGGGACGATGAGGCTCCTGGGCCGCAGCGGGAACGCCGGGCAGATCGGAAAGCTGGTCTGGAAGGGCGTCCAGGACGTCGCTCACGAATACTCCAGGCCGATCGCCTCGCGCACGTCGCGCATGGTTTCCTGGGCCAGCTTGCGGGCTTTTTCGCAGCCGTCGGCGATGATGTTCTTCACCAGTTGCGGGTCTTCCTCATACATCTTAGCCCGCTCACGCATCGGCTCCTGCTCCTTGAGGATGCCGTCGATCACCGGCTGCTTGCATTCGATGCAGCCGATGCCCGCCGAGCGGCAGCCGGTCTGGACCCACTGCTTGACGTCATCGCCAGAATAAATCTGGTGGAACTGCCACACCGGACAACGCTCGGGATCGCCCGGATCGGTGCGCCGCACCCGGTTGGTGTCGGTCTTCATGACGCGGATTTTCTTGGTGATGGACTCGGCATCCTCGCGCAGGGCAATGGTGTTGCCGTAGGACTTGGACATCTTCTGGCCGTCCAGGCCCGGCATACGCGAGGCTTCGGTAAGCAGCGCTCCGGGCTCGACCAGGATCATCTTACCGCCGCCTTCCAGGTAGCCGAACAGACGCTCCCGGTCACCAAGAGACAGGCTCTGAGCTTCGCCGAGCAAGGCCTTCGCCTGTTCCAGCGCGCTTTCCTCGCCCTTTTCCTGATAGCGGGTACGCAGTTCATCATAGAGCTTGCCGCGCTTGGAGCCGAGTTTCTTCACCGCCTCCTTGGCCTTCTCCTCGAAGCCGGGTTCGCGGCCGTAGAGGTGGTTGAAGCGGCGGGCAATCTCGCGCGTGAATTCGATGTGGGGCACCTGATCCTCGCCCACCGGCACCTTGTCGGCGCGGTAGATCAGAATGTCAGCGGCCTGGAGCAGCGGATAGCCAAGGAAGCCGTAGGTCGTCAAATCCTTGTGGGTCAGCTTTTCCTGCTGGTCCTTGTAGGTCGGCACCCTTTCCAGCCAGCCCAGGGGCGTCATCATCGACATCAGCAGATGCAGTTCAGCGTGTTCCGGCACCTTGGACTGGATGAAGATGGTGGCCTGGGAGGGGTCGATACCTGCCGCCAACCAGTCGATCACCATGTCGTAGCTGTTCTGGACGATGGTCCCCGGCTCATCGTAGGCGGTGGTCAGGGCATGCCAGTCGGCGACAAAGAACAGACAGGGGTATTCCTGCTGCAACTTGATCCAGTTGGCGAGCACACCGTGATAGTGGCCGAGGTGGAGACGCCCCGTGGGGCGCATACCGGAAAGAACTTTTTCTGCGTACATAAATGAGGGCTACAGGGCGAAGAGGGTCTTGATAAACAGGAGAAAAATTCCCATCAGGGGATAAAGCACCATGTCGATCACATGGGTAAACAATAACAGCAACAGTATCCAGATGCCGTAGGGTTCGATGCGGGCGAAGGTCATGGACGCACGCATGGGCAGCAAACTGACGGCGATACGTCCGCCATCCAGAGGTGGCAGCGGCAGCAAATTCAGGATCATCAGCACCGCGTTGATGCTGATACCGGCCCGCGCCATGGCTTTCATGGCCTCGGCGTAGGGCTGATCCGGCGTCAGCACCGCCAACTTGAACAGAAAGGCCCACAACAGGGCCATCAGCAGGTTGGCCCCCGGCCCGGCCGCCGCCACCCAAAGCATGTCGCGCTTCGGATTACGCAGGGCGCTGAAATTCACCGGCACCGGCTTGGCCCAGCCAAACAACAGGTCGCCGCCGCTCACCAGCAACAACATCGCCGGCACCAGTACGGTTCCCACCGGGTCAATGTGCTTGAGCGGATTCAGGGTCACACGCCCGAGCATCCAGGCCGTGGAGTCGCCAAACCGGCGCGCCACGTAGCCATGGGCCGCTTCGTGCAGGGTGATGGCGAAAATCACCGGCAGGGCGTAAATCGCCAGTTTCTGAATGATGGCCGGATCCATAGGGGGAGGGATTCTAACAGAGGGGGGCTGGCGACTTGCCCGGCCCCTCAGTCCGCCACGAAACCGAAGGGCTCCAGCGGGCCACGTCCAGCCCGGATCAGTTCCGGCGCCCCACCCACCAGGTTCACCACCGTAGTCATCTCATGACCACAGGGACCGGCCTCGATCACCAGATCCACCTGCTTTTCCAGGCGTTCGGCAATTTCGTCGGCGTCGGTCATGGGTTCCTCGTCACCGGGCAAGATCAGGGTCGATGACAGCAGCGGCTCGTTGAGAGCCTCCAGCAAGGCCAGCACCACCGGATGATCGGGGATGCGCAGGCCGATGGTCTTGCGCTTCGGGTGCAGCACCCGGCGCGGCAGTTCTTTGGTGCCTTCGAGAATGAAGGTGTAACTGCCGGGCGTCGTCGCCTTGAGCAGGCGGTACTGGGCGTTATCCACCCGGGCATAGTTGGCGATCTCGGAGAGGTCGCGGCACATGAGGGTGAAATGGTGGCGGTCATCAACACCACGGATGCGTCGGATGCGCTCCAGCAGCCCGGCATCGCCCACATGACCGCCGAGGGCATAGGCCGAATCGGTGGGATAGGCTACCAGAGCGCCGCGACGGATCTGTTCCGCCGCCTGTTCGATCAGGCGCGGCTGGGGGGTTTTTGGGTGTATCGAGAGGATTTCAGCCATGACTTACACCAGCACCGACCACACCGGGGTCAGGTCCTCCGGCAACGGGGCCATGCGCCCCAGGTCCATGTAGCTTTCGCCGGGACCGTGAAAATCCGAGGCGCGGGAGGCCAGAAAGCCATATTGCCGCGCCACATGGGAAAACTCGCGCACTTCGTCGTCGCTATGGGAACCGGAAATCACCTCAATGCCGCGCCCGCCCAGTTCCTTGAAGCGGGCAAACAGGGCATGCAGTTCAGCACGGGAAAGGCGGTAGCGCCCCGGATGAGCAATCACCGCGACGCCGCCGGCGCCATGAATCCAGGCCAGGGCATCCTCGATCTCGGCCCAGGGGTGGGACACATAGCCCGGCTTGCCCTTGGCCAGCCAGTAGTCGAACACCGACTTCACGTCCGGCGAACGACCCAGTTCGACGATGTAGCGGGCAAAATGGGAACGGGAAATCAGCGCCGGGTTGCCGGCATGCTTGAGGGCGCCCTCGTAGGCGCCATGGATGCCGACCTTGTCCAGTTCCGCCGCCATGCGCTGGGCGCGGGAGTCGCGGCCACCGCGCACTCTTGCCAGCCCCTCGGCCAGGGGCGCGTAGGCATCGTCGAAACCGAGGCCAACGATATGCACGGTCTGGTCGTCGCCCCAGGAGATCGACACCTCGGCGCCATTGACGAAGCGCAAGCCCGCCTCGGCGGCAGCCGCCCGTGCTTCGGGCAGACCACCGATCTCGTCATGGTCGGTCAAGGCCAGCAATTCAACGCCATTCCCTTTGGCCCGCTGCACCAGTTGGGTCGGTGTCAGGAGTCCGTCGGAAACCGTGGAATGGCAGTGCAGATCAGCATTCAGTGGTGCGTTCAAACAAAAAATTCCTCAATCAGTCGCGCCACGGCCTCAGGTTGGTCGTGATGCAGGTTGTGGCCACAATCGGCCACCAGCGCCTCCCGCGCCTGGGCAAAGCAGGCCAGGCGCGCCCGGTAATCCTCCTCGCCGGCGATGTAGTCGCGCAAATACGTGGAATCATCACCGCGCACGAACAGCACCGGGCAGCGCACCTCACGCCAACAGGCTTTGGCCTCCTCGATACGGTAAAGCACCGGGTTTACCCAGCGATGACAGGGGTCCATGGCAGTTCTGACCCCGTCCTGCTCCGCTTCCGCCAGATGCTCGGCAAGAAACGCCGCCCGCGCTGGCGTCAGCCGGGCATTATCGCGCATCAAACGCGCTGCGTACTCCTCGCGATTGCGATAGTGACGAAATCGCGGCTCCTCGCGTACCTGGCTCAGCCACTTGCGGTAACGCCCCGGCGCCTCCGCCGGCTCGGCCGGACGCACCCCAAAACCTTCCAGATTCACCAGCCCCGCCACCCGCTCCGGGCGGATTCCCGCATACAAGCCGGCGATATTGCCGCCCATGCTGTGGCCCACCAGCCGCGCCGGCTCCTGGGGCGAAACCTGCTCCAGCAGGGCATCCAGGTCCGCCAGATAATCCGGCGACCAGTAGGCATCTCCATTCCATTGCGACCAGCCGAAACCGCGCCAGTCGGGAGCGATCACCCGCCATTCCCGCGCCAGGGCATCCACCACGAACTGAAAGCTGGCCGACACGTCGGCAAAGCCGTGGAGCAGGAATATCCGGGGCGCATCGGCAGCGCCCCAGACCCGCAGGTGCAAGCGCCGCCCGCGCAGGAAGGCAAATTCGGAGGTACTCGGCTTCATGGGCAGAGTTTAACAAAGCGCCTCCATCTGCCAGCCGCCAGCCCACCCGCCCCCATCGTGTATGCTTTTGGAAAACGAATTCAGGGAGTAAGACTATGCGCCGTGCCTTCCTTTCCGCTCTGACGATTCTGGCCTGGGTCGCCCTGCCCTTCCCCATCAGCGCCCAGGAACCTGCCCCCGTCTCAGCCAGACAGAAGGCTCCCGACCCGGCCGCTGCCCTCGCCATCTACGCCGAGGGCAAGAATGCCTACGACGCCGGCGATTACGTTACCGCCCGCAGCAAGTTCATCCAGGCCATCAAGCGCGACCCCAACAACGCCCGCTGGTACTACAACCTGGGCCTGGTGCACCGCCAGCTCGACAACATCCAGGCCGCCCGACAAGCCTTGCTCAAGGCACGGGAACTGGACCCCAATTACAAGAAGGCCGAGATCGACAAGAAGCTCTCTAGCATGGGCTTTGGGGGCGGTGGTGAAGCAACTCCCTCCGCCACGCCTGCCAGCGAAAACCCAACAGGTAACACCCTGGCACCAACGACCAACCCCGAGCCGCCCCCCATCCCGGAGGAGGAAGGCACCTTGATTCCCTGGGAAGGCCTGGCCATCGGTGGTGGCTTCTTGTTCATGGTCGGCGTCGGTCTGTTCGCCTTTCTGCGCGGGCGCTCCAGCCAGGCGGCCCCTGCGGCAACACCCCTCCGCGCGGCGCTGGAAGGACGCCTCAAGGAAGTCGCCGCCCAACTGGCCCAGGTTGAACATGCCCTGCGCCTGGGCGAACACCCGGACCTGCGCAACCAGCTCGAATACGCCACCCGTGCCGAAGCCACGGCGCGCCGCAAGCTGGCCCAAACCGTCTCGAACGACAAGAAAGCCATGCAGAAGACGCTGCAAAGCCTCGACGAGGCCAGTAACGCCGCCACCAAGGCCGTGGCCCTGGCGACCCAGCTTCACGGCCCCGCCGCCTTCGCCGACCAGGGCGAGGCCGTCGGCTGCTTTTTCTGCGCCCGCCCCCTGGCCAATCCCGAGGTGCGCCGCATCGTCTCCATGAAGCGCGGCGACACCCGCCAGGAAGTGCTCGCCTGCCCCGAGTGCGCCGCCCAGGCCGGCCGTGGTGAATCGCCCGCCGTGCGCACCGGCCCCGACGGCCAGACCCACTGGAGCGAACAACCGGGCTTCGACCCCTATGCAGCCCGCCATGGCCTCCAGGCCGATGGCAAGCGAGTACCGGCCTGGCAGTTCCAGCCGGCGCGGCCCGTGGCCGACATCGCCCGTACCGCTTCCGGCGGACTGCTCGGCGGCGCAGGCCTGCTGGCAGCGGGGGCCGCCGTCGCCGCGCCGCTGCTGTTCGACCTGGACGCCGCGCGCCAAACCGGCCTCGCTCAGGAGGCCCTCAAAGCCAGTGCCCGGCAGGCCAGCGGCGACCGCTCCTCCAGTTTCTCCGATCACTCTTAACGTGTCCGCTCCCCGCATCGTCTTCTACGCCGTCAATGGCCTCGGTCTCGGCCACGTCACGCGCCTGCTCGCCATCGCTCGCGCCGTGAGGCGCCAGGCAACCGAGGCGGAGATCCTCTTCATCACCTCGTCGGAAGCCGATGGCGTGATCTACCGGGAAGGCTTCGCCGCCGTGAAGCTACCGTCCAAGACCATCCGCGAAGCTTGCGGCCTGAAGAAGCCCACCTACCTCAAGATGGCCCAGTCCGTGACCTGGGCTGCCCTCTCCAGCTTCAACCCGGACGTGCTGGTGGTGGACACCTACCCATCGGGCAGCTTCGAGGAACTGATCCCGGTGCTGCGCTGGCGGCAGAAGAACGTCTTCGTCTTCCGTGAACAGCGCCGCGATACCTTCCAGAGCGGCTTGCTGATGGCCGCCCTGCCCCTCTACGACCGCCTCATCGTGCCCCATGACGACGTGGCCCAGGTGGGCGAACTACCGGAACCGCACAAGGCCCGCGCCGTGGGGCCGATCCTGATCCGCGAGCGCAAGGAACTGCTCTCCCGTGCCGCCGCCCGCACCGCCCTCGGCCTACCTGCCGAAGGGCTGTTGTTCTACGCCAGCTTCGGCGGCGGCGGCGACCCGGAAGCCCGCCGCGCCCTCGACCTCACAGCCCGCGCCGTGGCCGCCATTCCCGGCGCCCATCTGGTAATCGGAGCCGGCCCTCTGGCGCGGGAGTTGCCCGAGAGCGGAACCGGCGTCACCGTCCTCGCCAACCGTTACCCGATGCTCGACGCCCTGCCCGCCTTCGACGCCGCCATCGCCGCCGCCGGCTACAACACCGTGCATGAACTGCTCTTCGCCGGCATCCCGTCGGTGCTGGTGCCCTTCGAGCGCGTCCTCGACGACCAGGAAGCCCGCGTCCACAGCCTCGCCCAGGCGGGAGCCTGCCTCGCCTGCGCGCCCCTTACGGCCAGCGGCCTGACGGAAGTGGTGCAACAACTGGCCGACGCCGACACCCGCAAGCGCCTCGCCAAACGCGCCAAGGAAGTCGTAAAAACCAACGGCGCCAGCACCGCCGCGAAAGCCATCCTGGAACTCGCTTGAGCAAGCCACCGCCCCTCACCGCCAACCAGCGCCTGCGTTTGCAAGGCTATCTGGATGGCATGCCGCGCCTGGGGCCGGAGACGGTGCATATCGACATCACCAACGCCTGCAACCTCGATTGCGTCACCTGCTGGAACTACGCGCCAGGTCTCGCCAGCCCCAAGGACATGGCCTGGAAAGCCCTGCGCATGGGCGCTCCAGCCTTCCACCGCATCCTCGCCGAGGTCGCCGCCAGCGGCGCCGAGCGCATCATCCTTTCCGGCGGCGGCGAGCCCTTCACCCACCCGGACATCCACGACTTCATCGCCGCCGTGAAGGCACGGGAGCTCGCCCTCACCGTCATCACCAACGGCACCCTGTGCGACTTCCCCACCCTGGCCGAGTTGGGCGTCGATCAACTGCTGGTGAACATGTCCTCCGCCAGCGCCGAGAGCTACGTCGCCTACCATCCCAACCAGCCGCCGGAAACCTTCGCGCAACTGCTCGACGGTATTGCCTCGATCCAAGGACGCATCGGCGTGAATCTGGTCCAGGTCATCAACGCCATCAACGCCGCCGAACTCCCCGCCATGGTCGACCTCGCCCATCAGGTCGGCGCCCGCCTCTCCTGCAAGCTCGGCGACACGCCCCCCGGCACGGAAGCCTGCGCCCTGTCGAAAGAGCAGCGCAAGGCCCTGCTCTACCGGGACATCCCCGCCGCCCGCAAGCAGGCCAAGGCCCTCGACGTCCGCCACAACCTGGAGGCCTTCGCCGCCCAACTCGCCGGAAGCCGCAACGGCGACGCCCCGCCACCCTGCTTCGCCGGCTACCTCTACAGCCGCGTCTTCGTCGACGGCCGCATCTTCTTCTGCTGCGAACACATCGACGTCGGCCACATGAATGCCGGCCCGTTTGAACCGCAATGGCGCGGCCCCGCCTACCAGGCCCTGCGCCAACGCCTCGCTGCCGGCCAGGGCTTCCCCGGCTGCGCCCGCTGCGGCAAACACGACATGAACTACACCGCCGCGCGGCAACTGGCGGCGATGGACGCCGCAGCCCCATGACCGCATCGGCGACGGCCCCCAAATCCCTGCGCCCGGTGGTCAACTGGAACATCGTCGGCGGCTGCAATTACCGTTGCAGCTACTGTGTGCAGAAACACGCCGAGGGCGTCGGCGGCCCCACCGACGAGCAACTCGACGCCGGCCTCGCCACCCTCTGCGCTCTGCCCGGCCCGTGGGAGTTCAAGATTTCCGGCGGCGAACCCTTCCTCCTCAAGAACCTGCCCCACGTTGCCCAAACCCTGGCCAGGGCCGGCCACACCGTCTCGCTGCTCACCAACCTCTCACCGGCCCTGCCGGTAATCGAGCGCTTCGTCGCCGCCGCCGGCGAAAAGCTGCGCACCTTCTCCTGCTCGTTGCATCTGGAAGAAACCCGCGCCGACGACTTCCTCGCCAAGGCCCTCGCCGTGGGCGGCCTGCTGGCCGATCTGCCCAAGGCCAGCTTCGTCGTCAATTACGTCGTGCAACCGGGCCGCATTCCGCTGGCCGCCGCCCTGCGCCGCCAGTTCGAGGCCGCCGGCCTCAAGTTCTACCCCCAACTCATGCGCATCAACGGCGCCCCGGCGAGCTACGGCCTGATCGACCGCTGGCGCCTCAAGCACGCCTTCGCCGACCTGCAAGGCCCCGGCGCCATCAATCGCGGCTACCGCCACCAGGGCAAACCCTGTCACGCCGGCCACCGCTATTTCATCCTCCACCCCAAGGGCGACGCCTACACCTGCTACCCCGGCAAGCGCGAAGGCAGCGGCTATCTCGGCAACATCTACGACGGCAGCCTGCGCCTCAATCGTGGCCCACTACCCTGCACCTACGAAGTCTGCCCCTGCACCGTGCCGCAGAATCGGGGGGTGGTGGTGGAAGAATGAGAGAGAATCGCGACATCAAGACAGCTCGTGAATAGTGGTCGGACTGGAAACGGAGGCAAGCATCGAATTAATCCGACCCATTCCCACTCCGCATAATTTTGACGTAAGCAGAACCGACCTTAACGCATGAGCCCATTTCAGGTCTATTTGGACAGCAGCGACTTTTCCGACCTGTCGAATCCCAAGCGACCAGAGGCGTACGTAGACGTTGAGAGAAAACTAGTCGCCTGGCTGGACGCCGGCGTGATCGAAATTCGCTTCAGCTATCTTCATGTAGTCGAAGCATCGCCGATAAAGCCGGAAGACATTGAATCCGCGACAGGTCGATTCCAGAAGATCGTCCAACTTTGTGGCAAGAAGTGCTTTACCTCAACGATATCTATCATCGAACGGGAAATAAGTGTTCCGGGCGAATGGCAGTTGCCATCCTATTCCGACTGGCTATATCGGAACGATGGGGATTGGCTTCCAAGTATCAACGGACTCAGCATCGAAGACTATTCGCCCCAGGCAATGCTTCGCAAAGAGATTCATGCTGCTGCCTCGGATAGATCAACGCGAAGAAAGATGGAGCGCCAGTGGTTCAACCAACAAGGGCGGCTGAAACCCGCGGCCATTTCGCGGTTTCGGACCACACAGGCGGCAACGATAAGAGAGATTGAGGAACGTTTCCCCCTCCCCCCTGGTGCCGCAAAGCAGATTGCCGAATGCCTAGCCAAAGAAAGTGACTCGGCAAAATTGGAGTCAGTGCTGCGAGCCTCTCTAAGCGACATTTCCTACTGGCCGGCTTGGTACAAGAGCCATTGGGACCGCGTCGATCCAGTCTCGAGCTTTCTCCGCAAGGCATCCAGGAAGATAAATGAGCAGATGGATGCCGCCGTTCAGGGTTTGAAGCAAGCCTATACCAACGAGGTACGCGGCGGACTTTCAGCAGCCGAATTGGATCGACTATTGAAGAAGAGATTTAAGGAAGCCGTAGCGCCGATGTATGGAAAGATTGTGAAGCGACTGGCAGATGAGCAAGGAATAGAAGATGCTACCGCTGACCGCGAAGAAGCGTGGAACATGAGACCTGGGCTAGCGGCAGCGCTGGCCGTGCAATGTCAAATCGCACGCCGCAATATGGGTCTAGCGGGCCAGCCGAGGCAGGCTGATGAAGGGGATTTTGGGGACGTCCTCCATTGCGTACACCTGCCGTTCGTAGATTTCTTTCGCGCAGACGGATTTGCCGCGTCTGTAATCGCTGAAGCGAAATTGCCATTTCAAACCAAAGTAGTTCCAAAGCTTGCCCAACTACCTGTAGCTATCGAAGAACGACTTAGACAGCAGTGATACTGCGTCAACGGTGTCTTATTCAAGGTTGAATTAGCACACCTAGCCTGGACGCGCCAATCTACGGGCGCTTCAGAGCATCGACGCCCTCAAACGCCCGCTGCATGCGGCTTCCAGGCCAATGGCTGGAGCCAGCCTATAATTCATGCCTCCTACATTCTTCCAGCCGACACCTCATGAATCCGCTCCTTGAACGCAACTCCTATTTCGTCAAAGAACACGTCGGCATGTTCAAGGCCGCCAATAATTTCGATATTTTCGATCCGGCCGCCAATCAGGCCATTTTGCTGTGTCGCGAGCCGAATCTTGGCTTTTTCACCAAGATGCTGCGCTTCACCGACTACAAGCGCTATACGCCTTTCCATGTGGAGATTACCGATACCGCCAATAGGCCGGTGCTGCACATCAAGCGCGGCGTGTCGATCTTTCGCTCGGTGGTCGAGGTGCTGGACGAGAAAGGGCAGAAGATTGGCTCGTTTCGCCAAAAGCTGCTTTCCATCGGCGGCAAGTTCGAGGTCCTGGATGCCCAGGAAAAAACCGTGTGCTGGCTCAAGGGCTCTTGGACCAGTTGGGATTTCCGCTTCGAGCAGGATGGCCGCCAACTCGCCCAAGTGACCAAGAAGTGGAGCGGTCTAGGCAAGGAATTGTTCACTTCCGCCGATAACTACATGCTGATTATCGACGACACCGTCCCCGCCAAAGACCCGGTGCGCCAACTGATCCTCGCGGCCGTAATGTGCATCGACATGGTATTGAAAGAGTAGGCTGGACGCGCCTATCCACGGGCGTTTTCAAGATTGATGCTCTGAAACGCCCGCTGCATGCGGCTTCCAGGCCGATGGCTTGAGCCGATGTTTTGCCGCGCCCTATTTGTACCTGATGCCGCCCGACCATAACCCCTCCGCCGTGCCCCAGCCGCCAATCCAGACCTACCGCAGTGTGCCGATCGAGGAATGCCACGATCCGCTGGCGCCGATTCCGTCGGGGCGGGTCGTTGTTACCGAACCCCATCCCTATGTCCTGCTCGGGGCGAGTTACGGCAACGCTTCGCCCTGGATGCTCCGGCGCGGGGTGCTCGATGCGCTGCTGGCGGCGCAGGATGCTCTGGAGGCGCGGCAGCCGGGCTGGCGGCTGAAGCTTTTCGATGCCTACCGGCCTGTGCCGGTGCAGGCCTTCATGGTCTGGAGCGAGTTTCGCCGTCTGGCGGGCCTGGCCGGCGAGAGCCTGGCGGACTTATGCGACCCGGCCGATTTGCAGCGCCGCCGCCCGGCCCTCTACCAGGCCTTGGCCCCGACGGTGTTCGAGTTCTGGGCCATGCCCAGCGACGACCCGCGCACCCCGCCGCCCCACAGCACCGGCGCGGCTCTCGACCTGACGCTACAAGACGCGGCAGGACGCGAACTCGATATGGGCAGCCCCATCGACGAGACCACCCCACGCTCCCATCCCGACTTCTACGCCCAGGCCACGTCGCCGCCGCAGGCCGCCTTTCACCAGCGCCGCGAGTTGCTGAACGAGGTGATGACCAGCGCCGGCTTTCGTCGCCACGGCAACGAGTGGTGGCATTTCTCCCTCGGCGACCAGATGTGGGCCTGGGCCATGGGCGCACCAAAAGCGATTTACGGTCGGGTTGGATGATGAAAACGCGGCTCGACTTGCCACTATGCGACCCGGCCTGCTGAATTCAGCTTCCCCGGCCAAACAATGACCAACCCGGCCGACGCGGTGCTAGTGCTCGATTTGGAGTTGTCTTTCGCGGGCAAGCCACGCTTCTTCGATGGCCAGATGGGTGAGGAGCGCGTCGACAAACAGGGCAGCGGCCGCGCTCGGGTCCGGGAGGTTGGTATCGCCGGAGGTGAACTCCTGGCAACGCCGCCGTGCCCGAGCCCCCGTGGAGATGACAGACTCGGGAGGCCGAGATACGAACGGCATGGCGAAAAGGCGCGCCTCAGTTTCTTCGTGGGCGGTCATGGCATCGGCCAGGGACATGGCATCATCGGAGGAGAAACCAGGTCGCTGGGACACGGATAAGGCCAAACGTCTCAGCGTGTTGTGCTCATCGAGAATGGCATTAATCGCGTTGTCGAACGAGGCACGATCGGTTGGGGGATGGATATTGGCTTCCATGACAGACTCCTTCTGCAAATCGGCCGAGAAACTTACATGGTCGATATCTGGTGCATTTCTCCCCTGCTCTTCGATGCGTGTCGGATGAGCTTGTTGCTCCTTTCGCGTTGGCCCGGATTGGAAACCCATCGGACTCGCCGCATCGAAAACCAGCCTTCAATCGAGGGCCAGTAAAAACTACTATAGCCGCCATGTCCCAGCATTCAAGTCAAGAAATAGCGGAAAGCGCAGGGCTCGGCATGGAACCTAGCGCGGAACCCGAACTCTATTGGGAAGTGCGGTTGTGTCGCCATGGTGGCTTGTTCCGGACCGAAGGTTGAGACACGCCCGCTTGAAGTGGGAGTTGAATCATGAAAGACGGCTATGTTTCCGAATTCACACTCTTCATCAACCAATACCTGGCGGATCATCCCGAGGTGGTGGAAGACCAGAAACGCGGATGGGATATCTTCTGGAACAAGAAAGTGGATTTTGGCGCCCTGGAAGAGGCCCAGCAGGACGCGGTTCCAGATGATGGCTACGGCTCTTACCTTACCGATTCAAATTCCAACACGGCCAGTGCCCGCCGACATCATCCTTAATCCCGACCGTCCTGTCAGGCGTGGATGGGTTCACGCGCTCCCGTCCCCCACCTGCACTATCCCGCCATCGACGCGCACCGGGAAGGTCATCACCGGCTCGTAGGCCGGCGGTGACAGTGCCCTCCCGGTAACCAGCGAGAAGCGGGCCTGGTGCAGGGGGCAGATTACATCCAGCCCCTCGATACTGCCGCCCGACAGACGCTCGGCCTCGTGGGTGCAACAGTCGGCAATGGCGTAGTAATAGCCATCAACGTTGAACACGGCGATTTCCTGCCCCCGCGCCTCGACGGTGCGGATCGCTCCAGGCGGGAAGTCGCTCACCGCTGCCACGTCGATCCAGTTTTGCATGTCACAACATCCCCAATTGGAGGAGCGCCGCCTCGCTCATCAGTTCCTTTGACCACGGGGGTTCCCAGACCAACTCGACGTCGGCCTTCGTTACGCCCGGAACATGCGATACGACATCCGCCACTGTGCCGGGGAAGGACTGGGCCACCGGGCAGCCCGGCGCAGTCAGGGTCATGCGAATGTGTACCTGGCCTGCCGTGGTGACATCCAGCGCATAGACCAGACCGAGATCGTAAATATTCACCGGAATTTCGGGGTCGAAGATCATGCGCAGCGCTTCAATGACCGAAGCCTCAATCTGTTTCTTCGACACTGCGGGATCGGGCTCTTTGAGCCATTTGGGGAAACTCATCGCATCACTCCGTAGAAACCGACTCGGCTCGGCCGCTTAAGGCCGCGTGCAGCGCGTGCCAAGCCAGGGTCGCGCATTTGACGCGGGTGGGGAATTCCCGCACCCCGGACAACACATCCAGCTTTCCCATGGCGGTCGCATCCGCTGCGCCGGTCACCAAGGCACGAAATTGCGTAACCAGCGCCTCGACCTGGGCCACGCTCTGCCCCTTCACGGCCTCGGTCATCAGCGAGGCGGAGGCGGTCGCGATGGCGCAACCTGCGCCTTCGAATTGCGCTGCCTCGACGATGCCGTCGGCGAGCCGGAGATGAACCGTCAAGCGGTCGCCACAGAGGGGATTAAAGCCCTCGGCGTGGCGGTTTGCCGTGACTAGCGGGCCGTAATTGCGCGGGCGGCGGCTATGGTCGATGATCACCTCCTGGTACAGGTGGCGCAGTTCGGGGTTCATGCGAACACCTCCCGCACCTTGCTCAAGGCGGCGAACAGCGCCTCCACTTCGTCATGGGTGTTGTAGACGGCGAACGACGCACGCACCGTGGCCGCCACGCCGAAATGTTCCATCACCGGCATCGCGCAGTGATGGCCGGTACGCACCGCCACCCCCTCCAGATCGAGGATGGTGCCGACATCGTGGGCATGTACGCCGTCGACAACGAAGGAGAGAATGCTCGCCTTGGCGCGGGCACAACCGATCAGGCGCAGGCCCGGCGTGGCGTTTGCGCGCCGGGTCGCATCGTCGAGCAGGGCGTGTTCGTGGGCAGCGACGGCATCCAGGCCGAGTCGGTCGAGATAGGAAATGGCCGCGCCGAGGCCGATGCTCCCCGCGATATTCGGCGTGCCGGCCTCGAACTTGTAGGGCAGATCGTTGTAGGTGGTGCGCGCAAACGTCACCTGCTTGATCATGTCGCCACCGCCCTGGTAAGGCGGCATGGCGTCGAGCAGGGCAGCCTTGCCATAGAGCACACCGATCCCGGTGGGGCCGTAGATCTTGTGGCCGGAAAAGGCATAGAAGTCGCAGTCGAGGGCCTGCACATCCACCTTCAGATGCGGTATCGCCTGGGCGCCATCCACCAGCACCTTGGCGCCCTGAGCGTGGGCCAGGGCAATCAATTCCCGCATCGGAGTGATGGTCCCCAGGGCATTGGAAAGCTGCGTCAGGGCGACCAGACGCGTGCGTGGCCCAAGCAGCCGGCCGAACTCTTCCACCATCAACTCACCCGCGGCGTCAATTGGCGCCACGCGCAACAGTGCACCGCTGCGCTCGCAGAGCAATTGCCAGGGCACGATGTTGGAGTGGTGCTCCATTTCGCTGATGAGGATTTCATCGCCCGGCACCAGGCGCTGGCCGTAGCTGCTCGCCACCAGGTTGATCGCCTCGGTGGTGCCACGCACAAAGACGATCTCCTCGCGTCGGGCGGCGTTGATGAAGCGCATTACCGTGTCGCGCGCCGCCTCGTAGGCCTCGGTGGCCTGCTGGCTCAGCGTGTGGACGCCGCGGTGGATATTGGCGTTGATTTCGGCGTAATAGCGCGCCTCGGCTTTGATAACGCGGTGAGGCTTCTGGCTCGTGGCCGCATTGTCCAGATACACCAGGGGCCGGCCATGTACCTGCCGCGCAAGGATGGGAAAGTCTTGCCGTACCCGCGCCACGTCGATGCGGGAAGGAATCGAGACATGCAGCGCCCGTTGCTCCTCGGCGGAAGTAGTGTTCATGGCAACAGCTCCATCGCCTGCGGCAAGCGTTGGCGCAGCAAGCTTTGCAGACGAGCTTGCAGCGGCGCCAAGGGCACACGTTCGATCATCTCGGCGGCAAACGCATAGGTCAGCATCGCGTGTGCCGCCACGGCGTCGATGCCGCGCGCGCACAGGTAGAAAATCTGCTCGGCGTCGAGTTGCCCCACCGTCGCGCCGTGGCTGCACTTCACGTCATCGGCCCAAATTTCAAGCTGGGGCTTGGTGTCGATTTCGGCCTGTGCCGAGAGCAGCAGATTGTGGTTGCGTTGCTCGGCATCGCTTAGCTGCGCGTCGGGATGCACAATCACCTTGCCATTGAACACGCCTCGCGCCGCGCCGGCCAACACCCCCTTGTAGAACTCGCGGCTGGTGCCCCGAGGCTGCGCATGATCAATCCGCGTGTGGTGATCAACATGCTGGCGGCCATCCACCAGATACAGCCCGTCGAGGGAACACGTGGCGCGCTCGCCGTTAAGACAAACTGAAATGTCAGTGCGCGCCAGAGCGCCGCCGAGGGCGAAGGAACCGGAGATGAACTCGCTTCCCTGGGCCAGCTCCGCATGCACTGCGGCGATGTGGAAAGCGTCTTGGCTCTCCTCCTGCAGTTTGTGGTGTTCGATCCGCGCATCGCCGGCAAGCCTAATGTCGGTGACGACATTGGTGAAATATCCGGCGGCATCGAGGCTCGCATGGTGCTCGACAATGCAGGCGCTGCTACCCGCCGCGGCAATCACCAGGTTGCGGCTATGGGTCGCCAGTTTTCCGCTGCGGGCAACGAACAGGAGCTGGATTGGCATCGCCAGCCGAATACCCGGCTCCAGGTGAATATAGGCACCGTCGGCCCACCAGGCCAGATTCAACGCGGCAAATCCAGACCCCGGCGCATCCGCCTCCGCTTGCGGAGGCAGACCGAGCCAGGCTTGCAGGCGGGCCGGCTCCAGCGCCAGAACGTGACGCAGACTGTCAACGCGAACACCGGCGGGCAAGGCGGCAGGACTCGACCACTCCGGCGCGTGACGGCCATCGATAAAGACCAGCCGGTGGGCGCCCGGCAGGGCCAAGGCCTCAATCCGGGTGACCGTGACCTGATCGGTGGCAGCGGGTTCAAACGAGAAGCGCCCGCGCTCAATTGCCGCCACGCTGGTGTACTTCCAGTCTTCGTCGCGTCGCGTCGGCAAGCCGCTGCTGGCGAAGCTTGCCAAGGCCTCGGCGCGGCGACTCGCCAACCAGGGCGGGGTTTGAGCTAACTGGCGCGCACCCACGCCGGCCCAGTCCAGCAGACTTTGCTCGGTGCTCATGGTCCAATCCCATATTGGTTGTCGGCGACCCGCCGCGCGGCATCCGCGACCTCTGCTTCGACCCAGCCGTAGCCGCGCCGTTCCAGTTCCAGCGCCAATTGCGGCCCGCCGGAAAGGGCGATGCGGCCCTCGGTCAGCACATGCACCCGGTCCGGCGCAATGTAGTCGAGCAGACGCTGGTAGTGGGTGACGAGGATGATCGCCCGTTCTGGACTGCGCATGGCTTCGATGCCATCGGCGACCACCTTGAGGGCATCGATATCGAGACCCGAATCAGTTTCATCGAGAATCGCGAGGCGCGGCTCCAGCACCAGCATTTGCAGGATTTCGTTGCGCTTCTTCTCGCCGCCGGAGAAGCCCTGATTCACCGGACGGTAGAGCAGTGCTTCATCCATGCCCAAGCGTCCGATCTGCCCTCGGATCAGGGCCATGAAGTCCATCGCGTCGAGTTCCGCCTCGCCCCGATGCCGGCGCTGGGCATTGAGCGCGGCCTTGAGCAGATAGATGTTGGCCACGCCGGGGATTTCCACCGGGTATTGGAAGGCGAGGAAAATGCCTTCGCGTGCCCGCTCCTCGGCCGGCAACTCAAACAGGTTGCGGCCAAGATACTGCACCGACCCGGCCGTCACCGTATAGCTCTCGCGTCCCGCCAAGACCTGGGCCAGGGTGCTCTTGCCAGAACCGTTGGGCCCCATCACCGCATGGACCTCGCCCGCTCTCACCAGCAGATCGATGCCGCGCAGGATCGGTCGCAGGGTCGTGCCGTCGTCGATACAGACATTCAGATTGGTGATCTCAAGCATGGCTTGTCCCTCCTAGCCGATGGCGCCTTCGAGACTGACACTGAGCAGCTTCTGCGCTTCCACAGCGAATTCCATCGGCAGTTCCTTGAACACGTCCTTGCAGAAGCCGTTCACGATCATGGTCACCGCTTCTTCGGCATCGATGCCGCGACTGCGGCAGTAGAACAACTGCTCCTCGCCAATGCGCGACGTGGAGGCCTCGTGCTCCACCTGGGCGGTGGGATTCTTGACCTCAATGTAGGGAAAGGTATGGGCGCCACAGCGGTCGCCCAGCAGCAGGGAATCGCACTGGGTGTAGTTGCGCGCAGCGTCGGCGCTCTTCGCCACCCGCACCAGACCCCGATAGGCATTGTGACCATGGCCTGCGGAGATGCCCTTGGAAATGATGGTGCTATGGGTATTGCGACCGAGATGGATCATCTTGGTGCCGGTGTCCGCCTGCTGGTAGTTGTTGGTCAGGGCCACCGAGCGGAATTCGCCCACCGAGTCGTCACCCTGAAGGATCACGCTTGGGTATTTCCAGGTAATCGCCGAGCCGGTCTCAACCTGGGTCCAGGAAATCTTCGCGCGGGCGCCACGGCAATCGCCGCGCTTGGTGACGAAGTTGTAAATACCGCCCTTGCCATCCTTGTCGCCGGGATACCAGTTCTGCACCGTGGCGTACTTGATCTGGGCGTCTTCCAGGGCGATCAACTCCACCACCGCCGCATGCAGCTGGTTCTCGTCGCGCATCGGCGCGGTACAGCCTTCCAGATAGCTCACATAGGCGCCGCGCTCGGCAATGATCAGGGTGCGCTCGAACTGGCCGGTGTTCATGGCATTGATGCGAAAGTAGGTAGACAACTCCATCGGGCAGCGCACACCGGGCGGGATGTAGCAGAAGGAGCCGTCGGAGAACACCGCCGAGTTCAGGCTGGCGAAGTAGTTGTCGGTGTAGGGCACCACCGAACCGAGGTACTGTCGCACCAGGTCCGGATGTTCCCGCACCGCCTCGGAAAACGAACAGAAAATGATGCCCTGCTCGGCCAGCGTGGCCTTGAAGGTGGTGGCCACCGAGACGCTGTCGAACACCGCGTCCACCGCCACGCGGGTCACACCGGCAAGCAACTCGCGCTCATGCAAGGGCACACCGAGTTTTTCGTAAGTGCGCAGCAACTCGGGATCCACGTCTGCCAGGCTACGCGGCCCGTCGGCCCGCGACTTGGGCGCGGAGTAGTAGGAAATATTCTGGTAGTCGATGGGACCATGCCGAACCGTGGACCAATCGGGCTCGACCATGCCCAGCCAGTGGCGGTAAGCCTGGAGACGCCAGGCGAGCATGAATTCCGGCTCGTCCTTCTTGGCCGAAATCAGACGAATCACGTCCTCATCCAGGCCCCGCGCCACGGTGTCGCTCTCCACCATGGAACTGAAGCCAGGGCGATAGGTCTGGTTGATGAGCTTGTCGAGCAGGAGGGCTTCGGTTGCCATGAACTTAGCTCCCGTGGGCCGGCGTCGGCGCGGCGCCGTTCAGGTGTGGCCGGAAGTCCGGCCGGATCATATCGGTCAGGGTCACTTGATTCAGCACACCGCGTATTAGCTGATTGATGCGGCGCCAGTTCTCGCGGAGCGGACAACTGGCCTCCCGCACACAAAGACCGGCTTCGATACTGCACTCGGTCATGCCGAAGTCGCCTTCCATGGCTTCGATCACCTCGGCGACGCTGATCCGTTCCGGCGCTCGCGCCAGGCAATAGCCACCCCTGGCGCCCCGCGTCGACTGCACCAGCCCGCGTCGCACCAGCATCTTCAGTATCTTGCTCGTGGTTGGTACCGCAACCCCCAGTGCCGCCGCGACAGATGTCACGCTATGTACATCCTGGGGCTGACGCGCCAGATAAGACATGATCACGGTGCTGTAGTCGGTCAATCTGCTCATGCGCAACATGGCATCCACCTCGCTGCCATATTGGACTGCATCGGTCCTCTATCGTTCCGTCCGGCGACAATACGTTGCCGGGCACACGCTCAAGGAATCCGAAAAACCATGCCAGCAGAGCGGAATGAAACAGCCGCCACGCTCCATCCACTCCATCAGGCAACGATGGAAACCTGCCGCGGCCACTGACTCAAGACCGCCCGCAAAGCGAAGTCAGGCGATAACGCTCAGTTCATTTGGCTGTGAACTGAGCGCAAAACCCCTCCACGGCCTCCCGCTCGCCGCGCACCCGCAGGAAGGCGCCTTCTTCGTCAGCCCGCTCTTCCAGCACTTCGCAGCTGGAAAAAATTTCGCCGCGCAGTTTCTGCGCCGACCAGGGCAGGAAGAGTTCGGCTTCCACCAGCCCCTGCTGGAAGAAGGCGACGATGGCCTGATGCAGCTGCGCCACGTCGCCGGGGCGGCGGGCACTCATGACGATGCAGTCCGGGTATTCGGCGCGCAGGGCAGCCTCGCGTTCGGCCTGGGCCGCCGCGTCGCCGACGTGATCGATCTTGTTGAAGATCCGCAGGCGCGGCACGGACTCGGCGCCGATCTCGGCCAGCACTTCGTCAGTCACTTCGCGCTGGCGCTCGAAGCCGGGATCGCTGGCGTCGATGACGTGGAGCAGCAGCGAGGCATCGAGAGCTTCTTCGAGGGTGGACTTGAAAGAGGCCACCAAACCGTGGGGCAGGTTCTTGATGAAGCCCACCGTGTCGCTCACCAGCACCCGGGGCACACTCTCGGGCTGGAGGGCGCGCACCGTGGTGTCGAGGGTGGCGAAGAGCTTGTCTTCCACCAGCACTTCGCTGCCGGTGAGGGCGCGCATCAGGGTGGACTTGCCGGCGTTGGTGTAGCCCACCAGGGCCACGGTATTGAGGCCCTGGCGTTCCTGACGGCGTGAGCGCTGGGTCTTGCGCTCCACGTCCATGGCGACGATTTCCTGTTGCAGTTCGGCAATGCGGTCACGGATCTTGCGCCGATCCATCTCGGTGTGGGATTCGCCCGCGCCCCGCCCACCAGTGCCGCTGCGCTGGCGCCCCTGCGGCCCGGCGAGCTTGGCCATCTCACGCAGACGCGGCGCCATGTAGCCGAGGCGGGCAATCTCAACCTGGGCGCGGGCGGCGCGAGAACGGGCGTTGCGGTGGAAGATTTCGAGAATGACCATGGTGCGGTCCATCACCTCGCAGCCCACTTCCAGTTCGAGGTTGCGCGCCTGGGAGGGCGAGATTTCGTGGTCCACAAAGATGGCGTCGATGAGGCCGATGCCGTTGCGAGCCGCCTCGGAGGCGCTGACGAAGAGGCGTATCTCCTCCCGCTTGCCGACGCCGAGATAAGCCGCCGAATCGAAGGCGGCACGCTTCTGCATGAAGCTCTGGACCACCGTGAAACCCAGTGTTTTCGCCAGATCGCGCAGTTCGTCGAGGGACGACTCGAACTCGATGTCGCTCACGTTCGGCAGTTGCACGGCGGCCATGATGGCGAACTTGGGCTTCTCTTTGATTTCAATTTCCATGCGGTGTGGGTTCTCTTGGATGGGTACGTCAAATCAGCCACGAGCGGCCGACGGGGCAATGTGCAATGTCAATGTGTTTAGCACGAGTTTCAGGGTGACTCACGCGCCGTCCAGTTCATCCAGCGCGGCGCGCGGTGCAAGGAGATGCAGGTCGCCCAGCGGATGCAGGCAAAGCAGATCATCGTCGCCGGAGATCAGACGCGAGGCTCCGGCCGCGATGGCGGCGTGGATGAAGGCATCGTCCTTCGGGTCGCGCGAGTAAGCGCGTTGGGAAACCTCGGCAGCAACCTCAACCCAAAGGGCGCTGGCGTTAGCCTCGCGCAGCAAGCGGCGGCGGCGCTCCATCGGTAAGTAGCGGTCAAACTTCGGCAGCCAGATGCGGCTTTCCAGTTCGGCGAAGGTCGTCTCGGAAAACACCAGCCGGCCAAGCTCCAACACCCGGTCCACCAGCCGCGCGGGAACGCCCCCCGGGGACAGGGCGGCGCTCAACAGCACATTGGTATCGACGACAACTCGCGCGTAACAAGACTGCAAAGCGGGGCTAACTTTCATCGGCCAACAATTCGGCCAGTTTCTCTTCCGTCAGCCCGGCGGCGGCGGCACCTTCGGCGCTTTCGCGCAGGGTTTGGCGCAAACGATCGGCGTAAAACGCCCGCATGGCTTCGTAATCCTCGGCGCTGACCATGACGCCGACCACCCGGTCGTGGCGCATCACACGCACCGGCTCGCGCTGCACCCGGTCGAGAAACTCGCCGAAGTGGGTCTTGGCTTCATTGGCGGTATAGGTTTGCATGAGGTGCCTTTCGCTTTTGGCAAAACAACAGTCCCAATGTAGCAAAACCACCCGATTCGATCAAATCGAACGATCCAATCGAAACTCACTCATTGCCGGTACGTTCTTGCACCCCATCCCATGCTGCGAACCACTCGGTCAGGGCGCGGGATTCACCCAGGCCGGCGAGACGCTGGTCGATGGCATCGTGGTTGCCCCACACCACATCGGCCAGGGCGCCTTCGGCGACGCGGGTTTCGATTTCGCGACAGTACAGGCCCAGGTCGCGCTGCACATAGAAGCCATAGCTGCGGCAGGCCACCGGGCGCTGGGCATATACCGGGCAGGCGCCGCTGGCGTGATCGAGCAGCGGGCAGACCACGGGGCGTGATGGCTGCCCGGCCTCGGCAGCCCTTAAGTCGGCCATCTTGCGGCGAATTTCTTCCAGGCGCTCACGCTCCAGCGCCGCCAACCCCCGACGCAGCAAGTCCCACTCCGCCGCCGTCAGTTGCGGCACGTCGGCCAGGCGCTTGCAGCAGCCATCGCAACCCTTACCGCAGAGCCAGTCGGACTGGGCCTCGCAGATGCTGTGGACACGTGCTTCAATGTCGGCATGGAGTTGGGCAAGAGCGGCCATCCCATCCATCTTTGGGCTTTCGCTCAATCGCCACCCACCCGACCGCGACCAGCCTTCACCGTGGCGCGTCGCAGCTTGCCTTCCAGCCGCCGGACCACGGAAGACCGTGTCGGTTTAGTGGCGCGGCGGGCTTTCGGCAGCAGCGCCGCGCTGGCTATCAGTTCCTGCAAACGCGCCAGTGCCGCGATGCGGTTGGCTTCTAGGCTGCGAAACTCCTGCGCCTTGATGATGACGCCCCCCTCCTTGCTGATACGGTGATCGCCCCGCTTCAGCAGCCGCTCGCGAATCGCCTCCGGCAACGACGAGGCGGCGATATCAAAACGCAGATGCACGGCGCTGGAAACCTTGTTCACATTCTGCCCGCCCGCGCCCTGGGCGCGAATCGCGGTGATTTCAACCTCCTCGGGTGGTACAGCGAAGCGCGGTGGCTTCATTTCCGGCCCATCAGGCGCAATCGAGGGAGTCGAGCAGCAGCCGGAGCTGGCGTTCCACCTCGGACTCATCCTGCTGCCAGCGCTCCGTGAGTTCCATCAGGCCCTGCTGGAGGCAAGCGTCGGCTTCCTGCTCGGCGAGAACATAGCCCTCGTGATCCGCCACGTTGTTGAACTCCATCAGCGGCAGTTTCAGCCGCTCGAAGGCCACCACCGGAGGGGTGTCCATGCTTGCCATGTACGATTCGATCCGGCTCATGCCCTGGCGACTGGCGAGCAGGTGGGTGTGCAGCCCTTCCACCAGGGGCGGCTGGACATCGGCGTCATCGACCGAGCCGCTACCCACCAGCACCAGCAGTTTCTCGGTCAGCACATGTCTTTCCCGGGCTGTGTCGATCAATTCCCGGGTGGTTTCCCGCACATCCAGGGTGACCTGGTGCCAATAATCCGGGCGCTGTAATGTCTCGGCCATCAAGCGTGGCATGGTGTGTCTCCTCTTTTTCGAGAGGAGACAGGCTACGCCGGGCGGGGCTCAAATTCTGCGCCAGATGAAGCGGATTTCTAGGGCTTTTCCGCAGATGGAGAAATGCCCCACACCGCTTCGAGGAGTTGCGGCAGGATCACCGCCGCCGGTCCGGGCAGGTAGACCTGGGCCAGAGCGGAGAGTTGGGTGGGTTCCGGATTGATTTCAATTACCAGGGCGTTGCGGGCCAGAGCCCGATAGGGAAGACTCGCCGCCGGCTCCACCACCAGGGAACTACCGACGCAGATCAGGGCATCGCAGGTGTCGGCGGCGTCCCAGGCCCGCTCGAAGACATCGGGGTCGAGGGGTTCACCGAACCAGACGATATCCGGTCGCAGCAAGGCGCCACAGCAGGGGCAGTGGGGCACCAGGCCGGCCTGGAGGCGGATCGCAAGCAGGTCTTCTTTGGCGGCGAAGGGATCACAGTCCTCATGGACGGCATAGCCATCGCAGACCGGGCAAATGACGGGAGAACGCCCATCGGCAAAGGCCGCCTCCTCATCCACAAAGGCCTTGAGGCGGTGGATATTGCCATGGAGTTCGATCACGCCCCGGCTGCCGGCATCCTGATGCAGGTTGTCGATATTCTGGGTAATGACGCTGACGCGGCCGAGGACGTCCTGCAATCGGGCGATGGCCCGATGCCCGGCATTGGGGCGGGCGCGATACATGGCTTCCACCAGATGCACATGCCAGTCCCAAACCCGCTGTGGATTCTCGCGGAAAGCCCAAGGCGTGGCGACTTCCATGGGATCAACCTGGGCCCAGAGCCCCTCGCAACGGTCGCGAAAGGTGGGAATACCGGATTCGGCGGAGATGCCAGCGCCGGTAAAAACAGCAATATGACCCGCCTCACGCAGACGACGGGTTAATGCCGGATCAAGCATCAGGCGCCGGCGAGTTCAGCCAGTTTGGGCTTGGCTTTGGGCAGGGGCGCCAATTCCTCGATGTCTGGAACGTCCTTTTCCTGGTAACGGATGATGCGGATTCCTTGCGGCAACACCCTGACTTTTCCTGATTGCACGGCTTGCAGCCAAGGATTGCTGAGGGGTTCGAGGATTTCAAGGAGAGAAGTAGGGTGAGCAGACATGATGGTTCCCGAGGATTGGCCACACTATATGGGGCCAAAATCCTGATTTCAAAGGGACGGAGTAATTTTCGCCCGGAAACTGGATTGCGACCGATTACTCGCCCCGCTTCGGCTTGCGGCCCTTGGGCGCCGCCTGAACCAAAGGCTCATCCCACAGCGATGTCTGTGACTGCGTAACACCCATTTGCGGAACCGGCTCCGGCGCTGCCAGCCGCTTCGAGGTCCGCGCCGACGTGACTATCAGCCCGTCGTCCTCCTTCAAAATCAGGCGCTCCAGCATCACTTTTTGCGTTACCCCGTAACGCACGGCAAGACTCGACAGGGCCGCCAGGGCACGGGCGCTAACCCAGGTATTGATGCGCTGCTCCCCCACCTCCTTGGCGCGACGTTCCCGGTAGGCCTTCTGACGTTCCGCCGCCGTTTTGGCTGAGCTCTTACCTTCTTTCTTCACGACTCACTATCCATTTCGTTACCCTGTAACTGCCATTATACGAACGTTACTGCGTCACCAATCCTGGATTGGACACAAAAGCATCCGGCGACCAATGCCCAGGGAAGGGCTATAGTCGGTCAGCGAGCATCCCGGCCACCCATGGCCCACACCAGCCAACCATCGGTACCGCCCATGAGCCCCCTGCCTGACGTACTTATAGCCCCGCAAGACTCCGCAACCCGGGATGAAGCGGTGGCAGCCACGCAACGTTGGCTTGAGCGCGCCGTCATCGGCCTCAACCTGTGCCCCTTCGCCAAGTCGGTTCACGTCAAAAAGCAGATTCGCTATGCCGTTACCGGCGCGCAAACCGCAGATGAGTTGCTATCCGAGCTTGAACACGAGTTGCAGACCCTGGCCGAGACTGATCCTGCGATTCTGGACACCATCTTGCTGATTCATCCCCAGGTGATGACGGACTTCATCGACTTTCATTTCTTCCTCGCCGAAGCGGACGCCGCCTTGAAGAACCTGGGCTTCGATGGCGTATTTCAGATCGCCAGCCTGCATCCCCACTATGAATTCGCCGGCAGCGCAGCGGACGACATTGAAAACTACACCAACCGCTCGCCCTATCCCACCCTGCACCTGCTGCGCGAGGCGAGCATAGATCGCGCGGTCGCCGCATTTCCTGACGCCGCCGACATCTTTGAGCGGAATATCGAGCTGATGCAGCGGCTTGGCCACGAGGGATGGCGACGCCTGTGGCTGGATGAAGCGCCGAAGGCGTAAATAACCCGCCGTCAGATTCATGCCGACCTGGGCGGCAATTGGCTGTAATTGGCGGCATAATGCTGCGATGTGCATAACGATTACAGTGCGACGCTCACCATGGCACCAACTCAAGCTGGAACCCAATTGAAAGCATCCATACTCAAGTACCTCAACTCCCAGGGCGAAGGCTTCGATGCCGATATCGCCAAGGCTCTGCGCGCCCCGGTTGGCGACGTGCGGGCGCAGGTGTCGGAGATGGCTGCCTCGGGCGACGTGATCTGCTGCAAGGTCACCCGTTACATCGACAACAAGATGATCGAGGGCGTCAGCTGCCGCCTCTCCGGAACCGTGCCCCGGCCGGCCCCCGGACCCAAGCCGGGCGGAAAAATCCCGCAAAGCTGACCGGGTAGGGGTTGCCCGCCGCCGGCGCCCAGCACCGTGACCACCGACAAATCCGAGCTTGCCCGCGGCCCCCGCGCCGCGTTGATCTTCGCCCTGGTTGCCGAACGCCTCACGGCCTACTACGAACACGGTCAATGGATCACCGAAGCCCAGGGAGCAACCCTGGCCGCCGACTGGCTGCGCCGCTCCAAGCGTAGCCTGCCGCAGGACCAACGCAAGCACCTGTCCGCCCTCAGCGATCAGCTGGCGCGACAGATTGCCGCCTCCCTCTCCCGCGAAGCCGGGCTATATACCGCCCATGAAATGATGGAGTCCCTCGACCCCAACTATCAATCGGAGATCGGCCAATCTTTCATGGTCGAATGCGAACGCCTGCTGGATGGCGAGGGGATCGACTAAGCCGCCACGCCGACAGAGTCTCCGTGGCCGCCGATGAATTGGAAGACGGCGGCCGCATGTAGGCCGAAAAGATGCCGGCATCGCACCATCAGCCGACCCCGTAAGCACCCCCATAGGCTATCCTTCCCGCATTTTTGCGGCGGGTAAAGGCATCATGAATAAGCGGCTCATCATCGCGGGACTGGTCGTACTTGGCATTGCGGCTGGCGGCGCAATCCTCCTCTCCCGGCAGGAAGCCCCGACGCCAGCCTCAACGCCCGCCCCCGCCGCCACAACGGCCAACGATACCGCCGGCCACGCCGCCCAGGCCCTCGCCGGCCTGAAGGACGTTCTCGCCGCCCAGCGCAAGATCATCGTCCTCTTCGCCGACGAGAAGAAGCTCGCCGCCGCCGAACGGGAGCTGGCCAATCAGGTGGGCCAAGCCCTGTTCCACGACAATCTGGCCCGCGTCGCCGCCCTCCAGGGCCAGATCGACGGCATCGTCCTGGCGGCCGACCCCCAGCGTTTCGCCGCCCTCGGCGGCCTGCTCGACTACGTGGAGAGCGACCCGGACCTATTCGACGCCGACCGCCTCGCCTTCCGCGACATCATCAAGGAGACCCAGGCCAGCGTCGGCAAAGATGGCTCCCTGCCCGCCATCAAGCTGCACAAGCGCATCGGCGAAGACCTGGACGCCCTGGCCGAGATCGAGCGCAACTACGAAAAGGAGATGCGGCAGATTTTCAGCCGCTTCGAGACCCGTGCCATCGAACTCAAGCGCGAGCGCTGGGACGACTACGTCGCCAAGCTCAAGGGCCGCTACAGCCGCGAGCAGATCCTCAAGGACTACGGCGTCGTCGTGCCCTACCCCGCCGCCAAGGCCCGCACCGAGGACGAAATCTTCGGCGCCGGCCTGCCGCCCAAGACCCTCGTCCTCACCTTCGACGACGGCCCCCATGGCAGCTACACCAACGACATCGCCGCCATCCTCAAGCAATACGGCGTCCCCGGCGTGTTCTTCCAGGTCGGCAGCAACCTCGGCAGCGTCGGCGCCGACGGCAAGGCCAAGCTCAACACCGGCCGCGCCGAGATCAGCCGCAAGCTGCTCGCCGCCGGCTACACCCTGGCCAACCACAGCCTCACCCACGCCCAGCTTTCCAAGCGCAGCGGCGAAGCCCTGAAGACAGAAATCCTCGGCACCGACGAACTGCTCAAGGCCGTGGCCGACCAGCGTTCGCCGCTCTTCCGCTTCCCCTATGGCGCCCGCAACGACGAGGGCCTCGACCTGCTCAAGGCCGCCCACTTGCGCTCGGTGATGTGGAACATCGACTCCCTCGACTGGGCCGACCCGGTGCCCAGTTCCATCGCCGACCGGGTGCTGCGCACGGTGGACAAAGAGGGACGCGGCATCATCCTCTTCCACGACATCCACGAGCGCACCGTCAAGGCCCTGCCCCTGATCCTCGACCGGCTGGTGGCCGATGGCTACCAGTTTGCCGGCTGGGACGGCAAGGGCTTCTCGGTGGTCAAGGGCGCCGCCCAGGCCCCCGCCGCCGCGCCCACCCTCGCCGCCGCTGCCGGCTATGCCGACTCCTGGGCCATCGTCATCGGCATCGACGACTACGCCCGCTGGCCCAAGCTGCACTACGCCGTGCGCGACGCCCGCGCCGTGCGCGAAACCCTGATCGGCAAATTCGGCTTCGCCGCCGAGCGCGTCGTCACCCTGGAAAACAAGGACGCCACCCGCGTCGGCATCCTCTCCGCCTTCCACGACAAACTCACCCACGCCGGCATGAAGAAGAACGACCGCCTGTTCGTCTTCTTCGCCGGCCACGGCGCCACACGGCAACTCAGTTCCGGCCGCGACCTGGGCTACATCGTGCCGGTGGATTCCGACCCCAGCCAGCTCGCCACCGACGCCATCCCCATGACCGAGTTGCAGAACATCGCCGAGAGCGTCAGCGCCAAGCATGCCCTCTTCGTCATGGACGCCTGCTACAGCGGCCTCGGCCTCACCCGCGGCGCCGGCGGCGGCAACTTCCTGCGCGACAACGCCAAGCGCATCGGCCGCCAGATGCTCACCGCCGGCGGCGCTGACCAACTCGTGGCCGACGGCGGCCCCAACGGCCATTCGGTATTCACCTGGACGCTGCTGCAAGGCCTCGCCGGCAAGGGCGACCTCAACGGCGACGGTCTCATCACCGCCACCGAACTCGCCGCCTACGTCGCCCCCGCCGTCGCCGCCGTCTCGCGCCAGACCCCGGCCTTCGGCAGCCTGCCCGGCTCCGAGGGCGGCGACTTCATCTTCGAGCTGCCCGCCGAAGCCGAATTCCTCAGCGCCCAGACCAACCAGCTACCGAGCGAAGCCATCGCCCTCAACAGCAAGCTCGACGCCAGCCGCCCCGCCGCACCCGCGCCTGCCGCAGCAGCCGCCAGCGCCGACAAGCCCGCCCCGGCCCCCGCGCCCGTCGCCGTGATGGTGAAAGACCTGCAAGGCGGCGAGCAGAAGATCACGCCCCCCGCCGCCGTGCCCAGCTCCCTGCGCCAGCAGGCCCAGCGCGCCAACGACCGGGGCCTCCAGCTCTACAAGGAAAAGCGCTACGCCGAAGCCGAAGCCCAATTCACCGAAGCCCTCAAGCTGCGCCCCGACTTCGCCCTCGCCGCCAACAATCTCGGCTTCGTCTTCTACAAGCAGGAAAAATACAAGGAAGCCGCCCGCTGGTTCGACAACGCCATCAAGATCGACCCCTCCCGCGCCGTTGCCTACCTCAACCTCGGCGACGCCCACGCCAAGGCTGGCGAGGCCGACAAGGCAAAGAATGCCTACCAGACCTATCTCGAACTCGCCCCCGGCGGACCGGCAGCAGGGTATGTGAGGGAACAGTTGGGGAAGGGGTGAGACAACGCCCGGCCCCGTCTCCCCGCCTGAAGCCAAAACCCGCAACGAAATACGCCCCATGAGTCCAGCCGCTCGCCACGTCATCCAACACCCCATCACCTTCCTGCGGCAAGCCTATGTCGGCTTCGCCGCCAATCAAGGATTGTTGTTGGCAGGCGCGATTGCCTATTACGCGCTGCTCTCCCTGATTCCATTGCTGATTCTGTCCGTCATCGGCCTGTCTCATCTGGTCGAGCAAGAAGAACTCTTCTCGGCGCTCCGACACTATCTGGAATGGCTCGTGCCCAGCCAATCCGAAGCCGTGCTGGCCGACGTTTCCGGCTTCATGGAAAACCGCGTCACCATTGGCCTGGTGCTCTTTGCCACCCTGCTGTTCTTCAGCTCCCTTGCCTTCTCGGTGCTGGAAAAAGCCATGGCGGTGATCTTCCCCCACCGCAAGGCCATCGAGGAACGCCATGCCCTGATCTCCGCCGTGCTGCCCTACAGCTTCGTGCTGATCCTCGGCATCGCCCTCCTTGGCGTCACCATCGCATCCGTGGTGATCCAGTCGCTTTCTGGCGAGACCCTGCATCTCCTCGGGCGCGACTGGTCGCTGCGCGGCGTATCGGGGGTCTTGCTCTACCTGCTTGGCCTCGGCACGGAAACCACTATCTTCACCGCCCTCTATCTCATCCTTCCCGTCGGCTACACCCGCCTGCGCCATGCCGCCCTCGGCGGCCTCACCGCCGCCACCCTGTGGGAAATCGCGCGCCATCTGCTGATCTGGTACTTCACCACCCTCTCCAAGGCAAGCGTGGTTTACGGCTCCCTCACCACCGCCGTGGTCGCCCTGTTCAGCATGGAAATCGCCGCCACCCTGCTCCTGTTCGGTGCCCAGGTGATCTCCGAATACGAGCGGCTAAGCGCTGTCGACTCCAAAGCGGACGCCTGACCCCCTCGCCGCCCATCGGCCCTGGTCCAAGAAGGAAAACACCTCATGGTCATCCTTGAAATCGCCCTCTACTCCTACATCATGTGGGTGCTGTTCCTCGCCGTCATGTCCCTCTACGCCGCCTGGAGCAAACTGCCCATCGTCACCAAGGCGCTTGCCGTACCCGCCGCCCTGATTGCCGTCGCCATGGACATCGGCCTCAACCTCGTCGCCACCATCCCCTTTCTCGACCTGCCCCACGAACTCACCTTCTCCCAGCGCATGGGCCGTTACAAGCACAACCCGAGTTGGCGCACCCCGATTGCCTGCTGGATCTGCGCCAATCTGCTTGATCCGTTTCAGGTGGGCGGGCATTGCAAGTAGGGCCTCGTCGCGAAGCGACGCCCATGGCACCAAAATGGCGCCAAGTGCTACACTTGGCCCTCAATGAATCAAGGAGCCCACCATGGGAACCGCCATTGCCAAGCAAGATCGAATCGGCGCCCGCGTCCCCCACGAGGTCTATGAAACCCTCTGCCGCGCCGCCGAACTCACTGGGGCCACGGTGAATCAATTCCTCGTTCAGGCCGCCCTCAAGGAGGCCCAGGTAGTCATTGAGCGCGAAGAAGTGATCCGCCTCACTCCTCGCGACTGGAACTGGCTTCTCGACCTGATGGAAAACCCGCCCAAGCCCAACGCCAAGCTCAAGGCCGCCATGAAGCGCTACCAGAAGGCCAAACAAGACGATGCAGGTACTGGGTTTAACTGGGAGCCATGACCGGCAGGGTTTCGACTGTGGCCGCCAGGAACTCAACGACTGGCTGCGCCAGGTCGCCCGCCAGCATCAAGACAAGGGGCTGTCGAAAACTTTTGTCGCCATTCGCGAGCAGGAGCCGGCGCGCATCCTCGGCTACTACGCCCTGACCCTGGCCGAACTGGAAAACCGCCACCTACCCACCGCCTGGAAAAAGAAACTGCCGCGCCGTATCCCCGGCGTCCGCCTCGGTCGCCTTGCCATCGACAAGCACGTCCAAGGCAAGGGCCTCGGCGAATTGCTGCTGATGGATGCCCTAGTGCGGGCACAGCGCATATACACCGACGCCGGCGGCATCGGCCTGTTCGTCGATGCCATGGATGAGCCAACCGCCGACTACTATCGACGCTTTGGCTTCATCGCGTCGCCCGACAATCCCTTGCTGCTGTTCCTCTCTGCGCATCAGGTAGGAGCATTGAAGTAGCGACTTGGGACGTCAAAATGTGGTTTGTCTCTGACTCTATTTACTCTTTACGTTGCCAGCGTCTTACCATGCGTACCTTGTATCTTCTTCTTCACTTTGTCATAATGAAAGCTCAATTACGCGAAAGGTAGTGTTGTCTTAGCTATCAGTTGTCTGGCGTTTCGCCAGACCGTATTGTGGTGGATTTAATCAACGGCACGAAATCGGCCAAGCCGGCTTCGTGCTAACGCCCGAAGCCGGCTTGGCCGATTTCGTGCCTAGTTCAAGGTAATTGATGTCTTCTAGCGCAATCGAAGTCTTTACTTCGTCCGTAAGCCCTACGGCTACGCGCATTCAGAGTCTGCCCGCTATTGTTCTGGTATTTGGCGGGCCGTTAAGTAGCGACCCCCATAGCTCCGCACGTCAAATCTTCATTAACTGGCTTCTTGCCAAGCGCCATGCTATTTCTCCACTGGTTAGAACGCCAGAACAATTTGAAGACTGGAATAAGTTAGAAGGTTACGAAAACCTAATCGATTTTGAGAGGGATGCAGGTAGCCTCTCTAAGGCCATTGTGCTTTTTTCCGAAAGCGCTGGTTCATTCGCAGAACTCGGCGCATTCTGTATGGATGATGTGTTGGCTGAGCGCCTTTTCGTCGTAGTAGATAAATATCACTACAACGCGGGTTCATTCATTGCGAATGGGCCAATCAAGAAAATTGAGAAACATCATAAGGGGGCAATATGTGTCGTCGACACTATTGATCCAAAAAAAATTGAACCTCAGCTAGGTCAGGTAGCTGATGCGGTTCTGGAAAAAATCAACAGCACACCAAGAACTATTGCGTTCGATCCAACACATCAGCGCGACCAATCTTTGCTAGTTGCGGATATTGTTGAGTTATTCGGGGCGCTAACCGAATACGAACTTCTTCAACTTATACGATTCATGGGAGTCGGCATTTCCCGTGCTCGTTTGGAACAAATAGTCAATCAATTAATACGATTCGAGCTAGTTCATCTAGTTGGAAAAATGACAAAGCGTTTCGTTATTCCACCAAAAAATCGGGAGTCATATCTAAATTATGCAACTGCCCAAGAAGGCACCGCATTTGACCGGCAGCGATTCAAGCTTAAACAAACCTTTCCCTGGCTAACGCAAGACAAGGTTAGGTTTGAAGCTTATCGTGAAGTGCATCCTGGGAGTTGATATGAGTGTTGTAGACAACATACTTGAATCTCTTCCACTAAATCGCAGCGAAGTCGAACTCCTACTTTGGACCGCTCCCTCGCGATACAAGGTTCATGAGATTGAAAAGCGCAACGGGCGCGGTAAACGTACGATCGCCCAACCAACTGCAGAAATAAAAATTCTCCAGCGACTAATGTTGGATCGTCACATTGCGCGGCTACCAATTAGTGATGTAGCAACTGCATACAGAAAAGGGATAGGTATCGCCAATCACGCATTAGCACATGCCCCTAATAAATACCTCTTGAAGCTGGACTTCAAAGACTTCTTCCCCTCTATACGAGGAGTGGACTTCCTAAAGCACGTCCACAAATACTCAGACATAAGCCCAGAAGATGCCAAATGGCTTACACGGTTGTTTTTTTGGCGCCCTAAAGGAGGTCGCAACTTAATATTGTCCATTGGCGCCCCAAGCTCTCCAGCAATTTCAAACACAGTGATGTTTGATTTTGACAATATCGTCAAAAACTATTGCACAAGTAAGGGAGTTATCTATACGCGATATGCGGACGATCTGGCGCTTTCAACAAACCAGCCCGATGTACTCAATGATGTATATAAATTTGTGGTTAATACCTGTTTGAGTCTAAGGTATCCGCGAATCGAACTGAACAAAGACAAAACCGTATTTACCTCGAAGAAGCACCGACGTCAGCTTACGGGATTGGTTCTGTCGAATGATGGGGTCGCGTCAATAGGTAGAGATCGAAAGCGTTTGCTTAGATCCATGGCTGATCACTTTAACAAAGGTTCTCTACCGAATGAAAAAATTGGAACCCTTCGAGGCTGGATGGCATTTGCTATGTCAATAGACCCTTCATTCGTTGCTTCAGTCAGGAGAATGCTAGGAGATGAAAAATTCCAACAGCTAATGAAAACCTAGCCCCCTAAGCTCTCCCCCGCTGCAATCCCAGCACAAAGCTCACCCCATTCGCCTCGTTCCGCGCCGTGATGGTGCCGCCCATCTTGGCGAGATAGGTTTTGGCGACGAAGAGGCCCTGGCCGCGGTTGCCTTGGGCGGCGGAGTCTTCCTGGTCTGACACGCCGTACTCAAAAATCTTGTCGAGGAGTTCGTCGGGGATGCGGGGGCCGGAGTTGTGTACGGTGATGGTGGCCTCGGCCTCGTCGGCGGCGAGGGTCAGGGTGATGGGGCTGCCGGGCTGGCGGTAGCGATCGGCGTTTTTCAGGAGATGGGAGAACACGTCTTCCAGCGGGTATTCGTCGGCGCGGACATTGACAGGCGCGTCGGAGCCGTCATAGCGCACGTCGGCGATGCCGGCGTTTTCGGCGACGTGGCGCAGGAAGGCGGCGAGGTCGAGGCTGTGCACCTGGAGGCTTGAGGTCTCGAAGGCTTCGCTCGGGCTGGCACTGCCGTAGAGCACCCGCACTGCCTGCTGCATGCGCTGGATGTAGCGGTGGCTCGGGTCGTCGGCCTTGCCGTGGAGAGCCAGCAGCGATTGCAGGGGCGACATGATTTCGTGGCCGACGGCATGCCACATGTCTTTTTCCTGCTCGGCGCGCAGGCGTTCCCGTGCGGCGTCTTCCTTCACCCGCCGCAACAGGTCGTCGAGGCCGCTGGCGAGCAGGCCCAGTTCGTCGCCGCCGCGCAGGTCGCGGAAGTCGAATTGGGCGTAGCGGTCGACGCCGCCCTCGCCCTGAACGGTGCGCGAGAGGCCCCGTGTGCGCTTGGTGAGGCGGGCAATGGGCCGCACCAGGCCGATTTCGATCACCAGCCAGGCAAGGCCGATGGCGCCGAGCATGGCGCCGACGAACCAGGAAACACGGGTGGCGACAATGCCGAGGGCCTTGTTCACGCCCCGCGCGTCGCCCTTGAGCAGCAGGCGGTAGCTGCCCAGGGGGGTGGCGATTTCGTCGGCGAGTTCCACCGGGGCGTCATGACTTTCCACCGGCAGGCGGCGGATCAGGCGCAGCAGCAGGGGCGAGGCCGGTTCGCCGTCTTCCTCGTGACCGGCGAGGCGGGCGATGTCGACGCCATTGCCGTTACCCGCCACCTTGCGCAACGCCAGGGTTTCGCCGGGGAGCAGCAAGGCGGTGAGGTCGTTAAGGGAAAACGGCGGCGTGGCGGCAGCCTGGTCGCTATCGAACAGCGCCGGGCCGTCGCCGGGGGCGAGCACCTCGACGCGCACCTTGAAGCGTTCCAGATCGGCCGGCGGCCATTGGGGCTTGTCGCGCTGGAACAGGGCGTCGCGCAGGGCATCGGCGGGCAGGCGGATGGAGAAGAAGGACTTCTTTTCACAGCCGGGTGATGGGGCGGCGGCGTCGAGGCAGGCATCGCCCTGCCAGACCCAGGCGCGGAATTCCCGCACCGGCCGGGCGCCCTTGTAGTTGGTATTGGGGGCGCCGCCCTCCCGTTCCAGATAGCCGGTGAAGCGCCCGCGCTGGCCGCCGGGACCGGCGGCGGACAGGGGCTCGAAGGGGGCGATCCAGCGGCTGGTTTGGCCGCGCATCGAGAGGGTCACACGCAGACGATGGGCGCCGTCGAGGACTTCGTCGCCAAGGGCATGGGGCGCCAGTTCGCCGCTGGCGAAGGTGCCGGCGGCGTAGATGAAGCCGCCGGCCCAGGGGTTGTTGCCGATGGCGGTGCACAGGCTGCCGTGATGGGCATAAGGCACCAGACAGCCGGACATCTCGATGGCATTGCGCACCTTGTTCTGGTCGTCGAAGTCGAGGGCGGCGAAGGGCAGCAGCACGGGGCGGCCGGGGGCGCTGGCGGCATCGCTGCGGCCGGGATTGAGCAAGGCCAGTTGGCCCGAAGGATGGCGCAGGCGGGCGACGATCTGCTCTTTGGTCTTGGTCAGGCCCGACTGGTAATGGTCGTAGCTGCGCTGTTTCTCTTCCTGCAACACCACCACGGCCATGGCCACCACCGCCAGGGCCAGGGCGAGAAACGCGCTGCGAAACAGGATGCGCAGGCGGAAACTGGCGAGCCAGGCCAGGGCGGGCTTCACTCCCGGAATCACTGGCCCGCCCCCGGTGCCGGATCGGCCCAGCGGAAGCCGCGCATGGGGATGTTTTCGATGCGGTCGAAGCGCTCGTCGAGTTCGCGGAACGCTTCGCGGATGGTGCTGATGTGCTTGCGGATGTTGTCGCGGTTGCGGCCGCTCTTCACCACCTGGAACAGCTCGTCGTAGGACACCACCTCGCCGCGCCGCTGGTAGAGGGTGGCGAGAATGCGCTGGGCGGTGAGGGGGATGTTCACCCGCTTGCCTTGCCACAGGGGCGTTCCCTGGCGCAGGGGGTCGAGGGACAGTTCGCTCGCCTGGGCGGGGGCCGGGACAGCCGCCTTGGCCCCAGCCCGGTCGCCCCGGTCCCTTGAGGCGCGCAGGATTTCGAGAAAGGTGTCGATGAAGTCGGCTTCCTCGAAGGTGGTCTTTTGCAGGTAATCCCAGGCGTCCAGCGCCTTCATGATGCTGCGGTAGATGGCGGCGGGCATGGCCGACACCACCAGCACCGGCGTGCCACGCCCGGTCTTGTTGATGGCATTGATGATGGCGACGCCGGCATGGCGCTCGCGCCCCAGCTCGATGTCGAGCACCACCACATCGTAGGCCTCCCGTGCCACGGCGGCTTCGGCGTCGTCGCGATTGAACCACTGCTCCACCGTCAGGCCCGGCTTGGCGGCGAGTATCCAGCCCTTGATCTGATTGCTGGTGGGGGCGTCGTCTTCGATGACGGCGACTTTCATGACGGACTCCGCAGGGTGAGATTTCGGTGCCGCAAGTATCCCCGTTTTTCCCCCGTCATGGCATTGCCATGGCGTGAGCGTTTGTTCACGCCCCGGAACGAAGCCGAACGCCCTGCAACCAAAGTCGCCCCGCGACGGCATGGAGTCCTCCACGGCATGGCAGGCACGATGTCAGCCATGACAAACCGGAGCGCGACTCGATCTTCCCGCCTCCGGTTCTCCCCCGGAAGATCAATCAGTGGAGGAAACATCATGTCGGAACGTTTTGACAACCTGAAAGAAAATCTGCGCAACGCCGCTAGCGGCATCGCCGGGCGCTTGGGCACGCTGGGCAAAGGAAACGGCCCGGCGATTCGGATGCCGAGCCGGGGCCTGATCGCCCTCTCCGTGATGGGCCTCGGCGCGTATGCCCTGGTCAGCCATCCGCCCATGGAGAGCGTCGGCCGCAGCGAACTGGGCCTGCGCATCAACCAGTTCAGCGGCGAGATCACCGAGTTCCGCGAAGGCGCGGTGCTGGTGATCCCCGGCATTCATGCCCTGCGCCGCTTTTCCCTGCGCGATCAGGTGTACCACCCGGCCGGCAGCGAGAAGGCCAACGGCAGCGCGCCCTTCCAGACCGTCGAGGGGCTTTCCATCGGCGTCGATATTTCCGTGCGCTACGCCCTCGATGCCGGCCAGATCGGCGCCATGGCCCGCGCCCTGCCGGAAAACATCGGCGGCGAGGTGGTGGAACCGGCGGCCCAGGCGGTGGTGTACAAGACCCTGGCGCGCTACACCGTGCGGGAAATCTTCTCCACCAAGCGCGCCGAAATCCAGCAGACCATCGAGGCCGAACTCAAGCCCCTGCTGGCCAGCGACGGCATCAAGCTGCAAGGGGTGATGATCGGCAAAGTGGACCTGCCCCGCGACTATAAGGCCGGCATGGAGCGCCTGCTGGCCGAGGAGCTGGCGACGGAGCAGATGCGTTACACGCTGGAACTGAAGGAAAAGCAGGTCACGCAGACCGAGCTGGAAGCCAAGGCCGACAAGGCCCGGCGCGAAACGGCAGCGGAGGCGGCCGGCGCGGAACAGGTGATCGCCGCCAAGGCCCAGGCCGAAGCCATGAAGCATGTGCTGCCCTTCAAACAAAAGCAGATCGAGCAGCGCGGCCTGGAAGCCGAAGCGGAGAAAATCACCCGCGTCAAGAACGCCGAGGCGTCGTCCCAGGCGCGCCAGATAGAAGCCGCCGGCGAGGCCGAATCCCGCCGCAAACTGGCCGATGCCGAAGCCTACCGCCAGGACCGCCTGGGCAAAATCGCCAGCGAGCAACTGGCACGGGACGGCGCGTTGATCCAGAAGAATCCGCTGCTGATTCAGAAGGCCATGGCCGACAAGCTCTCGGACAAGATCTCGGTCATCATCGCCCCGCCGCCGACCAACGGCGACTTTATCGGCGCCACGTTGCTCGGCAAGGGCCAGACCGCGCCGCGCCAGCAGCCCGCCAGCAACGCCATGGCGGAAGAGCAGGCCAACACCGAAGGGGGCGAATAATCATGGCCGCCACCGTTGCTGCGGCTCTCGCCGCCCTCGCCATCGTCGCTCAGGATCAGGCGCCCCTGCGCGCCGCACCGCGCGATTCCGCGCCGCCCCAGGCCGTGCTGTGGCAGGGCGACAGCCTGGAGGTGCGCGGCGTCAAGGGCGACTACCTGCAAGTCTATGACCACCGCCGCGAGCGGGCCGGCTACGTGCGCGCCAGCCTGGTGCGGCCCCAGAGCCTGAAGCCGGAGAGCGCGCCGGAGTTGATGGCCGTGGTGCGCTTCCTGAAAGACACGCCGGGCGCCGAGTCCCTCGGCATCGCCTACGCCGCCGCCTACCTGCGCGCCGCGCCGGGAGACGCCATCGACGGCGAAATCTTCGATGCCCTCGGCGCCATGGCCGAGCGCCTGGCCCGCCGTGCGTCCAGCGCCCGCCAGGGCAAAACGCCGGAAGCCGTGGCGGCCCATTTGGACGTGGTGGCAACGTATGGCGTGGAGATGGTGAGCTTCGAGCGCGACGGCCAGATGCAGCTTTGCTACAACGGCGACGCCCAGCGCCGGGTGCTGGCCCTGCCCGCCAGCGAGGCGCAGAAGGCCCAGGCGGCCCTGGCCCTGACGCGCCACGAGTGCGTTTCGCCCCACATCACGCCGGTGGAACGCTACGCCCTGGATACCTGGCGCGCCGAGGTGCTGGAGCGGGTGAAAACCACCGACCTGCCCGAGGTGCTGAAGAACCGGCTGCGCCTGCGCAAGGCCGGCGTCTGGGCCAGCCTCGCCCAGCAGCGGGCGCGGCGTCCCGAACTGGGCGCCGAGGCGGTGCGCCAGGCCGGCCAGCGCGCCATCGACGAACTGGCGGCGATCAACAAGAGCGAACTCATGGAAAGCGATGCCGGCGCCTACAGCGACGCGGCGATCCGCGTCGGCGCCTCGCGCTGGGCAGCGGAACCGGACCTGCCGGGGACGACCAAGGCAGCCAAGGTGAGCGTGACGCTCTCAGCCGGCCAGCCGGGCGAAACCTGCGTCCATCTGGTGAATGCCAAACATGACATCAAGCACCCGCTGCTGACCCGCTGCACCTATGGCGTGGTGTGGCAGGCCTCGGCAACGGCAAATGCCCAGGGCACCGCCCTCGCCCTGGCGGTGCAGCCCCTCGACACCTGGCGCGAGATGTGGGTCTTCCGTCAGGGCGGCGACGGCGCCTGGGGCGTGGACGTGCTGCCGCCAGCGACGGACGGCCCCGGCCTCGGCTACGTGGAATTCGCCGGCTGGGTGCCGGGAGACAAGCAGATGCTGGCGGTGAAGGAGGCCCGCACCGAGGGCCGCTACCAGCAGAGCTACGAAGTGCTGCGACTGTCCAACCTGGAAACCCAGAACCGCGCCGACAAGCCGGGCAACCTGAACCTCTTCCACCGCTGGCAGTCGCCCCTGTGGAAAGCGCGCACGGTGGCGATACGATAGGCGATGGGCATCACTAGCGCCTTGTTTGTTTGGGTGGTCAACGCTAGCCTTGACCTCTGCCGCCCCCGTTTTAGAAGCCTGCCCTCGAAGAGAAGCCCATGCCGCGAAAAATCTTGTCCATGCTCCCCGCCATCGCTCTCGTCCTCGCCAGCACCGTGGCATGGTCGGCCACCCCGGCGCCGAAGGAGCCCCCGGTCGAAATCGTCAGCGCCGAGTTCGGCGTCTTCGAGGCCGAGGCGCCGGGGGAACTGGTGTTTGAGCCGACCAAGCTCATCCCGCACAAGGTCGGCCAGCGTTACGGCTGGATCATCGAGGTGCGCACGGCCAAGCGCAGCGTTTCGGTGCGGGAAGAGTACCTGCTGCCGACGCCGGCCAAGGCCAGGGAAACCACGCCGCCATCCAACGAAACCCTCGACATTCCGAGCCAGCGCCGCCACCAGGTCAGCCAGCGGCAACTGGTGCCCGTGGAAGGAAAAATCTACGGCGAATGGTCCATCGGCCCCAACGAACCCGCCGGCCACCGGCAACTGCAGGTGGTGGTCGAGGGTGACGTGGCGGCGAGCTTCGGCTACGACGTGAAATAACTCACACACCACGGACGCCACTCGTCGCTGGACCCGTTCAATGCGGCAGCAGCGTGAAATCAGCCACAGACGGCGCCGGCCTGAGCGTCTACGATGGAATTCCCTTGCATTTTCACTGGAACCACCCGTGGCAAATTTCGCAACCGAAGCGGCTCACCTGGAGGCCGCCATACTCCTCAAAAGCCGGATTCTCGGCATCGACTGGGCGAACGCCACCCAGGTGCGCGCCCTGGCGAAGCAGACCATCGCCAGCCATAGCGATACGGTCACCCTGGACCACAGCCCGATCAGCCCGGAAGGGATGGCGAAGATGGAACTGCTGCGCCTGACCCGGCTGATGCAGAGGATGCTGCACGACAACCCGCGACGGGACGTGCTGGCCTTTGGCGGCCCGGTATGGAAGGCCCTGACCCAGGCGCTGATAGAAGAAGCGGGCGCCACCGGGTAGCAACAAGCGGGTACTGCGATGGAGTCCGGCCGGTTAAACTACGGCTTACACCGCACCACGGACTCCGCCATGCACGAAATGTCCCTCGCCGAGGGCATCATCCAGATTATTGAAGATAACGCCCGCCGTTCCGACGCCACGGCGGTAAAAGCCGTGTGGCTGGAAATCGGCCGTCTGTCGAGTGTCGAACCGGAGGCCCTGCGCTTCTGCTTCGACGTGGTGGTGAAGGACACCCTGGCCGACGGCGCCCGCCTCGAAATCATCGACGTGCCGGGCAGCGCCTGGTGCATGCAGTGCAGCCAGACGGTAGCAGTGGAAGCCCGTTACGATCCCTGCCCGGTATGCGGCGGTTTTCAGCTTCAGGTCACGGGGGGCACGGAAATGCGTGTCAAGGAACTCGAAATCGAATAGGTAACAAGGCAACACCTTTTCTGGAGAACCACAATGTGCACCACCTGCGGCTGCGGCGACGGCGAAACACGAATTGACGGCCAGGCCGTTCACGAGCACACCCATGTCCATGCCGACGGCACCGTTCATAGCCACGGCCACGACCACACGCATCCGGTCCATGGCGATGCACATCAACATGCCCATGAGCACAGCCATCGCTACATTCCTCTCCCCGCCAACGCCACCCCTAGCCATAGCCACGCCCACGGCGCCAGCCCGAGCCGCATGGTGCAGATCGAACAGGACATCCTGGCCAAGAACGACGCCTACGCCAACAAGAACCGGGCGCTCCTGGCCGAGCGCGGCATCTTCGCCCTGAATCTGGTTTCCAGCCCCGGCTCCGGCAAGACCACGCTGCTGGTGAAGACCATCGAGGCACTCAAGAATGAACTCGCCACGGCGGTAATCGAGGGCGACCAGCAAACCTCGCAAGACGCCGACCGCATCCGCGCCACCGGTGTCCCCGCCGTGCAGATCAACACCGGCAAGGGCTGTCATCTCGACGCCCACATGGTCGGCCATGCCTTCGACAAGTTGGGCCTCCAAGACAACTCCATCCTCTTCATCGAGAACGTCGGCAATCTGGTCTGCCCCGCCGCCTTTGACCTCGGCGAGGCCCATAAGGTGGCAATCCTCTCCGTCACCGAGGGCGAGGACAAGCCGATCAAATACCCGGACATGTTCGCCGCCGCCGACGTGATGATCCTCAACAAGATCGACCTGCTGCCTTATCTGACATTCGACGTGGATGCCGCCATCGCCTTCGCCCGCCGCGTCAATCCGGGCATCCGCGTGATTCAGCTCTCCGCCACCTCCGGTGCCGGCATGGACGAATGGCTCGCCTTCCTGCGCCGGGGTCTTGCCACGGCCATAAAGACCGGGACGTAAGTAAGGAATTGAAGCTTTGCGCGCCCCGGGCAAAAGACATAGCGCCTGTCAAGAATTTGGCGGTATGTTTGTGCTAGCGTAACGGCAACAACAGCAGCCCCCAGGGAGTTCCACCCATGTCCCAGATTTCAATTCGCCGCTGGCTCATGCTCAGCGGCGCCATTTCGGTTGCCTTTCTGCTGCTGCTGGGCGGTGTCAGCCTCTATAACACCAAGAACCTGGATACGGTAGTGGGCGACGCCAATCAGACCGGGGCGATACAACGCCGTCAGATGGATGCCGACATGATGCACGACACCATCCGCGCCGATGTCATCGCCGCCTTGCTGGAAGCCAAAAAGGGCAATCGGGATCAGGCAACCGAAGTGTCAAAGAGCCTGAACGAACACATTACCCGCCTCGAAAAGAACATCCGCGACAACAGCGCCGCCAGGCTCCCGGAGGCGGCCAGAAAACGCATCGAAACCGTCCAGCCACTGCTGGATCGTTATGCCCGCAGCGCCCGCGACATCGTCGCCAAGGCGGCCACCAACCCAGGCGATGCCGACGGTCAGTATGCCGCATTCATGCAGGACTACAAGGCGCTTGAAAAGGAGATGGAAACTCTCTCGGACGAGATCCAGAAACAAGCCGAAGTAGCCGAAACCACATCCGAAGCCACCCTGACGGCCAACATCTGGGAAATTGCCATCGTGCTACTTCTCGCCCTGGTGGTGATGACGATGCTGAATCTGTTCATTACGCGCCGCATCACCGTCCCGCTCGATGCCCTGGCCCACGCGGCCCATGCCATAGAAAGCACCGGCGACCTGACGATCCGCGCCCCGGCAGGCCATGACGACGAAATCGGCCAGACCGTCAAGGCGTTCAACGCCCTGATGGAATCCCTCCAGGGCATCGTGCGCAATGTGCGCGACAGCGCCACCAAGATCCTCGCCAACGCTGGCGCTCTGGCCAGCGCGGCGGGCCAGTCGGCCCAGGCGGCCGAAAGCAGCAGTAGCGCCGCATCGAGCATGGCCGCCTCGGTGGAACAGCTCTCGGTCAGCATCGACCAGATGTCCGAGCACGCCCAGGGGGCGACCCAGGCCTCGCTGGATTCCGGCAGTCGCGCGCAGGAAGGCGAAGTCGTGGTGGGCAAGGCGGGGCAGGAAATGAAGGATATCGCCGACTCCGTGCGCACCTCCTCGGAAGCGATCCAAAGCCTTGGCGCCAGCGCCGAACAGATTTCCCAGATCGTAAATGTAATCAAAGAAATTGCCGACCAGACCAACCTGCTCGCCCTGAATGCCGCGATTGAAGCCGCCCGAGCCGGCGAGCAGGGGCGTGGCTTCGCCGTGGTGGCCGACGAAGTGCGCAAGCTGGCCGAACGCACGGCGAACTCGACGCAAGAAATCTCCACCATGATCACCACCATCCAGAGCGGCACTCAAAACGCCGTCGCGGCCATGAATGAAGGCGTCCATCGCGTCGAAATCGGCGTCCAGCTCGCCGCCCAGGCGGGCGATGCCATCGAAAAGGTGGCCCAAAGCGCGTCAGCCGCCGCTGGCTCGGTGGCGGAAATGACCGAAAACATGAAGGAGCAAAGCGCCGCCGGCCAGGAGATCGCGCGCAACGTGGAGCGCGTGGCGCAGATGTCCGAGCAGAACCACGCCGCCGCCATGGCCTCGGCCGACAATGCGCGAGACTTGGTGCAATTGGCCCAGAACCTTGACGACATCGTCAAGCGCTTCCGAACTTGATGAAGCACCGTCCCGAACCACAAGCGCCGAAAAACCGCTGCAAGCCACCTGACTCTTTTTTCGGCTTCTCCATTACGCTGACGCTGCAACGGCGCACGGCGTGACTCTCGCGCGCCGCATCCGTGTTACCGGCATCGTCCAAGGCGTGGGCTTCCGTCCCTTTGTCTGGCGTCTGGCGCGGGAACTGGGTCTGGTCGGGTGGGTGCGCAACGACAGCGAAGGCGTGGATATCGCGGTCGAGGGCTCGGCCGCCGCGATTGAGGCCTTGTTGCAGCGCCTGCGCGCCGACGCGCCGCCCCTGGCAAGGGTTGACAGCATCACCGCCCTGGAAGCGCCGTTCCACGGGCATTCCAGCTTCACCATCGACGCAAGCCCCGATCCACGGGGCCTCCAGGCCAGCACCGCGATCGGCCCCGATGTCGCCACCTGCCCCGTGTGCATCGCGGAAATGTTCGATCCGGCGGGCCGCCGCTGGCGCCATGCCTTTATCACCTGCACCCACTGTGGCCCGCGTTACACTGTCACGCGCCATCTGCCCTACGACCGGCCCCAGACCAGCCTTGCGCCCTTCCCCCTCTGCGCCGACTGCGAGCACGAATACACCGATCCCGCTGACCGCCGCTTCCACGCCGAGACCACCTGCTGCCCGATCTGCGGCCCGCGCCTGGCCTTGCACGATGCGGAAGGCCAGGCACTCGCCGGTGACCCCATCACGGCCACCCTGGCCATGCTGCAGCAAGGCCAGATCGTCGCCCTGAAGGGCCTCGGCGGCTTCCATCTCGCCTGCGACGCCCGCAACGCCGAGGCCGTGGCACGACTGCGGCAGCGCAAAAACCGCGAAGAGAAGCCCTTCGCCATCATGGTCGCCAACGGCGCAAGCCTGACCGCCCACGCCAACATCGGCGGCGACGAACAAGCCCTGCTGGAAAGCCGCGAACGCCCCGTGGTGCTGCTGCGAAAAACCTCATCCTGCGACGCCGCATTCCCCGGCATCGCCCCCGGCATTGCCTGGCTCGGCGCCATGCTGCCGTATACGCCGATCCACTTCCTGCTGTTCCACGAAGCCGCCGGCCGGCCGGCCGGCATCGACTGGCTGGCCGCGCCCCAGGCCCTGACCCTGGTGATGACCAGCGCCAACCCCGGCGGCGAACCCATCGTGAGCGACAACGACGAAGCGCGCCAACGCCTTACGGGCATCGCCGACGCCTTCCTCGACCACGACCGGGCCATCGTCGCCCGCTGCGACGACAGCGTGTTGCGCCTTGCCGGCAACGCCCCGCAATTCATCCGCCGCAGCCGGGGCTTCACGCCCACGGCGATCCGCCTGCCCCGCTCCGGGCCGTCGGTACTGGCCCTCGGCGGCTACCTTAAGAACACGATCTGCCTCACGCGCGGCGATGAAGCCTTCCTCTCGCCTCACGTGGGCGACCTGGACAACGCCGCCAGTTGCGGCTTTCTCGAAGAAACCGTGGCGCGCATGATCGACCTGCTGGAGATCCAGCCCGAGCGCGTCGCCCACGACCTGCATCCAGATTTCTTCGCCAGCCGTTACGCCACCGACTTCGCCTCCCGCCACGGCATCCTGGCCCTCCCGGTGCAACATCACGCCGCCCACATCGCCGCCGTCGCCGCCGAACATCGAATCGACGGCCCAGTGCTGGGCCTCGCCCTGGACGGCGTTGGCCTGGGCAGCACCAATGGCCACCCCGGCGGCATCTGGGGCGGCGAACTGCTGCGCCTCGACGGCTCCCATGGCGCAACCCCTTGGCAGCGTCTCGGCCACCTCGCCCCCCTACCCCTGCCCGGCGGTGACCGGGCGGCGCGGGAACCCTGGCGCATGGCCGCCGCAGCCCTCCATCGCCTTGGTCGCGGCGACGAAATCACCCGCCGCTGGCCCGACGCCGGCCCCCTGGCGCAGATGCTGGAACGGGGCCTGAATTGCCCCGAAACCTCCAGCGCCGGCCGCCTGTTCGACGCTGCCGCCGGCCTGCTCGGCATCAAGCCCGTGGCCGCCTATGAAGGCCAGGCCGCGATGCTGCTTGAAGGTCTCGCCGAGGCCCACGGCCCGGCCGAACCCTGGGCCAACGGCTACCGTATCGACGGCGATACCCTCGACTTTCTGCCCGCCCTGGACCACCTGGCCGCGCCCAACGCAGACCCGGCCCGGGCCGCAGCACAATTTCACGCCACCCTCGCCGCCGGACTGGCAGAATGGACCCTGGCCGCCACCCGTACCACCGGACTTCGCCGGGTTGCCCTCGGCGGCGGCTGTTTTCTCAACCGGATAGTGTCTGTGGCCCTGCGCCGTCACCTGGAAGACGCCGGCATCGAGGTTCTCGAAGCCCGCCTGGCTCCCCCTAACGACGGCGGCCTCGCCCTTGGGCAAGCCTGGATTGCATTGCAAACGGAGTTCTGAATATGTGTCTCGCCATACCCGCCCAAGTGGTTGAACTGCTGCCCGACGATCAGGCCATGATCGACCTCGGCGGTGTACGCAAGGAGGTTTCCCTCGCCCTGGTCAGCGACGTGGCGGTGGGCGACTACGTCATCGTCCATGTCGGCTACGCCCTCAACAAGCTCGACCCCGACGAGGCGGCGAAGACGTTGGCGCTGTTTGCCGAAATGGGCGAGGCCGCCACGGCGCAATGAAATTTGTAGACGAATTCCGCGACGGTCAGCTCGCCAAGGGGCTTGCCGCCGCCATCGCCAAGGAAGCCGATCCGACGCGACACTATTCCTTCATGGAATTCTGCGGTGGCCACACTCACGCCATTTCCCGTTACGGCGTCGGCGACCTGTTGCCGGCCAATGTGCAGATGATCCACGGCCCCGGCTGCCCGGTCTGTGTGCTGTCGATCGGCCGCGTGGATATGGCCATCGACCTCGCCCTCAAGCAAGGCGTCACGCTATGCACCTACGGCGACTGCCTGCGGGTGCCGGCTTCCGACAGCCTGTCGCTGATGAAGGCAAAGGCCCGAGGGGGCGACATCCGCATGGTGTATTCCGCCGCCGACGCGGTGAAGATCGCCCAGGACAACCCAACCAAGCAGGTGGTGTTCTTCGCCATCGGTTTCGAGACCACGACGCCGCCGACGGCGGTGGTCATCAAGCAGGCTGCCGCCCTCGGCCTGACGAATTTCTCCGTGCTGTGCTGCCATGTGCTGACGCCCTCGGCCATCAGCAACATCCTCGAATCGCCGGAAGTTCGCCAGTACGGCACCGTGCCTCTGGACGGCTTCATCGGCCCGGCCCACGTCTCCACCATCATCGGCAGCCGGCCCTATGAGTTCTTCGCCGAGGAATACCGCAAGCCAGTGGTGATCGCCGGCTTCGAGCCCCTCGACGTGATGCAGGCAATTCTGATGCTGGTGAAGCAGGTCAACCAAGGCCGCGCCGAGGTGGAGAACGAATTCATCCGCGCCGTGGATCGGGAGGGCAATCTCAAAGCCCAGAACCTGGTGGCGGAGGTGTTCGAGCTGCGGCGCGACTTCGAATGGCGCGGCCTCGGCCATGTGCCCTACTCGGCCCTACGCATCCGCACGGAGTTCGCCGCCTTCGATGCCGAGGCGCGCTTCCCCCTCGACTACCAGACCGTGCCCGACAACAAGGCCTGCGAATGCGGCGCCATCCTGCGCGGCGTCAAGCGGCCTTGGGACTGCAAGGTATTCGGCACCGTTTGTACGCCGGAGAATCCCATGGGCAGCTGCATGGTGTCTTCCGAAGGCGCCTGCGCAGCACACTACACCTATGGCCGCTATCGCAATCCGGCAGCACAAGGAGTTTCCTGACATGCACGAAGACGAAACCGACGATCTGCTCAGCGTCATCCGGGCGCGCAATCTGCGCATTCACCGCCTGCTCGACATTCAGCGCCGCATCGGCTCCGAGCGTAACGTGCGCGCCCTGCCGGCCCTGGTGATGAGCGAGATCACCACCCTGATGGATGTGGATCGCACCTCCCTGTTCCTCCTCGACCCCCATTCCATGCAGTTGCGCGCCACCTTCGCCGAGGGCGTGGACGGCAAGGGCATTGTCGTGCCCCTGCGCATGGGCATCGTCGGCACCGCGATCCTGCGCCGCTCCCTGACCAATATCGTCAATGCCTACGAGCATCCCTACTTCAATCCGGAGATCGACGCCGTCTCCGGCTACAAGACCGACAGCCTGCTGGTAGCGCCGATCTTCTCGCCCAATGGCAAGGTATGGGGCTGCCTTGAGCTGCTCAACAAGGCGACCGGCCGCTTCACCCTTGCCGACCAGGCCACCATCGAGGATGGCGCCAACCGGGCCGCCAACCAGATACTCAACAGCCGCTTCGATCGGGCGGCGGCGAAGCTCCTGATCGACGACCTCAAACTGCGTACCGCCTCCGACCGGGGTTCCGTGTTCCTGCTCAACGAGAAGCTGGGGCAACTCGACTCCCTCCATACGGACGGCGCCGATGACCTGAAGATCAGTCTCAACCTCAAGCTCGGCATCGCCGGCCTCGCCGCCGTCGGCAACCAGACCCTGCATATTTCGGACGCCCATGCCGATCCGCGTTTCGATCCCTCCTTCGACCTGCGCACCGGCTACCGCACCCGCAACCTGCTCACGGTGCCCCTGGGGGATGCCGACGGCGACGTCATCGGCGTTGTCCAGGCCATCAACAAGCGGGCCGGCGACTTTTCCACCGAGGACGTCGAGACCCTGCAAAGCATCGCCGCCATCGTCGGCATCGCGATTGAAAACGCCCAACTGCTGGAAGACCATGACCGCCAGTTCCACAGTGTGCTCGAAGCATTGGCGGCCTCCATCGACGCCAAGGACACCCTCACCTCCGGCCACTCGCAGAAAGTCGCCGACATCGCCTGCGCCATCGGCGGCCTGCTCAGCTACACCGACAGCGAACTCGACGTGCTGCGGGTCGCCGCCATCCTCCACGACTACGGCAAGATCGGCATTGACGACCGGGTGCTGAAGAAGCCGGGCAAGCTCGACGACGAGGAATTCACCCATATGCGGGAGCATGCCTCCCTCACCTACGACATCCTGGCGCGCATCCACTTCGCCCGCAAATACACCAACGTGCCGTTGATCGCCTCCTCCCACCACGAAAATCTCGACGGCAGCGGTTATCCGCAAGGCCTCGACAGCAAGGAAATCCCCTTCATGGCGAAGATTCTCGCCGTTGCCGATGTCTTCGAGGCCCTCACCGCCGACCGCCATTACCGCCAGGGCATGTCGATAGAGGCTGCCGTCGGCATCATCGAAAGCGAGGTCGGACACAAGTTCGACCCCAACGTCGTGAATGCCCTGAAAACCCTGATCGCCAAGGGAGACCTGTAGTGAGCAGTCAGGTTCGCAGCGGCTACGTGCGCCCCATCGACCTCAAGCACGGCCGCGTGGACATGACCCACGGCTCCGGCGGCCGCGCCATGGCGCAGTTGATCGAGGAATTATTCGCCAAACATCTGGACAACGAATTCCTGCGTCAGGGCAACGATGGCGCACTGCTGCCCCTTCCAGCCTGTTCCGGCACCGGCAAGCTGGTGATGGCCACCGACTCCCATGTCGTCTCGCCCCTGTTCTTCCCCGGCGGCGACATCGGCTGCCTCTCGGTGCACGGCACCATCAACGACGTGGCGGTGATGGGCGCCAAACCTTTGTGGCTGGCGGCAGGGTTCATCCTCGAAGAAGGCTTTCCGCTGGCCGATCTGGCGCGCATCGTCGAATCCATGGCCAAGGCGGCCAAAGAGGCCGGCGTACCCATCGTCACCGGCGACACCAAAGTCGTGGAACAGGGCAAGGCCGACGGCGTCTTCATCACCACCACTGGCGTCGGCATCGTGCCCGAGGGGCGCGAGATCGGCGGCGCCCGCGCCCGGGTCGGCGACGTCATCCTCTGCTCCGGCGCCATCGGCGACCACGGCATGGCGATCATGGCCCAGCGCGAAAGCCTCGGCTTCTCCTCCCCCATCGTCTCCGACACCGCCGCCCTGCACGGCCTCATCGACGCCCTCTTTGCCAGCGGCAGCGACGTGCGTGTGCTGCGCGACCCGACTCGGGGCGGCGTCGCCACCACCCTCAACGAAATCGCCCGCCAGTCCGGCGTCGGCATGATGCTGGAAGAGTCGGCGATTCCGGTCAATCCCGCCGTCGCCGCCGCCTGCGAGTTCCTCGGCCTCGACCCGCTCTACGTTGCAAATGAAGGCAAGCTGCTCGCCATCGTCGCGCCGGATGACGCCGACAAGGCTCTCGCCGCCCTCCACGCCCATCCCCTCGGCGAACGCGCCGCCCGCATCGGCACTGTCACCGAAGACCCGCATCACTTCGTGCAGATGACCACCGGCTTCGGCGGACGGCGCATCGTGGACTGGCTTACCGGCGAGCAATTGCCACGAATTTGCTGATGCGCATCCTCTTCCTCACCCACAGCTTCAACAGCCTCGCCCAGCGCCTATTCGCCGAGCTGAACTCTGCCGGTCATGAGGTTTCCATCGAGTTCGACATCGCCGATTCGGTGACCGAAGAAGCGGTCGCCCTGTTCAAACCCGACCTCATCGTCGCCCCTTTCCTCAAGCGCGCAATTCCCGCGTCGGTCTGGAAATCCCACACCTGCCTCATCGTTCATCCGGGCATCGTCGGCGACCGGGGACCATCGAGCCTGGACTGGGCAATCCAGGAGGGCGAAACGGAATGGGGCGTCACGGTATTGCAGGCGGAAGCGGAGATGGATGCCGGGCCGGTCTGGGCCAGCACCACCTTCTCGCTGCGTCAGGGAAAGAAGTCCAGCCTCTATCGCATCGAAGTCACCGAGGCCGCAGTGCAGGCCTTGACCGAGGCGGTGCAACGCTTTCAGTCCGGCAGTTTCACACCCACGCCTCTGGCCCAGACCGGCGGCCGTGGCCGCCTGCGGCCCCTGATGAAGCAGACCGACCGCAGCATCGACTGGCAGCAAGACGACTCCGCCACCGTGCTACACAAGATCAACGCCGCCGACGGCTTTCCTGGCGTAGCCGACAGCCTGTTCGGCGAGCCCTGCCATGTCTTCGACGCCTGGCCCGAAGGTCAACTTCGGGGCCAAGCCAGCGCTCTGCTGGCGCGGCGTGAAACGGCGATCTGCCGCGCCACCCGCGATGGCGCGGTCTGGATCGGCCATGTGAAACGAGCCGGCGGCATCAAGCTCCCTGCCGCGCTGGCTTTTGCCGAACAATGCGCGCCCCTGCCGGAGGCCCCCCTGAATGACCTCTGGCGCGCCGATCACGCCACCTGGCAGGACATCGCCTATGAGGAGGCGGATGGCGTCGGCACCCTGCACTTCGACTTCTACAACGGTGCCATGGGCAGCCGCCAATGCCGGCGCCTGGCGGATGCCTTCGCCTGGGCGCGGCAGCGGCCGACACAAGTGCTGGTGCTGGCGGGCGGTGCCGACTTCTGGAGCAACGGCATCCACCTCAACCTGATCGAGAATGCTGATTCGCCCGCCGACGAATCCTGGGCCAACATCAACGCCATGGACGATCTGGCCGAGGCCATCCTGCGCTGCGACGACAAGCTCACGGTGGCGGCGCTACGCGGCAACGCCGGCGCCGGCGGCTGCTTCCTCGCTCGCGCCTGCGACCAGGTCTGGGTGCGGGACGGCGTGATCCTCAATCCGCACTACAAGAACATGGGCAACCTCTACGGTTCCGAGTTCTGGACCTACCTGCTGCCACCCCGCGTCGGCGCGGAGGGGGCGCGCAAGATCATGCGCCATCGCCTGCCGATGACGGCGGCCGAGTCCATCGCCCTGGGCTTCTACGACGCAGTGCTGGCTTCCGAACCGGAGGCTTTCCGTGCCGAGGTCAGCCAGCGCGCCGCCGCCCTGGCCACCGCCGCCGACTTGGCAGACCAACTCGTTGCCAAGCGCCAGCGCCGCACCGACGACGAGGTCGCCAAGCCCCTTGCCACCTGGCGCGCCGAGGAACTGGCCGCGATGAAGCGTAATTTCTATGGCTTCGACCCCAGCTACCACGTCGCCCGCTACCACTTCGTCAGCAAGTCACCCCAGTCGTGGACGCCGCGGCATCTGGCTCGGCACCGGGACATCGGCGGAAAGATGCCCGCATGAGCAGCCTGCCCAGCATTCTCATCATCGAGCTAAACCGACGCTGAAGACTTCATCGCCGGCGTCAATCAGGCCGGCATCCGGTGCATTAAGAGCCTGATTTCGCAGGAATTCCAGCACTCTTCGTTTTCTGGATCAGATCAGCCAACTGTTTCCTCTGAGCAGCATCCAGCTTGTCGATGTTCTTTTTCCAGGCATGGGTCTTGTAGCGCGCCTTGACATACTGCCAACCTGCCGATCCATAGGCATCCACGTCAGCCTTCATCTTTGGCACTGCGCTGATGACTGCCTTGAACTGCTCCCACGGCATGCGCTGCAACTCCAGTTCAAGCTGGGCACTGTCCGGCAGGCTCTCGGCCTTCACCGTCTTAACCCCCATGGTACGGGGGGCCTCGGTGGCTAACACCGGGCTCAGCAGCAAACTGGCAACAAGGGATGCTAAGACAATTCTCACGCTCGATGCTCCGATATGGGTAACTCGACGAGAGATAGATTACCCCTAACAACAGCGGATGCCAGTTACCAAATGTAATGCCGACGCCCGAAACTCAACCTTGGGACAATTGCTCCGTTAACACCTATACAACGGCCACGTCATGGCCCGCTAAGGAAACACCATGCGGCACACATGCACTGCGAACACCGACCTCGACGAGTTGATTGGCATTGATGCCCTCCCCAGCGGTGCTCATGCCTTCCGGTACGGCCCGGTTCCCCTGGCCATGCGCGCCGACGAGGAACTGGTGCTGGAAAACAGCGAAGCCCTCTCGGCCCCCACAGCGGCAAAAGTTCGTTATCTGGCCCGTGACCTGTTCATCGCCGAAACCCAGGAACATATTCTCCCCGGCACCGGCTTCCGCTTAATCTTGGCCTGAGCCATTCAGCGCAGACGCCTAAGTGGCGTCAATACACAGTCCAGGCCTAAGGTAACGCGGTCGGCTGCATATCCATTTCATTCAGATGGACTAAATTTTCTTGCATATTGTCCCGATGGCATCCACAATTCTGGCGTAATCAATTGCGGTTTTCCACTACCCGCTCCTCTGCACTTCGTTATACGATTCGGCTATCGGATTAAGGTCCGCGTCCTCATCAACACTCGGAGTCATACCATGGCAAAAAAACTCAACTTCGCTGACCTCGTAACCTACCGTCGTGAACGGAATCTCAATCAGAGCGAGTTCTGGAAGCGCTTCGGCGTCACCCAGTCCGGCGGTTCCCGCTACGAAACCGGCCGCAGCCTACCGAAGTCCGTCGCCATGCTGCTGTGGCTGCGGGATAAGGATCGCATCAGCGACGATGATCTGAAGGACGCACTGACAGCAATCAACAAGCGTTAAGCAGTCCCAAGGGCGGTCATTCCATGGCCGCCTTTTTTCTCAGCAGACACGAGAGGACGCCGATGTCCTCGTCGTTGAGTTCAGCGCTGGCGTCATCGCGCCGGAAGTGGCGGCGGAACGCCAGTGCTGTTTTTCCGGCATCAACTACCTCATAGCCCAACGCCCGCAGACCCAGCAGCGGTGCAACGCGCTCATCGAGCGCGGCAATTTCGTTCGCTCCGCACCATAACCCGAAGCCCTTTTCGGCCAGCAGCGGCCAGGGGAAGAGGCGATTGGGATCTACCTTGCGGCGCGGCGCCACATCGCTATGGGCGAGAAAATTCGCCGTCGGAATCCGGTAACGCTCCTTGAGTTCACGCAGCAACTCCAGCAGCGCGTCGATCTGCTCAGGCGTGAAAGGGGTATCGCCCCGATTCACCAGTTCAATGCCGATGGACGCGGAATTCAGGTCCGTCAGCCCACCCCAGTAGGATTCTCCCGCATGCCAGGCGCGGGCGCCCTCCTCCACCAGTTGGGTGACGCAGCCATCCTTGCCGATCAGGTAATGGGTGCTCACGGCCCGATAGGGACTGGTCAGCGTCGCCAGCGCCTCGTCCTGGGTGCTGCTGTCGGTCTGGTGAATGATGACGAAATTCGGGCGGCGCTCGTTGAAATTGGGCGATGGCACCCACGAATAGGGGCCCGCCGGCGGCATCGCGCCACAGCCGGCCAGCAGGGCGGTGGCGATAGCGAGAACGAGTCGAGTAGCGCTAACGGCCATGATTCGGTTATATCCGCAGTTGCACAACAATGACGAAGCAGGGATCATAAGCCCTCGTCAATTTCCTGGAGTCCCTTGTGAAATCTCTTGTTGCCGCACTATGCGCCTTGAGCGTCCTGCATGCCCTGCCCGTCCACGCCCAAACCGATGCCGCCGCCAAGGAAGCCGGCGCCGTGGTCACGCCCAGCGGACTGGTCTATCTGTCCCTCAAGGAAGGCACCGGGAAAAACCCCAGCGCCACCGATCTGGTGCGGGTGCACTACAAGGGCATGTTTCTCGATGGGCGCGAGTTCGACAGTTCCTACAAGCGCGGCCAGCCGACGGAATTCCCCCTCAATCGCGTCATCAAGTGCTGGACCGAAGGCGTACAGCGCATGAAAACGGGTGGCAAGGCCAAACTCACCTGTCCGCCCGCCATTGCCTACGGCGAGCGGGGCGCGGGCAATGTCATTCCGCCCAATGCCACCTTGCAGTTCGAGATCGAACTGCTGGATGTCGCCCGCCCCTGACCGCTACGTCAGGACGCCGGGACGGAAACCGCGCCTACTCCAGGTAGTGTGGCGCGGCCTTGGAGGTCATGATGGTCAGCATGGCCTGGGCGTGTTCGGCGGCATCGCGCCCCAGGCTGGTCAGGTAGCCGCCATCCACCAGGGTTACCAACCCCTTGTCGTAGAGCCGCTGGGTGGCGGCAATGATCTCGGCGTCGGCGGTCTTGTGCACTTTTATCCCCAACTGACTGGTCTCCAGGTTGAAACGAATCAGGGTGTTCAGTTCGTGGACCAGATCGGGGGTGAAGGGCATGACAAAACCTCATGTAAGTGGAAAAGCCGGAAAACCGACGTGCCGCCATTCTAGCCCGCCAACTCTCCGGCTTGCTCCCTGGCTTGCTCCTTTGACCCTGGATAACCTACCATCCCGAGAATATCCGCCACCCTGGGAGCAAGCCCCTTGGAACGAATCACCATATCCCTCGACGAAGACCTGGCCCGCGAATTCGACCAGTTGATTGCCACTCGCGGCTACCAGAACCGCTCCGAAGCCATGCGCGACCTGCTGCGCGCCCACCTGGAACAAGCGCGCCAGAGCCACGACGAGGCCGCTCACTGCGTCGCCAACCTCTCTTACGTTTTTAACCACCACGAGCGCGACCTGGCGGAGCGACTGACGGAACTCCAGCATCAACACCATGACCTCACCGTGGCCAGCCTCCATGCCCACCTCGACCACGACAACTGCCTGGAAAGCGTGATCCTGCGCGGCCCCACTGCCGCCGTGCGCGAGTTCGCCCAGGCCCTTTCCGCCGAGCGCGGGGTGCGCCACGGCCTGCTGAATGTGGTGACGGTCGATGTGGATCCGGGCAATGCCCGCCACCTCAGGCAGCATGGTCACGAGCACCCGCACCCCCATGGCAGCGGGCCGAGCTACTCCCCGGTCCACCATAGCCACTTCAAACCCCGTTCATGAGCCCACCCGGCATGGACCAGGCCAACTGAGCCTGCCCGAGGCGAAAATCATTTAGCCAGAACAGATGGAAGCCTCGTAACCATCTGAGTTTCAAGATATCTCCGTATTCCCTTGTAAATCTATGTGGCGGAACACATTGAATTACTCGCACGAATGTTGTATGAAGATATCTAAACAACTTCATACCGACTGCCATGGACCTTCCCAACGACTGGCTCGCCCTCCTTGCCCTGGTCTTCATCCTCGGCGCCAAGCACGGCCTTGACGCCGACCATCTGGCGACCATCGACGGCCTGACCCGCTACAACCTGCGCCACGCGCCAGCCCGGGCGCGCTGGTGCGGCAGCCTGTTCTCCCTCGGCCACGGCGCCGTGGTGCTGGCCATTGCCATCGTTGTCGGTCTCGCCTCCAGCCACTGGCAGGTACCGGAATGGATGGAGGACGTGGGCACCTGGATTTCCATCGGCTTTCTCACTCTGCTCGGCCTGCTCAACCTGCGCGCTGTATTCACCACCCCGGCCCACGAGATGGCCGCCACCGTGGGCGTAAAAGCCGGCCTGCTGAAGCGACTGCAACAGACCTCCCACCCGCTGGCCATCGCTGCCGTCGGCGCCCTATTCGCCCTTTCGTTCGACACCATGAGCCAGGCCACCCTGTTCGCCATGACCGCTACCCAGCACGGCGGCGTCGCCCACGCCCTGGCTCTCGGCCTCGCCTTCATGGCCGGCATGCTGCTGCTGGATGGCGCCAACGGCCTGTGGATTGCCGGCCTGCTGCGCCGCGCCGACCACCGTGCCCGCATCGCCTCCCGCGTCATGGGCATCATGGTTGCCATCATCAGCCTCTCGGTGGCCGCCTTCGGCCTCGCCCGCTATCTGCGCGCCGACATCTCAATTTGGTACGAAGGCAAAGAGATCATCGTTGGATTCAGCGTCATAGCGCTCCTCGCCTTGAGCTTCCTCATCAGCCATTGGCTGACGAGACCAATACGGTTCGCCAAGACCGGCGCCGATTAGCGCCCCGCCTTAATTACTTTTGGGGAGTCTGGACGAAGATTTCGTCCTGTTTGATGAGGCCCAACTCGAAGCGCGCCCGCTCTTCGATGGCCTCGGTGCCAGTCTTGAGATCGCGTACTTCGGCGTCGAGACCGGCGTTGCGCTGTTCCAGCTTCTGATTGACCTCGCGCTGGGCCTCCAGTTGCAGGTCCATTTTGCGCACCTGGAGCCAGCCCCCCTTGCCGAGCCACAATGGATATTGCAGCAGGGCAATCAGAGCGACCAGCACCCAGGTGGGCCAGCGCATGCGCGACGGGTTTTACTTGCGCAGGTTGTAAAAGGTGGACAGGCCAGGGTAGGTCACGGTATCGCCCAGGTCTTCCTCGATGCGCAGCAACTGGTTGTACTTGGAGATGCGGTCGGAGCGCGACAGGGAACCGGTCTTGATCTGGCCGGCATTGAGACCGACGGCGATGTCGGCAATAGTGGAGTCCTCGGTCTCACCGGAGCGATGGGAGATCACATTGGTGTAGCCGGCGCGCTTGGCCATCTCGACGGTGGCGAAAGTCTCGGTCAGGGTACCGATCTGGTTGATCTTGATCAGGATCGAGTTGGCAATGCCCTGCTTGAGGCCCTCCTTGAAGATCTTCGGGTTGGTGACGAAAATATCGTCGCCAACAATCTGTACTGACTTACCCAGCTTGTCGGTAAGCAGCTTCCAGCCTGCCCAGTCGGCTTCGCTCATGCCATCTTCAATGCTGATGATGGGGTACTTGCCGGCCAGAGTAGCCAAGTAATCAACAAACCCCGCCGATTCCAGTTCCAGCTTCTCGGAGGCCAGAATGTATTTTCCATCCTTGTAGAACTCGGAGGCGGCGCAGTCGAGACCCAGCACCACGTCCTGACCCGGTGTGTAGCCAGCCGCTTCGATGGCGCGCAGGATCAGCTCAATGGCCTCGTCGTTACCCGCCACGTTGGGGGCAAAGCCACCCTCGTCGCCGACGGTGGTGGGGTAGCCCTTCTTGTCCACCAGCTTCTTCAGGTGATGGAAGACTTCGGCGCCGCAACGCAGGGCCTCGCGGAAGGACTGGGCGCCCACCGGCAGGATCATGAATTCCTGGATATCCAGGTTGTTGTTGGCGTGGGCGCCGCCGTTGATGACGTTCATCATCGGCACCGGCATCGACATGGGGCCGGAGCCGCCGAAGTAACGATAGAGCGGCAGACCGGCCTCTTCGGCCGCCGCCTTGGCCACCGCCATGGAAACAGCAAGGATGGCATTGGCGCCGAGACGGGACTTGTTCTCGGTGCCATCGAGTTCGATCAGGGCACCATCGATAAAGGCCTGCTCTTCTCCGTCGAGGCCAATGATGGCTTCAGAGATTTCAGTGTTCACATTCTCGACCGCCTGCATTACCCCTTTACCAAGGAAGCGGGCGCCGTCGCCGTCGCGCAGTTCAATGGCTTCGCGGGAACCGGTGGAAGCGCCGGAAGGTACGGCGGCACGGCCCATGACGCCCGATTCGAGCAGAACGTCGGCTTCAACGGTGGGATTACCGCGGGAATCCAGGATTTCGCGGGCGACGACATCAACGATTGCACTCATGGAATTTTCCTAACGCAGAGAGACAAAATTAATATGCTTCAACCAACAGCATCTGAAAATCGGACACACCGGCGCGAGCTTGCCGTGCTTCGGCGTATTCGGGGGAGTCATAGAAGGCCCTGGCCTTTTCCATCGATTCAAACTCAACAACCACCAGACGATCCGGTCGCCATTCGCCTTCCAGCACTTCGTAAGCGCCTCCGCGAACCCGATAACAACCGCCGAACTTCTCCACCGCCGCCTGCGCCAGATCGCGATACTGGGCCATGGCCTCCGGGCTTGAGGAACGCGCATCAACTATCAGGTAGCCTGGTTTGCTCATGCGCCGAAGTCCGCAAACGCCAGGTCCGCAACGTCATTCCACTGCGCAAGCACCGGCAGATGAGCGGGATGCTCAAAATAGGCATGAAGGTCTGCCGTGCTGGCGAAGCCGGCGCGCAGGCCGTAGTCCCAGGCATCGGCATCCTCGGTCTGGTTGAAGCCATGATCCCAGGCCGTGATCGACGAGATTTTCGCCGGCAACCCGGCCAGGGCGGCCACCGCCGCAGCCACACGCGGGTCCTGCCGTGAAACACCGGGCTTCAAGCGGAACAGGACCAAATGGGAAATCATGCAACCACGCCCTGTGACTTCACCAGCCCGTCAAGAGCCTTGAGATGGGCCAGCAGGGCCTTCATCTTCGGCAAGGGCCAGGCATTGGGGCCATCGGAAGCCGCCTTTTCGGGCTCCGGGTGGGTTTCCATGAACAGGCCGGCGATACCCACCGCCACGGCGGCCCGCGCCAGCACCGGCACGAATTCGCGTTGCCCGCCGCTAGACGTGCCCTGCCCGCCCGGCAACTGCACCGAGTGAGTGGCATCGAACACCACCGGGCAGCCGGTCTCGCGCATGATGGCGAGGGAACGCATGTCGGAAACCAGATTGTTGTAGCCGAAGGAAACACCGCGCTCGCAGACCATGATGTTGTCGGCGCCGGCATTCACTTCCCGTGCCTTGTCCACCACGTTCTTCATGTCGCCGGGAGCCATGAATTGGCCCTTCTTGATGTTCACCGGCTTGCCGGAAGCCGCGCAAGCCTGGATGAAATCGGTCTGCCGACAGAGAAAGGCCGGCGTTTGCAATACGTCCACAACCGCAGCGACGGCGGCGATTTCATCTTCGGCATGGACATCAGTGAGAACCGGTACGCCGATCTGCTTCTTCACCTCGGCGAGAATCTCCAGTCCCTTGTCCATGCCCAGACCACGAAAGGATTTGGAGGAACTGCGGTTGGCCTTGTCATAGGAGGACTTGTAGATGAAGGGAATGCCCAGATCGGCACAAATTTCCTTCAGCGCTCCCGCCGTATCAAAGGCCAACTGGCGCGATTCGATCACGCAGGGGCCAGCGATGAGAAAGAACGGCTGGTCAATGCCAACCTCGAAACCGCAGAGCTTCATGCGCGGGCTTTCTGCTGTGCCAGGGCCGCCTTGACGTAGGCGATGAAGAGCGGATGGCCGGTGCGCGGATTAGACGTGAATTCCGGGTGGAACTGAACGCCGACGAACCAGGGATGGATCGCCACCGGCAGTTCCATCATCTCGGGCAGGTCTTCCGTCGGCGTCCGCGCCGAAATCACCATACCCGCCGCTTCCAGCTTGGGCACATAGACGTTATTCACTTCATAACGATGGCGGTGACGCTCATTCACTTCCTTGCCGTAGATCTCACTCGCCTTGGTGCCCGTCTTGATCGGGCAACGCTGGGCGCCCAGGCGCATGGTACCGCCGAGGTTGGAGTCGGCGCTACGCTTTTCGACCTTGCCTTCCCGGTCCATCCATTCGGTAATCAGGGCCACCACGGGATGGGGCGTTTCCGAGTTGAACTCGGTGCTGTTGGCACCTTCGAGGCCCGCCACATGGCGCGCAAACTCGATAGTGGCGAGTTGCATGCCAAGGCAGATGCCGAGGTACGGCACCTTGTTTTCGCGCGCATAACGGATGGCGGCGATCTTGCCTTCCGTGCCACGCACCCCGAAGCCGCCAGGCACCAGGATCGCATCCATGGCTTTCAGGGCGCCGGGGCCTTCCTGCTCGATGGCCTCGGAATCGACGAAATGAATTTTGACCTTGCTGCGGGTATGAATACCGGCGTGGAACAGGGCCTCGGTGAGGGACTTGTAGGATTCGGTCAGGTCCACGTACTTGCCGACAAAGGCGATGTTCACCTCGTGTTCGGGATGATCCAAGGCATCCACCAGGCGCTTCCATACCGACAGGTCAGCTGCCTTGGCGAGAATGCCGAGCTTGTGGCAGACGATCTCATCCAGCATCTGATCGTGCAGCATAGCCGGAATCTTGTAGATCGAATCGGCATCGAGGGCCGAAATCACCGCCTCGGGTTGCACATTGGTAAACAGCGCTATCTTGCGGCGTTCTTCCTCGGGCACCTCGCGGTCGGCACGACAAAGGAGGATGTCGGGCTGGATGCCGATCTCGCGCAGTTCCTTGACCGAGTGCTGGGTCGGCTTGGTCTTCAGCTCCCCCGCAGTGGGGATGTAGGGCAGCAGGGTCAGGTGGATGTAGCAGGCGTTGTTGCGCCCCTGCTCGAAGCCCATCTGACGAATGGCCTCCAGGAAGGGCAGCGACTCTATGTCGCCCACCGTGCCGCCCACCTCAACGATGGCCACGTCGGCGCCCTCGGCGCCACGCTTGACGTAGAGCTTGATCTCGTCGGTGATGTGGGGAATGACCTGAACGGTCTTGCCCAGATATTCGCCGCGCCGTTCCTTCTTGATAACGGACTCGTAAATCTGGCCGGTGGTGAAGTTGTTGCGCTTGCCCATCTTCGCGCTGGTGAAGCGCTCGTAGTGGCCCAGGTCGAGGTCGGTTTCAGCGCCGTCCTCGGTAACGAAGACCTCGCCATGCTGAAACGGCGACATGGTGCCCGGATCTACGTTGATGTAGGGGTCGAGCTTGAGATGGGTGACGGTGATACCACGGGATTCGAGGATGGCACCCAGGCTGGCGGCAGCAATGCCCTTGCCGAGACTGGAAACCACACCACCCGTAACGAAGACAAACTTGGGATTCTTGGTCATGGAGACGACAGAAGCGGGAAATTCGAATGATAGCCGAAATGACCCTGCTCACTCAAATCATCCGTGAGCCTGATGCCTATTTCATGACAGGTCCATCATCAACGCAGGAAGTTCTGGCTGATTTCCCGAAACAAGGGCGTTCCGGCCCGGCGCAGCCATTCAAACGCGACCATTTCGCGGCACACCACGTCGATGCCGTGGCGGCGCATGCGCTCCAGCGCCAGGGCCTTGTGCTCCGGGTCACGGGAGCCAACGGCCTCGGCAACGACAAAGACCTCCTTGCCCTGCTGGCGCAGGTCGAGAACGGTTTGCAAGACGCAGACATGGGATTCGGTGCCACAGACCACGACTTGACGCCGCTCCGCCCCCGGCAATCCGGAAAGACAGTCATCGCCGACGCAGGAGAAGTGGATTTTCTCCGCGACACTCCCCGGCGGCAGCAAAGCCGCCAAGTCAGCCTGGGTCGGACCGATTCCCTTCGGATACTGCTCGCTGGCGATGACCGGAACGCCAATCCGCTTGGCGACCTCGACCAGCCACATGGCGTTATCCAGCACCCGCTGCCAGTCATGGATATGGGGCAGCAGGCGTTCCTGCACGTCCACCACCAGAAGAGTTGAGTTCTCGGCATCAATGAGCATGATGAATCCAAAAAAAACTTAAGCGACGAACAAGCATAACCTGAAAGAACTCCGGGAAGGCTTGGGGTATTATTCTGCGGCTTTTCCGTCACGCATCCGTAACGGAACCCGTTGATTCCATTGGAGCCCCTATGACTGCTTCCCTCTTTGCCGCGGTGGAGATGGCCCCCCGCGATCCGATTCTCGGCCTCTCCGAAGCCTTTAATGCCGATACCCGCACCACCAAGGTCAATCTCGGCGTTGGCGTTTACTACGACGACAACGGCAAGATTCCCCTTCTGGGCGCCGTCAAAGCAGCGGAGAAAGCCCGCCTGGAAGCCATGCCCGCCCGTGGATACCAGCCGATTGAAGGTCTCGCCGCCTACAACCAGGCGGTGCAAAACCTTATTTTCGCCGCCAAGCCCTCACTCATTTCCGATGGCCGCGTGGTGACCGTGGAAGCCCTCGGCGGCACCGGCGCCCTCAAGGTCGGCGCCGACTTCCTCAAGCGCCTCCACCCGGATGCCAAGGTCTATATCAGCGACCCCAGTTGGGAAAACCACCGCGCCCTGTTCGAGTCCGCCGGCTTCGTGGTCGAAAACTACCCCTACTATGATGCTGCCACCCGGGGCGTCAACTTTGAAGGCATGAAGGCCTGCCTCAACAGCCTGCCGGCCAACTCCATCATCGTTCTCCATGCCTGCTGCCACAACCCCACCGGCGCCGACCTCACCGAGGCCCAGTGGAAGGAAGTGGTTGCCGCCATCAAGAACCGCAATCTTGTCGCCTTCATCGACATGGCCTACCAGGGCTTCGCCGACGGTATCGAACCGGATGCCGCCGCCCTGAACCTGTTTGCCGATTCCGGCCTCCAGTTCTTCGTTTCCAGCAGCTTCTCCAAGTCGTTCTCCCTTTACGGCGAGCGCGTGGGCGCCCTTTCCATCGTTACCGCTAGCAAGGAAGAGTCGGCCCGCGTGATGTCCCAGGTCAAGCGTGTGGTCCGCACCAACTATTCCAATCCGCCGACTCACGGCGGCGCCGTGGTAGCTGCCGTGCTGAGCAACCCGGAACTGCGCAAGATGTGGGAAGACGAACTCGCCGGCATGCGTGACCGCATTCGCGCCATGCGTACCGACCTCGTCGCCAAGCTCAAGGCCCGGGGCGTGGCTCAGGACTTTTCCTTCGTCATCCAGCAGCGCGGCATGTTCTCCTACACCGGCCTCACCGCCGATCAGGTCGAGCGCATGAAGAACGAGTTCGGCATCTACGCCGTGAGTACCGGCCGCATCTGCCTGGCCGCCCTCAACTCACGCAATCTGGACTATGTGGCCGATGCCATGGCTGCCGTATTGAAGTAATCCGGTTCCCGCGCCATAGCGTGAAACAGGCCGGCAATGCCGGCCTGTTTCATTTTCAACGGCCGCCGCGCAACAGATTCAATTGCGGATCGGTGAGCGTTCCCGTCACCGCGATCGGCGCCCGCTGCCCCGCCGTGCCTTTGAGTTCGGCCTCAAGCCGCCCGGAAAGCATCTCGCCGGCATCCAAGCGCACCTCCCCAGTCGCCGCAAGCAGCCCGGAAACCAGTTGCAGGCTGGAAATACGGCCCGCGCCTCCAGCAATCTCAATCACGCCCCCCAAATGTTCGAAAGACGTCTTTCCCCCACGGGTGGGTATGCGCCCGGTGGAACGCAGGGCCTCGACAAGATCAAAACGATTCACGCTCCCGCGCTGAACCTCAAACTCCCCCCGAATCACCGCACTGCGGGCTATTTGGTTAAGCCGCCCGCTCCCCGTATCTACCCGGAGGACTCCATTAACAACGCCGCTGGCGGAAAGCGCCGGGCTGATTGCCGCCCCCAGCCGCGCCAGGCTCAAGCTGCGCATCTCGCCGCGCCCGGAGAGGGACACATCCCCGTTCCAGGAAAGATTGGCCGCCGCCACCACCAAGCCATCGAAGACTTTCGCCTCTAGCTGCGTCAGCTTCATGCCCTCGCTGCCAATCTCCGCCTTGCCGTCGAAGAACTCAACGTCAATTCCCCGATTGAAGGGCAATTGCCAGTTGCGTCCGCTCAGGGCACAGGAAAATACCGCCCCCTTAGGCTCCGCATCCAGGGAAAAGCTATCACCTTCGTCTTTTGCCAACACATGTGCCATGCGTCCATCGGACGCAAATGTCACTTCCCCATGGTAGCTACCGAGGATGACCCCTCCGACATCCACATCCAGATCGGAAAAGCTCAAGTCACGCAACGCCCCCCCTGCCCCGCCGAACCACCGGGCGGCACGACCAAGCCCCTCAACCTTGAGGTGAACACCAACCACCTCCACTTTTTTCGGCACCAGCGAAAACATCAGCAAAGAACCAAACGCCGGAGAGATTCGCACTAGGTCGGCACTCGCCGCTCCAGAGGCACCCACGGAAACATGATTGAGGTTCAAATGGGGATACGGTGCCATGGCAAACCCCATGGAAGCGATTTTTACCGGTTCGCCCAGCGTCCCCTCCAGCGCCTTCTCCACCTGCGGCAGGTGACGCCCGTAGGGATAGGCAATAACCGTGGAAACCAGCGCCACCACCAAAATCACCAGACCGCCAACCACCCACGTCACGGCAGACCGACCACCGCCACGCCGAACCGGCTTAAGACGAACCTCATCTTCGGCACTCTCGTCCCGATAGGCCTTCTCAAACGCCCTTTCCTCCCGGACCTGACGAACCTTCGCCAGCAGGGCCTTCATGCCCCCAACAGCAGGCTGCGAAGCTGCCGCCCCCGCCGCGCTGGATTCCAGTGCCAAGGCCCCAGATTCCTCGCCGTCAATTGCGCTGACTTCGGGCTTCTCAATCACGTCAGGCGGCGGAATCGAGGAGAACTCATCCTCCCACCCCCCACTTACCTGGCCTGGTTCTGGCACAGACTCAAGCACCGGCATCTCCCGCTCGATCCGCACCTCCAACGGCTCAATCAGCCCCATCCGCGCCAACTCTTCCAAAGAAGGCTCGACAATCGACTGATCGGTCATTTTCTTCTTCAGTTCCGCTACCGATGAATGCCCATCAACGAGAATCAACACCATGCGCAAATTGCGTTGCACCAGACGGGTACGCTGGTGCATCGCCACCTCTCCCTCGCCCGTCTTGACGTAAACCACCTCGTTATTCATTGCTTCAGACTCTCCCAATAGGGTCGACTACAATTTCTGCCTTATTTTGCTTGACGTCAACCGACGAAGCCTTTAAGATGCGCGCCTTCACCGATCCTCGATAGCTCAGTCGGTAGAGCGCCGGACTGTTAATCCGTAGGTCCCTGGTTCGAGCCCAGGTCGAGGAGCCAATTACCCTTGCTATGAACCAATGAGAAGCCTCCTTGGTTAAGCATTTTGTTCCGAGAGTATTCAATATTTATCTCCGTATCCCCTACGGCGATCCTCTCGATGAAAGTCCCAAAGAAAGTTCGCAGCTTCACTGGGGCATTGGTTTCGGTGATTATCCCACGTAAATAAGTTGTCGCCTCGTCGATCTCGATCTCGATCTCGATCTCGGTGTCGGTGAGGATGAATTCAGGCAGTTCCTCGTCTTCCAGGCTGGATAGCGCGGTTTCAATATCCTCCATCCTGGTTTTGTGGCCCCGTAGGCGCTTGGTCAGGTCGCCCAGGTTGAGGGCGTGTCGGCGCATTGAGCGCGATTACCGGGAACTGCAACAGGAGTTTGGTCTGGGGCAGTACGAAGGGCGCAACTGGCGAGGCCTGCATCACCATGCCGCCTTGTGCATTGCCGCTTACGCCTTCTTGCTTCATCATCGCCTCACGCATGGCAGTAAAAAAAACGCCGCTCGACCACAAGCGCCTGCCTTACTCGAAGATTACCGCCCTCGCGGCAGCGGGACGGGCGCAACGGCATGTGCCCGATTCGATCAGCACACTGCGCACCCTAATCGCCGCTCGTATCGCACAACAACTTCAGCGATGTCCGTGCTGCGGTTCGGTTAAATGTCACTTGTGACACAGTTAAATTAGGCTAGGGCCTGTTGACATTCGTAATTTCGCAGGAATGTCATTGGGTTGATCGGATGAAATAGTCGTTCACACTCAAGGCGTTGCCATCCCCCTGTTCACAAGGGGCGGTTTGCGGTCATATTCTGACTTTTAGGCAGAGTCAGGATGAGTCGAGTGTGGCTGCGTGATGATCAATTTGAGCGGATTGCACCGTTGTTGCCAGGCAAGGCCAGCGACCCTGGCCGAACGGCAGCGGACAATCGGTTGTTTGTCGAGGCGGTGCTGTGGATCGCCCGCTCGGGTAGCCCGTGGCGCGATCTGCCACCGCCATTCGGCCCCTGGAACAGTGTCTATCAACGCTTTGCCCGTTGGTCGCGGCGCGGTGTCTGGCATCGTGTCTTCGCTCAGTTGGCGCAGGATGCCGATTTCGAAGAAGTGTTCATCGACAGCACCATTGTCCGCGCCCATCAGCATGCGGCGGGGGCACCCAAAAAAACGGTGACCAGGCGCTCGGGCGATCGCGCGGTGGACTGAGTACCAAGATTCATGCGCTGGTGGAAGGATTGGGATCGCTCGCCCGATTCCACCTCACCGGCGGTGAAGCTGGCGACAGTCCTCAAGCTTTGCCACTGCTGGGGGACTTGCAACCGGATTCGCTCAGTGCCGACAAAGCCTATGACACCGACGCCATCCTCGAATACCTTGAAGCCAACGGTATTGAGGCCGTCATCCCACCGCGCAGCCATCGCGTCGTCCAACGCCCTTTCGACCGACACCATTACAAAAATCGCAACGTGGTCGAGCGCTTCTTCTGCCGTATCAAGCACTTCCGCCGCATCGCCACTCGCTATGACAAGCTCGCCGATCGCTTCGCCTCCTTTGTCGCCCTCACCGCCTCCGTCATTTGGCTCGCTTGATTGTCAACACACCCTAGTAGCATAATGACTAGACACAGGAAAAACAACGGGTAAAGGAATTTGGCGAACACCCTCTAGGACAGCGCCAGGTGCATGAGATCGATGGGTCGGCACTCCTGAATTACGTAGATCTCCGGCAACAGCAACTCCGGGCAAAAAACGAGCTACGGAATGAACGCCGCCAGGCCAAAGGCAAGCCGGTCGGTAAGGTTTCCTCCGGCGCCAGCGCCATTCGTAACGAACTACCCTTCCGCCATCCCCATGATCCCCTGGCTGCCCCACGAACCGCGTTTCCCGCCCGTCGAAACCGCCCTGCGGGAGCCCAACGGCCTCCTCGCTGCCGGCGGCGACTTGGCGCCGGAGCGGATTCTAGCGGCCTATCGGCGCGGGATCTTTCCCTGGTTTTCGCCGGGGGAGCCGATTCTCTGGTGGTCGCCGGACCCGCGCATGGTGTTGTTTCCCGAGGAATTCAAGTGCTCCCGCTCGCTGACCAAGACTCTGCGCCATAAAGACTACGAGGTGCGCCTCGACACGGCGTTCGGCGCGGTCATGGCGGCCTGCGCGGCAACGCCCCGTGAAGGCCAGAACGGCACCTGGATCAGCGCCGAGATGCAGGCGGCCTACGGGCGTCTGCATCAGATGGGGTTTGCCCATAGCGTCGAGACCTGGGTGCATGGCCGGCTGGTGGGCGGCCTTTACGGCATCGCTATCGGCCACGCGTTTTACGGCGAGTCGATGTTTTCCCACGCCACGGATGCGTCGAAAATCGCCCTCGCCCACCTGTGCCTGCACTTGCGCCAGCTCGGTTTCGGCATAATAGATTGCCAGATGGAAACCCAACACCTCGCCTCCCTCGGCGCCCGCCCGATTGTGCGCCACGACTTCATCGCCCACCTCGACCGCCTCACGGCGGCTGGCGGCGAAGCCGGCGCCTGGCCGGCGGAGGCGGTGCGCGACGCCTTTCGGCGGGAGGTTTGAGACGCCATGGCCCACCTGCGCGACCTGCCGAATTTCCAGCTGCTGCAGTTCTACGCCACGGCGCCCTATGGCTGTTCCTACCTGCCGGGGCGGGTGGCTCGCTCCCAGGTGGCGACGCCGACCCACCTGATTGACACCGAGACCTATAGCGAACTGGTGCATCGCGGCTTCCGCCGTAGCGGCGTGTTCACCTATCGCCCCCATTGCGATGCCTGCCGCGAATGCACGCCGGTGCGGGTGCCGGTGGCGGAGTTCGTGCCCAAGCGCAGCCAGCGCCGCTCCCTGACCAAACACGGGGCGCTGGAGGCGATCGAGCGGCCATTGCAATACCGCGAGGAACATTACGCCCTCTACCAGCGTTACCAGGCCACGCGCCACGCCGGTGGCGGCATGGACCAGGACAACCGCGACCAGTACGCCCACTTTCTGCTGCAAACCCACGTCGATAGCCGCCTGATCGAGTTCCGCGCCGACGGGGTGCTGAAGATGGTGAGCATCATCGACGTGCTGACGGACGGGCTGTCGTCGGTGTACACCTTCTACGATCCGGACGATCATCAGGCCAGCTACGGCACCTACGCCGTGCTGTGGCAGATCGCCCAGTGCCAGCACTGGAAGCTACCCTATCTCTACCTCGGCTACTGGATACGCGACAGCCGCAAGATGGCCTACAAGGCGACTTTCCAGCCCCTGGAAATGCTGCACCAGAATGAGTGGAAGGCGCTGGAGGCGTAATAACCCGCCACCCCCCCTGTATTGACAACAGCTACACACACCCCTAACATCTGTGTATCTGTTGTATTTACACAAGGAGGTACGCCATGCGTGCTGCTGCCATCAACTTGCGTGCCCTGCCGGAGCAACGAGATCTGATTGATCACGCTGCCACCCTGTTGGGCAAAAACCGTTCGGACTTCATGCTGGAAGCCGCTTGTGAGCGCGCCCAGTCGGTATTGCTCGATCAGGTGTTTTTCAGCCTGGATACAGAAAAGTTTCAGCAGTTCACCGCCATGCTCGACGCGCCGCCGAGTGCCAATGAGGGGCTTGCGCGACTCATGGCGGTCAAAGCGCCGTGGGAAAGCAATACGGCGTGAGCCTGATGCTATCTGCGCCGCAACCGCTGGCCGCTACGCACCTGCTTAAGGATTTCGAGTGCGGCGAACACGCCTTGGACGACTGGCTCAAACGCCGGGCCATGAGCAATCAACTCAGCGGCGCCAGCAGAACGTTTGTGGTGGTTGATGAAGAAAATCGGGTGCGAGGCTTCTACGCCATGGCTGCTGGCGCGGTCTCTCACCAACTGGCGACCAGCGCGGTTCGTCGCAACATGCCTGATCCAGTTCCCGTCATGGTACTTGGCAGGCTGGCGGTGGATCGCCGGGCACAGGGCATCAAACTGGGAGCGGCGATGCTTCAAGATGCGGTGAATCGCGCCATCGCCGTATCGCAGAACACCGGAGTTCGCGCGCTGCTCGTTCATGCGCTCCATGCCCAAGCCAAGCAGTTCTACGAGCACTACGGCTTTCAGGAATCGCCGCAGCATCCGATGACATTGATGCTGCGCCTGAATACCGTCACGGTTTGACTGCTCCCGGCGATTTGCCCTCGCACGGGGTTTAGAACGGTTCCGGGCTAAAATCCGCGCCATGCTGCCCTACTGCCTAATCAAACCCCTCGCCTTCTCCCTCGACCCCGAGGTCGCCCACGAACTGACGATTCAGGGTCTTGCCGTACTCGGCAACAACCCCTTCGCCCCGGCGCCCAAGCCGCTACCGGCGACGCCGGTGAAGGTCATGGGCCTGGTGTTCCCCAACCGCGTCGGCCTCGCCGCCGGCATGGACAAGAACGGCGAAGCGATCAAGGGCCTGGCCGGCTTTGGCTTCGGTTTCGTCGAGATCGGCACCATCACGCCGCGCCCCCAGCCGGGCAACCCGAAGCCGCGCCTGTTCCGTCTGCCGGAGGCCATGGGCATCATCAACCGCATGGGCTTCAACAATCATGGCGTCGATGCCCTGATCGCCAACGTCAAGGCCGCCCGCTACCAGGGCATTCTCGGCATCAACATCGGCAAGAACTTCGACACGCCGATCGAAAATGCCGCCGACGACTACCTGATCTGCCTCGACAAGGTTTACGCCCACGCCAGCTATGTGGCGGTGAACATCTCCTCGCCCAACACCAAGAATCTGCGCCAGTTGCAGGGCGAGTCGGAACTCGACGCCCTGCTCGGCGCCCTCAAGGCGCGCCAGACCGAACTGACCCAGAAGCACGGCCGCTATGTGCCGCTGGCCCTGAAGATCGCCCCGGACCTGGAGCCGGAGCAGATCACCAACATCGCCGACGCCCTGCGCCGCCACCGCCTCGACGCGGTGATCGCCACCAACACTACCCTATCGCGGGAAGGCGTCGAAGCCCTGCCCCACGGCCAGGAGACCGGCGGCCTTTCCGGCGCGCCGGTGTTCGAGAAATCCACCTCCGTGGTGCGCGCCCTGGCCAGCACCCTCGCGGGCGAGGTGCCCATCATCGCTGCCGGCGGCATCACCGACGGCGCCAAGGCGAAAGCCAAGCTGGAAGCCGGCGCCACCCTGGTGCAGGTGTATTCCGGGCTGGTGTTCCGGGGCCAGGAACTGGTGCGCGAATGTGTTACAGCCACACGACACGGCTAGGTATTAGTGAGATAATTAGCCGTTGCTAATACCCCCGAAGTCATAAAGGGGGCACCAACAAGAAAGATCGCGTGGCCCCAACTCCATGACCGGTTATCTCTTCGTACTGCTTGGCGCTGTTCTGGTGAACAACGTCGTCCTCGTCCGCATCCTCGGACTATGCCCCTTCATGGGCGTCTCCAAGAAGTTGGAGACCGCCATCGGCATGGGCTCCGCCACCACCTTCGTGCTCACCCTGGCCTGCGGCGCCAGCTTCGTCATCGACCGCTGGCTGCTGCTGCCCAACGGCCTCGAATACCTGCGCACCCTGTCCTTCATTGTCACCATCGCGGCCATCGTCCAGCTCACCGAACTGGTGATCCAGAAGACCAGCCCGGTACTGCACCAGGTGCTCGGCATCTACCTGCCCCTCATCACCACCAACTGCGCCGTGCTCGGCATTCCCCTGCTCAACGTCGCCCTCAAGCACGACCTGCTCGAATCGCTGCTGTTCGGCTTCGGTTCCGCCGCCGGCTTCACCCTAGTGCTGATCCTCTTTGCCGGGGTGCGTGAGCGCATGGAAGGGGCCGACATTCCCGTGCCCTTCCGCGGCACCGCCATTGCCATGATTACCGCCGGCCTCATGAGTCTGGCCTTCATGGGCTTTGCCGGCCTCGACAAGTTCAGGTAAGCCATGCTCGAAGCCCTGATCGTCATGGCCCTGGGGGCCGTCATCCTCGGCGGCGCCCTGGGCTACGCCTCGATCCGCTTCAAGGTCGAGGGCGACCCGCTGGTGGAAAAGATCGACGCCATCCTGCCCCAGACCCAGTGCGGCCAGTGCGGATTCCCCGGCTGCAAGCCCTACGCCGAGGCAGTGGCCAAGGGCGAGGCGGAAATCAACCAGTGCCCTCCCGGCGGCGACGACGGCGTCCACAAGCTCGCCGACCTGCTCGGGCGCGAGTTCAAGCCCCTCTCCGGCGAACACGGCATCGAGAAACCCAAGAGTGTCGCCTTCATCGACGAGCAGACCTGCATCGGCTGCACCCTGTGCATTCAGGCCTGCCCGGTGGATGCTATCGTCGGCGCGGCAAAGCAGATGCACACCATCGTCGCCAAGCAATGCACGGGCTGCGAATTGTGCCTGCCGCCCTGCCCGGTGAATTGCATCAGCATGGTGCCGATCGCCGAATCCGTGGAAACCTGGAAGTGGAAATATCCGGTGTTTGACCTCAAGCAAAAGCGGGCAGCCTGATGCGCCGCCTGTTCAACTTCCATGGCGGCGTCAAGCCGCCCACCCATAAGACCCATTCCAACCGCGAGCCGATTGCCCAGGCGCCCCTGTTCGCCGAATACGTCGTGCCCCTACACCAGAGCATCGGCGGCACACCGCAGCCCCTGGTGAAGGCTGGCGACCTCGTTCTCAAGGGCCAGCGCATCGGCGCGGCCGACGGCAATATGTCGTCCGCCGTCCATGCCCCCACCTCGGGCGTCGTCAAGGCGGTGGAAATGCGTACCGCTGCCCACAGTTCCGGCCTCACCACCCTGTCGGTGGTGATCGAGTCCGATGGTCGCGACCAGTGGTGCGAATTGACGCCCCTGGACTGGCGCGCCCTGCCGCCGGCCCAGGTGCGCGAACACTTGCAGAACGCCGGCGTGGTCGGCCTCGGCGGCGCGGTGTTCCCGTCGCACCTGAAGGTCAATCCGGGCAAACAGGGCCACCTGGACACCCTGGTCATCAACGGCGCCGAGTGCGAGCCCTTCATCACCTGCGACGACATGCAGATGCGTGAACGCGGCGACACCGTGGTCAAGGGCGCCGCCATCCTGCGCGATCTGACCCAGGCCAAGCAGGTGCTGATCGGCATCGAGAACAACAAGCCTGAAGCCATCGCCGCCATGGAGGCGACGGTCAAGGCCCTCGGCGTGGAACGGATCGAGATCGTCCCCATCCCCACCCGCTACCCGGCCGGCGGCGCCAAGCAGTTGATCCGGGTACTGACCGGCATTGAGGTGCCCCACGGCCACCGCTCCACCGACTACGGGGTGCAATGCTTCAACAGCGGCACGGCAGCGGCGATCTACGAAGCTCTGGAACTCGGCAAGCCGCTGATTTCCCGCATCGTCACCGTCGCCGGCAATGTTGAAAAGCCGCGCAACTACGAAGTGCTGTTCGGCACCGCGATGAAGGACATGATCGCCCTGGTCGGCCCCAAGCCGGACACGGACCGGGTCATCATGGGCGGCCCGATGATGGGCTACCTGATGCCCAACGACGGTGTGCCGGTGGTCAAGGCCACCAACTGCATTCTGGTTGGCTCCGCCGCCCTGTTCCCGCCGCCGCCGTCGGAGATGCCCTGCATCCGCTGCGGCGAGTGCGCCAAGGCTTGCCCCGCCGATCTGGCGCCCTTTGAGCTGTACTGGTTCTCGAAAGCAAAGATTTTCGGCAAGGCTCAGGAATACCACCTGTTCGACTGCATCGAATGCGGCTGTTGCGCCTTCGTCTGCCCCTCGCGCATTCCCCTGGTGGATTACTACCGTTTCGCCAAGAGCGAAATCTGGGCGCGGGAACGGGACAACAGCGCCGCCGACACCGCCCGCCTGCGCTACGAGTTCCGCCTCGAACGGGAAGAGCGCGAGAAGCGCGAAAAAGCCGCCAAGCTCGCCGCCAAGGCCGCCGAGACCAAAGCCAAGCTGGCCGCAGCCGAAGCCGCTGCTGCCGCTGGTAATAGCGGCGAGGTCGCCGCTCCCGCCCCCGGCGCCGACGATGCGAAGAAGGCCCTGATCGCCGCCGCCATGGCCAAGGCCCAGGCCCAGAAGGCCGCCGTGGCGCCCGCCAATACCGAGACCCTGACCGCCGACCAGCAAGCCCAGGTGACGAAAATCGAAGCCCGCCGCGCCGAGGTGGAAGCCGCCACGGCCCAGGCCGCCCAAGCCACCCTGGCCGCGAACCCGGAAGCCAAGTCCGATGCTGAATAACTCCCCCTACCTGCTCAAGCCCGCCAGCGTCCGCTCGGTGATGCTGCGGGTGTTGGCCGCCCTGATTCCCGGTGTTGTTGCTTACGTCTGGTTCTTCGGCGCAGCAGTGCTGGTGCAACTGACCATCGCCTCCCTCGCCGCCCTGGCCGGCGAGGCCGTCATGCTGTCTCTGCGCAACAAGCCGCCACGTACCATCTGGATGTTCGTTTCCGATGGCTCGGCCTTGGTCACGGCCTGGCTGATCGCCCTCACCTTCTCGCCCATCGTGCCCTGGTGGCTGATGGTGGTGGCGGTGCTGTTCGCCATCGTCGTCGTCAAGCACCTGTTCGGCGGCCTCGGCCAGAACCCCTTCAATCCGGCCATGGCGGCGTTCTGCCTGATGATCGTGGCCTACCCGCAGTTGATGTCGCAATGGCCGGCAGTGGGCTTCACCGATTTTGCCGCCCAGTGGCAGGTGATTTTCGGCGAGCGCAGCCTCGACGCCCTGGTAACCGCCACCCCCCTCGACTACCTGCGCACCCAGCTCCACACCGCTGACGCCCGCGCCACGGTGGCCGGTGTGCTCGGCTCCGGCGCCAGCTTCGGCAACATCGGCGGCAAGGGTTGGGAATGGGTGGCGGCCGGTTATCTGGCCGGTGGCCTCTGGCTGGTGCAGCAGCGCATCATTACCTGGCACATCCCGGCTGCCTTCCTCGCCATGATGGCAGCGGCCTCTGGCCTCGCCCACCTGGTCAGCCCTGAACAGTTTGCCGGTGCGGTGTTCCATACCTTCACCGGCGGCGCCATGCTCGGCGCCTTCTTCATTGCCACCGATCCGGTCTCCGGCGCTACCACGCCGCGCGGCAAGCTCATCTACGCCGCCGGCATTGCCCTGCTGACCTGGATCATCCGCAGCTTCGGCGCCTATCCGGACGGCATCGCCTTCGCCACCCTGCTGATGAATATCTGTGTGCCCCTGATCGACATGAAAACCCAGCCGCCGGTGTTCGGCCGCAAGAAGGGGCAGCCATGAGCGAACTGGAACAGAAGCCCGCCGCCGAACCGGCCGTTGAACTGGACATCAGCGCCCCCCTGATCGCAGCACCGAAGGAAGATTCGGTGCTGCGGGTTTCCGCCCGCACTGCCACCATTCTGCTGGTGTTCACGGTGGTATTCACCGCCCTCATGGCCGGCACCTACACGGCTACCAAGCCTCTGCTCGACGCCAGCGCCCTGGCCGAGAAACTGCGCGCCATCGACGAAGTGCTGCCGCGCTCGGCCTACGACAACGACCTGCTCGCCGATTACGTGCAGCTCACGCCGGCCAAAGCCCTCGGCAACGACGACGTCACCCGCCTCTACCGGGCGCGCAAGGACGGCAAGCCGGTGGCCCTGGTGCTGGAGGCCGTCGCTCCCGATGGCTACGCCGGCCGCATCAGCCTGATCCTCGCCGCCACCCCCGATGGCCGCCTGCTGGCCCAACGCGTTACCGGCCATCGGGAAACGCCGGGGCTCGGCGACTACATCGACCCGAAGAAGGACAAGAACAAGGCGCGGCCCTGGATCACCCAGTTCAACGACAAGCTCCTGGCCGAGGTCACGCCGGCCAAGTGGCGCGTCAAGAAAGATGGCGGCGTCTTCGACCAGATGAGCGGCGCCACCATCTCGGCGCGCGCCGTCACCAACGCCAGCGGCCGCGCCCTGGCCTGGGTCGCCGAACGCGGCGAGAAGCTGTTTGCCCTGCCCTCGGGCGAAACACTCGGAGAATAAGCATGGGTGTCTATACCGAAATCGCCAAGAACGGCTTCTGGAAGCAGAACGTGATCCTGGCCCAGGTGCTGGGTCTGTGTCCACTGCTGGCGGTCAGCACCACCCTGGTGAATGCCGTCAGCCTCGGCCTCGCCACCATTGTCGTCATGGCCCTGGCCAACCTCGCCATCTCCGCCCTGCGCGCCTTCATTCCCTACGAAATCCGCATCCCAGTGTTCATCCTCATCATCGCCGCCCTGGTGACGGTGGTAGACATGGCCTTCAACGCCATGCTGCATGACCTCTATCTGGTGCTGGGCATCTTCATTCCGCTTATCGTCACCAACTGCATCGTTCTCGCCCGCGTCGAAGCCTTCGCCGCCAAGAACTCCGTGGGCGCGTCCACCTGGGATGGCATCATGATGGGGGTCGGTTTCGTCTGGGTCATCGGCCTCCTTGGCGCCGGGCGCGAGTTCATCGCCCAGGGCACCATCTTCTCCGGCATCGAAATGATTATTCCCGGCATCCAGGGCATCCAGGTCCTGCCCGAGAGCTACCCCGGCTTCCTGATCGCCATTCTGCCGCCAGGGGCCTTTTTCCTGCTCGGTCTGCTGATTGCCCTGCGCAACTGGACCGAAGCCCGCGCCAACGAGCGCGCCAAGGCCCGGTTGCGGCAGCAGATTCCCAGCGCGGCCTGACGCGGAAGGCTTCCATGAAGCCGGCCCAGCGCCATGAAATGTTCGCCCGCCTGGCGGCGGCGAATCCGGCGCCCACCACCGAACTCCATTACCAGACACCGTTCCAGCTCCTGGTGGCGGTAATCCTCTCCGCCCAGGCCACCGACAAGGGCGTCAACCGCGCTACCGGCCCGCTGTTTCATGACTGTCCGACCCCGGCGGCCATCGCAGCCCTCGGCGAGGAAGGGCTGGCCAATTACATCCAGACCATCGGCCTCTACAAGACCAAGGCGAAGAATGTGATCGCCACCTGCAAGCTGCTGCTGGAACACCACGATGGTCAGGTGCCGGATGACCGCGCAGCCCTCGAAGCCCTGCCGGGCGTGGGCCGCAAGACAGCCAACGTGATCCTCAACACGATTTTCGGCCACCCCACCATCGCCGTGGACACCCACATCTTCCGCCTCGCCAACCGTACCGGCCTGGCGCCGGGCAAGGATGTCCGGACGGTGGAAGACAAGCTGGTAAGATGGATCCCGAAGGAATACCAGTTGCACGCCCACCATTGGCTGATCCTCCATGGCCGCTATGTGTGCAAGGCGCGCAGCCCCGACTGTCCCGTGTGCCTGATCCACGACCTGTGCGCCTACTCAAAAAAGACCCCGTCCGTCAGCCCCTAGCCGCCACTGGCCTGGCGCGCGGGACGCATCCCGATGCCTGCCTGGTGACCGAGGCGGTCGAGCAGGCGCTGAAGCGCCTGGATACCGAGGTGGCGAGCGGTCTGCTGCTGTTTCTCAGCGCCGACTTTGCCCGCCATGCTCAGGACGCCGTCGCTGCCGCCTCCCGTGCCGCCAACTGTCTCCAGGTTTATGGCGCCACCTTTCCCGGCGTATTCACCGAAGATGACTGGGTGCTCGACGGCGCCGGCGCTGCCGTGCTGGCGTTTCGCGCCAACCTGAGCCTAACCCCCGCCAGCAACGGCTCCACGGCGCCGCGTCTGAGCCTGGCAGAACCTTCATGTTTGCCGGACACCTGGCGCACCGACCCGCCCTTGCGCTTCGGCGCCCTGGCCACCGATGCCGCCGGTCAGGGGGCGGGCTGCGTCTGGAGTCGTGGTCGCGTCATCAACGAAGGCGCGGTGGAACTGGAACTCCGTGGCTTGCAAGCGCGCCTGGGCAGCTCACGGGGCCTTCAGGCCCTGACAACCCCGGCGGGTATCAGCGCCGCTGCCGCCTACGAATTGCAAGGCATCGACGGCCAGGGCGCCCTCGACCATCTGCTAGCCGCCCTGCCGCCGGGCTTCGACACCCCGCCGCTCCAACTCGCCTTTGCTGCCGTGCTTGATGCCGATGCGGACGACCAGAATGCCTTCGCCGCAGGTCGTTACACACTCGTCCCTCTGATCGGCGCCAATCCGACCGGACGCTCCCTCACTCTGACCGAACAAATTCCGGCGGGTGCACGGCTGGTCTGGTGCCTGCGCAGTCCCGAGGCCGCCCTCGCCGACACGGCAGCGATGCTGGAGCGCATGGCGCCACCCCATGCTCCCGCGCCCACCGCCGCCGTGATGCTGTCCTGCATGGGGCGCGGCCCCTACTTCTTCAACGGCGCCGACCGCGATCTGGCCCTGGTGACGGAACGTTTCCCGCGCCTGCCCATCATCGGCGCCTACAGTGCCGGCGAAATCGCGCCGACGCCGGCAGGCAACGCCCTGGTGCACAACAGCGCCGTGCTGGCGCTTCTGGACCATGCTGTTTAATCCCAGCCGCGACCAGGCCCGTCGCTTCCTGCTCGATGCCTGGAGCAAACGGCGCGGCGGCTCGCCGGCGACGGCGCTGGAAATCATGGCCGCTGACATCATCGAGCTGCATCCGGAATACCACGCCCTGTTCGCCGCCGGCGACGAGGCGCTGCAAAAGGAATGGACGCCGGAAGGTGGCGAGAGCAATCCCTTCCTGCATCTTTCCCTGCATCTGGCGATCGAGGAGCAGCTTTCCATCGACCAGCCGCCGGGCCTGCGCGCCGCCTTCGAGGCGTTGCTGGAACGCCGTGGCGACCGCCACGAAGCGCTCCACGGCGTCCTTGACTGCCTCGGCGAAACCCTCTGGCGCGCCCAGCGCGACCGGGCGCCTCCGGATGGCGCCGCCTATCTCGACTGCCTGCGCCGCACTCTCTGACGCCCGTTCCGCCCCGCCAAGCCCCCTCCGCCAAAAGGAAGTCGCCATGAACTCACGACGCACCCTCATCCTCGGTCTGGCCGCCGGCGGCCTTTCGCTGATAATGCAAAAACTCCTGGCGGCGGGCAGCAATCCGGTGCCCCCGGGTCTGCATCGCCTCAAGGGCGATGTGCGGGTCAATGGCGTTGCCGCCCGCGAAGGTCTGCTATTGAAGGCGGGCGATACGGTACAGACCGGCCCCGGCGCCGAAGCCATCTACGTCATCGACCAGGATGCCTTCCTGCAACGGGAAAACAGCCAGGTCAGTTTCGGCAATGTCGGCGCCGATTTCCTGCGGGTATTCACCGGCAAACTACTGTCGGTGTTTGGCAAGGGGTCCAAGCGCATCACCACCCCCACCGCCACCATCGGCATTCGCGGCACCGGCTGCTATATCGAGGCGGAAGCGAACAAGGTGTATTTCTGCCTTTGTTACGGCGAGGCGGAACTCACCCCCACGGTGGCACCCCAGGAAAAGGAAACCATCGTCACCCGGCATCACGACCACCCCATCTACATCCACAGCGACCCGACCATGGCCAAATCCATGGTGCCGGCCAGCGTCATCAACCACAGCGATGCCGAGCTGACCCTGCTGGAAGCCCTGGTGGGACGCCGGCCGCCCTTCGACGGTCAGTCCTACAGCTACTGACGCGCGGCGGAGCACGTCAGTCCAAGACCGCGCTACGCCAGTCGCAACCGCTGCGCCTGATCCAGCAGTTCGTCGCGGAATTTCGGGTGGGCGATGGCGATCAGGGCTTTCACCCGCTCCCGCGCACTCTTGCCGCGCAACTCGGCAACGCCATATTCCGTCACTACGTAGTTCACGTCGTTCTTGCTCGTGGTCACGTGGGTTCCAGATGCCAGGGTCGGCACGATGCGGGAAATGGTGTCGTCCTTGGCGGTGGACGGCAGCACGATGAAGGCCTTGCCGTTTTTAGAGCGGTTTGCGGCACGAACGAAATCCGCCTGGCCACCGGTGCCTGAATAGGGGGCGCTGCCCAGGCTCTCGGACCCGCACTGGCCGAGAAAATCCACCTGCATGGTGGCATTGATCGCCACCAGATTGTCGTTCTGCCCGGCCAGGAAGGGATCGTTGGTGAAGTCCACCGGGTGCATTTCCAGCATCGGATTGCGGTGCATGAACTGATAGAGCTTCTTCGAGCCAAGGGCGAAGGTGGCGACCATTTTTCCCGGCAGATAGTTCTTGCGCCGGTTGGTGACCGCCCCCGCCTCCAGCAGGGTCAGGATGCCGTCGCCCACCATTTCGGTATGGATGCCGAGATCATGCTTGTGGGTGAGCTGCATCACCACCGCATCGGGAATGCCACCATAGCCGATCTGAAGCGTGGCCCCATCATCAATCAGTTCGGCGACGTATTTGCCGATCGCTTCCTGTACCGGCCCGATCTTGGGCAGGCCCACTTCCAGCACCGGCTCTTCGCTTTCCACCAGGGCCGCGACCTGGGAGATATGGACGTGGCAGTTGCCATTGGCGAAGGGCACGTTGGGATTGACCTCCAGCACCACGGCGCGGGCCTTGGCGACGGCGGCCATGGTGTAGTCTGCAGCGAGGCTGAGGGAAAAGTAACCGTGCTCGTCCATGGGCGAGGCCATGGAGAACACCACGTCGGCGCCCATCTGGCCGCGTGAAATCATGGACGGAATTTCAGAGAAGTAGTTGGGCAGAAAGTCGATCCAGCCTTCCTGCCCGCCAGGCCGCGTGGCGCCGCCGTAGAAGTAGGCGGCATGGCGCACATGCTCCAGGGTTTCAGGATCAATGTAGCCATATTTTCGCAGGGCGAGAATCTGACACACCTTGACGTCGCGAAAATCGCGGCGTTGCTCCGACAGCGCGGTGAGCAGGGCGGGCGGTTCACCGACGCCGGTCGGCACCACGATCCAGTCGCCATTTTTCACCTGGCGCACGGCATCCGCCGGCGCACAGCGCCGGCTTTTATACTGCTGCTGAATTGACATGCTGTTCCCTCTGGTCTTTGTTATTGGATTGACTCTCGCGAGCCAAGCGCCCAATAGTGCCGAAGGAATGAAAAAGGGGCCTGATTTGGATCAAGGCCCCTTTCTTTTGCAGACGCCGACCATGACTGCCGGCGTCTGAATGACGAACCCGTTCAGGGTGCGCGATAGTTGTCCTGGGTCAGGAGGTCGACGCCGCAGGGCACCTTCTCGATCCAGTCGATGAGCTTGTTGCACATTTCCTTGCCGACAAAGCGCTGGCCGTGCTGGGGCACGATTTGCTCAATGTCCATCTGGCGCACCATGTGGGCCCAGAAGCGCAGGATCTTGTTGGAGATCATGTAGCGACGATGGAAGCCTTCCATCAAGGGGATATGGGCCTCGAAGTCCGTCACCGGCTGGGAAGCCTTGGCGTGATCGACGAGAGAAACGCCCAGGTCACCCGTGAAAAGAATCTTGGAGATGGGATCGTAGAACTGGAAGTTGCCTTCCGAGTGCATAAAGTGGGCCGGCACCGCCTTGAGCTTGCACTGGCCGAGAGGAATGTCCATGCCCTCGTCGGGAATGCCGATGATGCGGCCGGCGATGTCGCGGCCGGTGGTGAAGTGGGGCACGAAGCGCGTCCACAGGGCAGAAATCATCACCTTACAGGGCGAGGCGACGAACCACTTGTTCACCGAGGCAATGATGTCCGGGTCGGCATGGGAGGCGAGGAAGTAATGCAGTTCCTTGGAGGGGAAATAACGCTGCATCGCCATCAGAAGGGAGTTGTAGGTGAGGTTGCCGCCCGGATCGATCAGGGCGCCTTGCCCATGGTCGGCAACCAGGAACTGGTTGCACTGGACGGCATGGTCATGTTCTTCGTCCACCAGGTCATAAAAGGCAAGACAGACATGCTTACCATCGTTATAGAGTTCGACCGCCATGGCGTTCCTTAGCTGGTTGGTTTATTGGATTTCGATTGTCTGAGGGGCTAGCGGCAAAGTATAACCCCAACTTATATCCCTTGCGCCGGTGGGGATGCCCGTAAAACTTCGTCGATCGTGGTTTGTCCCGCCGCCACCTTCATGGCGCCGGAGATGCGCAGGGGCTTCATGCCCTCGCGCATGGCCTGCTCCCGCAGGCGGGCAAGGTCCACATCCGGGGTCAAGAGCTTCTTGATTTCCGGCGACATGAGAAAAATTTCATAAAGCCCGACACGCCCCTGATAGCCCGTCATACGGCATTCCAGACAGCCGACCGGGTGGTGCAGGGTGGCAGGCTTTTTCGCCGTCCACGGCGCCACCAGGGCCTTCCACAAGTCTTCATCCTCGGTGCGCAGACCGCCGGCGCGCTTGCAGTGGGGACACAGCGTCCGCACCAGACGCTGGGCCATAACCCCAAGCAGGGTGGCCTGGAGCAGATAGGAGGGCACACCAAGGTCCAGCAAACGGGTAATGGCCGAAGGGGCATCGTTGGTGTGCAGGGTGGACAACACCAGATGGCCTGTCAGAGCCGCCTGGATCGCCATGTCGGCGGTTTCCAGGTCGCGGATTTCGCCCACCATGATGATGTCTGGGTCCTGACGCATCAGGGAACGGATACCTTCAGCGAAGCCCATGCCGATGTCGGCCTGGACCTGCACCTGGTTGAAGGCCGGCTCGACCATTTCGATCGGATCTTCCAGGGTGCAGACATTGACTTCCGGCGTCGCCAGATGCTTGAGAGTCGAATAAAGTGTGGTGGTCTTGCCCGACCCCGTAGGGCCGGTCACGAGAATGATGCCGTTGGGGCTGCCGGTCATTTTCGCCCAGTGGCCCGCGTCCTCCGGCGAGAAGCCGAGATCGGCGAAATCCCGCACCAGCACCTCCGGGTCGAAGACGCGCATCACCAGCTTTTCGCCGAAGGCGGTAGGCAGGGTGGACAGGCGCAGTTCCACCTCCTGGCCGTCGGGGGTACGGGTCTTGATGCGGCCGTCCTGGGGGCGGCGCTTCTCCACCACGTCCATGCGGCCGAGTATCTTGATGCGGCTGGTCATGGCGGCCAGCACGGCGCGGGGAATCTGGTACACCTGATGCAGGACGCCGTCGATGCGAAAACGCACGACGCCCATGTCGCGCCGGGGTTCGATGTGGATGTCGGAAGCCCGCTGCTCGAAAGCATATTGCCAGAGCCAGTCGACAATCAGCACCACATGCTGGTCGTTGGCGTCGAGATTGGCCTTGTTCTTGCCCAGCTCAACCAGTTGCTCGAAACTGGACACGCCAGCGCTGACATCGCCCCGGTTCAGAGCCCCCTTGACCGACTTGGCAAGGTTGTAGAACTCCACCTGATAGCGGGAAATATCATCGGGATTGGCGATGACGAGGCGGATATCCTTGCGCAGAATCGGCTTCAGCTCCGTCTCCCAGGAGCGCTGCCAAGGTTCTGCCGTGGCGATCACGACTTCGTGGGGGCGCACCTCCACCGGCAAAATGCGAAAACGCGTGGCGTAGGCATTGCTCATCACCTCGGTGACGGCGGAGAAATTTATCTTGAGCGGATCAATGTGAAAATAATCCAGACCGCTCCACTTCGCCAGCCACTGGGCGAGGCTATCGAGATCGAGAACGCGATGGGGAGGCTGGGCCGATTTCCATTTCTGCTCGGCAATCAGGACCAAAGGATGAACATCGCCCTTGAAGTAGCGGCGTTCCTGCTTGAAGGGGTCGGCGAGCGCTGCGTCGACCCAGCCGTCTGCCACCAGGGCGTCGATAACTTCCACCAGGGTCAGACGATGTTCTTTGAATTCCGTAGCCATGGACGATAACTATACCCCACTGGCCCGATGGCGTTATGATGCAAAGATCATTCAGCCGGAGGAATCGTCATGAAATCACACCTTGGTATGGTCGCGATGGCCCTGATTTCCACCCTCGCCCTTGCCCAGCCCGGTCCCAGAATGGGAGGAGGCATGGGGGCTGGCATGGGCGGCATGCAAGGAGCCGCCCCCTCGGCTGGCAAGCGCGACTGCGCCCAGTCCCGCGACCCGCAGCGTTGCGAGGCGCGCCACAAGGCCGTCGAGGCCTGCGCCGGCAAGACCGGCGTGGAACGCCAACAGTGCCGCGAAGACAACATGCCGGCCCCGGATTGCAGCAAGGCAGCCAACCCCGGACGCTGCGAGGAACGGCAAAAAGTGAGGGAGGCCTGCAAAGGCAAGCAAGGCCCGGAACGGCGTCAGTGCATGAAGGAACAGGTGCCGCGCAAGCCGGCAGCGACCCCGGCGGCCCCGGCGACACCCCCCGCTCAAGCCAAATAAGGCTTATGGCCTGAAGGCCTCCCGCCATGCGGCCAGCTTGGCCTCGAAGCTCATGCCGGCATGGGCCGGGCTGGTGGAGGGAAGGACAACGGTCTGAAAACCCAGGGCCGCCAGGCGGGGAGCGAAACGCCCCGGCGTCCGGCCATTGAAGCAAAAGCGCCCCAAACGGGGCGCTTTTGCTTTCAAGGTCAAAAAGTCATTCGGCTCGCCTTCGCGGATTGCGGCATCCAGGCTGCCCTGGCGCCGGCAGGCGCCGTACACGTCCCAGATGCCGATTCCCTCCGCCCGAACAGCCTCCAGGCGGCTGGGATAGTCCAGTTCCACCAGGGGCATCCGGGTGATCGCCGCGAGAATGCGCCAGAACTGGTTCTGCCGGTGGGCGTAATACTGGCCTGCAGCAAGGGATGCCGCCGACGGAAACGAGCCCAGGATCAACACCCGGGCACGTTCGTCAATGATCGGCGGCAAGCCCTTCAGCAGGGACATGGGGATGCGGAATCCCTCAATGCCCGCCGCTCATTTCCAGCATCAGACCGTTGATGCGTTTGACGAAGGTCGCCGGATCATCGAGAGCGCCGCCTTCCGCCAGCAGAGCCTGGTCGAACAGCACCGCCGCCCAGTCATCGAAACGAGCTTCCTCGCCCTTGATACGCAGCACCACTGGATGGGTCGGATTGATCTCCATGATCGGCTTGCTGTCCGGCGCATTCTGGCCCGCCGCCTTGAGCAGGCGCGCCATGTTGCCGGACATGCCGAACTCTTCCGCCACCAGGCAAGCCGGGCTGTCGGTGAGGCGATGGGTGACGCGGACTTCCTTGACCCGGTCGCCGAGGGACTTGGCGATCTTCTCGCACAGGTCCTTGAATTCGCCGGCCGCCGATTCCTGGGCCTTCTTCTCCTCTTCGCTCTCCAGGCTGCCCAGATCGAGGCCACCCTTGGCCACGGACACCAGGGACTTGCCCTCGAATTCGTGCAGATTGCTTACCACCCACTCGTCCACCCGGTCGGAGAGCAGCAGCACCTCGATGCCCTTCTTGCGGAAGATTTCCAGATGCGGGCTGTTCTTCGCCGCGTTGAAGCTGTCGGCGGTGACGTAGTAAATCTTGTCCTGGCCTTCCTTCATGCGACCGATATAGTCGGCGAGGGATACCGTCTCTTCGCTGGTGTCAGCATGGGTCGAGGCCAGGCGCAGCAGCTTGGCGATCTTGTCTTTGTTGGCGTGGTCTTCGCCGATGCCTTCCTTGAGCAGGCGGCCGAACTCGCCCCAGAACTTGACGTACTTTTCCTTCTCGGCGGCGTCCTCGCTGGAGGCCATGTCTTCGAGCATGGAGAGTACGCGCCGCGTACAGCCGCTGCGAATCGCCTCGATGTCCTTGCTCTCTTGCAGGATTTCGCGCGAGACATTCAAGGGCAGGTCGGCAGAATCGACAATGCCACGCACGAAGCGCATGTAGGCCGGCAGCAGTTGTTCGGCGTCGTCCATGATGAACACGCGCCGCACGTAAAGCTTGACGCCGTGGCGCGCCTGGCGGTCCCACAGATCGAAGGGGGCGCGGGAAGGGATGTAAAGCAGCTGGGTGTATTCGCTCTTGCCCTCGACACGGTTGTGGCTCCAGGCCAGGGGCTCTTCAAAGTCGTGACCAACGTGCTTGTAGAACTCCTTGTACTGGTCTTCGGTGATGTCGCTCTTGGCGCGGGTCCACAGGGCGGAGGCTTGGTTGACCGTTTCGTCTTCGTCGGTCATCACCTGCTCGTTCTTGTCCTTGTCCCATTCTTCCTTCTTCATCACGATGGGCTGGACGATGTGGTCGGAATACTTGCGGATGATGGAACGCAGCTTCCAGCCCGACAGCAGATCGTCCTGATCAGCGCGCAGATGCAGGGTGATCGAGGTACCGCGCTCGGCCTTTTCCACCATCTCGACGGTGAATTCACCGGAGGAGTCGGCAGACATATCGCATTCCCACTTCACGCCCTGGTCGGCGGCCACGCCGGCGCGACGGGTGACGACAGTAACCTTGTCGGCAACGATGAAGGAAGAGTAGAAGCCAACGCCGAACTGACCGATCAGATGCGCATCGCTCTTCTGGTCGCCGGTGAGGCGGGAGAAGAACTCGCGGGTGCCGGATTTGGCAATGGTGCCGAGATTGGTGATCGCTTCCTCGCGGCTCATGCCGACGCCGTTGTCGGACACCGTCACGGTGCGGGCAGCCTTGTCAAAGGAAAGGCGAATCTTGAAGTCGCCCTCGCCTTCCAGCAGCCCGGCATTGTGCAGGGACTCGAAACGCAGCTTGTCGCAGGCATCGGAGGCGTTGGAAACCAGCTCGCGCAGGAAAATCTCCCGGTTTGAATACAGGGAGTGGATCATCAGATGCAACAGTTGTTTGACTTCGGCCTGGAAACCCAGTGTTTCGGCCTTGGCGGTGGATGTGGTCATGTAGAGGCTCCGTGAGATACAACCACCCTTAATGGGGTCGTTCAGAGGAATTTCAAGCACCTGATGCTCACGACACTCACGGCGCGGCTAAAATCGCGCCCCTATGGAAGCCTTCCTCGTATCTACCGGCATCGTCGCCCTGGCGGAAATCGGCGACAAGACGCAGTTGCTGTCCCTCGTTCTGGCCACCCGCTTCAAGCGCCCCTGGCCCATCGTTGCCGGCATACTCATCGCCACCCTACTCAACCACGGCCTTGCCGGCGCCCTCGGCGCCTGGCTGATGCAGGTCATCGGCCCCGATGTGATGCGCTGGATACTCGGCGTTTCCTTCCTGCTCATGGCCGGCTGGATGCTGATTCCGGACAAGCTCGACGATGACGAAGACAGCAGCTTCGAGCGCCACGGCGTCTTCCTCACCACCCTGGTCCTGTTTTTCCTGGCCGAAATCGGCGACAAGACCCAGGTTGCCACCGTCGCCCTCGCCGCCCGCTTCGACGCTCTCGCCGCCGTGGTGGCGGGTACCACCCTCGGCATGATGCTGGCCAACGTACCGGTGGTGTTTTTCGGCGAGGCGATTGCGAAGAAGATTCCGCTACCGGTGGTGCATGGGATCACGGCGCTGATCTTCGCCGGCCTCGGCGTCGCAGCGCTTATCGCCTAAATGTAGGCGATTTCCACGATCTCCAGTTCGCGCCAGCCGGCGGGGCTCATGAAGCGCACCAGATCACCCTCCCGTGCTTTCAGCAGGGCTTTGGCGAGGGGCGAAATCCAGCTGATGCGACCCGCCGAGGCATCGGCCTCGTCGATGCCGACGATCTGGTAGGTGGCGGTTTCACCCTCGGCATCGCAGATCGTTACCGTGGCGCCAAAGAACACCTGCTCGGTGTTTTCCTGCCGCTCCGGTTCCACCACCACCGCCGTCTCCAGGCGCTTGGTGAGGAAGCGGATCCGGCGGTCGATCTCCCGCAGCCGCTTCTTGCCGTAGATGTAGTCGCCGTTTTCCGAACGGTCGCCGTTACTGGCGGCCCAGGAAACCACCTGCACCAGGGCCGGCCGCTCGGTTTTCACCAGACGCTCGAACTCGGCCCGCATCTGGCCATGGCCGTTCCGGGTCATGTAGTTCTTGACCCCGCTGGGCAGGGCCGGCGCAGCGATATCCTCGTCGTCATCCTGGTCGGATTCTTTGGTGAATGCTTTGCTCATGGCGCGAAAGAAATGTGTCGACTCCGTTAGTATAGGGCACCCTCCGGCCACCACTTTCTCCATGAACTCCAACTGGCGCACCCCCACCCTGGTCCTTGTATGCGGCGGTCTGCTGATGACCATTGCCATGGGCGCCCGCCACGGCTTCGGACTCTTTCTCCAGCCCATGACCATGGCCCACGGCTGGAGCCGGGAGACCTTCGCCTTCGCCCTCGCCCTGCAAAACCTGCTCTGGGGTCTGGGGCAGCCCATTTCCGGTTTGATTGCCGACCGCTTCGGCGCCGGCCGCGTCCTGTTTACCGGCAGTATGCTCTATGTGGCGGGCCTGATCGGCATGGCCTACGCCGACAGCGGCGCCAGTCTGGCCCTTTCCGCCGGTCTGCTGATCGGTCTCGGCCTCTCGGGCACGACCTTCTCCATCGTCTATGGCGTTCTCGGCCGCATTACGCCGCCGGAGAAACGCAGCCAAGCCCTGGGACTGGCAGGAGCGATGGGGTCTTTCGGCCAATTCGCCATGATGCCCGGCACTCAAGCGTTATTGAATGGCTGGGGCTGGTTCACCGCTCTGCTGGTGCTGGCGGGAGTAGCGGCGCTGATGGCGCCCCTGTCGGCGGTGCTTGCCGAACCCAATCGTCCCGAAGCCAGCGGCCCCAGCCAGTCGGCCCTGGAAGCGATTCGCGAAGCCTTCTCGCAACGCGGCTTCTGGCTGCTTAACTTTGGCTATTTCGTCTGCGGCTTCCAGGTGATATTCATTGCCGTACACCTGCCCGCTTACGCCGCCGACCATAGCCTGCCGGCGAGCGCTGCCGTCACTGCCCTGGCGCTGATCGGCTTCTTCAACATCATCGGCACCTATGCCGCCGGCTGGCTCGGCGCCCGCTACACCAAGCGCTACCTGCTGGCCTTCATCTACATCACCCGCAGCGCCATCATCGTCGCCTTCCTGCTGCTGCCGCTGACCGTCGCATCGCTCTGGGTGTTTTCCGCCGCCATGGGCCTGCTCTGGCTCGCCACAGTACCCCTCACCAACGGCATCATCGCCGGCGTGTTCGGAGTGCGTTACCTCTCCATGCTGGGCGGCTTTGTCTTTCTCAGCCACCAGATCGGCAGCTTCCTCGGCGCCTGGCTCGGCGGCCTGCTGTTCGACCGCACCGGCAGCTACGACATCGTCTGGGGAACTTCGATCCTGCTCGGCATCGTCGCCATGGCCGTCAACCTGCCCATCGACGAGCGCCCCCTGGAGCGGCTGAAGACCGCTGCGCAGGCTTCTACGTAGACTGTTTGATCGCCAGCAGGGCCTGATTGCGCAAGGTCTTGAGCAGGGTCAGTTCGCGCTCGGGAATCACGATCGAACCGGCCTTGGCCCGATCGCAATAAATCAGCGCGACAGGATTGCTCTTGATGGTGAGGGGAAACAGCACAAAGGTCTTGGCCGACACGTTATCGCGGAACCATTTCGGCACCCGTTCGGCAATCTTCGGATCGTCGATGTCGGAAATCAGGATATCCACCGCCTTCGAGATGGCGAGATGGAAAACATCGGGGGCATAGCTGAGGGGAAAACGGAACTTCTTCGTCAGCTCGGTGCAGTCCGACCCAAAGCCGAAGCGCCCCAGCATCTGCCCACTCTTGCCGTCCTTGAGGCAAAGCACCACGTGCTCGAAGCCCATGGCGCGGTACATGGTTTCGAGGATAATGCGCAGGATGTCGTTGAGGGCAAAGTCATCCACCAGGGAGTTGCTGATGTCCTGGATGCCGGCGGTGAGGACGTTCTCCGCCTGTTCCGACGTCGGAATGCCGAGACCGCTCTCTTCTTCTGGAAACCCATCGAGCATGGTGGTATCACCCAGCACGGTTTCCGACAGGGAGTTCATGGCTCCGGTAGAACTCTCGGCCTTGCCCGACGCCGAGGGAATCTCCACTTCCTGTTCGCCAGTCCAACCCTTGACCTGGCGCGCGAACTGGCTCTGTTTGAGATTGACGTGGAGGATGTTGGCGACCTGTTCCAGTTCCTGAAACGAGCGCTCCATCACCGACTTCAGTTGCGGCTCGGAGAAAGGCACACTGGCGATAAAGCGCGACGATATCGCCTTCATCACCTTGCCGCGTTCCTCCGGTGCGCAGGAGGCAATGGCATCGCAGAGTTCGTTGGAGAAGCCGGAAATCACCCGCAGCTGCTCCTCATGGGTGGCCGGCTTCTTGATCTGCCCCTCGGGCAAGCGCCGCATGCTGCCGACGATAGTGGCCGGGAAGCCCCAGATGCGGGCAATGCCCATGCCCATGTCTTCAAAGCTGAGGCCCAGCACCTGGGTCGAGGCCGCCTGTTCGCTAATGCGCTTTTGCTGCATCAACTTGTGGATTTCCTCAATCTCCTCCGGGAAGTAGAATTGCCCCAGAAGCTGACCAAGACCATGGAACATGGAACAGATGAAAGCCTCTTCCATGTCTTTGGCCATGAATTTTTGGCTCGCATCCCGGGCCAGCAGACCAGCGAGGTTGGCACGCAGGAAAGCTTCCTTCAACTCGCGGGCGTTGCCCTTGTTTTGCAGGTGCTCGAACAGCAGGACGGTAATGGCGATATTACGGATGGTATCGAAGCCGAGCACGATCACCGCCCGCGATACCGTACTGATGCCACCGCCGCCTGCCTGGCGGTAATAGGCGGAGTTGACCATACGCAGAATCTTGTTGGTCAGGGCGTAGTCTTTGAGAATCGTGTTGGAGAGCTTGGTGATGCTCTCCCGGTCGGAATTGGTCAGCTTGTTGATGGCCGAAACGGAGTCGGACAGGGCAGGGAAGTCCGTCTTGTGGCGCATGCGCCGCAACAGGAAGTCGAGGGTGCTCTGCTTCTTCGACTCCGCCGACTCGGCATCCCCGGCCGCCGACGAGGCGCCGCCGAGATATTCTTCCAGACTGGTCTTCATCAGTGCCGCACCGGGGCGCATCGCCGGGTCGCGGGACAAGGAGCGCAGCAGAATGCTCGCCAGCTTCTCGTCGATTCCCGCATCGGCGGGCAGGGTTACCGACTCGTGTGCGACCTTGTAGAGCACCCGCGTCAGGGTGTCGCCCTGCATCACCTTCTTGCCAGTAATCATTTCCAGCAATATCAGGCCGGCGGCGAACACATCGAGCTTGTCGCTCACCAGACGGTCCGCCACATATTCCGGTGACATATAGGCCGGCGTCCCCATCAGGTTCTGCTGTCCCTCGGTGACGGAGTTCTCGCCTACCAAGCTGGCGATGCCGAAGTCCATCACCCGCGGCAGCCCCTTGGCGTCGATGAGAATATTGGAGGGCTTCAAATCCCGGTGAATGATGCCCTGGGCGTGGGCCTCGGCGACGGCGTCGAGCACCTGGCGCATGAGATCGGCGGCCTGGGCGCGGGAAAGTTTGCCCTCGGCCTTGATGAGTTCGGCGAGATTACGCCCTTCCACCAGTTCAAACACCAGGTAGGGGTAACCCGCGTCCTCGCCGGCGTCGAAAATCGGCACGATGTTCGGGTGCCGCAGCTTGCTCACGGTGCGCGCCTCGGCCAGCAGCATCTGGTTCATCTGCGGATCGGCCTTGGAAAAACGCAGGGTCTTGATCGCCACTTCCCGTTGCAACTGCGGGTCCCAGGCCAGATAGACGACGCTCTGGGCGCCACGTCCGAGAACCCGGCGGATCTCGAAGCGGCCGATTTTTGAATTCTGGTCGGAGTCGGTGGCAGACATGGGTTTATTCTAGCCTGCCTCCCTTGCGAACGACTGACGAAACC
>Ga0316605_10000070_pt1 | contig 118468 bp, 86 predicted proteins | sample OWC_soil_day20_n_FD_207666 | JGI IMG/M metagenome (GOLD analysis project Ga0316605, IMG submission 207666) | Wetland soil microbial communities from Old Woman Creek delta, Ohio, United States - OWC_soil_day20_noCT | ecosystem: Environmental > Terrestrial > Soil > Wetlands | place: USA: Ohio...
AACAATAAAAGGATAAAAAACAAGTTAAATGGAAAGAGCCCAGTGCAATACCGAGCTCTTATAGAATCAAATTATTATTAATCTGTCCAACTTTTTGGGGTCACTTCAAAAACACGGCCTCTTTTTCAAAAATATTCTTTTTGTCTTTTTGTTTCTTCTGAAACTATAATTTTACTTTCATGCCAATCATTTGTTTTTAAATTATAAATATAAAAAATGCAACTCCTAATTCTAACCCAGCAGTCCGATAATAGCAGCCTGATTAATGGCTTCAATCGCATTATTTGCATGTAATTTTTTCAGTATGTTTTTGCGGTGGTTATTTACCGTAAAAATACTTATTTCGAGTTTGTAAGCAATTTCTTTGCTTAAATACCCCTGATGGATAAGGAGCAAGATTTCCTTTTCCTTCTTTGTCAAGATTCCCTTTGTGCGTTCCTGCATGAGCGGATGAATAATTTCACCTGTTTTTAGGTTGAAAACAGTACTTTTAATTTTTTCAACAGGAGTTTGGTCTGGCGAGATGTTCATGCATCCCAAAATAATCCAAGCCTTTCCGTTCCTATCTTTCTGAATAACCCTTTGACGGCTTATTACATTCACATATTGCTGCTTGCAGTTAAGCATACGCATTTGGAAAGTATGAGCATAATTATTTCGGTTTTCAAGAGGAAGGGAATAGATGAATTGAGCGTGTTTTTTTTGGAGTTCAATCATCTGCGTCCTATCATCAGGATGTATCCGTTCTTCTAACATATCGCCCTGATTTTCGATAGTTGCAAGCAATGAAGAATTATATCCGAAAGTATTTGCAAAATTTTCGGAAGCAAAATCGTACCTGCATTTGAACACATCTACAGTGAAGAAGCAACTTCGGCTCATTTTCGATAGTTGCCGGACTGATTCTCTTTGCTCCTTCCAAAAATCATAATCAACATCAGGGTAGCGTATTTGCTGCCTTGACCATAGTTCTTCTCTGGTCATTTTATTAGAAATCACGATATATGTTTTAAATATTATACTTTTTTGGGGGGATGAGCTTAAGGTATCCATTCCATGCTGTTTGTAAATAGATTATCCTTTCGCCAATCCATAAACTCATTATAGCTTCTGACACCGCCCGATAGAACAGCCCTATATATTTCTATTCCGGGTATTTGGCAGTTATCTGGCATGTCGAATTTAATGCGAAGAATGGCTTCTTTTGTTTCAGAATTTAACTGTTTGATAATAGTATCGGTTACCTTTTCTACAAATCCGTCGTACTTTGAACCACGACGAATATGTATCATATCAAACTTCCATCGAATCATTTCTTTGTCTTCGTACAACACATGCCATTCGATACATTCTTCTTCAGTGTTAATTTGGTTTATATAGTGAATCTCTTTTATGGAGCGATTTTTAGCGAGTTTTTCTATTACTGAAAAACTTTCAGACAAGATGAGCTGGTCTGTATAAATGTGTAAATCAATATCCCTGTTTTTCATCATCAGTCCAGATTTGAGCGAGCCGACGACGTTGACTGTTGCATCAATATTTTCCCATGCCTGAATAATACCAGTATCGTCCAGTATTTTCCATGCGGCTTGTCTGTTATGTTCTGCAAGATTAAAAATAGTCATGAGGATGCAAAATTACAAAAAATATCATTGTTGTCCGGTAAAAATAAATGTAACCTTTATGTAGCTACAAATAGTCATTTTTTACAAATCAATAATGCTGTAATTTTGCCTGCCCTTTTGTAGCGTTTTTAATGATTTATAGACAATTAATTATGATATTCAACAAAACAGAAAATCAAGAAAGAGAGTATTTGAAGCAGGTTATAGAACTTCTGAAAAGTATTATTGACAATACGGATGTGTCAGTGAAAGAACATGTCGATACATTGGCAGAGTATAAGGATTACCTATGGTCGAATAAGGATATTGACCCGCATGAAATCCGCTCCATGCGAGAAAGTATACTGAATCACTTTGCATCGGGTAAAAACGTAATTAGCAAACGGAAACAATTGAGTAAAATACTGGATATACCTTATTTTGGACGTATAGATTTCCGAGAGAAAAGTGAAGCAAGCAAGGTATTGCCTGCCTATATTGGAATTCATTCCTTTTACGATTTCACCAACAAAATCAACCTGATTTACGATTGGCGTGCGCCTATTTCAAGTATGTTCTACAACCAAGAATTAGGCGAAGCATCTTATATTACCCCTGTTGGAGAAATTCAGGGAGATATATTATTAAAACGACAGTACCGTATTCGAAATGGGAAAATGGAATTTATGATTGAAAGTTCATTGACTGTCCATGATGACATCTTGCAAAAAGAATTGAGTTCTAACGCAGATGATAAGATGAAGAATATTGTTGCAACTATACAGCGTGAACAAAACAGGATAATTCGTAATGAAGATGCACAAACGCTCATTATTCAGGGTGTTGCAGGTTCGGGTAAAACATCAATTGCTTTACACCGCATAGCCTATCTACTTTATCGTTTTAAGGCTAACCTTTCTTCAAAAGATATGCTCATTATCTCTCCTAATAAAGTTTTTGCAGATTATATTTCGAATGTACTTCCCGAATTGGGAGAAGAAACCATTCCTGAAATCAGTATTGAACAGATACTTTCTGATATTCTAAATAACAAATATAAATACCAGAATTTCTTTGAACAAGTTACGGAATTGCTTGGCAAACCTGCTTTGGACTTTATAGAACGGATACAGTACAAGGCATCTTTTGACTTTATATCCCAATTTGACCGTTATATTCTGCATATTGAAAACACTTATTTCAAAGCAAAAGATGTAAAACTGACAAATTATATCACCATTCCTGCTGTATTTATTGAAGAACAATTCAGACGTTTCAATCGCTATCCGATGCGTCGAAGATTTGAACCCATGACCGATTACATTCTAGAAATGGCACAAACCCAATACCATATTACGGTAAGAGCAGCAGAACGAAATATCCTTAAAAAGGAGATAAGGAACATGTTTGCCGGAAACAACGACATTCAGGTTTACAAGGATTTCTTTGAATGGATTGATAAACCGGAACTATTTAAGATGCGAAAAAATCGGACTCTTGAATATGCAGATTTAGCCCCTTTGGCTTACTTACACATGGCTTTGGAGGGGAATAATACTCAAAATCACGTAAAGCATCTGTTAATCGACGAAATGCAGGATTACTCACCTATTCAGTACAAGGTATTGCATAAACTTTATTCTTGTAGGAAAACGGTTTTGGGTGATGCAAGCCAGTCTGTCAATCCTTACGGTTCTTCTACTGCCAGTATGATTCAAAAAGTTTTGGTTAGGGGAGAGGTGATTAAACTATGTAAAAGTTATAGGTCAACTTATGAAATAACAGCTTTTTCACAACAAATTCGTACAAATGAAGAATTAGAACCAGTTGCACGTCATGGTGAGCAACCTCAAATTTTAAGATTCAAAAATGAGGGAGAAGAATTATTAGGTATTGTCGGGTTGATTTCTAAATTCAAAAAATCAAATCACAAATCGATAGGAATCATTTGCAAAACCGAATCACAGGCAAAAGACATCGCCGAAAATCTCAAATCATATAACAATAATATTTACTTCCTTTCAAGCCAAAGTTTCGCTTTTGTTCAGGGCATTGTTATCACATCTGCTCACATGGCTAAGGGATTGGAGTTTGACGAAGTAATTATTCCTCAGGCTAATGATAGAAATTACTATTCCGAAATAGACAGGAGCATGCTTTATGTTGCTGTAACAAGAGCCATGCACCGGTTGACATTGACATATAGCGGGAAATTGAGCAATTTATGTCAATCATCAAAGACTCAAAGATACTATCTTAACACCACTAAGACTGCATCTTCAGACCTAAATATTGCATCTTCGTAAGGTAAAGATAGCGTCTAAGGTATAAACACTGCATCTTTTTATAACATAGATTAAATCAACAGAAAAATACTTTTCTTTTATTATAATATACAATTCTTCCGACTAATAAAGATTTAATTGCGGGGAAAACACGGCCTATTTTTCAAAATATACTTCCTTATGGTTAATTTAAATATTACATCAATTTTTAGGATGTTACATCTTATTTATCTTCCAATAAATCTTTTGAAACCAACAATATTTAAGTTGTAATTTTTCTCAATTATTTTAAATGCATTAAGAATATCATCTGATTTTTCAAGTTCAACCCATTCTCCTCCTATTTTCTTATTTCTGAATAAATCATGGAATTCTCTTTCAACGCATCTTGGATTTTCTGCAATTATAAAATAGAGTAAATCAATTGTAAAAGGATTTGTTGTTCTAAATTCTTTAAGTCTTCTTGTAATATTATTTGTAATGCCTATTTTATATTTGTTAGTACGTCTAATTTGAACAATATAAACTCCATATTGATCAATAAAATGTTCTTTTGCTAAGCTGTAACAACTTTCTCCCATATAAAATAATTTTCCATTTCTACGAAGAATGTATGGTGGCTCTTGCTCAATAAATTCAAAACCTAATTCCTTCAATAATTCTAATTTTGGCCAATATCCATAATTAATATTATCGTTTTTTGATCTATGTTTTTTTTCTAAATACATAGGTATTTCACAAATCAATTCAGCATGTGCACAACCTAATTCAAATCCTTCATTATTCTCATGACATTCACATGCTAAAGCTTTAGATTTTGCAACAATAAACCAATCTTCAGGATATGACTTTGTCGTTACCCAATATAAATTTAAGCATGATTCCTTTTTATTCATTGTCTTATTGTATTTCTAATAATATCGTATTAATTGGATAATCTTTCGACAAATTTAAATATAAGTTTTGGAAACTAAATTACTACAAATTATTTTTTACTTCATTTTAATGAAAAGATTTTTATTAAGGATAATTTCTTCCTTTCTCTCTTTCTTTTTGATAAAAATAGAGGAAGCGAAAACATATTAAAAAATAAGGAACAGGTCAATTTATTTTCAAATTGATCTAATTGGGGTTGAGTAAAGTTTTATTGAAGGTTTACTTTTGAGAAGACTTAAGGGCTTCTTTCAAATACCTGTACATTTCCTTCAGGTTGGGGATTGGGAGGTATTTAGCAAAGAATTATTATTTATAATTACTTTACTCAAATAGCGAAAGTTGAGATTTGTCTTCTTTTTGAGGATAAAACAAACCAATTATAATAAATGGATTATGTCCTACATTATGAAATTTTTGAGTTGTACCAAGAAAGAAATGTAAATCACATTTATTCACCATGTAGTCAAAATACTTTTCTTTTACTTTTTGACATGCTATTTCTTCATTATCATATTTCCAGAACAATTCTCCTAATTCCCAATCTTCAACCATTAGAGTACGTTCTTTATCGTCATCGGTGGTAAATACATATGAAAATTTATAGGGTACTTTTTTAGCTACCTTAAATATCTTTTTTGTTTCTTCATTGTCGAACAAACTTCCCTGAGCTTGTTTAGCTATTATTGCGTCAAGCTTTTTCTTATCCCATTCTCTTTCACAAGGCTCCCAAATAAAATCCAAAACTTTTTTCGGCTTAAGAACAGCCAAAGAAGTACCTATATTTTCATCTTTTGCTTCTTGAATAAGTTCTGACATATTGTTATAAACATTTTTCAACGCAAATTCTTTACGCAGTTTCCAATTTTTAATTGTGGGAATAGATTCGCCTATTATAATGTCTTTTTCTAAATCAGTAGGTCTAAAACTCTCTTTTCTAAAATCTTTTGTATTACGAACAATATCTATTTCTATCCATTGCCATTTTTCGTATCTGTCTGCATATTTTAGTTTTCTGTAAGGGACTGGATAAATTCTTATCCAAGAACCATCCTCTCTAAAACCTGCGGTACAAACTAATTCATCGTATGTGGCAGATAGTGTAGGATAAGTTTTTACTGAAATTAAAATACGAGTTAAAGCCATATCTACAATATTTTTAATCCATAATCAGCATTTGGCAGTTGCATTAATGAATTTGCCACACAAGTTCTATGACATTGTTTAGGGTCTTTTTCAAAACAAGTAAGTGCTACCCTTTTATATTTATCCAACAAATCTCGAATATATAGAATTGATTTATTGTTATCAATTAAAGTTGTTTGTTTGTATTCGTTAAATAGGGCATCATAATCTGCTTGTGTATTTAGCTCTTGCCTTTTATCTGACACAATCCCTAAATCAGGGATATGAATATATTCAATATTTGTACCCTTGCAGGCTAATTCAAGAGTTTTTTTTGAAAAACCATATTTTTGACTATATGCATTCTTTCTCACATCGCAAAGAACATGAACATCGTTAATTATCAATTTATTGATATATGTTTCTAACGAAATGCCTTCATATCCAATAGAAAATAGTTGTTTCTCTGAATAATGTCTTTTTTGTTGTTCAATTATTTCAAGCTCGGAACTATTTAACAAACTCTTTGCAATATCACTTTTTATTGCATAATATGGATAGTTTCTATAAGTATGACGAATTAATTCAGTTTGAGTTAACTTACCAAACTTATCTTTAATATCAATTAATTTTTGTTTATCTTCAGGTTTTAAAGTATCGATAAAATCTTCATCTTTTGTAAGCTCATAAAACCTTCCATCTTTTGTTTCAGTTATTTGACAGTAACCATATGTGGTTAAGGTAGCAATATCTTGATTAGCTTGGAATGAAAAACAGCCATAATGGTAGGGTACAAAATCAAAAGACTTTGTATCTTGTTGGCGAGTAAACAAAAACAAATATTTTTGAAGTTGTTTTGCGGTTAGTTTACCACCGAACAAACTCAATAAAGCCAATAATATTTTTCTTCTATAATACATTATCCTGCAAAAATAAGAAATTATATGCAAAAGCATATAAAAGCTGAATAATAAATTAATTTATATGCAAAGAGATATAATCAGAATTAAGTTTTATTGAAAGTTTACTTTTGAGAAGACTTAAGTGATTCTTTCAAATACCTGTACATTTCCTTTAAATTTGGAATTGGGAGGTATTTTTTTTGCAATAGTCCTATTATCATTGAAAGTATTAGGGCAAAGATTGTGATTAAAAAGCCTTGAAGATAGGTGAGGTTTTCCTTATCGGCACCAAACAAAAGGTAAAAGACATAGAAGGTGAAGAAATGGAGAACAAAGATTATCAGGGATTCTTTTCCGTAGAAACTTAGTAGATTGGATAGGAATTTGAAACGCATAATAAATCGGCAAACTATTAGAAATATCATTATTGCTCCCATGGCAGCTAATAAAAACAAAGAATAGTTTTGAGGTACTTCGTTTGGCTTGGTATTATTTACTATTTGGAATACAATACCTAAGGAGTAAATAACAAGAGATGAAATTCCAACAATAATTGAAGTTTTGGTGTTTAGTTTTTCCACAACATTAAACTTCCTTAGCATATATCCAAAAGCATAAAATACTGTCATACTTAGTGCAGAGTCGATATAGAGTGGGATATGTATTTTGTAAATAGATAGCAAATAACCTCCTATGCTAAAAATCAGACTAAGAAGAATAATTAAGTATGTTTTTTTGAATATTTTGGCAATAAAAGTAAAGAAAACAGAAGTAAAAAACAGTCCCCAAAAGAACCACATTGGACCAACTGCCCAATAGGGTTTGAAAAACATTCCCCATACAAAATAAACATCTTGATAGAAGAATTTATGAATAATAATAAAAAGACATTGAACTAAGATGAAGTAGAAAATATAGGGTTTTATAAGACTATTGAACTTGTTTTTAATATTATCCTTTATGGTTCTTCCTTCATTAAAGAAATATCCACTTAGGGCAAAGAAGAGTGGCATAATAAAAATGTAAATGGCATCGTGAGCATAACACTTGGTGTGAGTGTAAACTACAAGCATAATACCTATGCCTTTTGCTATGTCAATAATTTTATTTCTTTGCATCTAATTTTTCAAATCGGCTGTTATTACTTTTGAAATTGGTTACAAGACTTTTAATAACTCTGACAATTCCTTCCTCACTTTGATTATGACATTCTTGTTCCAAATCTCCTAATGATTTAATAACCTTATCCATTTCAAAAGATTCATTTTTTGCAACGAAAATCTTATTATGATAGGTTGGAAGTGAATGTTCTTTCTGATTAAGAAGTTCTTCGTAAAGTTTTTCACCTGGACGAAGTCCTGTAAATTCAATTTTAATATCTTTGTCAAGCTCAAGATTAGAAAGCTTTATCATCCTCTTTGCTAAATCAACAATCTTAACAGGTTCTCCCATATCGAAAAGGAATATTTCTCCCCCCTTGCCCATTACTCCTGCTTCCAAAACCAAACGACATGCTTCTGGAATTGTCATAAAATAGCGTATAATATCTGGATGTGTAACTGTAACTGGACCTCCTTTTTGAATTTGTTGACGGAAACGAGGAATAACAGAACCATTGGAGCCAAGCACATTGCCAAATCGAGTTGTTATGAACTGAGTTTGGGAAGTTTTACTTAGGGATTGAATGTAGATTTCGGCAAATCGTTTGGTTGCACCCATAACATTGGTTGGATTAACAGCCTTATCGGTTGAAATCATAACAAATTTCTTTACTCCATACTTTGAAGAAAGGTCAGCAATATTCTTTGTCCCAAACACATTCACCCTTACAGCTTCATAAGGATGAGCCTCCATCATAGGAACATGCTTGTAGGCAGCAGCATGAAAGACAATATCGGGATGAATTTGTTGAAATACATCTTCAAGTCTTTCCTTGTCTTGAACAGAACATATTATTGTTTTGTAATGAGAGTCAGAATATTTATCTATTAATTCGTTTTCAATATTATAAAGAGAGGTTTCAGCTTGATCCAATACACAAATAAGCTTAGGATTGAAGCGAGTAAGCTGACGAATGATTTCACTACCAATTGAACCAGCAGCACCAGTAACCATAACAGTTTTATCAGCAATTTCACGGCTAATTATATCAACATTCAGCTTAATCTCTTCACGATTTAAAAGCTGTTCAATTTGAATTTCCTTAATCTGTTCTACCTTCAACTCACCATCAGCCCAAGTTTTAATATGGGGAACAGTAAGAACCTTAACTTTGTTTTTATAGCAAAGGTCAAAAATTTCATTCTTCCTTTGGGTATTAATTCTGTTGGTTGCAATAACCAACTCATCAATATCTTTGAAGTTTAATATCTTTTCATAGTCATTCTTTCCCCAAATTCTGAAACCCATAATTGACTTGCCAGAAAGCGATTCATCATCATCAAAAAATCCTTTAATGTAATATTTTCTTGAAGCACTCATCATAGTGTTAGCAGTTGCAGTTCCAGTTCTTCCAGCTCCAAAAATAATTATAGAGGTAGTCATGCTTATATGAATTCCTGCTTTATAGGCTTTTTCAAACAACCAGCGAACAAACATACGGAAAAGGAAAAGCCCAATATAGCAAACAAAGAAATAGATAAGAATTAGTTGTTTAGGAATAAAATCTTTTTCCAAAGGGTCAAAATTATATTTGTAAATAGCATTAATGATTAGCATTAAAGCACAAGAAAAAACCACAGCAAAGAAAATTCTCATTGCATCGCTAAAAGTAGAATAGCGAATAACACCTTTTGCAACCTTGAAAAGAATTAAGAAACTTGTTGTTAGAATTATTGAAAGGAAAAGGAATCTTGCAGAGTAATTATCCAAAGGGAAATTGAAATACTTTTCCTTTCCTCCAAGAATAAAGCCAGAAATAAAGGCTGCAAGAATACAAATACCAAAATCAATTAAGATAATAACCCAGGAAGGAAGATACCTGTCTTTCATCAATTTATTAATCAATGAAAGCATTTTTTTATATAGTTTATTCATTATATTATTGCTTTTCTACAATCAAAATATGATATAATACCTTTTAATTTCAAACCCCAAAATTAATACAATTATCTGTATTTTGAAGAAAAACCTTATTCTTTCCCCTTCCTCGCTCTCCACAATACTTCAATTGGATGAAGAACATTTCTATCGGTTGAGTGTTTGATATGTTCTCTGCAACTTGTTCCTGGTGCTGAAATGATTGTTTCGTTATCTGCTTTCAGGATTGCTGGAAACAGAATTTGATTTCCAATGTTTATTGACATATCATAATGCTTTGCTTCATATCCAAAACTTCCCGCCATTCCACAACAACCACTTGGGATAACCTCAACCTTATAATTCTTTGGTAGAGATAGTACCTTTTCCATATTTTCTGTTCCAATTAATGCCTTTTGTTGGCAGTGTCCATGAAGAAGAATATTGCGAGGTTGAGTTGTAAAATCTTCTGAAGTGATGTTTCCATTATCTATTTCTTGAGCCAAAAATTCATCAAAAAGGAATGTATTTCTTATCACTTGATTGGTTTCTTCCGATTTTAACTTAGGCTTAATCAGGCTTGGGTATTCATCTCTAAAACTTAAAACTGTTGATGGCTCAATTCCAACTAAAGGAGTTTCATCTGTTATTATTCCTTTTAGAGCTTTAAGATTTTTATTAGCCAAACGTTTTGCTCTTTTTACCATTCCTTTTGACATGGAAATTCTTCCACTTTCTCTAATTGGAGCAATTTCTATTTCATAACCCAAAGACCTTAGAAGTTTGATTGCTGAGAAACCTATATGTGAGTCTTGATAGTTGGTAAATTCATCAGCAAAGAAATAAACCTTTTTCTTAGTTTTTGGAGAGTAGGAAACTGAAAATTCATCCTCTCTTTTAATTAATTGCCTTAATGTTCTTTCATTTAAAGTTGGCAATGAACGTCTTTGAGAGAATTTCAATATATATTTAATTCTGGAAGAAGTCCACTTATTAGTAATAACCCAATTGTAAAGGGCTGGAAACATTGAACCCATTCTTTGGAATGTGGTAAGATAATTGATTAGTATTATTCTTAATGGCAATCCATTAACATCGTAGTAGTGTTGTAGGAATTCCGATTTCAGTTTTGCTATATCAACATTTGAAGGACATTCATTCTTACATCCCTTGCAGCTAAGGCAGTTATCCAATATCCAGTACAGTTCTTTATTATCAAAAGGATTATTATTCTTTGGATTAGTGTAGTATTCTCTTAATGCGTTTGCTCTGGCTCTTGGTGTAAAGCGTTCATCATTTGTTGCTCGATAGGAAGGACACATTGTATTTAAGAACTCTACACTCTTTCTGCAATCTGCACTTCCATTACATTGTTCTACAGCTGAAAGCAATCCCTTCTGCTGAGAAAAATCGTAGTAGGTTGGAATATTGTTCAGGTCAATTCTTTTCTTGTTGTTTTCTTCAAAAGATTGAGAATATCTTAAAGAAGTATCCATTGGAGGAGTGTCGATTATCTTTCCTTTATTAAAGATATTATCCTTATCCCAAACCTGTTTCAATTCTTTCATTAGGGAATAAATCTCTCCTCCATACATTATAGGGATAAACTCTCCTCTTAAACGTCCATCTCCATGTTCTCCACTAAGACTACCTCTATACTTTTTAACCAAATTAGCAACATCAACACTCACTTTTCTGAAAAGAGCAACATCTTCTTTGTTTTTAAGGTCTAAAACAGGGCGCAAATGAAGTTCTCCAGTTGCAATATGAGCATGATAAACACAAGATAGATTATATTTTTGAAGGATTTGCTTAAACTCCTTAATATAGGCACTAAGTTTGGAAGGAGAAACAGAAGTGTCTTCAATAACTGAAACTGGTTTTGAACTTCCTGGAATATTTGTTAAAAGTCCAAGTCCTGCCTTACGCAAAGCCCAAACCTTAGCCATATCATTTCCCTTAACAACAGTGAAAGCATAGCCTTTGTTTTCTTTTTTTAGGGAATCAATTATTTTAATTGTTTTCTCTTCCAATTGCTCAGGAGTTTCTTCAGCAAGTTCAATTATAAGTATTGCTTCAGGATTTCCTTCAACAAAGAACATGTTCTTTCTTTGCTGAATATTCCTGCTTGCAGAAGTCAAAATATTATTATCCATTAATTCAACTGCAACAGGATTAAGGCTTAATGCAATTAAATTACCATCAAAACTATCCTCCAAAGAATTGAAATGAGCACAAATTAAAGCCTTATTCTTTGGTGGAAGTGACATAAGATTGAGCTTGAACTCTATTCCAAATCCCAAAGTACCTTCAGATGCTGCAAAAAGTTTTGAAAGATTAAATTCCTTATTGCTCTCTGGATTGAAAACATTATTATCAAATATCTCGTCTAAAGCATATCCATTATTTCTTCTTCGTATTTCCTTTTCAGGGAAAGCATCTACAATCTTGCTTTGAATTTCTTTATCAGAATATCTTTCTTTAAGGTGTCTGTATATTTCTCCTTCAAAACTTTGAAGTTTTGTCTTTTCTTCAAATTCTTCTTTGGTAAGTTTTTTAAATGTTACTTCTTTATTATTAGCAAGAATAGCCTTTACCTCCAAAAGATGGTCGCGAGTTGAACCATAAACCAAAGAATGAGAACCACAGCTGTTATTTCCTACCATTCCACCAATTGTACAACGATTGGATGTTGAAGTTTCAGGAGCAAAGAATAGATTATAAGATTTTAAAAAGTTATTCAACTCATCCAAAACAACACCTGGCTCAACCCTAACCCATCTTTCTTCGATGTTTAATTCATGAATTTGTTTCATATATCTTGAAACATCAACCACAAGACCATTCCCAACAACCTGACCTGCGAGTGAAGTTCCAGCTCCTCTTGGAATTAAACTTATTTTGTTTTGAGTGGCAAAAGCAATTAATTCTCTAATGTCTTCTTTATTTTTGGGTAGAGCTACACCAAAAGGAATTTCTCTGTATGCAGATGCATCGGTTGAATAAACAATTTTAGACAGTTCATCAAAAAGTAAATCTCCTTTAAAACCCTCTTTGAGATGCTTTATTTCTTTATTTATTTTCATTTCTTTGTTTTATTCTTTTGCTTTAGGTTTTTTCGTTCCCAATCCCTAATACTGCAATTATACTTTAAGTTCTTTATTGACTCTTTTTGGTTGAAGTCAGAAAAGAATATCATTCCTGTAAAAGTTTCCAAATCGCTTAAACTCATACTATAATTATATAAGTCTTCATTTAGCTTTTTATTTTCCATAACAAAACCAATGGCTTTATAGCTTGGATAGGAAATATCTATAATCACTTTATAAAATCTATATGGAACGGATACTTTATTTTTCTTTCCAATTGTAGTTATAATTGAATCAAACAAAGCTCCTGAAATAATTATAATGCTATCGTTCTCTATTGCCCATTCTCTTACCTTTGTTTCCAGCTCCTTCCATTTCCCTGAATTAAAAGAATGTATTTGAGGTGCTATATTACTCATTAGAAAAGTTAAGTCTTGAGCCTCTTGCGAAAAACTCATATCTGCATTTGGACAAATATGTCCTTTATCATAGCCTGAATACTTATAATCACTAACTGAAGCTGAACCAGTGGAAACTTTTTTATCTTCCTTAAACCTGTTCTTTCTTCCAGATTTTTGATTTATAACCATATCCTTAGTAAGCAAATAAGCTACCCATCCAGCCACTTCATGTTTTTCAGAATAACCCAATTTATAGTATTTATGATCTACAACTTCCAATTTCCTTTCCTTTTTTAACTTATAAGAAGGAATTGCATTATTGATTGTGAGAATAGATTTCAAGTCTTGAGAAAAAACATTCTCAATGGCTAATAAAAAAATCAGAGTCCAAAAGAAAATAAACTTACTTCTTTTCATAAAAAGCAAAATTACTATATTATTAGATAATGACAATAAAAAAATATCTATCTATTAAGGCAATAAAAAACAAAAAATTATACCCAATAAGGTATAATTAGAATTATTATTTATATATTTGCACCCGATAGGGTATAAAAGCATTGATTTATTATTAGTTTATACCCTAAAAGGTATAATATGAAGAAACAATCTTTACAAGAATTTGTTAAACAAAAGAGGAAAGAAGCAGGTTTAACACAAATAGAACTATCTGAGAAATCAGGAGTTGGATTACGATTTATAAGAGAATTGGAACAAGGAAAGCAAACCCTTAGAATGGATAAAGTAAATAATGTATTAATTCTCTTCGGTCAAGAACTTGGAGTTGTTGAATTGGACAGAGATAATCTAATTAAATAATAAATTTCTTTTTTACATTATGAGAAAAGCAAAGGTATTTTTAACACACTAAATTCTTTTAATAAATTCTAATATCGTTCTACAAATATCTGCATTAGAAACATATCTATAAGTTTGAGGAGGATGAAAATTTGCATCAATTTGTCTTAAATCATTAAGATGTATATAAGGTACTAATTTTATATTTTCTATTTCTATTCCAATAGCTTTATCTTTATCCTTGTAATAACTATCAAATCTTAATTTATCAATTCCTAATAAAGCAGAATAATTATTCCACATTTTAATAGGCGTTGTTTCAATTATTCTTTTAATTACTCCAAATCCAATAACGCATTTGATAGGTGCAGAAGCATAAATAATTACATAATCACCCTCCTTAACATGAGGCTTTAATTTCCTTAATTCTATATTTTTCTCTTTATCGACCAATTTCTTTGCAAACTCTGGTTTAACCGATATAAATAGATACTTTTTTATATTATTTATTTTTCCCACTTCCTATCTTATAAATCTGATTATAAATTATATTATTAATTTTAACAGGAGAAGCAAATGTATTTGCTTTTCTTCCATTAGAAATTAATATCTTATCAATTAAATCCAATGGAACGTGATTTTTAAATACTTCCGTCCCACTAAAACGCAATGCTCTAATATCATTATCTATATTATGTTTACACAATTCATAAATATTTTTCCACTCATAAATACCATAATGTTTATTTTTTTGAAATAATATTTTTGGTTTATCTGTCATTACTTCATCTAAATATGAAGAAGCAACTATTGCTTTACTCCTTGGCGATTTACTATCATAACTAACATACCAAAGAATTCTAGCAGGAGAATCCTCTTTTATTGGTTTAACACTTCTATAATAAACATTCTCTATATTCCATATTTTATTAGGTTTTGCTCCAAATAATGTTTCTCCAGAAATATAATAATCAAATAACTCACTAGCCCAATAAGGCTTAATTGGAATTATATAACATGGAATATCTAAATCTTTAATTTTTAATGGGAAATATTGTCGTTCAATATTTATTAGGATTTCTTTATAAATAGTTTCATCTGTATTCCCTTTATTTAAATAATCTATATCAAAATGTTTATTTATTTGTTGCAAATCAGAACTTTCTATCATTTTATTGATTACATCTTTTTTCCAAATCTTTTCTTCTAAATGAAATCCTAATTTTGATAAAATATTATTTTGATTATCTGATAAATACTCCTCACATATCTTTATTTCTGACAATTCTTTATTGATAGCTTTTCCAATAAAGTCAGATATTAATTGCATAAATATTGTTTGTTGATATTCTACATCTAGCAATCTTATAAAATGTACTATTATTGATTGTTTATTGTATTCATATCCATAGAAAGCAATCTCTGTATCTTTAGATTTTATTACCTTTATTTTAGAAGTGTTTATTTTAGAAGCTAAGTCATAAACTTTGGCTTTAAATGTTATCTTTTTTTCTGATTTTGTCTTTATTAAAAACTCATCTATATAATTATTTAATTCTACATTAGGTACTTTTGAAACAGAATGAAAAGAAACACCTAATAATTTAGATGGTAAATATTCTTCTTTATTAATTAGTTGATCTATTTCCAAAATAAATTCTTGTGGAGTAAATATTTGTACATCAAAAGTTTCTTCTATCTCTTCTCTATTTTCTAAAAATTCTTTATCAAGAGTAATAAAATATGATGAGTCAGAAACAATACATGATGCTAATTGCCTTCTATCAGATATATCATTCTCAGAGTCTCCATTAAGAATTGTTTTTAACTGTATTGAAATGCTTTTACTTCTTTCCACATTAAATTTTGCCTCTGTGAAATTATCTAAGAATAATTTTGTTTTTAAAACTCTTTCATTATCTCTATCCCTAGTCATTTCATTAAATAATTCAGGAGCATAGTAATAATCAACTTCATCTATAAGCCAGTCCGCAAGAAGGGGACGAGGGTCTTGTGAAGGGTCAAAGTCTTGTTTATTATCTCTAAGTTTAATTATTATATTTGCATCTAACAATGCTTTAATTTTAGTTGAGAAGTTTGGTATGGATGTAAATAAGTCTGGGACATTAAAATCATACCACCATTTTTTTAAATAATGTTCATCTATACTCCGACTTCTAACTCTTTTTTTACATACAAATCCATATCTCTCCCATACTTTTGACGCTTCTTTATAATCATCTCTACAACTTAATGATATACCAGAATATATTTTTTCATATTCTTCTCTAAGCGCATTTAATAAATTTGTAGTAATGTTTTGACCTCGATAAGCTTCATCTACACATAAATGGACAATACTAATTTTAAAAGAGCGGTTAACAGTTCGAAACATCAGATATCCCATTAACTCATTTCCATTATGAGCAATAATAATATGTTTCTTTTGAGCATGATCTATAAATCCACCTTCAGGCATAAATCCTAAAGTTGAAGAATGTTTTTTCCCTAGATTTATTACATCTTGAAAATAACAGCTATTATGATTTATAAATTCAACTTGCATTATTCTGTCATTTTAATGAATGGATTTAAATCAGGAAAATTAAAGTCCAATTGATGCTCTGTTTCTTTTCTTAAAGGAGAAATATTATTATGAGTTTTAAGCCATTCATAATATCCTTCGATATTAGGTCCAGCAAGATTTATTGCATACTCTATTCCCATAATTGCCATTACAAAATATATTTCACCTAATATTATCTCATTTTCTCCTTCTTTCTCTCTTTTAATTTCAATAGATAAAAAATCCATTTCATTAATAATTTGATATATATGTTTTTTCCTATTTTTTAAATCCACAAATAGAGATCCTTCACTATAGATTCTTCGCTGACTATATGGCCAAAAATTACAACGTTCACCATATCTAGCATATGTTCTTATTGGATCAAATTGTTTATCTTCTATAACTTCTGATGAAAATCTTAGAAAATTATCTTTACCCATTATAAATGTAAAAAACTCCAATGCACATTTTGTTAAAAAACGAGACATTAAATAATTATTAGGTTCCAGCATAGGGATATATGGCATATATATTTCAGGAACTTCTCCTTTCAACATCTTATCAAAAAGCTCATCATTTTCAAATTGCATTTGCAAAATACTTTTCCCTTCTTCAAATACTGCATTTATAGATGCTTCTACCTTTGTACCTCCTTGTGGATGAGCAAAAACAATTTTATCTTTTACTAATTTATCTTTCTTTGATTTAATATAATTACGTTGTCTAGTACTAACAAAATATGGTTGCTCTAATAATTCTTTCTCTATTTTTGTAGCAAAATAATTATTACATTTATCACAAACAGCACCTTTCCAAAGAATATGGTGTTTATTTCCTAATGACTCAGGAATAATATGCTCAATACTCTTTGAATTACTTGAGTCTTGTTGACAAAATATACAATTCATAATTTCTTAAATTCCAAAGTAAAGATACAGTGTATAATTATATTATCACTATTTTATTTATTTTCTTCCAAATATTATTGTACTGCAAAGTAAAAGAAAATTTTCAACTTCTTAGCATTTATATTCCATAAAAAGCAAACTCTTAGAATAGATAAAGGAAATAATGTATTAATCCTCTTTGGTCAAGAACTTGGACCTACTAATATTGATAGAGCAAAACTCCTTAGAGAAGAAGAATAAAAACAAATTACAAAGAGATAATTATCAAGAACTCAAAGATACTTGATTAAAGACACCTATTTTTCAATCCAACGTCCGTCTTCTTTAATCATATCTATTAGCTTTTCAATTGCTGATTCTTCATCAACATTTTGAAATACTGATTCTTTTCCTCTGTAAAGATTTACTTTCTTATTTCCTGAACCAACATATCCATAATCTGCATCAGCCATTTCACCAGGTCCATTTACAATGCAACCCATTACTCCAATTTTAACTCCAACCAAATGATTGCATCTTTCTTTAACCTTTGTTAAAACAGATTCCAAATCGTAGCTTGTTCTTCCACAAGTTGGGCAAGAAACAAATTCTGCCTTATATATTCTATCTCCAGAGGCTTGAAGTATATCTTTTGCAACAGGAATTTCTGCTTCTGGTTTTTCGGTTAAGGAAACTCTAATTGTATCTCCTATTCCTAAAGACAAAAGAGTTCCAATTCCTACTGCTGATTTTATCTTTCCATCTTCTCCACTACCTGCTTCTGTTACTCCAAGATGAATTGGATAAAGCAATCCTTCTTTGTCCAGCATCTCTTTCATCAAACGAACTGATGAAACCATAACCTTAACATTTGAAGCTTTTTGAGATAAAACTAAAGAGTCAAAATCCATTGAATGTATTATCCTTGCAAATTCCAATGCTGAAACTGCCATAGCAAAAGGAGTGTTGCCATATTTCATAACTATCCTTTGGGAAAGAGAGCCATGATTTGTTCCAACTCTAATTGCAGTATTATGTTTCTTGCAAATTTCAATAAGAGGGAATAATCTTTCTTTTATCTTTTCCAACTCATCATTATATTCCTTATCGGTTAATGGGAAATTGCTTGAATTTCTTTCAAAATAATTGCCTGGATTTATTCTTACTTTTTGAACAATGGTTGCCGCAACTTCAGCAGCTTTGGGATTGAAATGGATATCAGCTATTAGAGGAACAAAACAATTTCTTTTCTCAAGTTCATTTCTAATCTCATATAAGTTTTGAGCAGCCTTAACATCTTGGGCAGTAATTCTCACCAACTCACAACCAGCATCAACCAATCTTAAAGTTTGATTGACAGTATCCATTGTATTCATTGTGTTAGTATTGGTCATAGATTGAATACGGATTGGATTATTTCCTCCAATGCCAATATTACCAACCTTAACCTCCCAAGAATGTCTTTTTTGAAATAAAAATGAAGAATAATCTTCTTCGCTTGCAGTATATTGAGCCAATTCTTCCTTGTTCATAAATTAAAATCTGATTTAATTAATACCCAAAACAAATAATTTAATGCAAAATTACAATAAGAAAACTATTCTTTTTGTTTTTTAGACAATTAATTCAAAAAAAGACTTTGATTTATACTATTTACTGCTAATGCTGATTTTTTTGACTTGTGAACTTGTATTGGAATAAGCTCTAACAATATATATTCCACTAACTAAATTTAATTGAGTATTAAATTTATCATCTTGAATTTCTTCTTCCAAAAGTTTATTTCCAAGAATATCGAAAAGTTCGTATCTAATTAAATCTTTACCCTCAATATTCAGGGTATTATCATAATTCCAAATCTTTATTGTTTCACCAGGCTCAGGTTTGAAAAACTCATTAATATCTTCTTTATAATAACTAAACAAAACATATAACCTTTTTGAATTATCCCCAGCATTCACTTGAAGATTATAATCTGGTTCTTCGTTTAGATATTGAGCATGACTTAATAAACTATCAAGTAAATATACATGGATATTGGAAGGAATATTTGAGAAATTAAGACTAACCTCATTATTTTTCTGACTTCTTAAATCCAATTCAGTAGTATATGGTAAGGATGAAAAAGCATCTTTGATTAAATACAATGTTGAATCATTTATTTCAGGAGTTGGAATTGTAAAATAAGGCTCAACAGAACTATAATTTGAACCAAATAACATAAATCCATCTTCAAAATCAAATGCATTATCAGCTTCTTCATTAAACTCAAGAAATGATTCTCTTACATTATCATTAGCAATAGCATTAACATAAATCAAATCACTTTTAATCAAATTCTTTGCTCCAGAAGTATTTCTTATTTGGGATTTATTAAAATTAAATGTTCCACTTGCACTACCGATAAAGAAGCCTTCACTTGGTTTTATTGAAGTAACACGATTTGTAGATTGCCAATTATTATTCCATTTTCCATTATCTGCATCATAAACATATATCAATCTTCCTTGAATTAAAGGAGAATTATTATTAATCAATAAAGTAGTATCTAAACTTGCTGGATAGTTATTTGCTAAGGAAACAAATTTATTTATTGCAGGAGAAGTATTATTAAAAGTATAAGATAAAGTATTGTCATTAAATAAAACCCCTTTAGAAACAATTCTTGATTTTATTATCAAACGAGCATCCAAAGAATAGTTAGGCATAACCAAAATTCCTTCTCCAAAATTAAATTGAGTGTTTATATCTTGTGTTGTTATTGTTGACCAATTATTCTTTGTATAATCAAATCTCTTTACAAAGGTTGTAAAGAAAATGCTATCAGCATAATTATAAAGGCAGGAAAGAATAGGGGTATAGGTTGAAAGACCAATCAAATTCCATTTCCCAGCATAAAGTTCTCTATTATATTCCCCAAATAAATTAATATTAGTAGTATTATTTAATTCTCCTCCATTTTCTATTTTAACATAAGCAGACATAGGGGCAGAGCCATTAACAATCTTTATTTGTTTTCCATTTGGAATTATTACTACCTGAGAAGCTTTAGGCAAATTCCCGCCCCAATTACTTGGAGCTTGCCAAGGTCCATTAGCAACTGCTTTCTTTGCCTCTAACTGATATTTGAAAATTGGATAACCATCATTAATTCTTTCAGGACTATAATCTTCTCTCCAATATGTAGGACCTAAGGTTGAATTAACAAAGACAGAACCTCTTAATTGTGTATTTGTTTGTTGGGTTCCGTTATATCCTATTCCATTACGACAATTAACAAATACACTATCACGAGAATAACAAAATGTATTATTTCCTATATTATTTCCTATTATTTTTCCAAAATTAGTATTTGTTCCATTACGAATAATCTTGCATACTGAATAAACTCTATTAAGAGTAGGTGTAGCACTAGCAAGACCTATAATTCCTCCAACGTAACTATTTGGAGCAATTGAAGAATAAATTTCTGAATTAGAATAGGAATTACGAATTGTCCCTTTATAATTTCCCACAATTCCTCCAACATTAGTTTGAGCATCAATTGTGGTATTTGTAAAAGAAAGATTAATAGTAGACGCAACTGTATCAAGCCCAACTAATCCTCCAACATTCTTTACTCCATTAATATATCCATACACAAAACACGAATCTATTGTGGTATTATTCGTAATAGCAACTAAACCTCCAATGTTATTTCTTGCCGATATATTTACATTGCTAATACCTAATCCTTTTATTGTTGCATCCCTTGTATATCCAAATAAACCTATATTATCTTTTGTAGAATTTGAAAAACTATAATTTGCAATAGCATATCTATCTAAATTCAAATCACTGTATCCACTAAAATTGCCACTAAATGGTTTATTATTAAAAAAAATACCAATTGGATTATATAAACTTGAACTATCAATAACTCCATTATTAAAGTTAATATCGTTTTGCATCTGGAAAAACTTTTTTACTCCATTTTCATTATAGGTTGTATCATTAGCAACCATATTAGATATATAAATTAAATCTTTTACATATCTAATTTTGTAAGGAGAAGAGTTAGAACCTACAAATGGTGTATTATAACCTAAACAATTTCCTTCAAAACCAGCAGGAGTAGTACCATTACTAAGCTTTTGCCAAGATAAGACAGGATAGCCCAAATTAACTTGACTTTTTGCCTTAAACCATACTATAGGATCTTGACCATTATTTAATGTAACAACAAAACAACCTGATTGCATTTCATTAGAAGATTTTGGAATACCATAAGTTATATTTTCTGATGCTATATTTAAAAAATAAGAATCATAAATATAGGAGATAGGAGTTTGACTTGAACTAATACTTTTAAAACCTACTAATGAACCTCTACCTAAACCAACACTTGGCAATGATTGTGGAGCTGAATAGCTATTACGTAAAACAGAATTATTTTCAAGACCACTAATTAATCCTCCAAAATAAGCATTTCTATTAAAATCACTACTCCTCCCTGTTCCTTTAATCACATTTGATCTTGCAAAGCAATTATTAATTATACAGTTGTTTGCATTTCCAATTAACCCCCCAGCATCTAACCAAGTATAGCTAGATGAATAATTAAGAGTTACTGATGCTAAAGAATAGCATTTATTTATTGATGAACCGGAAGCATATCCTATAAGACCACCTACTTTATAATTAGATACAAAGGAGCAGTTTTCATCAATACCCAAGTTTTCAATTGTTGCTCCTGAAATATATCCAAATAAACCAACATAAGTTCCTGAATAAATTGAAAGATCTGATATTATATGTCCTCCTCCATTAAAAATTCCACTAAAACTATTTGTAGAATTACCTATTGGATTAAAGTATTGCGAGCTATCATCGTTAGGATTAGTAAAAAAGCTTATATTATTCTCTACTAAAAAATATTGTCCTGAAAATGTTGAACCGTCATCAACAAAATTTGAAAGCTTAATTAGATCTTTTACATACCTAATTCTAAAAGGATCTAGTTCTGTTCCACTCCCATCGAAACAAGCAGGAAGAGCAGAGCCTCCTACTTGCCAATAAAGTATAGGGAAACCTCCATTTACTAATGGAGTAACATTATCATGTTTCCAATTATGATTTTGACAAGAAACATTCAAATCAATAGCAAATTGTAGTTCTTGCATTTGGGCAGCAGTCTTTGGAGTTCCATATGTTTGAGTATTCCATCCAGTTAAATAATAAGAATTTGTGAAGCAATTAGAATTACAACGCCCATATAAAGGACCAGTCCTACTAGGCTGATTTGGAAAATTTGAAGGAGCTGAATAAGAATTTGATATATTACAGCTCCCTTCAATATATCCAATTAAACCTCCATAGTATCCATTTGAACCTGAATAATTAATATTACCCCCTGAATAATAACAATTATTAATTGTACATCCATTTGCATTACCTATTAATCCTCCTAATCTACAATTAGTATTTCCTGACATATTAGCAGAGGAGTAACAATTATTTATTTCTGAAGTTTCTGCATATCCAACCAATGCTCCTGTGTAACCACCATTAGCTGAAGTTATATTACACCCACTTCCTATTCCTATATTTTCAATTGTTGCATCACGAATATAACCAAATAATCCAATATATGTTATTCCTGATACATTAAAGTTTGAAATAATATGACCTTGACCATTAAAATTTCCTCGAAAACTTCTATTTCGAGAAGTTCCAATTGGATTAAAAAATCTTGACATACTTATATCGTCAGTCATGATAAAATAATCTCCACTAAAACTATACCTATAATCATTTACAAATTCTGCAAGCTCATTAAAATCATTAGCATTACTTATTATATAAGGACGATCAATAGTACCATAACCTCCGCTAAATGTTTGTGCGAAGGTATTATTACTTATCATTAGTAGAAAGGTAATAATTAGTGGAATTAGTGATTTCCTCATTATTATATATTGATATTACTTATTTTCTTATTTATGTGTGCTAAAAGTTAGCATTTACAATAACGGAGTCCCATTTGTCGGTGGAAACTCCCATTCCTCCTTCACCAGGAGGTGTGGTTTCATTAAAATTAATAATCACTGTTGTTGGTTTTCCTGCTCTAACAACAGCATTATTCTTTGCCCCATTTTTCTTTACTACCTGGTAGTTATGTTTAAATATTTTTATTTCACTGGCTCTTTCGCTTAGGGTAGGAAATGTGTTAACAAATTGTGTTGTGATTGTATCGTTTATTTCAGATATTATTGGGAGTTTGTAGTTTGTCCAGTTTTCTATAAATCGTCCATCAAAGCCTATATCTTTTGGTGTTTCTCCAAATATGATGGCATAAGGAGAGTCTTTTTGTGCAATTTCTGCATTTTCTTTATTCAGAAATGCATTCAGTCCAATAATAATACATCTAATTGCTCCAACCTTTCTTTCAACATAAATGTAGTGTGGAGCCATTTCATTATCTTTTCTTATTGTTGGAATAAATCCAAATTTCATTTGGAAATCGTGTGGTGATCGAGAGATATTGTTAATATCATAATAGGAAAAGTCGTCTTTAAGAGAAATAAATGGTATGTTTGCTTTCTCCGGACTGGTTATTTTTTCTCCTATATGAAAATTTGGGAATATATCGTCTGAGATATAATTGGAAACAACTGCTATATAATAAACAGAGTCATATTGTTTATATGGGAGTTCATATACTTTTTGTGTTTTTAGATAGTGTACTCCAAGAAGATTATTGTTTTTGTCCGAAATATATAGTTTTACATCCTTAGGACTATTGTCCAAAGTTTTTATTCCATAATAATTTCCCCACTCAACATCATCAGGGTCATCGAAATCAATATAAACTCTCATCTGAATACAATCGTCTAAGTCATCTTCAATGGTTGAACAACCACCAACGAATAACGCAGCAATTAGTATTAATATGTATAAAAATTTATTCATACTTTCGAGTTAATGATTAATGATAAATGGTTAATTTTTATTTTAATAATCAAAATAATGAAGAGCACCCAAGAGCACTCTCCATTATTTAATTATTAGATGTTAGATTTAGAAAGGAACATTACCTCCGTCATTCCATCCTTCTGCAGTAACATGAACTGTTAAAGTATTTAGTTTAACAAAAGGGTTAGAAGCACCTATAGAAGTTAACGCAAAATTTAATTTATAATTAGTTTTTCTTCTAACTGAAAAACCTTCTGTTATACTTGCTGTAACTGCATTCAAAAGAGAACTATTTTTACTAAAGTCATAAGTATAATATTTATGTCCCATTTGTTTTATATATGTAGGAGCATCAGATTTTGGTGTAACTCTAACGACAACTATTGTGTTTGCATTAGCTGAAGCATTAGTTATAAAGTTTCCCCCGTTTGCTGCTGGTAGATTTGCATGATAGTTTTCTCCAACATAATAATGAAGACCTATAACACCATTAAGTGAGTCAGCATCAGTAGTCATATAAGTAGAATCTACATTTGATGTAAAGGAATTACATAAATCTTTTAAATAAGTATCAGATGTAGCTGATAGATCTGTCATTCCAGTATAGAAATTATAATCACGACCTGTTACAGGAGTCAATCCACATGAAGCTGTTCTTGTTCCAGCAGAAATCATAGAGCTTATAGCGATATCTGATGCAGCAGCTGTCCAATCTGTCACATAAGTTCTTTGTCTAATGATAGGTAATGTTGTTTTATTAATTGCATTAACAACATAAACACCAGTAACAACATAATTAGCTGCATCTTGAGCTAAAGTCCAATTAACTGTTATTTTTGATTCAACTGGAGCTACATTAACATAAGATTCATAAGTACCAGTTCCAGAAATGTTTGCTTCACCAGTCATATGTAAACCAAGTGTAGAAAAATCTCTTACTGTTTCTATTTCCTTTGCAACAAGTTCAGCATAAGTATTTACTCCAGTAATAGCACTTCCATAATTAGCTACAACTACTACTTTTGCTGTACCAGGAAGTGTTCCTACTTGCATACTAATATCGTATGGAGACACTAAAGTTCCTGATACATATTTTTGTTGCAATTTATTATTTGCAGCAGTTCCGTCAAAAATAAAGACATTTAAGTCTTTCATTAGTTCATAATCTGCAGTAACAGCTCCGGGAGTTTTAGATGCTCTTGTTTTTAGTGTTTTTACATTAACGGTCAAATACCCAGGTTTACCTTTTGTTTGGTCTCCTGATAGTTCGTCTGAACAGCCGGTAAATCCTATGGTTAGGACGGCTACGATTGTTAAAAGCATTGCTTTTAAGCTGAATTGTTTGATTTTTTTCATTTGATAAAATTTTAAATTAATAAATTTTTGATTTGTTTTTCTTAATAAATTTTTAAATTGTTTTGATTAATAATATTGTTTCTTTGTTTTTTTGTTTCATGCTCTTTAATTATTCGTTTATATTATATTTTATTTATTCCACTGGCTACTTATTACCTTTGAATAGTCTTCAGGCTCAACATATATTAAATTCTTTGTTGTTTTGGAAGGTAAGGGAGAATAGGGCTGCATTAGGGAAGAAAGTGGAGACATTGATCCAAAGTATTTGCCTGAAAGTGTGTAGTTAATTGTATATTTTGTTCCTCTTTTATTGGAAAGGGTTAAGCCATCTGGTCTCAGCGGTACGGTAAGGAATCGGGTAAACTCTTCATCTGTTCCTTCAATGGTTCTCATCTTATATTTGACTTTCAAAACAATTAATGTTTTATGCTGACTGCCTAAGGTTGATATTGTGTCGTTTTCGGGAGAATATATGGTTACTTCTTGTGGGGGAAAAGTTGAAGTTCCTTGAGTATATATTCGTTTTAGTAATTTAGAATTTTGATTATTTGTATCTCTAAATCCAAAGTTTACATAAGGATAAGGACTCCAAAATGCTTCATAGTTGCCATGAAGATATGGGTAATTGGTATTGGGAGAGAATAGTTTTGCCTTAGAGCGTGAGTTAAGAACAAATACTTCAATATTCTGAATACAATTAATATAGTCAGCAGGTGCTGAAGAGGAAACTTTAATATCAAATTTTGAAACTATTGGTTTAAGGTAAACAGTTGCTTCATATTGATATGGGTCGGAGCCATGCTGAGTTATGGAATTAGTGTAGCCTGTCAGGACTATTTTACTGCCATCAGATATGCTATCGATTCCAACAGCTAAAGTGCTGTCGAAATATGATTTAAGATTATTAATATTCAAATTTACCTGCCTTGCTATTGATGATGTTGGAGAAGAGGATAAGAGGTCATCGCAGTTTGCAATTGCATAGATATATGTTGCTGTTGAGGTAATATTCATATTTACTGAAGTGGTAAATGTTATTGTTCCTGTTCCTGATGGGTTATTAACTTTTTTTACTGTATTTAATGTTCCATCACCATTAAAGACAAAGAGGGTGAAGTTATTAATATAGATATCATCATCACCTGATTTTGAGGTGTTGGAAGATAAACTTTTGGGCCACGATATTTTTAATTTAACTCTTGTGTCATAAGCCATATCTGCACAATCTGTGCAATCGTCACTTATGCATCCACTAAGCAATGGTATTATCAATAATAATATGTATAGCAAGCGTCTTCTCATATTAATTGAATTTATACACAAAGCTTAAGCCAATTTTTGTTGGCATTATTAGAATATTTTTAAAAGAGCCCCAATAGGCTCCACAAACTGGTTGAAGGTATTTGTCGTAGGAAGTGTAGTTTACTCCAATCCCAATGTTTGCTTCAAAGCTCCAATGACTTGACCAATACCACATATAGCCTGCCGAAATTCCCACTCCTGCTGTCCATCCATCATATCTGTAATAATGAGCATCTCCATAATATGGCATTATTATTCCTCCAATATTATATTTTGACCAGTTGACATTGAGTCCATAAAACATCCCTTGCATTGTCTTTTTGGGCCAAAAGCGAATTTCAGACATAACAACCATGTTCTTCCATTTAACATTTCCCTTCATATCCCATGCATTGTAGGTTGAGGACAGTTCAATAGAAAACTTTTTTTTGACAGGTAATTCCAATGCAATATTTGGGGTTATAACTGCAGCATAAACTAAATTAGTTTTAACTGCTAATGAGATTGTATTTGATATTTTCTTAGGCTTTTTTCGTTTAGGAGAATACCGTTTGGATAATTCTGGTCTTCTTTTTACGTTAACTTCATTTCCTATATCTTTATTCTTCTTCTTTTTCCTCTTTGGTTTCTTGAATTTCTTTGGTCCAATTTCATTAGAGAAAGTTATATTCGTCAATTCATTATTATTTGAATAATAATGTTCAATATCATTACTGAAAACATTACCTCTGTCTTTAGAAAACATCACCATTGGTATAAAGATTAATACTAACAGACATTTGAACGATTTCATTTATTATTAAATAGTTGTCATATTTTTATTTATCAAAATCACTGCGTTAAAAGCAATCACATTATAACCAATTAAGAAAATTGATATAAAAGTTTATGGATTAAATATGAAATTTTCTATAGAATTGGGAAGTATATTTTACCTGCTTAACGTAGTTTATTAATAACAGAGTGTATATTGTAAAAATTACAAGACACTATTGTCATTTAATCTGCAAAATTAATAAATAAATTTCATTAATAGGTTATAAATAACAGTAAAAATAATAATAAAAAAATTAAGCAAATATATTCCAATATGAAACAATCAGTTAGCGGTTTAAGGATATTATTTTTTATCAAAGAAGTATTATTTAGAAATATACTCTAATGTCTTTTTAACTTCTTTTCTTAAAGGAGAAAACCGCTCAAAAAACTATTTTTTCCTTGATTTAATGTAACTAAATCCTATTTTAATAATGTTAAATCTTGTTTAATTCTCATTTAATGGCATTATAATGTAAGTATAATGGCATTATATCACAAGTATAATGCCATTAAACATCTCATATAATGCCATTATACTTAGTTTATAATGGCATTATACTGAATCAAATTAAGGATTTATTTTTTATACTATTGATTTTATGGGTTTTATATGACGTTTTTAGACATTAAAATTTCGTTAAAATTTAGATATATTTTATAGGTATTATTTTCACATTTTATAAATTATAAGATTCATAAAATATTAGGGATAAAACATATATTAAGTGGTATTAAAATGAAGAAAATGAAGATTTTAAAAGTTAATTTTTTATGTAATTAAAATGGGATATTTTTGAGGAATGAGTGCAAAAAAAAGTCGCTTCAAATTAATTGAAGCGACTTTTGGTTATAGGTTATTAAGTTTTAAGCTTACTTGATAGCTATCAACTCAACTCTTCTATTTAGATAATTTGCTCTTGCTTTTTTAGCTCCAGTAAGTCCTTTAACGAAATTGTTATTTAGGGTATCTCCCACTTTAAATTGAGGGTTTTTCTTAACTAAGAATTCATCAATTACTTCTGGTTTTTTATCTCCTTCATAAGAAACTTGAATTCTATCACTTGAAATTCCTCTTGAAGTTAAATAGTTCTTAGCACTCATTGCTCTTTCTCTTGAGATAATATAATTAGCTTCTTCTTTTCCTATCATATCAGCGTGACCAATACATTTTACTTTCATGCTTGGATTTGCTTTTAGGAATACAATAAAGCGATCTAATATTTCTTTTGATTCAGCGTCTAAGACTGATTTATTAAATGCAAAATGCAATTTGTAAATTTCATCAGCAGAGATTGGCTTTGAAGGGTCTGCAATCTTTTTAGTAGTATCTTCTTTTACAGCTTGAGCTTCTTTTACTTTTTGTTCTAAATCGGATACTTTCTTATTAAGTTCACTTATCTTCTTTTTATTAGCTTCTTCTTTTTCTTGAGCTTCTTTTTTAAGCTTTTCAATTTGTGCTTGAGTTGCTGCTTCATCGCAATTTGTCATACAAGCAGATTTAGATAATTTCTCAACCATTTCTAAAGAACAGTCATCAAGGCTTCCTTCACTTTTTATTGTGTTTGCTACTTCAAGGCTTTTTTCCTTTTGTCCCAATTCACAATAATGTTTAGCTAAGTAGTATCTTGCTTCATTCTTTTGGCAACCTGTTTTTGCAAATGATATTGCTTTTTCATAAGAAGCAACTGCATCTTGATTATTTTCTTTTATTGCTGAGCAACAGATGGCTTTGAAAAGATTTAAATCGTAGTCTTCTGGGTATGTTTGAAGTTCTGTATTTACTGATTCCAGAGCTTTTGGATAATCCATTTGATACATGGTTTGTTCTATGGCTTGTCTTTTCTTTGCAGGAAGTCTCTTTTGAGCTTCAACAGAGATTGAAGATAGTCCTAAAGCAAGCATAAATACCATTAAAATATATTTTTTCATATTATTATGTATTTAATGTTATAAAATTACCATGCAAAATTTCTCATTGTTTCTCTCTTATCAAATGATTCTCTATTTAATGCTTTGTTAAGATTAAAACGTAATCCAAGTTCCCATGATGTTCTGATGTTTGAATATGTAGATAATCCAAATTCATAGTCAAAGAATAAAGTTGCTGATTTAGCAATTGTAAGGTCAGCTAAAACTGCAAATGATTTAGGACTTAGTTTATTTGTTCCTCTATACAATACTCCAAGATTTGCAATTTTGTTATATCCTAACATTAGTCCTAAGTCTGTGTTTGAACCTGATTCTTGGTTCCACATATAAATAAACATTGGACGAATTGCAAATTTATTAACTAAGAATTCATAGTCAGCATGTCCATAATAGGTTAATAGGTTTTTGTTTTCTATGTTTTGTCTATTACGAAGATTATATCTGAAAGAAGATCCTAAACGGAAACCTTTATAAACGTATGTTGCTCCAAATGATGTCATCAAATTAGTTGAATTATAATTTGGCATATATACATTTGGGTTTGTTGTTTCAAAACCTACGTCTGTGATAGCGTCTCCTGAATATCTCCATAAATCGTATCCAACAAATAAACCAAATAATAAGTATGAATTACAAGATACTTTTAGGTCAACATTTGCATCAACACCTACTATTGATTGTTTTCTTAAACCAAAATCATTAATATTACCTTGAACTCCAAATCCTAATTTTTGATATGGAAGCCCTCCGTGAACATCAAATGCTTCTGAGCTCATTTGTCCATTTAAACGATTCGCATAAATGAACGTTCCAGTAATATCTCTACTCATCCCATAATAAGATGGATTGATCCAACCTAAATTATTTACTACTTGAGCGTATTGAAAATCACTCTGAGCAAATAGTCCAGCGGTACAAGATACTATTAGAAATATAAATAAATTAATTTTTTTCATCTCTATTTTTTTTATTTAGTCCGTATTATTAATTTTTTAATCTTTCATTTAACTACGAGTAACTCAAATGAGTTACTCATAGCTTAAATGATTAAATTATTTATTTTCCTACTACTTCTACTCTACCAGTCTTATTATACTCAGTACCATTTATAGTAAATGTTATTGCGTAGAAATAAGTACCAATTGGAAGATTACTCATATCGAAGTTGTTTTTATAGTTATCTGATTCATAAACTTGATTTCCATTTGCGTTAACCATTCTAACCTTAATTGGCATCATTTGTTCATAATCACGAATCTTGAAATATTGATTCATTCCAGGAACAATAGCATTTACTATTTCTACTTGTTCTGCTGGGTCAGTCATATTTGCAACATTCTTATTGATAACTAACATTGCAGTTGCTGTTCCTTCATAGTTTGAAGTTGGAACAATTGTAGCAACCACTTTATAAGATCCTTCATTTATTGGAGCTAATGTGCTAATTGCAACATTTGTATTTCCTGTGAAGTATTTAGCATCTATCATTCCAGTTAAATCTACATTACCTGCAGCATCTCTAAATGAAGCTTCTTTTTGTTTGCCATCATAGATATGTACTAAGTCGTAAATTTCAATATCAATATGCTTTTTAGCTACTTCAACCACAACGTTAATTGGGTCAGAGTTATCATAATTATTTTTATCTTGTGGTATAAATACAACTGGATAAGCGTTGTTGCCTGCATCTGGTATTGTTGTTGGTATTGTCCATTGGAATGTTCCTCCTACTGCATCATTATTATTTGGATTCATTGCAGATCCTCCAGTAAGTAGAGATTCAGCTAATGTTTGTTCATATACTAATGAAGAAGCTGTTGGTGCAACTAAAACAGGTTTAGCTTTATTAACTTGTACATTAAATGCTTTGTGTACTATATTATAGTTTTCAGCATCAATTCCTGTAGGAATGAAATGTACTTGGTGTAATGCAGTTCCTGCTTGTGGTTGATGATTTTCTGGATAATCCCATTCATAGTTACCATTTACTGAAGCATTATTGTTAGGGTTAACAGCTGTTGCTGTAATTGCTGGCAATACTTGTCCGTAAGTGATAACGTATGGACTTGATGTTTGTGTTAATACAGGGTTAGCTTTATTAACTACAACAGGTAGTTGTGAAGATTCTACTGTTAGATAGTTGTTCACGTCAACTGGAACAAATGTTCTAACATAACCAGAATTATTTACATTAGGTTCAATTGATGAATCAGTCCAAGCAAAGCTACCACTTACTGTTAGTCCTGTTATAGGATTAACTGCAGATTGGTTAGTTATTGATATGTCAGAAAGTGCTTCTCCATAAGTTATAGTGGTGAAATCTCCCCAATTTACAATAGGATTTGCTTTATTAATAACTAAATTAATCATTGTACTGTCAGTATAGTAGTTTACTAAGTCTGTAGGTATAAATCTTAATTTATAAGATGTTGCTGGGTTAGCTGGAGTTACAGTTGTTGGACTTTCCCAAACAAATGTTCCTGGTACATCTGAGTTATTATTTGTATTTACTGCATATGGTGAACCTATTAAGTATACTTGTGATAAAGTTTGTCCGTAAGTAATTTCGGATGTTGAAGGCCAAGTTACTTGTGGAGTTGCTTTATTAACAGTTACATTTACATTAAATTCAACTGGGTTGTAATTTGCAACATCTGAAACAGTTGGTATATAAGTAGCCTTATATGTATTTGTTCCTGTTGTTGGGAATACATCAATTGAATTCCAATTCATTGTTCCTCCAACTAATACAAGATTAGGGTCATTTGGATTAACAACACTTGTTACATTTATTGTGTGAGCTGGTAAAGCTTGTCCATAACTATAAGCTGCAACTGATGCACCATTAATTACTGGAGTTGCTTTTGTTGTTGGTACGTTAACATCTAATACTACTGTATTGTAATTTGTATTATCTGTTGGAGTAAAGGTTGCTGTGTAATCATTATTTGCAACTGTTGGTATTGTTGTTAAGTTATTCCATGCTACTGTTCCTGCTACTGCTAATGTTTCTACAGATGCTCTGTGAGAAATAACATTGTTTGCAGTGTTGTAAGACAATGGTCTGTTTGCTAAAGTTTTTCCATAAGTATCAGTTGCTACTGCATTTAAGGTAACTTGTGGTGTTGCTTTTGCTGTATATACATTTACGTTATTATTTGTAACTGTAGTGTATAGATTTGAATTTGATGGAATAAATTGTAGTACGTTTGGTGTTATACCTGCTACTGGAACTGTTGTTGGAGTTAACCATACAAATTGTCCTGCTACTACTATACCTTCATTATTAACATTCTTTGCAGAACCATTTGTTAAATCTGCATCAGTTAAAGTTTGTCCGTAAACTAAGTTTGAAACTGATGGCCATGTAACTACTGGTGCTGATGCATTTACTGTTACAGAAATTGATACTTGTGCAGGGTTATAATTATCTATATCTAATGGATAATATGTTGCACTGTATAATCCTGTTAAAGGTAATTCATCAATTGAGTTCCATACTATTTGTCCTCCTGCTAATACAAGTGTATTGTTTACTGGATTAACTGCTGATGTTAATGTTGGTGTATTGATTGGTAATGCTTGTCCATAGCTATATGGAGCAACTGTTGCTGCAACTATTGGTGTTGCTTTGGTTGTTGGTACATTAACATCAAATACTACTGAATTGTAATTTACATCATCTGTTGGAGTAAAGGTTGCTTTATACACATTATTTGCTACTGTTGGAATAATTGCGGTGTTGTTCCATGCTATTGTTCCTGCTACTGGAAGTGTTGCTACAGATGCTCTGTGAGAAATAACATTGTTTGCAGTATTGTAAGACAATGGTCTGTTTGCTAAAGTTTTTCCATAAGTATCTGTTGCTACTGCATTTAAGGTAACTTGTGGTGTTGCTTTTGCTGTATATACATTTACGTTATTATTTGTAACTGTAGTGTATAGATTTGAATTTGATGGAATAAATTGTAGTACGTTTGGTGTTATACCTGCTACTGGAACTGTTGTTGGAGTTAACCATACAAATTGTCCTGCTACTACTATACCTTCATTATTAACATTCTTTGCAGAACCATTTGTTAAATCTGCATCAGTTAAAGTTTGTCCGTAAACTAAGTTTGAAACTGATGGCCATGTAACTACTGGTGCTGATGCATTTACTGTTACAGAAATTGATACTTGTGCAGGGTTATAATTATCTATATCTAATGGATAATATGTTGCACTGTATAATCCTGTTAAAGGTAATTCATCAATTGAGTTCCATACTATTTGTCCTCCTGCTAATACAAGTGTATTGTTTACTGGATTAACTGCTGATGTTAATGTTGGTGTATTGATTGGTAATGCTTGTCCATAGCTATATGGAGCAACTGTTGCTGCAACTATTGGTGTTGCTTTGGTTGTTGGTACATTAACATCAAATACTACTGAATTGTAATTTACATCATCTGTTGGAGTAAAGGTTGCTTTATACACATTATTTGCTACTGTTGGAATAATTGCGGTGTTGTTCCATGCTATTGTTCCTGCTACTGGAAGTGTTGCTACAGATGCTCTGTGAGAAACTACATTGCTTGCAGTGTTGTAAGACAATGGTCTGTTTGCTAATGTTTTTCCATAAGTATCTGTTGCTACTGTATCTAAAGTAACTTGTGGTGTTGCTTTAATAGTTGTAATTTGAATTGTTGTTGAAACAGTTAACATTGTTATATCAGTTGGGATGAAGCTCAATGTATATGAAGCTGTTCCTGCAACTGGTACAGCATTTGGTGTTTGCCATACAAAGTTACCTGCAACTGCCATTCTATTATCGTTTGGATTAACTGCAGAACCCCCTGTTAGGATTACATCATTAATTTCTTGTCCATAAGTTAAGCTTGAAACTGCTGGCCATGAAACTACTGGAGAAGCGGCATTAACAACAACTGGAATAGATTCTATTACTGAAGTATAATTTATTACATCATTAGGTCTAAATGTTGCAATATAAGTATTTCCATTAACTGGTGTAATATCTGGAGTATTCCAAGAAATAGCTCCACCAACTGCTGCATTATTTACTGTGTTATAAGCAGGGATAGCAGAAAGATTAATTGAATTTGCATTTAGTTTTTGTCCATTACTATAAGCATTAACAGTATAAGTATTCATTACTGGAGTAGCTTGAGTCGTTATTACACTAACTGGGATTACAACAGAATTGTAGTTTGCTGTTTGAGTTGGAGTAAATGTAGCTAAATAAGTATCTTGATTTACTTTTGGTGTTACAGCTGGAGTGTTCCAATCAATTGCACCTGCTACTGAAAGAACTTCTGTTCCATTAATATGAGATACATTATTTTCAGCTGAATTAAAAGCTACTGGTCTTTGTGATAGTGTATATCCATAAACTGCAGATGCTATAGGATCAACTTCTACAATTGGTGTTGCTTTTTGAGTATAGATATTTACATTTATTGTTACAGGTATATATTTAGTTAGATCAGAAGGAGTAAATTGCATTGCATATGCATGATTTCCAGTTACTGCAAGGGTTGTTGGAGCTAACCATTCAAATGTTCCATTTATTGAAGTTGAAACATTGTTAGGATTAACAGCTAAACCTCCTGAAATAGTAGCATCTTCAATTTTTTGTCCATAAACTAAGCTTGAAGCTGTTGGGAAAGATGCGATGTTAGGAATTACTGCATCAACATGAACTGTAACATTAACTAATAAAGTATTATAGTTTGCTTGATCTGCTGGAGTAAATCTTGCTGGGTATGACATTCCATCTACTGGAGTCAATGTTCCATTAACCCAATCGATAGTTCCATTTACAATTGCATCATTATATGCATTTTTGAATGTAGCTGTGATTGCATTTGCAGATAATGTTTGTCCATAAGAATAGTTAGCAACAACAGTAGCACTTGATAATGTAGGTGTTGTTTTGTTTGTGTAAACTGGAATTTCATTAGCTAATCCAATGAAATTAGGATTTGATGGAGTATATAATACTTCATACATTGTCATTCCTGCTACTGGATATACTGTAGATGGATCAGCAACTGTCCAAGTAAATGTAGGGTTAACATCAATTGGATTATAAGTTGAACCATTATTTAATGTTGCATTTGCTAATGTTTGTCCATAATGTAATATTGATGCTGTTGGCCAAATAATAACTGGTTGAACTTTATTAATTGTTACACTAACTTCAAAGTTTGCTCCTGCTAATGGATCGCTTGCAACTGGAGTCCAGTTATAATATCCATTAATACTATCATTATATTGGTTATTGATAATTGCATCATTATAATTATGTCTGTCATCAACTACATATTTCACTCTGTAGGTTGCTTGTCCTGCAATTGGAACAATATTAGGATCTACTATATCCCATTCAAAATGTCCAGCTGTTGATAAAGCAGAAGCAAAATCAGGATGAATTGCTGAGCCTCCAACAAATGTAATATCAGAAAGTTTAGTTCCAAATGCTGTAGCTAAAGTTGTAGGTAGAGTATTTATTCTTGGAGTAGCTTTATTAACAGTTAAAACTCCATTAACATGGTCAATAATTTCATAAACATTATTATTTTTTAATTGTGTATTTGTAGCTAAGCTGATTACATAAGAGCCAACTTGAAGACGATATTGATTAGAATCACAAGACATTGTTGGGTTTTGTAGGAACATTGTTTGCTTTTCTGATTGAGAAATTAATACTGAATCTGTAGCTGATCTATATTCATAAACATCAAAATCATAATATAGAGGATTTGGTTCTTCATTTACTTCATCAACGAAATAAGGTTGATTTGTTACTTCTCCATAAACTCTTTGACGATCTTGTGCAATAATTTTTATTTGTGCTGGTAGAACAGTTAAAACATCTGTTAGTTCTGTTCCAAGAATAGGCAATACATAAGATTGATTAGTAATAGTATAATTATTGTTAATTGCAGTATATTTTCCAGTTGGAATTTGAATCCAATTAGAACCTACAGATGGAGCGTAATCGCCTGTTGTTAGATGATTCAATCCATAAGCAACAAATAGTGGTTGTCCATTGTCTGTAATTGCTGTTGAAAAATCTTCATTATTAACAAAACCAGACCAATTAACTCTGAATGTAGGCAATGTTTCTCTAATTGAGATAGTATCACTTGATATCTTAACTATTAAAGTTGCTTTTGTAATTGAAATAGCAGCTGAAGTTGGCATTGGAGCCAAAGTATAATTGTGAGCATCTGGTCCATTTAGATAACTTAATACAGTTGATGGAAGGATATTTGTTTGATCATATGTCTCATAATTCTTACTATCTAAATCAAAAATTATAGAATCAAATGTAACATCATCATCACCTGATCCATGGTTAATTATTTGACCTGCTGGAATTAAGTCTGCATTTGTAGTATTAATTCTAATATTAGCTTTTCCATCATATACCTTAGTTGAAGCTACATTATAAGTTAATACTTTTGGATTTACCTTAACTCTTGCAAGGAATACATCTGGTGCATAACTAGGATCTGCAGGAGTATAAACAACCCAAAGAGTTGTATCTGCTGCTAATGATCTATAAGGAATAGTGGTTGGATTAATTGGAGTAGTACCAGTTCCGTCTGTAACAAATGAGAAAGATCCAGGAAATGCTCCATCTTTTCCAGGTAAAATAAATGTTACAGGATCAATAATTGGTGCTGTTGTTGCAGCGCCTATTGTTGTTCCATAAACAAATTCAAATCTTACTCCATCAGGATTAACATTGTTAGATACTGGAGAAACAGAAACAGATGCTGTTGCTTGTACAGCAAGATTAGTTAATGTAACTGGGGATACGTAATTTCTTGAAAAATTAGGATCAGTTAATGTAAATTGAACATCTTTAGAGTAAGGACCTGCTACAGTCATCACTTCGGTTGGATTAAGGTAAGACCAATTTCCTATTGATGGATTAGTTGTTGTATTGTATACTACGCTAAGTTTATTTTTATGTATAACTTCTCCTGAAGGAGATGTAATTGTTGCTTCTCCAACTGTTTGTCCAACATAGATTGTTGATGTTGATGGAGCTACTGTTATTGCTAAATCAGCTTTATTTAATAATATTGGTTGAAGTCTTTTAATAGTATCACCATATGCATTTGCATAACTTGCATCAGGAATGAATATATAATTTGCATATTCTCCTGGAGTTGTTGAAACATTAGGAATACTGTCTGGATAAACCCATCTAAATGTACCATTAATTGGCCCTGAAGTTGTTATTGCATGAATTTTTGTAGGATCCACATTTGCTGCTGCATCAATAATTTGAACTCCACCAACTGATGTTGAATTATAGATTTCTTTTAATGTCCATCCGTATTCATTAATAGTTTGAGAAGGGAAAACAATAGTAACTGGAGTAGCATTTACAGTTTGAACTCTATCACTACTTAAGAATGTTATCCCTTGATAGTTAGATAGAATTGTTTGGTTGGTTGGATTTAATAATGTTAAAATATCATTATTTGCTAAAGTAATACCTGCTTTATTTACAAAAACATCATATGTTCCAGGCTGTGGATTTACAGAAGGAACTACTGTTCCTGCTTGTTTTAGTTCATATGTGAAATTTTCAGCAGCAAAATTTGTTCCAAATGTTGTTGCTTCTGCTCCTATAAATCCAGTGAAGTCAAAATCACTAAATGTTGGCACATAAATAAAACTCATTGGATAATCTATATCAGGAAATGTAACAGCATCCTTTAACTTCATTGTAAGCATTGGTGCTGGTGTTATGTCAGCGTAAATATCTAAATTATATATAACATTGTAGTTAGGTAAGCTTGTTCCTGATGCTGTTGGAGTAGTAGTATGAGATATAACTTTATTATTTCCTACATTTGCATCTGGGAAACTTAAAGATAGAGTTGAAACATCTATTGCTAAATCGTCAACAATTCCATTTCTTGTAACAATAAAATCTGATAAATTGACTTCACCGTTAAATCTTGGATTTGATACAACTGCTACAGCAGTTGTTGTTCCATCATATACTTTATTAAGTGCATCAAAATTTGATACATAAATATCCTTTTGATTAATAGTGATATTTGCAGGTACAATAATAGGGTTGTAGTTTAGATCATCATTTGATGGGAAAGTAGATTCAAGCTTAATAAGTCTTGCTTTAATTAATGGAGAACCTGTTTCTGCTACAAGTGGTTGATATGAGTTTGAATCAATATTATTGTATAACCATTCTATTCTATAATCATATCCAGTTGGTGCTGGTGTAATTGTTGTTCCAAGTATATCAACAAGTTTTGTTCCATAAACTACTGGAGTAGCACTTATTGTTAAAGTTGGATCTAAGTCTGCTTTACTTAATAATATTGGTTGAAGTCTTCTAATAGTATCTCCATATGCTCCTGCATAAATTGCATCAGGAATGAATATATAATCTGCATATTCTCCTGGAGCTAATGCAACATTTGGAATACTGTCTGGATAAACCCATTTAAATGTTCCGTTAATTGGACCAGAAGTTGTTATTGCATGTATTTTTGTAGGATCAGCATTTGCTGCTACATCAATAACTTGAACTCCTCCAGCTGTAGTTGAATTAAAGATATCTTTTAATTTAGATCCATATACAGTAATATCTTGAGAAGGGAAATTAATGGTAACAAGAGTAGCATTTACATTTTGAGTTCTATCACTGTTCAAGAATTTTAATCCTTCATAGTTATTTATTACTATTTGGTTAATTGGATTTGATATAGCAAGAATATCCTCGTTTGCTAAAGTAATACCACCTTTATTTACAAAAACATCATATGTTCCAGGTTGTGGACTTGTTGGTAAAACAGCAACTCCTCCTTGTTTTAATTCATAGATGAAATTTTCAGCTGCGAAATTACTGCCAAATATTGTTGCATCTGTTCCAATAAATCCAACAAAATCAAAATCTCCAAATGAAGTTACATTAGAAAAGTTAGTTGGATAATCGATGTCAGCAAATGTAACAGCATCCTTTAACTTCATTGTAAGCATTGGTGCTGGTGTTATATTTGCTGTAGTTGCTGAATTATATGTAATATTATAGTTTAGTGAACTTGTTCCTGTTTCTAATGGAGTACCACTAAAATTAACTACCTTACCATTTCCAGCGTTTGCATCTGAAAAATTTGCAGTAAGTGGTGAAAAGTCTATTGATAAGTCATCTAAAACTCCATTTCTTGTAACTTTTACATCTAATAAGTCAGCTAAAGTATTATAAGTAACATTTGTTGTATTTACAAAAGCAGTTGTTGTTCCGTCATATACCTTATTATTTGCTCCAATTAAATCAACAACAATATCTTTTGGTGTAATGGTAATGTTTGCTGGAACTATAATTGGATTGTAGTTTGCATCATCATTAGATGGTGAAGTTGATTCAAGCTTAATAAGTCTTGCTTTAATTAGTGGAGAACCTGTTTCAGAAACAAGTGGTTGGTATGCATTTGAATCAATATTATTATATAACCATTCTATTCTATAATCAAATCCAACTGGTGCTGGAGTAATAGTTGTTCCAACTATATCAACAAGTTTTGTACCATAAACAACTGGTGTTGCACTTACGGCCAAGGTTGGATCTAAATTAGCTCTATTTATATTTCCATGAGATAATGCTGTGCTAGGAATTAAATTATAGTTGTTTGTTGGGAATGTTCCAATATTGCTAAATGATAAGCCTGATATTGTAACATTTTTCATATTAGCAACAGAAGCATCAGAGAAAGTAGCAGTTCCAATTGTTCTATTTAAATCAATAACATCTCCAGGAATAACTCCTGTGAATAATAGGCTTGGATCTGTAGTTGTTGTTGCCCAATCAATTGTAGCTATATTTGTTCCATCATATTGATGATCAAGAATCTTAATTGCATCTTGATTTACAGTTATTGTTTTTGGTAAAATACGAGCATTTACTTCAAACTCATGAATTTTATAGTTAAATGCAATACCTGAAACTGTTGCATCAATTCTTATTCCATTAACTATTGCTTTATTTCCTGGAGTGTTATATAACCCTGCATTTGCACTTGGTGCATATACATTAGTTATTTCACTAACGTAACATCCTGACTCTCCAGCTACATAACCAGTTAAATTGATAGAAGAGCCTAATTCAATTTGATTTCCGTCAAGTAAATTGCTTCCATTATAGGTTTTTGTAATAGTATTTCCTGCGTTATATGTTGCAGTTAAATAAGCATGCTTGATCTCGGCAGTTGTTGATACTAATCGTAATCCTACTGGATCATAAGATAATTTTGAATATGGAACCGGGGTATAACTTGTTATAGGAACAAGTACATAATTAACCGGATCAGTTAAAGTTGCTGTACTAAATTGACTTAAATCTGTAACTTCACAAGTTTTGTTCTTACCCGCATTCTTGTCGTTAAATCTACATGCGACCATTGTTTGTGGATCAAAAATTGTTACATCACATGATGTTACCGGGATCTCAGCTCCTGTGGTAGCATCTACAAGCTTTGCATTAAGATTCTTCCATTCTAATCCTCCATACTGTGAACCGTTATACACTCGGTCTGGAGTTAGATTTAATCGTACTTGAATTTGTGCTAATGCAGTAGTACTGCAAAAAACAACCATAACAAGAACAACCAAGAAAGAAAACATCTTCATGAAGCTTTTGTTCTTTAAAGTAATTTTCTCATTCATTTTGTTGATTATTAATTATTAAATATTTTGTTCTTTTAATGTTTATATATTTGGTAAGCGGAAAGAACATTTGCCGCTTTTTTCTTGAGCATATGTTCTCATTATTGATCAGGATAGAATTCTGTTTTACTCATAATGATTCATTTTTCTTTATAAATAGACTATATATCTATAATATTAAACATAGAATTTATTAAATTATCATTATTAGCATTTAAATAATATGAACAGAAACAACTGTCTATTAAAGAGTTATCCCTGTATCAATTTAAAAATAAACACTTAATATAAAAATTTAATAACTACATTTCCTATTTTGCAAATATAATATAATAACTATTATCTAAGCAAAAAAATTAAAAAAAAAGTACTAATGCTCAAAATATAAAATTCTTAATGGTTTAAATATCCGATATTTCTGTTACCTATTTTATTCATCATTTTGTATATTTTTAAATCTAAAAACAGTAATATTTTCCAACAAATTATTCATATTTACTCTATTTTAATACAATACTTTAATCAATTTAGTGAGATATTCTTTCTTTGGAAATCAATGAAATTTTCATCAATCTTAAATAACTAAAAGTAAGGCAAAAACGATCGTACAAAAAAACTATTATTATAAATATTTTCACTATATTTGCATGATAAAATTGCAAAAAATACGTAAATGGACTTTTTCCTTTAAAGTCTATTATCTTAAAATATTTCCTGTTAATATATGTTAAAAGAAAGATGCATATCTTTTGGATAGGAAGATGACATCTTTTGTCTAAAAACACCTTGTTTCATTAGTTTTAAATAAATATTTAGTAGAATTAATCCTTATTTAGGAATAATAACTCTTGATTTATTTTCAAAAAAACTTTGTTTATTTTTCACACTTCTCTTAAAGTAAATTTAAACCTAATATTACGCTTGGATTATTCATAAATTATTATGAAAATAAAGAGAAATGGTTAAGAAAAACGCATTATCATTAAATAATAATGCATTAATTATCTCCTTAGGAAAAATTATAGAAGAAATGATTATTAATATGAAGTATTTATTTGGTTTTTGAAAGTTGTTTAGTTGAGAGAAGTCCACATGCAGCAAGAATGTCTTGCCCTTTTGATTGACGAATAGTAGTGGAAAGGTTAAAAGACTCTAATTCTTTTTGAAATTCTTCCATTTCTTTAGGTGAAGGTGCTATAAATGGGAATTCTGGAGTTGGATTATAGTATATTAGATTTACCATTGCTTCAATTCCTCGCAAAAGATAAGATATTTCTTTGGCATGATAGTAAGTATCGTTAATACCTTTTAGAACTATATATTCAAAAGTAAGTCGTCTTTGACCATACCAGTTATGTTTTCTCAACTCATCACAAACCTGCTCGATTGAATATTTTTTTTCAACTGGCATTATTTTAACTCTTTCCTCATGAAAAGGGTTATGCATTGAAATTGCCAAATGACAGGATGTTTCATTAATGAATTTAATCATTTTGGGAATTATTCCTGATGTTGACACTGTTATTCTTCGGCTGCTTAGAGCAAATCCCCATGAAGATGTTAATATTTCAATGCTTTTTACTACCTCATCATAATTGTCAAATGGTTCTCCCATTCCCATATAAACAATATTGCTTACCTCATCAAACTCATCAATACTGCGGAGCAGGTTAATTATTTCTCCAGAATCGAGATTTCTTAGAAACCCCTGTTTGCCAGTTGAACAAAAACTGCAATTCATTTTGCATCCTACCTGAGTTGAAACACATAAAGTAAGACGTTTTTTATCTGGAATTAAAACGCTTTCAACAAAAGCATTTTCTCCATATTGATAAAGGTATTTTATGGTTCCATCTTCTGAAATAGCTTCTTTAACAGGTTTAATTATTCCTACTTCATAGTATTGAGAAATTGTCTGACGTGCTTTTAAAGAAAGATTTGTCATTGAATCAATATCCAATACTCCCTTTTTATAAATCCAGTCGGCAATTTGCTTGGCTGTGAATTTGGGCAACTGGAGTTGAAGACATACTTCTTCCAGTTCCAATAAGGTTCTTCCTAATAGTTTTTCTTTCATTTGTACAGTCTTCCTTGATATGTATTTCTTTCAATCATTCTTTTTTCTATTAGAGAAACGACTTCTTCATTTCGAATATTGCCCCATCCTTCATGAGTTCTATATCGAGGAGGTACTTCAGCAGAAAACCTTTCGATAACTATATTTGGAGTTAATCTTTCTAAAAAATCAATTATAAATTCTTTGTATTCTTCAAAAGGGAAAAGATGAAAATCTTGTGGATTTTGTTCGTAATCTTTTAAGATTGCAGTATTTTTGAATAATTGAAGCTGATGAAACTTTATTGAAGTTAACCCAAGAGAGGATAAAATATTCGATTCTTCTAACATTTGAGCTTTTGTTTCTCCAGGCAGGCCAAAAATTATATGACCTCCTGTTTTAATGCCTCTTTCTATGCTTTGAGAAATTGCCCATTGGGTTTGAGAAAAGTTATGTCCTCTGTTTATTCTTTCAAGTGTTTTGTCATAACAGCTTTCTATTCCATACTCCAGCATAATATAATAGTTCTTTGAAAGGCCAGCAATATAATCAAGCTTTTCTTCATCAACACAATCAGGTCTTGTTCCAATTACCAAACCAATTATATTTTCGTGTTCTAAGGCTTGAGAATAAAGTTTTTTAAGAACATCAAGTGAAGCATATGTATTTGAGTGAGGTTGAAAATAAGCCAGATATTTGTTTGCCTTTGGATATCTCTGACGATGAAACTCCATTCCTTCATCAATTTGTTGAGTTATTGATTTTGTTGGCTGACAATAAGAAGGGTTGAAAGCATCATTATCACAAAATGTGCAACCTCCAAAACTCAATTTCCCATCTCTATTGGGACAGGTAAAACCTGCATCTATGGAAAGTTTTTGAACTCTTGATCCAAAAATTGTTTTAAAATAGTTTGAATAGGAGTTATATGGACGTTGTGTTTTCCATAAATATTCTTTCTTTTCTTCGCTCACAGATTTTATTTTAGGCTAACTATTTACAGCAGTTATTATTTTTCTTTATTAGACAGTAAATCTACTAAATGAATTGTTTTGAGATTTATATTATTTTGTTTTATGTAAGATTGCATATGCAAAAGGCAAGTTTGATCAGTGCTTACAATATATTCTGCTCCTTCAGAAATTGCCTGTTCAACCTTTTTTTGAGCTAATGCCATGGATACTGACTCATTAAATAAGGTAAACATTCCTCCAAATCCACAGCAGAAATTATTTGTATTTGCACTAACAATTTCTATTCCCTTTACATTTTGAAGAATTAGCTTGGTTTCTTCAACCAGATTATATTCGTTTATTGAATGACAGTTGTAGTGAATTGAAACCTTATGTGGAAAATAAGCACCTACATCTAAAGTGTGGGCTACATCCACTAAGAATTCTGTTATATCAACTATATGTTCATTTATATGTTTGTAGATGTTATGACTTGAAGTATTGTAGAAAAGCTTGCTCATATTATTCTTAACATATCCTATGCAAGAAGTTGAACAACCAACTATATAGTTTCTTATTCCAAAATTATTTATAAATTTTTCGCCTATTTCCTTTGCTTCAGCCCAATTGCCATTATCATACAAGAGTCTTCCACAACAAGTTTGCTCTTTGTTGTAGGTAACATTATGACCAAGACTTTGAAGCAGGAGAATTAAATTTTCTCCAGTTTGAGGAGTATACTGATCAATACAACATGGAATAAATACTTCTACATCCATTTTACTGCTTATTGCACCTTGTTTTAGCTTTTCTTTCTACTTAAACGGTTTATAAGCGCAATAATGTATCCAAGAGTTATGAATGCTCCAGGAGCCAAAACAAATATTAAAATACCATCATTATCACCAATAAACTTCATATTAAAGAAAGAACCTGAACCTAGCATTTCTCTAACTCCTCCCAAAATTGTTAAAGCTAAAGTAAATCCTAATCCCATTCCAATACCATCAAACATTGAATCAAGAACAGAATTTTTATTAGCATAAGCTTCAGCTCTTGCAAGAATTAAACAGTTCACCACAATTAAAGGAATGTATATACCTAAGCTTGCATAAAGAGCAGGAACATAAGCTTCCATAACTAACTGAACTAAGGTTACAAATGAAGCTATAATAATTACAAAGGCTGGAATACGAACATTGTCTGGAATAAAATTCTTTAAAGCAGCAATTGCAATATTTGAACAAGTTAATACAAATGCTGTTGATAATCCCATTCCTAAAGCATTTATTGCAGAAGTAGTTGTTGCAAGTGTTGGGCACATACCAATTAAAAGGACAAATGTTGGATTTTCCTTTAATATTCCGTTAAATAATATTTTTAATCTATTCATGGTCAATTGGGATTATTTATGTTCATTATATTTCTTAAATGCGTCAAAAGCAGATCTTATTGAAGAAAGGAATGCTCTTGATGAAATGGTAGAAGCAGTTATTGCATCAAAATCTCCACCATCTTTTTTAACCTTAAAATTATCTTTTGCAGGATTTTTTCCTCTTATGTCTTGATCACCTTTTGGGGTTTTAAACCAGAAACTTGATTTTGAACCTAAACCTGGTGTTTCAGAAGCTGACAAAATTGTATAATTTGAAATTTTTCCTTCTTTATCCATACCTACCATTACTTCAATTTTTCCACCATATCCTTCATAAGAATAGGTTTGAATTGCAGCTCCAGCAAACTCTCCATCTATTAATGCTGGATAAATAATAAATGCATCTGGCTTACCATCAAGTTTAATTTCAACTTTTTCTCCAATAGTTGCATCTTTAACAGGTAAAACTTCCTGTATAGCGTCTTGTTGTTGTTTTATTTGAGCTTTCACTATTGGATCTTTTGTTAAGGTAAAACCTGCAGCTAATAATGCAGAAGCAACAAAAGATATTAGGCTTAAAGATAAAACCATGTTTTTAAGTGAAGAATTTAACTTTGCCATATATTGTATTTTTTCTTTATTAAAGTTTAATATTAATATCCAAAAGGTTTTGGTTTAAATGCTTTATCAATTAAAGGGGTAACAGCATTCATAATTAGAATTGCAAAAGAAACTCCTTCTGGCATTGGGCCAAAGCTTCGGAATATTATTGTAAGAACTCCACAACCAAATCCAAATAATAATTGTCCTTTGTAAGTTACTGGTGAAGTTACCATATCTGTTGCCATAAATATTGCTCCAAGCATCATACCTCCTGCTAATAACTGATATGCTGGGTGAATAAATTCGTTTGGATTAATCAACCAAAGTATAAGTCCAAAAACACCTGCAGTTGTCAAGAAAGAAACTGGAATATGCCAAGTAATGACTTTTCTGAATAACATTATTAAACCACCAATTATTAGAGCAATTGCAGAAACTTCTCCCAAACTACCACCTGTTGCTCCAATAAACATATTCCATAAGTCAACTGCTTGACCATTTTTCATTGCTAACAATGGAGTAGGACCAGTTAAAGCATCAGAAACTGATGAACTGAATAATGGTTTTGGTAATGGCCATTCGCTCATTGCAACCTTTGATGGAAATGAAATAAATAGAAATACTCTACCAACTAATGCTGGGTTAAAAGGATTTTTCCCTAATCCACCATAAGACATTTTTGCAACACCAATTGCTACTAATGCTCCAATACCAACAATCCATAATGGAATATTTGCTGGAAGGTTGAATGCTAATAAAATTCCAGTGATTATTGCTGAACCATCTCCAATTGTTGTTTTAGTTTTTAGGATAAATTTTTGAATTAACCACTCAAAACCTACACAAAAAACAACCGAAGTAAGAGTAACCATTAAAGCATCTAAGCCAAAATAATATATACTTACCAATAAAGCTGGTAAAAGTGCAATTATTACCGTCCACATTATCTTCTTTGTGGTTTGATTGCTTTGCACATGAGGTGAACCTGAAACAGTTAGTAATGCCATTTTAAAAATGTTTTATTTTATAATTTATCTCTTATCCTTTTGTACTGAGTCTAAATAAGACTTTGTTGAACGGATAATTTCTAAGTATTTTATTTTATAATTTAATTCAAAATCTTCAGTCAAACAAAATGATGAAACAGATATAACTCTATTGTATAGTTTTATAAAATAGAAAAAACTTGTTGCCCTTTCTTCTCCAACATTAAAGTTAACTATATACCAGATTGCATCATATCCATTAATTTTTTCCTTACCTTCTTTTGCAATTGAAAATCCATCAAAAAACTCTGACAAATTTGCTGAAAGAAAGTTCTTTTCAACAAACTCTTCCAAATCTCCACCATCCCAACGACTTGGAGTAAATTGTATCTTTTCTTCAAAAATTTGTTCTGATTCATTTTCATTTAAATCTGAATCATCTTCTTCTTCAGAATAGCTCTCCTTTGAAAAAGGTGGATAGATTGTTATTTCTCCATCTTGACCTTGTTCCAAATCCCATTCATCAGGGTAAGATATAATGAAATCATTTACTTTATCAATATATATTTCTTTTCCTCCTTGTTGAGCAAATACACTTGCAAAACAAAAAGTAAAACAAAGAAAAAGTATATGTTTAATTGATTTCATTATAAATCTTTAAATTTGAAATTTATCTTTGTGCTTTTTGACGTCTTAAATCTCCAATATGATTTTTTGAAACTCGCATTAAATCTAATAATGGTCTTCCTGCTGGACATGTAAAGTGACAAGAACCACATTCAATACAATCCATAGCATAAGCTTTTTCAGCATCTTTCCATAAACGATTTTCAGCTAATTGAGCAATCTTTATTGGTTCTAATCCCATTGGACAAACTTTTACACATTTTCCACAACGCAAACAATTTGTTTCTTCTTTGCGAGATGATTCTTTTTTAGACATTAAAAGAAGAGCAGAAGTTGTTTTTACAGTTGGTGCAGAAAGATCTGAAATAGCTTTTCCCATCATTGGTCCTCCACTAATGATTTTGCCAGTATCTTCAGGCAATCCTCCACAATAATCAATTACTGATTGAAGTGGTGTTCCTACTCTAACCAATAAATTCTTTCTTTGTTTTACATTCTTACCTGTTAAGGTAAGTATGTTTTGAACTAAAGGCATATTCTTTTGAACAGCAGAATAAACAGCTTGTGCAGTTCCAATATTATTAACAACACACCCAACTTCTATTGGAAGTTTTCCACTTGGAACCTGTCTTTTGGTAAGAGCATAAATCAGTTGTTTTTCTGCTCCTTGTGGATATTTTGTTTTTAATGGGACAATCTCTATTTCTTTATAATTTTTTGATAATTGAGTAAAACCTTCAATTGCATCTGGTTTATTTGCTTCAATACCTACTAATGCTTTATCTACATTTAATGCTTTTTTCAATATTTCAATTCCTATCAAACATTCTTCAGCTTTTTCTTTCATTAGCCTGTAATCTGATGTAAGATATGGTTCACATTCAACTGCATTAATTATTAAATAATCAGCTTTCTTTCCTTGCGGAAGCATATATTTAATATGTGTTGGAAAAGCAGCTCCTCCTAATCCAACAATACCCATTTCCTTTATCTTATCAATAATTTGAGCAGAGTCAAGTTTAATATCTCTAACTATATCATTAGATGTATCAATATCTTCCATCCATTCATCACCTTCTACATCAATATATACTGCTGGTTTTTTATATCCAGTAAAATCAGTAGCAAGATCAATTTTTGTAATAGTTCCTGAATATGGAGAATGAGTATTAGCACAAATAAATTGTTCAGCTTTTGCTATTAGTTGTCCAGCTTTAACCTTATCTCCTTTTTGAACAACCATAGTTGAGGGAGCTCCCAAATGTTGAGAAACAAAAACAACTGCTTGTTTAGGTAATGGGAAAACTTCTATTGCAGAATCATTAGATAATTTGTTTTCTTGAGGATGAACTCCACCTTTATTGAATGTTTTCATGGTTATTTATGCTTCTAAATTAATTTTGAATTGTTTGAGTTTGTTCAATAGTTGACTTTTCTTTTCTTGGAGGGAAATTAATTTCTTGGATTGCTCCTGTTGGGCATTCTTGAACACATTTGCGACATAACCTACATTTATTGAAATCAATGTAAGCTAAATTATTTTCTATTTTAATTGCGTCAAATTCACATACTTTTTCACATTTTCCACAACCGATACAAGATACATTACAATTTTTCTTTGCAAGAGCACCTTTTTCAGTATTAACGCAACTAACAAAAACTCTTCTATTTTTAATTCCTTTGTTTCTTAATTCAATTATATGTCTTGGACAAGTTTTAACACAAAGTCCACATGCTACACATTTTTCTTCATCAACAACTGGTAGTCCACTTGTAGGGTCAATTTTTATTGCATCAAAAGCACAAACTCCAACACAATTACCCAAACCTAAACATCCATTAGGACATCCACCTTCAGAAGACATATTTAGATGAGCATATAAACAATCTTGAACTCCTTCATATTGTACTTTTGATGTTGTATTTATTTTACCCCCATTACAACGAACAACTGCAACTTGAGGATCTGCTTCAACAGCTTCCAATCCCAAAAGAGTTGCAATTTCTTTACTAACTTTATCTCCTCCAACTGGACAACGTAAAGTTTCAAGTGATTCAGCTTTTACAATAGCTTCTGCAAGTGAACGACATCCTGCATAACCACAACCTCCACAATTTGCACCTGGAAGTTTTTCAACAACCAAATCAATACGAGGGTCTTCAACAACTTTGAATTTTTGAGCGACAAAATAAAGAATAACGGCAGATATTACACCGGTTAAAACTAACACCAAAACAGAGTAAATAATAATTGACATAATAATTTAAACTTAGGTTTCTTTAAAATTACAATCTACAAAAGTACGATAAAAAAATAATATCACTAAAAATCTCTTCAAAAATTTGAATATTTAAACTCTTTTAACTGTCAAAATATTGAATTATCAAACTGATTAAAAATCTATTTAATATTGATATACACTAACTAATAATAAAATGAAAAAGATTATCTTAAATAGATAATCTTTCCTTCAACAAATTATAGCCAGTTTGACTTGCTTTTAATTCATAGTTATTTTTGAGCTTAATCTTAAACTGATTTTTCTTGTAGTTTTGTATGCTACTTATAAAATCTACATTTACAATGTAACTGCGATGTATTCTTATGAATTGTTTTGGTGGGAGATTTTTTTCAAAATACTTCATTGTTTGCTCTTTGAGGTAAACATTTTCTTTAGAGTATATTGAAACGTAATCACCATTTGACTGCAAGAACATAATATCTTTAAGAATTAATACATCAAGCTTTTGCCCTGTTTTAACACTTATTCTTTCTATATATTCTTTTTCTTCAATACTGTCATTTTCTTCTTTTATCTCTTCTCTTTGGGTTTCGTATTGCTCTTCTTTACTGGGTAAGGTTTTGTTTAATAGAAGTTGCAGGAGGCAGGAAAAGAGTCCAAAACTTAGAATTGTAATACTAAAAAGGAATAACAGGTTTCCTTTTGTAAGAAATCTTAATAGCCAAGAAACTATTACTGACCATATAATAAGAAAACCTATTGTTATGAATATGTTACGTTTATTTTCAAACATCTATTTCTTGTATTAGTTCTTAATTTCTATTCCTCCGAAGATGCAAGCACCATTTATTATTAGCTTTTTGGTTGATGATGTTTCTCCTTCTGTATAGAATCTTGAGTCTTTTGTTCCTCCTAATATATTGGTTGTGTTTATAGAAATTTCCCAATTGGAAGGGACATAAATTTCAACTCCTCCAAATACAACATTTGCTTCAATTATTGTTTCTCCCTCTTCAATATCTGTTTTACGAAGATCTAATACAGCTCCTCCAAATATTGTATTTATTTCTGTACCCTTAAACAAAGGAGTAATAACTATATTTTTTGATGAGCTGAAGATAACGTCCATTCCTGAAAAAAGTTTATCATTTCTAAAGTATTCAGAAAATTCATATTCTTTATCTGTATATTTTTTCTTTGGTTTTGAAACTATTTTTGAAATGATTGCTATTCCAAACAAAATGAATAGTATAGGTAAGATTGTATTTTCGAGTGTCAGGTTTTCGAAAGGAATTTTGATTAAATTAGGATAGAAAGAGGAAACTTTAGAGACTAAGAAAATCAATGATATCAATACTCCTAAAAATCCCCAAAAGAAATGCTTCCTAAAAATCCAATAAAGAGATAGTAAAAGAAGTAGCATAGGGAATGTTATTACTATTTCTATTATTGATTTCTCAACATAACCTAAATTATTAAGGAGGTAAATCAATCCTCCGCTTATTAGGATTATACCTACAAATATTCCGAAACTGGAATTTGATTTAATTTTTTTTTGTTCTTTCATGGCTGTTTATTTTTTCGGCAAAGATATTGATTTATTGACGAAAGGAATATGCGAAAAACGATGAAAGTACTATATTTGTACGATGAAAATATTAGTTTTATCGACTAATTAATAAAAAAGGGATCCATATTTGAATCCCTTTTAAAGTTTTTGATACTATTATCAACTATTATTTCTAAAAAATTCTGTTAGTTCTAATTTTCTTTCTTTTGGAATTTGGTTCCATTTAATTCCCTCTATTGCTCCTTCAAGTGAATATAGAAGGTTTATACAGATATTTGGATATTTTGATTTTAACTTTCTAAACGCTTGTTCGGTACCTAAATGAACTAAAGTTTCATAAGAATCTATTCCAGCCTCATTTAGTTTTCGAGCGGTTTCTTTTCCAATATTTTGGAATTTGGTTAAATCATTTTCCATAGAAAGCAATTATTACTATTCTTCGTCTTTTGTTGCTTCTTCGTAGGCTTTCAATAATGCGTTTTGAACATCTGTTGGTACTTGTTGATATTCTTTATATTTCATTGAGTAGCATCCTCTTCCAGAAGTTAAAGATGATAATGAAGTTGAGTAACGATACATTTCAGCAAGAGGAACTTGTGCTTTGATAATTTGATTTCTTCCTTCAGAATCCATTCCCATAACTATTGCTCTTCTTCCTTGAAGGTCAGTCATAACTCCTCCCATCATATCACCAGGTACTTCTACTTCCATGTCGTAGATTGGTTCAAGGATTTTTGGTCCTGCATTCTTGAAGGCTTCTCTAAAAGCGTTTCTACCTGCTAACTTAAATGCCATTTCATTTGAATCAACTGGGTGCATCTTTCCGTCAAATACGTTAACGACTATGTCTCTTGCGTAAGAACCTGTTAGTGGTCCTTCTTCAATTTTTTCCATTATTCCTTTAAGGATAGCTGGCATAAAACGAGCATCAATTGCTCCTCCTACTATACAGTTATTGAAGACTAACTTTCCTCCCCATGATAGTTCATGCGTTTCTGTTCCTCTTACTGGATATTTTGTTTGGTTAGGCATTCCATCATAGTAAGGTTCAATTAAAAGATAGACTTCTCCAAATTGTCCTGCTCCACCTGATTGTTTTTTATGACGGTAGGAAGCTTCTGCACTTTTAGTTATTGTTTCACGGTATGGGATTTTAGGAGCGAAGAATTCAATTCCTATTTTATGTTGGTTGTCAAAATACCACTTTAAAGTGTTTATGTGCAACTCTCCCATTCCTTTGATAATGGTTTGTTTTAGTTCTCTTGATAGTTCTACCCTCATTGAACGATCATGTTGGCAAAACTCATTTATTAATGCTCCTACCTTTTCATCATCTGTGTTTTCAAGTGCTTTTACTGCAGTGGTGTAAATTGGTAGTGGAAATTCGATTGGAGATACTGCGTCGGAAGCATTCTTTGCTGAGTTCAGAGTTGTGTTAGTTTTAGCATCTTTTAGTTTTATTGTGCTAATGATATCTCCTGCTACTGCTTTGTCTAATTTTGTTCTAGTCTTTCCTGAGTTTGCATAAACTTGAGATATTCTTTCTTTATTTTGGTTCTTTGAATTTAGAACATCCATTCCTTCTACTATCTCTCCTGCCATTACTTTCATAAAGGCGATTTCTCCCAAGTGTTGTTCGTTGGAAGTTTTGAATACAAAAAGTGAAGTTGGTGCAGAAGCATCGTAAGATACTTTGTTACCATTTGTTAATGTTTTAACAGCATTTGCTTCATTTGGACTTGGAACATTGTTTGATATAAATTCAAGCATTCTGCCTACTCCCATGTTTTCTCTTGCTGAACAGCAAAGTACTGGAAATACACTTCTTGATGCTAATCCTAATTTCAATCCTCTTCTTACTTCTTCAATGGTTAAGTCTCCTTCATCGAAATATTTTTCCATTAATTCGTCTTCTCCTGCTGCTGCGTTTTCAACTAAGGTAAGGTAGAGTTGGTCTGCTTTTGCTTTTTCGCTCTCTGGTATTTCTGTAACTTCTGGTCTGCCTCCTCCCTTAGGGTATTTGTACATTTTCTTGGTTACTAAATCAACAAAACAATCAAAGCCAACACCAGCATTCACCGGATATTGAACAATGGTTATCTTTTCACCAAAAAATTCTTTCATTTCTTTAATCTTTTCATCAAAGACTGCTTTTTCAGCGTCAAGCTGATTCATGGCAAACATTATTGGAATATGAAGTTTGTCTGTGTGCTTGAAAGCAAGTTCTGTTCCTACTTCAATTCCTATCTGTGAATTGATAACAACCACCGCTGTTTCAACAACATTCAAAGCTGCAACTAATTCACCCTGAAAGTCAGAGAAACCAGGTACATCTATAATATTTATTTTCTTTGTGTTATATTCTGCAAACAAAGTTGTAGCAACAACAGAGTTTCTGCGGTCTATTTCTATGTCTCTGTAATCGGAAATGGTGTTCTTTTCTTCTACACTTCCACGACGGTTGATTATGCCAGCCTCAAAGGCTATTGCTTCGGCAAGAGTTGTCTTGCCGCTTTTAGCCCCTCCAACCAAGGCTATGTTCTTAATCTCTGATGTTTGATATACTTTCATCTCTTTTTTATAAAGTTAAACATTAATATATTAGTATAATTTTTTCACATTAGAAGGAGGCAAAGATATAAAATTGATTCTTAGTAGCAAAGAAAAAAGCCAGAAAATATGGGAAAAAAGTTCGTTTGAAAGTAAAGTGCTTAAAATTGGGATTTAACGCCCTGTAAAAACACCTAAAAGGAGTATGGAATTGGAACTCTTTCCTCTAAGTATGTAAAGGAATGGTTTGTTTATTTGTTGTTGCTCTGTCTTGGAATTGGACTGGAGTTTGTTATCAATATTGGTTTTGTCAACAGCAAAGGATGCTCGTGTGGGTTTTTGGAGGGTAAGTTTGGAGGTTAGGAGAAAGGATTTGACTGCAAGGGGAGTTTGTCCTGCTATGCTTGGAATGGGTAGGGAAAAGTTAGAAGTAAAGGAAAGTTCTGGAAGGCTTAGTTTGAGGTTTTGGTAGGTGAGTGATTCTATGATTTCGATGTATTTGGTTTCATTGAAATTGCTTGCAAAGGTTTTTATATCCCAATCCTTTGGCTCTATGATTAGCAGGGAGTAATTGCCGTTTCCTAATGGGATATCCAAACAAAGGGCGGTTTCGTTTTGGCTTAGTCCAAATTCGCCAGAGATTTGGTAGAAGGTCATTTTCCTTTGTGCGCTGTCATTTAGACTAAAGCTTAACTGTTTGGGTTTAAGCATTCCTTCATAAGGGAAAGGGATTTGGAATTCCTGGACAAGGTTTGGAAGTTGTGAGCGTTTGTCTTTTTGCAAAGTGGTGGACTCTTGTATTGTGGAGTCTATCTCTGAGATTACGGAAAGGGTGTTTGTTATGTTTTGCAATAAGGCCTGGCTGTCGGAAATGGAGAACTGCTTTGTTAGGGCTTGGAGATAATTTGTGTCGGATACATTATATATATTGTACAGTACTCCCAAGGGTGAAAAAGAGAAGGAAAAGAGTGAATCGTTGGAGTTATATATTTGATTAAGAAAGAGAAAACTTAGGGAGTTGGAGATTCTTAGCGTTTGGATTTCTTCTGGAGTGAATTTTTCGGCAGGTGTGCCTATTAATTTGGGGGCTGAAATTGACACACCAAAGTCTTGCTCCTTGGTGCTTTTGTTACACGAAAATTGGAGTAAGACTGTGAGCAAAAGGATGGTAAGATATAATATTCTCCTTTTCATTAAAAAAATTTTAATGGTTTTCCCTGCAAAAATACTCTATTTTTGTAGATTTGCAAATCTTTTTCATAATGAAATGACAAATCAAAAGGTTTATACAACTTCGCAAGCACTCGACAGGGCAAAGGTTTATTGCTCCAAGGCTGAGCATAACCAAAAGGAGGTTTTATCCAAACTCAGGGAGTGGGGATTAAACCTTGAGGAGGCTGAGTCTGTGCTTTGTGAGCTTATCTCTCAGAACTATGTGAATGAGGAGCGTTATGCTTTGCTTTACTCCAAAAGCAAGTTTAACCAAAATGGGTGGGGAAGAATCAAAATCAAACATCACTTAAACCAAATGGGAGTGTCTGCAAGGAATATCCAAAAAGGCTTAGAGGAAATTCAAGAAGAAGATTATGAAGCCCTGTGCCTGAAACTCGCCACCAAAAAAGCCTTAAGCCTTAAGGGAGAAAATCCATTATCCATAAGACAAAAAACAACTGCCTACCTCCTATCCAAAGGCTTCGAATACGAAGTTATAAACCTTGCCTTAGAAAAGTTAAAAGTGAAAAACTAAAAGTGAAAAGTAATTTATGCTAACAAGAATACACCCTCTTCTACAATTTTCTTTCTTTAAACAATGTGAGTTTAGCCTTAATGCCAAAGGGAAGAACCTCTACATAAGTTTTGATGATGGTCCCATTCCAGAGGTTACGCCTGAGGTTTTGGAGCTTTTGGATGAGTATGATGCAAAGGCGACTTTTTTCTGTGTGGGAGAGAATGTTGAGAAGCATCCAGAGATTTTTAATGAAATTCTTAAGCGTGGTCATAGCGTGGGTAATCATACCTATCATCACATCAAGGGCTGGAACACTAATGATGAGGAATATTACAACGATATAGAAAAAGCAAACAAGCTAATTAAGTCTAATCTTTTTCGCCCACCCTACGGACGCATTACCCCTAAGCAACACTATCATTTAAAGAAGTCTTACCGTGTTATTCTCTGGAGCGTGTTGAGCTACGACTACAATAAAATGTTAACAAAGCAAAGAGTATGGCGAAATGTCCGTAACTCCGTAACCAACAACGATATTATCCTGTTTCACGACTCAATTAAATCAAAACGAAACACCCTTTACGCCCTTCGAAACACCCTTTTCTATTTCTCAGCCAAAGGATATAAGTTTTTGCCAATTAAGTAAAAGGTAAGAGGTAAAAGGTAAAAGTGAGTAGTTGGAATTTGAGGGTAAGGGGAATTTATTTTAACGCCGTCTAATTTTATTTTAACGCCGTCTAAAAACGCATTTTACAGCGTTGGAAGTATTTTTTTGATGTTTCAGGGTGGTTGATTGTCATCATTCATCGTCTGCATATTATTGGTTTTTATTTGATTACCCTTAGAGTAAGGGGTATAAAAATTAGACGGAGTCCCAGCTTTTTTAGATAGAATCCTGTCTTATTTAGACGCCGTCTAAAAAAGCTCAGACGCCGTCTAAAAAAGGTAGGGTGCTGTCTGAAGATGCTCAGACGCCGTCTAATTTTGTTCAAAAGGAGTTTAAAGACCTTAAGGAGCTTAGGGACTTTAAGGAAAAGCAGTTATATGATAATCAAACTTCATTTAAACCTTAAACATTAAACCCTAAACTTTAAAGTCCTTATGTTCACTATTGTTCCTAAGCTCCTTATGACCTTTAAACTCTTTTTTATAAATTTTCAGCAAAATAATTTTGTTTTTAAATTTTATTACTATACTTTTGCAGCGTGCTTTATTACTAATAAACACTAACTAATTAAATTATTAACCTAAACCAATGTATTATGCTGTGGCTTTCAAAAATTATTAAGAAGATTATGACTGGTGCAAATCCAGGACAAAAGTACATGCCTGCTTTGGTTCGCCAGCCAAATATGCGTCAAAAAGAACTGGAAGAACGCATTGCTGACAGGAGTTCCCTTAGTGAAGGTGATGTTGCCAATGTTATCAAAAACATGGGTATGGAAATGGCTCAGGCTTTTGCTAATGGCAGGAGTGTGGAAACTGAATTTGGTCTGTTCCAGGTTCAACTTCAGGTGAAAACATCCGAAACATTGGAAGAAGTGTCTACAGATAACGTAATCAAAGTTAATGTACGTTTCTATCCTTCCAAGAGTTCTCAAAAAGTTTATCAAAAAGGTAACAATCAGATGATGTTTGTGGATGTTACCCCTCAAGGTCATCAGGAAAAGACAGTTAGCACTGATCCAGTAAATCCTTAACGGTAAACTAAATTTAATTGTCCTAAAACTCTTTCTGATTTTTGTCGGAAAGAGTTTTTGTTTTATCTTTGCAACTCTAAAATTATGGAAAAGAAGATGAAGAAAATTGAAATGGTGGATTTAAAGGGTCAATATTTGAGGATTAAAACCGAGATTGACTCTGCTATTAATGAGGTTATTGATAATAGTGCTTTTATTAATGGTAAGCAAGTTGAGACTTTTTCTGAAAATCTAAAGACTTATTTGGGAGTTAAGTACGTGTTGCCTTGTGCCAATGGGACTGATGCTCTTCAAGTTGCTCTTATGGCTTTGAATCTTAAGGCTGGGGATGAGATTATTGTTCCTGCCTTTACTTTTATTGCTTCAGCAGAGGTTATTGGTTTGTTGGGATTGCGTCCTGTTATGGTGGATGTTGATTACGACAACTTTAACGTTACTGCCAAAAACATTGAGCAAGCTATTACTGTAAATACGAAAGCCATTATTCCAGTTCATCTTTTTGGTCAGGGAGCTCCAATGGAGCAAATTATGCTTTTGGCTAAGAAATACGACCTTTATGTTGTTGAAGATAATGCTCAGGCTCTTGGTGCTGATTATATCTTTGACAGTGGTAAGAGACAGAAGCTTGGTACTATAGGTCACATTGGCTGTACTTCTTTTTTCCCTTCCAAGAATTTGGGTTGCTATGGTGACGGTGGAGCTTTGTTTACAAACGATGAAACCTTGGCTAAAAGAATTAAGATGATATGCAATCATGGTTCAACAGTGAAATATCATCATGAGGTTTTGGGAGTTAATTCTCGTTTGGACACTGTTCAAGCTGCCATTTTGAATGTAAAACTTAAGCATTTGAACTCTTATTGCAAGTTAAGATATGAGGCTGCTCAGAGATACTCCTATGCTTTTAAGAATATATCTGGGATAATCACACCAAAGGAAACCACCTATTCAACCCATGTTTATCATCAATACACTTTGAAGGTTTTGGATGGAAAGAGGGATGAGTTGAAGGAGTTTTTGGCTAAGCATGGTATACCAGCAATGGTTTATTATCCAATACCACTTCACAAACAAGAGGCTTTCCTTCAGATTGCTCATCAGAGTGGGGATATGAGTGTTGCGGATAAACTTTCTGATGAAGTTCTTTCTCTTCCAATGCATACTGAGCTTGACCTTAGCACAATTGCGTTTATAATCAGTAAAGTCATGAGTTTTTATGGCAAATAATAATATAAAGATACTGGTAACAGGTGGGACTGGCTTTATAGGCACTCACACAACAGTTGCCCTTCAGAAAAAAGGATACAGAGTTTTGATTGCTGATAATCTATCAAACTCTACCATCGATTCAATCCAAAGAATTGAAAGCATAACAGGGATTAAACCCGATTTCATTAAGGCTGACCTTAGCAAAATGGATGAGTGTGATGCTCTGTTTAAGTCTAACAATGATATAGAAGGGATTATTAACTTTGCAGCTTACAAGGCTGTTGGTGAAAGTTGCCTTAAACCCATTGAGTATTACAAAAACAATATTGGCATTCTATTAAATATGCTTGATTGTATGGATAAATATGGTGTAAAGCATATTGTTCATTCTTCATCTTGCACTGTTTATGGCGAGCCTGACTCCCTTCCCATTAAGGAAACCACTCCTACCAAGTTTGCTCAATCTCCTTATGGAAACACAAAGCAAATGGCTGAGGACATTCTGCATTTTACCACTCAGGTAAAGCCTATTAATGCCATTGCCTTGAGATATTTCAATCCAATTGGGGCTCATGAAAGTGCAAAGATAGGGGAATTACCTAATGGTGTACCTAATAACCTTATGCCTTTCATTACTCAAACTGCAATAGGAAAACGCAAAGAGCTAACAGTATTTGGCAACGATTACCCTACCCCTGACGGCACTTGCATCAGGGATTATATTCATGTAATGGACTTGGCTGAAGCTCATGTGGTATCTCTTGACCGTATGTTTGAGGGTAAGAACAGGCAGGCTTTGGAACATTTCAATATAGGAACGGGAAATGGATTTTCTGTTCTGGATGTTATCAAAAGCTTTGAGAGAACAACAGGTGAAAAGCTCCCTTATGTTATTGGACCAAGACGTGATGGTGATGTAATTCAGATTTGGGCTGACACAACTTTGGCTAAAGAAGAGCTTGGTTGGGTTGCTAAGCGTACGCTTGACCAAATGACTTACAGCGCTTGGCTTTGGGAAAAAGAACTGGCAAAAAAATAAGAGCAGACTAAATAAAAATCTGCTCTTACTTTGTTTCATTATAGTTAAACTCCTTCCTATCTTTTTTTATCTAAGGTTACGCTTACTCCATAAAGCTTTCCTCCCAAAGGGGGATTGAGTTTTGTTACCTTAACCTTGCAATATTCCATTTGAGGGTACTCTTGCATTAATGTATCTAATATCTTTCGAGTTATACTTTCCAATAAATGCGATGGGGTTTTGAATAATTCCTTTATGGTTTGATATACGCTTAAGTAGTTAACGGCATCTTGTATGCAATCGTTTTCCTCTACCACTGAGGAATTGTATTCAAACACCAAATCAACTCTAAAATGTGTTCCAATTATCTGTTCTTGTTCAAAGCATCCATGAAAAGCATAGAAGCTCATGTTTTCTAACTCTACTATAGCCATTAAGTGTTATTTTTCAAAGTTTAATAATAATAGGACTTAGTTATATTATTGTAAGAATTAGTATGCAGATGAGAACTGTTCAAGAAAACGTAGGTCGTTTTCGAAATAAAGTCTTAAGTCTTTGACCTGGTATTTCAACATGGCAATTCTTTCTATTCCCATTCCAAATGCAAACCCTGAATATACCTTTGAGTCTATGTTAGAAGCCTCCAAAACATTTGGATCAACCATTCCGCATCCCATAATTTCAAGCCATCCTGTTCCTTTACAGATATTACATCCTTTACCTCCACATAAATTACATGAGATATCCATTTCTGCTGATGGTTCAGTGAATGGGAAATAAGAAGGGCGAAGTCTTATCTGTGTGCTTTCACCAAACATTTCTTTAGCAAAGTATAATAGGTTTTGTTTAAGGTCTGCAAACGATACACCTTTGTCTATGTAAAGTCCTTCTACCTGGTGGAATATGCAGTGTGCTCTTGCAGATATTGCTTCGTTACGGAACACTCTTCCAGGAGCAATTATTCTAATTGGTGGTTTCTCCCTTTCCATTGTTCTTACCTGAATACTTGATGAGTGGGTTCTTAAAACAGCATTGTTTCCGTCCTCTCTTGTTTCAACAAAGAATGTGTCTTGCATATCCCTTGCTGGATGTTCTGGAGGGAAGTTTAGTGCTGAAAAAACATGCCAATCGTCTTCTATTTCTGGACCCTCTTGCACTGTGAAGCCAATTCGAGAAAATATCTCAATGATTTCATTTCTTACAACAGAGAGAGGATGTCTTGAGCCTAATTCCAAAAGAGATGAAGGTTTGGTAAGGTCATCTTTAACAGAAGCCTCCACTACAGAGCCTTCAAGTCCTTCCTTTAGGGCTTCTATCTTTGATTGTACATTATTCTTTAAGTCATTCAAGAGCAAACCTATTTCTTTTTTGCTTTCTCCTGGTACTGTTTTAAATTCTGCAAACAAATCATTAAGTAAACCTTTCTTTCCCAAGTAGGCAATTCTTATATTTTCAACACCAGCTAAATCCGATGCAACCAAATCCCCTACTTTCCTTATCTCCTCTAACAATCTTTCTTTCATCTAATATATTATTTTTCTTCTATTATAGTAACATTCATCTTAACATCCTCCAAAGGACGGTCAAATCTATCTTTTTGAGCCTTTGCTATCTTGTCAATAACCTCAAGCCCTTCAATAACTTCTCCAAAGACAGTATATTCAAAGTCCAAGAAAGGAACACCACCCTTAGTCATATAAGCATCTCTTTGAGTTTGGTTAAGTTTCTTACCCATTCTCATTTCCATATTCTGTAGTTCAGCTGCAGAATAAGTTTTCCCTTGTGCAATATAGAACTGTGAACCTGAAGAGGCCTTTTGTGGATTTACATTATCTCCCATTCTTGCTGCAGCCAAAGCTCCTTTCTTGTGAATAAGATTTGGGTTAAATTCAGCAGGAATAGTATAGCTTGGACCACCTTGTCCCAATTGTTTCCCCTTAGGAGCATTCCTTGAATCAGGATCTCCTCCTTGAACCATAAAACCGTCAATTACTCTATGAAAAAGCAATCCATTGAAATATCCTTCCTTTGCAAGCTTAATGAAATTATCTCTATGTGCAGGTGTTTCGTTATACAAAACAGCCTTCATATCTCCCATTGATGTACTAATTAATATCATAGTTTGTTTCTCTTTTTTTGTTTGTTTTTGTGTTTCTTCGCTTATGTTTTCTGCTTGTTTAGTTTCCTTTTGAGTTGATTTATTTGCACAACCAAAAGTAAAAAGTCCAGCAAAAAGGACTAAAATTGATAAATATTTTGCATTCATATTAATTATTTTTCTTAGATTTGCACTTTAATTAAACCGCAATATTACAAAATTTCAGCCTTATGAAAAAGAATATCGTTAGATTTTTTTCTTTAATGCTTGTCTTGGCACTTGCAATTCCTTTCTTTTCAGGATGCAAAGAAGATAATAAATGCAGACTAACTGTTAAAGTGCAAGATGTTACTAATACTTCAATTGTAATTCCAGATGCAAAGATAGTAATTTCTAAGGAACAAGGGAGTGTTAGAGCAGAAGGCATTACAGATAGTAAGGGAGAAGCTTTTTTTACTTTTGATAATGAAGCTATATTAGATATTAATGTTGAGAAAAAAGATGAAAACAACTACACTCGATATGGAAAATCTACAGTAAGACTTATTCCTGGAGAAACAGTAGAAAAACAAGTTCTTCTTCAACAATAATCAATAAGGGTTAACTTATTTTATCTTAAAAATTAGCCCAATCTTATTATTCTAAATAATAAGATTATTTAATCTTTATCTAACTCTAATTATCAACTCTTTTATTACAAAAAATTAGACTTTGATTATTCTTTTTCAAAGTAAAAATTTATTTAACTCTCTCTTTTTTATCTTTTAATTATATATCCTATCCTTTACTTCTTAAGATAAAGTATTTAGAATTTTAGTAACAAAGGTCTGTGGAAAACTTTTGGTTTTTATCCAAAATTTGAGCTCCACAATATTGGATTGTTTTGTAATTTCGCAGAACTTAAATTTAACAAAATTATTATGCAAGATTTGTTTTCTTTATTTGAGCCTCAAAACGATGAGAAGAAAGGGAGCAACTCAGAAGAAATTACCTCTGAGAAGAACTCTGAGCTCCTTAATAAAAAACCTATGCTAAAAGAAGAAAAAAATCAGAACATTAAAATTGAACCCAAGATGAATGAAACCTTACCAAAAGTCTATAAGACAGAAGAAATTTTAGATGCCTCAACCAAATATTTTAATGGAGATTCATTGGCTGCCGATGTATGGATGAATAAATATGCTTTAAGAGATGGTAATGAAATTTATGAGGTAAGTCCTGATGATATGCATAAACGTCTTGCTAAAGAATTTGCTCGTATTGAAGCTCAGTATTCAAATCCTATGAGCGAAGATGAAATTTATCAGCTTATTAACGAATTCAAATATATTATCCCTCAAGGTAGTCCCATGAGTGGAATAGGTAATAATTTTCAAATTGTTTCTCTTTCCAATTGTTTTGTAATTGGAAATAATGATAATTCAGATTCTTATGGAGGAATTCTAAAAGTTGACCAAGAGCAAGTTCAACTTATGAAAAGAAGAGGAGGAGTTGGTCATGACCTTTCTCATATTCGTCCTAAAGCTTCATCTGTTAAAAACTCTGCTTTAACTTCAACTGGTATTGTTCCATTTATGGAACGTTATTCCAACACAACACGAGAAGTTGCTCAAGGTGGACGTCGTGGAGCATTGATGCTTTCAATTTCAGTTAAACATCCTGATGTTGAAGATTTCATTGACGCAAAAATGGAACAAGGAAAAATTACTGGAGCAAATGTTTCTGTTAAGATAGATGATGAATTCATGCGTTGTGTTGCTTCTGGTAAACCTTATAAACAACAATTCCCTATTAATAGTCAATCTCCAAAAGTTGTAACAGAGATTGATGCACGTAAACTTTGGAATAAAATTATTCATAATGCTTGGCAAAGTGCTGAACCAGGAGTTCTATTTTGGGATACAATAATTAGAGAATCTGTTCCTGATTGCTATAACGATTTTGGTTTTAAAACAGTTTCTACAAATCCTTGTGGGGAAATTCCTCTTTGCCCTTATGATAGTTGTCGTTTGTTGGCAATAAATCTTTACTCATATGTTGAGAATCCATTTACTGATAAAGCTAGTTTTAATTTTTCTTTGTTTAGAGAACATGCTCGCAAAGGACAAAGACTTATGGATGATTTGATTGATTTGGAACTTGAAAAAATTGACAAAGTTTTAGCTAAGATTGAATCAGATCCTGAAGATGAAGAAATAAAACGTGTGGAAAAAAATCTTTGGTTAAATATTAAACTAAAATGTTTGGAAGGCCGTAGAACTGGATTTGGAATTACTGCAGAAGGAGATATGTTGGCTGCATTGGGATTACAATATGGTACAGATAAAGCCACTGAATTTGCAACAAAGGTTCAAAAAGAATTAGCTTGTTCAGCTTATACTTCAAGTGTTGAAATGGCTAAGGAAAGAGGGGCTTTCCCAATTTATGATGCAAAACTTGAATCCAAAAATCCATTTATTTTGCGTTTAAAAGAGTCTTGTCCTGATTTATATGAATCTATGCTTAAGTATGGAAGAAGAAACATAGCTTTATTAACCATTGCTCCAACAGGAAGTGTAAGTATTTGCACACAAACTTCTTCAGGAATTGAGCCAGCTTTTCAAGTTGCCTATAAGAGAAGACGTAAAGTCAATCATAATGATAAATCAAACAATATAAGTTTTGTTGATCAAGAAGGACAAGCATGGGAAGAGTATAATGTTTTACATCATAAATTTGCTAATTGGGCAGAAATAAATGGTTATGATGTTGAAGAAATCAAGAATAACTATACTCAAGAACAGTTGGATAATCTTATTGCACAATCTCCTTATAGTGGAGCCACTGCAAATGATATTGATTGGGTAAATAAGGTTAAGATGCAAGGTGCTGTTCAGAAATGGGTTGACCATTCAATTAGTGTAACTGTTAATATCCCTGAACAAACTCCAGAGGAAGTTGTAAGTCAAATCTATCAAACTGCGTGGGAATGTGGTTGCAAAGGAATGACAATTTATAGAGAAGGATCTCGACAAGGAGTTCTTATTTCTAACTCAGAAGGCGAAAAGAAAGAAAGAAAATTTACTGAAACACAAGCTCCTAAACGTCCAAAGAAACTTGAAGCTGATGTAATTCGTTTTCAAAATGACAAAGAAAAGTGGATTGCCGTTGTAGGTATTTATGAAGGACGCCCTTATGAAATCTTTACTGGAAAAATTGAAAGCGAGAGACTATACATTCCTGAAGGAATAAATAAAGGATGGGTTGTTAAGGTTAAAGAAAAAGCTGATGCACGTTCAAGATATGATTTCGTTTACTTAGATAAGGATGGTTACGAAAACACAATTGGAGGTCTATCTCGTTTGTTCAACAAAGAATATTGGAATTACGCTAAATTAATATCAGGTATTTTACGTCATGGAATGCCTCTACAAAATGTTATTGATTTAATTTCAAAACTAACCTTAGATTCTGATACCATTAACACATGGAAAAATGGTGTTGCAAGAGCATTAAAGAAATATATTCAAGATGGGACCGTTTCTCAAGGAGAGAAATGCCCTTCTTGTGGACAAGAAACAATTATATTTTCAGGTGGATGCAAAAACTGCTCATCATGCGGTTGGAGTAAATGTAGCTAAGAGTATTTATTAAAGAGCTAAATAATGCTTTTAAAGAAATGCATATTACTATTTTTTATCCTTATATGCTTTTCTTGTGGTCTTTTTGCTCAAGTAGGTAATCAAACAAATAATCGTATATCCTCTATTGAAGAAAGCGAAATCTCTGAAAGAGAAAAGCAGACTTTAATAGAGGATTTATATTATCTTAGTCTTAATCCCGTAAACATAAATACTGCTGATAAGAATACCCTTTTACTTATTGGTTTAGACGAGTTCCAAATTCTTTGTCTTCAAAGATATATTAAAGAAACTCATCCTATTTTAAGCATTTATGAAATTCCTCTTATTAATGGATTTTCTGAGCAAACTCTTGAAGAAATCCTTCCTTATATATATGTTGCACCAGTAAAATGGAAAGCATCATTAAGATTAGATTCCATTTTTTCTAAATCTATTCACGATATAAGAATTCAAGGCAAAAAAGTAATTGAAAATGCATGGGGATATAGAAGAACTGATAGTATGGGATTTCAAGGTGATAATTTTTCAAACAATATACGCTATAACCTAAACTACTACGACAGACTATCATTTTCTTTTGTTGCAGACAATGACGCAGGAGAACCTTTTTTTACATCAAAACAGAAATATGGTTATGATTATATCTCTATGCAAGCCACAATTAAAGATATATCTTTCATTGAACAAATTACCATTGGCGATTATCGACTTGGATTTGGAGAAGGCTTAACTTTAAATCAAAATCTTAACTTTGGATATTTCTCAACTGACGCAAAAAGTAAGAAAAACTATAATGGAATAAAACCCAATCGTTCTGTAATAGAATATAATTACATGAGAGGAATAGCAACCAAACTCAAACTAAAGGATTTTTCAGTTTTCCTTTTTGGCTCATATAATAAAATTGACTATTCAGGGAGTATTCTTGAAACAGGACTGCATAGAACATTAAGTGAACTAAGCAAAAAGGACAGCAATAGAGAAATAGTTTATGGAACACATATTGGATGGAAAAGAAAAGGCTTTGAAATAGGAACAACAATTTTTCATTATGAATATAAGGACTCCATAAAACATCAAAATCAAAACTATATGAAATATTATTTTGAAGGAAAGGATAATAATATATATAGTATAAATTTTTCTATCCCTTTATTTTATGGACGCATAAGACTTTTCTCAGAAATGGCTATGAGTAAAAATAAAGGATATGCTGGACTTATGGGAGCAGATTTTAATATTGCATACAAAACCAACCTGACAATAAATCTTCGTAATTATCAGAATCAATTTCAAAACTACTACTCCTCAGCAATTGGAGCACAGTCGAGAAATGCCAATGAAAAAGGAATATATGCTGCATATTCAATGTTAGTAAACAAGTATTTCAATTTCTTTATTGCAATGGACTATTTCTTCTTCCCGGATGAAAGTTATAGAGCCAATGAATCAATTAGAGGATATAAGATAAAAGGAGAACTGAACTATATACCAAACAAAACAAACCTTCTAACCCTTTTGTACAAAAACAATAATCACCCATACAACGAGATCCATACAAACAATGTGGTTTTCCCCGAAGACAATATCCTGCAACAAATTCAACTTCGCTATACCCTTATCCCTAATGAATGGCTAATGCTAAAAAGCAGAATTGGATATTCTCAAACCCTCTCCTATCCTTCAATAAAAAAGAAAGGAGGATTTGTTTCGCAAGATTTTATTGTAAAACCCAATGCCTTGCCAATAAGTATTAATTTCCACTTTGCATGTTTTAATACAGATGACTACGATAATGCTTTTTATATTTATGAAACTGGACTTCCTCTAAACTATTCTTCAGCCCAACTTTACGACAAAGGTATTCGCTCCTATTTAATTTTAAGATATGATTTCACCCAAAACATATTCCTGACAGCTCGTTACAGCATAACTCAATACTTTAACAAAACATCCATTCACACTTCCAACGATGAAATTGAAGGAAAGAAAAAGCAGGAAATAGGCTTTCAGTTCTATTGGCTATTTAACAAGAAAAGTAAAAAGCCATTTACTATCGAATATTAGTATTTAAAGATTAAGATTAAACCAATAAACTTCTTTTAATTCTTAATAAAGACTATTCTTATAGGTATCTTTTTATTTTATAAAGATTGTGGGTGTAGGCATGTGTATCTGCACGAAATATTCCTTTTTCGTCAATGCTGTCTATCCTTACTTGTCCTGAGGAGTGAATAATTTGATTATTGCCTAAGTAAATACCAACATGAACAACCTTTCCGTCATTATTTGTAAAGAAACATAAGTCTGCCTTTTGGGCTGAATCAAGGTCTTCTACTTCTTCACCTTGAGTGATTTGTTCTGAAGCATCTCTCAACAAATTAACGCCTATTTGCTTAAAACACATTTGGGTTAGCCCTGAGCAATCAATTCCAAAAAGACTTTTACCTCCCCAAAGATATGGAGCAGAAAGATATTTGAGAGCAATGGTGGTTAAATGAAGTGGACTTATGTTAAGGTTTTTGGTTAGAGAGCTTTCAGCTATTTCAAAAACAATTTTATTTAATTGAAACTTGGGAGAAACAACTTGTGAACCCAAATAAACAGGATAGATTATCTTTTCTCCAGTTATGGTATTGGTTTGAAAGACATATGAAATGGCTTCCTTAACAAATTGCTTTGAAGTTTGAGTATAGGATTCGTATTCATGAGCATTTAGAGCTATAACTTGTTTTTCATCAACCCATCCAATGTAACTATCATCGAAGGTTTGAACTAAAATTCTTCCATTGTTCCTATCCAAAACTGAAAATACATCCCCAAAAAGCAATTGACTTACTTGTTCCGATTGTTCGCTGTTCTCTTTTCTTAGTGGTGCTATTGCTATATGACAAAATCCGTAATGCATCATTAAATTCTATTAGTTTCTATTGCGTAAATTACTTTCTCAATTATTCTGTCCTCTTCATTTTCTTGAGGATTATATTTTGAATGGAGATTATATCCAAAAAATTTCCCAATTGATTGATAGAAGAAAGCTCTAAAACTTCCTCTTAATTCTTTAACCAAAGTGTAGGAATCGTTTCCTGTTTCTCTGTCAACCAACCTAATCAAAACCTTGCCTTGACTTCTGGAAAGTTTCTTAAGATTAGCTGTAAACTTCATATTAATTTCGTTTTCAGCTTGCTTCATAAGTTTTTTCCTGTCTTTTTCGTCCAAGTCTTTCATGGCTAAGTTGTATGTTGCAAGTAGTCTGCCTGCTTGTTTGGCATAAGGATAAGTTTTCTTTACATTGCGAATTAGCTTTGCATACTTACTCATCTCTTCTTGAGTTAATGGAGCAATAAATCCTTCAATTTTTACTTCTTTCAAATAACTTTTTGGAATTGTATCTCCATCCATTATGGTTGCAAAAGTAACTATCCTTTTCCCCTGAGCATTTGCAATAAAAGGAATCAAGAACAAAAATACTATTAATCCAAACTTTTTCATTTCTAACATTATTTTTAGTTATATCAAATAATGTAGCAATAATTGTGCCAGAGTTTATTTTTTAGTGCTACTAAACTTATCTCCGAACCTCTCAAACTGTTCTATAGCAAACTTTTTAGTGATTACAACATCCTTTTTATCTGTTTCAGGAGTATCGTACATAAGGTCGGTCATAACAGATTCAATCATTCCTCTTAGTCCTCTTGCTCCCAATTCATACTCTATGGACTTTTCTACAAAGAAATCAAGAGCATCATCGTTGAACTTTAGCTTCACATTATCCATTTCAAACAATTTCTTGTATTGTTTTACTATTGCATTTTTAGGTTCTGTAAGTATTCTCTTTAGAGCATCTTTACTCAATGGTTCAAGATGAGTTAGTATTGGGAAACGTCCAACCAATTCAGGAATCAAACCAAATGTTCTCACATCTTGAGGTTGAATATATCTTAACAAATTACTCTTATCTATCTCATCTCTTTTATTTGATTCGGCATATCCAATTGCATTTGATTTCAATCGTCTTGAAATTATTCTGTCAATATTATTGAATGCTCCTGCTGCCACAAAAAGAATATTCTTTGTGTTGACTGCAATAAGTTTTTGCTCTGGGTGTTTCCTTCCTCCTTGAGGTGGAACATTAACAATGCTTCCTTCCAAAAGTTTCAAAAGAGCTTGTTGAACTCCTTCTCCACTAACATCTCTTGTTATGGAAGGGTTATCGCTTTTACGAGCAATTTTATCTATTTCATCAATGAAAACAATACCTCTTTCTGCCTTTTCCACATCATAGTCCGCAGCTTGAAGCAAACGAGTTAAAATTGTCTCAACATCTTCTCCAACATATCCTGCCTCAGTCAAAACAGTTGCATCAGCAATAGCAAAAGGCACATTAAGCATTCTTGCTATTGTTCTTGCCAAAAGAGTTTTTCCAGTTCCTGTTTGTCCAACAATAATAATATTCGATTTATCTATTTCAACCTCTTGCGATTTGCCATTGCCTAAAGTTTCAAAATTATAGTTCAATCTCTTATAGTGGTTGTAAACAGCAACAGAAAGCACCTTCTTAGCTTCTTCCTGACCAATAACATATTGATCCAAATATTCCTTTATCTCTCTTGGTTTTTTTACTTCAAGTTTTTGTAGAAATTTCTTGTTTTCAATTCTCTTGTTTTCAACTCTCATCTTATAAAGTTCATCAATGCAAGAATCGCAAACATTTGCACCCATAGAAGAAATCATAAACTCTACTTCCTTCTCTCCCTTTCCACAAAATGAACAATTAATCTTTTCCTTTGCCATATATAGTTTTTTCTTTTTATTAAATTTTCTTTCCTACCTTGTGCCCTTTTATTGAATAATAAGCAATGTAAATATAACAAGGTATAAGTATTAAATAAGGCAATTGTCTATCACCAATTGCTGTTGCCCAATGTCCATAAACTAAAGGCAAAACTGCACCTCCAGCAATTGCCATTATCAAAAGTGCTGAAGCAACTGGGGTATGTTTTCCAAGCTTATCAATTGCCAAAGGCCAAAGACCTGGCCACATTAACGAATGAGCAAAACTTAAAAGTATAATAAATACAATTGAAACAATTCCTGAAGTTGTTAAAGCAAAAATTGCAAAAACAAAACCCAATGCTGCACAATAGGTTAAAGCCTTGCTTTGTGATATATACTTAGGCACAAGAATAATTCCTAAAATATAACCTATTGTTAGAGCAATCAAACTAAAAGTTCCTAACCTTGGAGCAATTTCCTGTGATACTCCCCTGCTTTGAGCATAAAGTCCCAAGGTGTCAATAGCTATTACCTCAACACCAACATAAAGGAACAAAGCCAAAACTCCAAGCCAAAAATATGGGAAACTAAAAATACTTCTATGTTGATCTTTCTCAAATTCACTTTCTTGATTTTCCACCTTTGGCAATTTAGCCATTAGAACCATAAAAGCCAACAAAACCAATCCAACAGCAATACCTATGTATGGAGGAACAATTCTTTGAGCAAGCAAATCAAGTTCCATTTCTCTTACACTTCCAGTTAACGTTTTTAAATGTTCACTCAAAGTAGTCATATCGGAAAATAAAACCTTAGAAAGCCAGAATATTCCAATCATACCAGCAACCTTGTTAAATAATCCCATTATGCTCATTCTTTTTGCAGCCGATTCAATAGGGCCAAGAATAGTTATATAAGGATTAGCAGCTGTTTGCAAAAGAGCAAGTCCAGTTCCTTGAAGGAAAAGTCCAACTAAGAAAATAGCATAACTTCTTTCATTTGCGGCAGGTACAAAAACTAAAGACCCAATGGCCATAACAATAAGTCCCAAAGCCATCCCCTTAGCAAAACCTGTCTTTTTCAAAACCCAAGACGAAGGAAGAGCCATCACAAAATAGGATATATAAAAAGCAAAGGTTACTAAATAAGCTTGAGAGTCTGAAAGTTCACAAGCTTCTTTTAAGAAAGGAATCAAAACACTGTTGAGCCAAGTAATAAACCCAAAAATAAAGTAAAGAATCCCAATTATTGTTAAGCTAAAAATTAAGCTATTCTTCTTTTGTTTCATACCAATTTATTGTTTTTTCAAGTCGCAAAGATAAGAAAAACAATGATGTTAATCATACAATTATTAATTTAGACTCAAATAAAACACAAAATTACCTTTAAAGAATAATAGTATTTATCAATCACCATTCCAACACAAAATAAGGAAGAAGAGATACTTTATAATTAGGATTTCAATATCAAAACTTTTCTATTCAAACAAAGAAATTCCATATAAAGAAAATTACACAAGTTTTCTCACTAAAATAAAGAGATAAAGAACTGAAAACATAAGACATAAAACTAAAAACATAAAGTATCAATCTCATTAAACTTCGTTTTAATCTACAAATAATGGCATTGTCTTCTCAAATTCATGGCATGATTTCCTCCAATTCATGCCATGAATTAGTTCATTTCATGCCATGATTCCAACCAATTTATGGCATGATTCCGAGTATTTCATGGCATGAATTCAAAAACATCATGCCATGAATCCGACATCAACTCCCTATAAAAATTTTTCTAAACAAGATTTAGCAACATTAAAACAAGGATTAATTAGATTTATTAAAGGATAATTTCAATGTAATCCCTAAGAAAAATTTATAATTAGATAGATATTTATAAGAAAAATTTTCTTTTTCTTCTTTTTCATATAAACATGAAATCTCTCCCTTTTATAATATTTTTTTAACTGAATTAAAAAAATTTAGTGAAATAACATCTCTATTAAATTACTTTCTTGTATCTTTGTGAATTAAAACAAAAAGATAAGAAAATGGCAAAGAAAAATGGTGGAGAGAAATCAATTGAAGTAAACCTCTGGGAAGCTGCAAACAAACTAAGAGGAAGTGTTGAGCCAGCAGAATACAAGCATATTGTATTAAGCTTGATTTTCTTAAAATTTGTAAGTGATAAATTTGATAAACACAGAGATAAACTTATATCAGAGGGTAAGGAAAAATATATTGAAATACCTGATTTCTACAATATGAATAATGTTTTCTTTCTTGAAGAAATTTCACGTTGGAGTTATCTTATAAAGAAATCGAAGCAAAACGATATTGCTATTTTGATTGACACTGCATTGCACACTATAGAAAAGGATAATAAATCTCTAAAAGGTGCATTGCCAAACAATTATTTTTCTCGATTAGGTTTAGATATTACAAAGCTTTCTTCTCTTTTAGATACAATAAATGATATTGATACAACAAAAGACCCTAAGCAAGATTTGGTTGGAAGGGTTTATGAGTATTTTCTTTCAAAGTTTGCATTAGCAGAAGGAAAAGGTAAGGGAGAATTCTATACTCCAAAGAGTATTGTTAATCTAATTGCAGAAATGATTGAACCCTACAAAGGAATAATCTATGACCCTGCTTGTGGTTCTGGTGGTATGTTTGTTCAATCAATTAAATTTGTGGAGGCTCATCATGGAAATAAGAAAGAAATTTCAATCTATGGTCAGGAATACACCAATACCACTTACAAGCTGGCAAAGATGAATCTTGCAATTAGAGGAATTTCAGCCAACTTGGGTGAAAAGGCTGCCGATACTTTTGGAAACGATTTGCATAAGGACTTAAAGGCTGATTTTATTATGGCGAATCCTCCTTTCAATCAAAAGGACTGGAGAGACGAAAACGAATTAAAAGACGATCCTCGTTGGATGGGATATGATGTGCCACCAAAAAGCAATGCCAATTATGCTTGGATTTTAAATATGGTCTCAAAGCTTTCCAACAATGGAGTAGCTGGTTTTATTTTGGCAAATGGAGCATTAAGTGGAGGCGGAGAAGAATATAAAATACGTAGAAAGCTTATCGAAAATAATTTAGTGGAAGCAATTCTTGTTCTACCAAGAAATCTTTTTTACACAACTGATATTAGTGTAACACTTTGGATTTTAAATAAAAACAAGAAAGCACAAGAGAAAAATATTGGAGAAGAAATAAGGACTTACAGAAATAGAGAGAAAGAGATATTATTTATAGATTTAAGGCAGATGGGTGAACCATTTGAGAAGAAATTTGTACAATTATCAAAGGAAGATATTAAAAAGATAACATCAACCTATCATAAATGGCAAACACAAGAGATTGATAATATCCCAGAGTTTTTTTACTGCGCAACATTCGAAGAAGTAGCAAAAAAGGATTTCTCATTAGTTCCAAGCAAGTATATTGAGTTTATAAACCGTGATGAAAACATTGACTTTGATGAAAAGATGAAAGCGTTACAGTCTGAGATTTCACAACTTTTAATAGAGGAAGAAAAATCAAAAAAAGAATTACTAAACGTGTTTGAAAAATTGGGATACAAAATTGAATCAAAATGAAGGAAAAGCAATTAAGTCTATTTGATTTGGATGACGAGTATGCTATATATTCAATCATCAATAAAGAATTCTTACCTGAAGAATACCAAGAAATAGAATATAAATTAGGTAAGGATGGATTTCCTAAAGAGCTTTGGAAAACATATTCGGCATTTGCTAACACCAATTCAGGTATTATTATTATCGGTGTAAGAGAAAAAAATGGAGATTTTTCGATAGAAGGATTAACGGATGAACAAATTTCAAGTTATAAAAAACAATTTTGGAATGATTGCAATAATCCTAATATGGTTAGTGTAAATCTTTTGACGAATGATGATGTAAATATTGTTGAAGTCAAATCAAAAAAACTCTTACTTATACGAGTCCCTTTTGCACTTCGCACTCAAAGACCAGTTTACCTTACACGAAATCCATTTGGAAACACATACAAACGCAATCATGAGGGCGATTATCGATGTACTGATAATGAAGTAAGAAGAATGTTGGCTGATGGTGGTGCGGAGCTTAAAAGAGACAACCTAATTTTAGATAACTACACAATAGATGATTTAGATCCTATCAGTATTCGTCAATATAGACAATTATTTCTATCCACCAGACCTGGACATACTTGGCTTAGTTTAGAAGATAAAGAACTGCTTAAAAAACTTGGTGCTTACCGCATTGACCGCAAAACTAAGCAAGAAGGGATTACGCTTGCAGGATTATTAATGTTTGGCAAAGGAGATAGTATTCGTGAACAGGAAGCCTTACCTGATTATTTCCCAGATTTTAGAGAGCGATTGTCGATGGATGAAAAAGTAAGATGGACAGATAGGATTTATCCCGATGGGACTTGGGAATGTAATTTACTTCAATTTTATTTAAAAGTATGGCCAAAATTATCCTACACCTTACCAAAACCATTTCACTTAGAAAAGGATGAACGTATTGATGAAACCTCTATTCATATTGCTCTACGTGAAGCATTCATAAACACTTTGGTACATACCGACTATTCACTAAGTGGCAATATTATCATTGAATTAGACACCGAAAAATTTGTATTTTCAAATCCAGGGACTCTTCTAATTTCTTTGGAACAGTATTATGCGGGAGGTGTGAGTGAATGTAGAAATCCTTCATTACAGCAAATGTTTATGCTAATTGGTCGTGCAGAGAAAGCAGGTAGTGGTGTTGATAAAATTATGACAGGATGGAAGGATGCACATTGGCGAAAACCTTTTATTGAATTGGAAAATCAACCTGATAAAGTTAAGCTTACCTTGCCTATGTTCAATATATTGCCCGACAAGGTACTTAATGAACTTAACGCTATCTTTGAGAATATCAGCCATCTTAGTCCGGATGAATTAACAGCACTATCTTTTGGCTTAATAGAAGGTTCTATCTCCAACCATCGTTTGCAATATGTGTTAAATATGCATAGTTCTGATATTACGAGAATGCTTAAAAAAATGTGCATGGACGATTATTTAGAAGCAGATAATTATGGTCGCTGGACAACTTACAGAATTAAGCAAACCTCATTAAGATTAGATGAGAAAAAACATACTGGAATAGACAGAAAGGTTGAAAGCTCAATGCAAAAGGTTGACACCTCTGAGAGAAAGGTTGACACCTCTAAAGAAAGCACTAATAAACAATATGATAAAACAAGGAAGGTTGACACCTCTGAGAGAAAGGTTGACACCTTAAAGGTTGCTACAAGGCTATCAAGAACTGATATAGAAAAATTGATTATGCAAGTGTGTTTAAATGATTATAAAAAAATGGAATATGTTGCTCACACTATAGGTAAAACTGAAGATTATTTGAAAAATAAAATATTTCCTCAAATGCTTAAAGATGCTAAGTTAGAAAAGAAATTCCCATTAACACCTAATCATCCTGAACAAGCCTATAAAACCAACAAAGAATATGCAGAAAAACTATAAACGCCTCGGTGATTACATACAACCAGTAGTTGGGAGAAATAATACTTTAGGTGATTTGCCTTTAGTTGGGTTAAGCATACAAAAGAAGTTTATTCCTTCTATAGCAAATACTATAGGGACAGATATGTCAACTTATAAAATTATTGAAAAGAATCAGTTTGCTTATGGTCCTGTAACTTCAAGAAATGGTGAAAAAATCACAATTGCATTGTTTAGTGATTATGAAAAAGCATTGATTTCACAAGCATATATTCCTTTTGAAGTTAAAGACACAAAAGAACTTAATCCTGAATATTTAATGATGTGGTTTTGCAGACATGAATTTGACCGATATGCAAGGTTCAAAAGTCATGGAAGTGCAAGAGAAATATTTGATTGGGAAGAAATGTGTAATGTAATGCTCCCTATCCCATCAATAGAAAAACAAAGAGAAATTGTAGAAGAATATAATACAATACAAAACCGAATAAACCTAAACCAAAACCTAATACAAAAACTCGAAGCAACTGCACAAGCAATTTATAAGGAGTGGTTTGTGGATGGAATTGATTTGGAGCATTTGCCTGATGGGTGGAGAATTGGAACAATAGGTGATTATGCAAAAGTAAAATCAGGTTTTGCTTTTAAAAGTGAATGGTGGCAGCTTGATGGAGTGCCTGTAATTAAAATTGGAAGTATAAATAACAATACCATAGATACTAATATGTTGGATCACGTTAGTAGTAATATAATTGATAAAGCAAAAAATTACATTGTAAAAAAAGCAGATATTGTTATAGCTATGACTGGGGCAACTATTGGTAAATTTGGATTAATTCCTGAATTAAATTCAACTATTTTAGTAAACCAACGTGTTGGGATGTTCGATTTAGGAAATAATCCTATTGAAAAAGTACCTTTTTTATATATAAATTTGCTAAATGACTCTATTCAGAATGAGATTATAAATGTAGGTGGTGATAGTGCTCAAGCAAATATTAGTAATGGACAAATTGAATCAATTGAAATGATTTATCCTCATAAAGAATTAATTGAAAATTTTAATAGGAGTTGTTACCCATTCTTTGAACTAATTCTTAATAAAATAAACGAGAACCAAAAGTTGATGGAAATGAAGGATTTACTTCTTTCAAAATTAGCGAGTGTAGAAAAATAAAAAGGAGGAACTAATATGGACACGTTGCAATTCGATGAATTTTTGAGAGCTATTAATATTAGTAAAAATGATAGTTACTCTTTGTTGTTAGGAGCAGGCTGTTCGATAACATCAGATATTCCATCAGCAGAAGACTGTATTTGGGAATGGAAAAAAACCATATATAAATCTAATAATCCAACTGTAACAGATTGGATAGAAAACCATAGGAATCCCAAAGTTCAGAACACAATCCAGCACTGGTTAAATAATCAAGGGGATTATCCGGAAAGAGGAAGTGCAGAGGAATACTCTTTTTATGCTAAAAAATGTTATCCTATTGAAGGGCATAGGAGACAATATTTTCAGAAAATTAGCTCAAATAAGAAACCTTCAATTGGTTATAAATCAATTCCAATACTTGCTAAGCAAGGAATGCTTGATTCAGTTTGGACAACAAACTTGGATGAGCTTGTTATAACTGCTTGTTCCGGCAGTGGAGTTCAGTCTATTGAAATCACACTCGATTCTGTTCAAAGACTTACCAGCAGAAGTCAAAGTCGAAATGAACTTCCGGTAATTAAACTTCACGGAGATTTTAAATATGGTGAATTAAAAAATACCATCGAAGAACTTAAAAATCAAGATGAAACATTTCGTAACATTTTGATTGATTATTTAAGAGATAAGCATTTAATTGTTGTCGGATATAGTGGCAGAGATGCTTCACTGATGGATGCTTTAAAAGAAGCTTATTCTAAGTCCGGTGGAGGAATGTTATATTGGTGTGGCTATGGAAATATTGTTGGTAAAGAAATCCAAGAGCTTATTGAACTTGCAAAAAAAAATAATCGCAATGCCTTTTATATTTCAACAGAAGGTTTTGATACTGTTTTGCGTAAAACTGCTCAATTAGTAGTAGAGGATAATGTAGCATTAAAACAAGAACTAATTAAACTTCATCAATTAGAAGAAAAACAAGATGTATGCACTCCTTTTGATTTAAGGCCAGACCGCATAAATAAAATTGTTAAAAGTAACATGTATCAAATTGATTTTCCTAATGAAGTATTCGTATTTGAAGCTACGCTTAATGAAAAACCATGGGAATTTGTCAAAAATAGAACTTTAACAAGAAACGATATAGTTGCCGTTCCGTATGGAAAACAAATATGGTGTTTTGGAAACCTGACTGTAATTAAAGATGTTTTTTCTGATGTGATAAAAAGTGAAGTTCAACGAAAACCATTGGCAAACATTACGATATACAATTCAGCTACAAGTAGCTTACTTTTAACTACTGTTTGCAAAATTTTAGCTTCAACCTGCAATATTAAGACAAACTATAAAAACCGATTATGGTCTGAATTAGATTCTCAGACCATTGCAGGGCAAAAGGTATTTAATGCAATTAATTTGTCATTTGACAAAATTTTAGACATGTTTTATCTTACGCTTAATCCTGATTTTGAATTAGAAAAAGAGGAAGTAGATAGAGCAACAGCCCAAAATGTGGGAATTGCTTTCTTTCATAAAATTTGGAATAAGCAGTTTAATATTTATATTGAAAAATGGCGGAAGATGCTTTTTCAAATCAATAATGAATTTGAATTTCCTATAAATTCAGGTTCAGGATTTAGATTTAAAATTGCAAAAGCTCCGGTTTTTACAGAAATATGTAATTTAAATTATCGGTATCCTCAAAGCCATACAGTACCAAAACATTTTTTTAAACTAAAAGGCATACAGTTTAAGGAAGTTCCATTGGTATTCTCTACTTCAAATGGTTCTAGAAATGTTACGGATGAACATCCAATGCGAGGTTTGGTGAACAATAAGCCTTTTGAAACAAATATTAATACTCTACTTAATGATAGTGTAGATATTGCATTGGTTTCACCTGAAACAGAAGCAAATACTCTTTACTCGTTTATACAAAAGCAAAACCAAAAAATTGCAAAATTCAAGCAAGATGACGATTACATTATTGATTTTGAAGGATTTTATAATACTTATGGAGTGAGTTTAAACTTTCCCTCTCCTGATAGTGAAGGCTGGGAATATGTAAATGAACCATACGGTACTAGCATTGTTGAAAATGCAAACTACATTAAAAGAGAGATTTGTAACTGTATTATCAAAATAAATTCGACAGGGAGGCAAAAGATAATTTTAATATATATACCGCAGCGATGGGAAAATTTTACTTCATACAAAGAACAAGGAGAATCGTTTGATTTACACGATTATATTAAAGCCTTTTGTGCAGAAAAAGGTATAATGTCTCAATTAATCAGAGAAAAAACGATAAAAGACCAACAACAAAGTTGTCAAATTAACTGGTGGTTATCACTTTCTTTCTATGTTAAATCATTAAGAACTCCTTGGATTTTAGCCAATACAGATAAAAATACTACATTTGCTGGTTTGGGTTATAGTATTGATTCTAAAGATGATGAAAATGGTCATATTATCTTAGGTTGCAGTCATATTTATAGTTCTACAGGAGAAGGATTAAAATATAAATTATCAAAAATTAGTAATAATAAAATTCAATGGCGACACAAAAAACCTCATTTATGTTACGATGATGCTTATGAATTTGGTCGAAGTATCCTAAATTTATTTTATGAGTCGATGAATGAACTTCCTAAAAGAGTTGTAATTCATAAAAGAACATTTTTTACAGATGAAGAGAAGCAAGGAATTTTGGATAGTCTTTCAGATAATACTGTTATTGAATCAATTGATTTAATTGAAATTAATATTGAAGACAATATAAAGTATACAGCCAGTAAAATAAAAGAAGGTAAACCAGAAATAGATGGTTATTCTATTTCTCGAGGAACTTGTATTCAAATCAATTCAAAAGAAGCACTACTTTGGGCACATGGTGTAATTCCATCTGTTAGAAATCCTAATTATAATTTTTATCCAGGAGGAAGATATGTTCCCAAACCACTTAGAGTCATAAAACATTACGGAAATGGAAGCTTGGAGCAAATTGCTAATGAAATTTTAGGATTAACAAAAATGAATTGGAATTCATTAAATATGTACTCTCAGTTACCAGCCACTATCTCATCTTCCAATGATATTGCAAGAATAGGGAAACTAATTGATTCAAATTCAAGATATGAATATGATTATAGATATTTTATTTAATAAATAATAGCAAAGATATTATGAATAGTGAGATACTTTTATATCAGGATAGGGATGGGGTTATTAAGGTTGATGTTCGATTGGAGGATGAGACGGTTTGGCTTTCTCAGGCTCAAATTTGTGAACTTTTCCAAAAGTCAAAAGCCACTATAAGTGAACATATTAAAAATGTTTTTGAATAGGGAGAGCTGAATGAAATTTCAGTTGTTCGGAATTTCCGAACAACTGCTGTTGACGGTAAAAATTACGATACTAAATACTATAATTTGGATGTAATTATTTCTGTAGGTTATAGAGTGAAATCTCCACAAGGTACTCAGTTCCCTATTTGGGCTACTCAACGATTAAAGGAGAACAAAGTTTAAAGGAATTGGAAGAAAATATTAAGAAGATAAAGAAATAAATTTACTGAATATAATTATGCCGGAACAACAAAACATAGAATATAAGCAAAGTTGGCATGATGATTACCTTAAATGGGTATGTGGTTTTGCTAATGCTATTGGTGGGGTTATTTTTATTGGTAAAGATGACAATGGAAATGTAGTACATCTAAAAGATTATGCTAAATTGCTTGAGGATATACCAAATAAGATACGAGATACAATGGGGATAATCTGCGATGTGCAGTTACACGATGAACAAGGGAAAAAATACATTTCCATTCAAGTAAATCCTTATTCGGTTGCAGTTTCGTTAAGAGGTAGATATTATTATCGCTCTGGCAGTGTGAAAATGGAATTAACAGGTGTTGAACTTAATGAATTTCTATTGAAAAAAGCAGGTAACTCTTGGGATGATGTAGTTGAGGAAGGAGCAAAAATTAAGGATATAGACGAAAACAGTATTGCAAAATTTATTGAAGATAGTAGAGAAAAGGGCAGAATGCCAGAAACTAAAGGCTTATCGACATTCCAAATATTAGAAAAACTTCAACTTACTAAAGGACATAAATTAAAACGTGCTGCCATAATACTTTTTGGTAAAGACCCAAATATGTTCTATCCTAATATTCAAGTAAAAATTGGTCGCTTCGGTAAGGATTCAACTGATTTAAAATTTCATGAAATTGTTGAGGGTAATTTGATTCAAATGCTTGAGGAAGTTCAAAATCAACTTAATCATAAGTTTTTGATTCGTCCAGTAGATTTTGTTGGAATGCAACGCATAGAGAAAGATGAATATCCTATTGCAGCTCTTCGTGAAATGATACTTAATGCATTAGTTCACAGAAATTACATGGGAGCTCATGTTCAATTACGTGTATATGATGACAAACTTTCAATATGGAATGAAGGAGGGTTGCCTTTCGGACTAACCTTGGAAGAATTGAAAGAAGAACATAATTCACGCCCACGTAATCCTAAAATAGCCAAAGCTTGTTTTATGGCAGGATATATTGATGCATGGGGACGAGGTACTTTAAAAATATATAATTCTTGTAAAGAAAATGGTCTTCCCGAACCTGCTATTATTGAAAAAGACGGAGGTGTTATGGTTACTTTGTTCAAAACTCCACAAGTTAATAATGAAGGTGGTCAAATAGGTGGTCAAATAGGTGGTCAAATAGGTGGTCAAATAGGTGGTCAAATAGGTGGTCAAATAGATATTCTCACAATTAGGCAAAAGGAAATTTTAAATCTTATCCTCGATAATCCAAAAATAACAAGAAAGGAAATGTCTGAAAAACTTGATATTAATAATTCAGCAGCTCAGGGTCATTTAGATAAACTCAGAGAGAAAGGAATAATAGTTAGAATTGGGGGAACAAGAGGTTATTGGAAAATTAATTATTAAATTATGAAATTTACAGAGGAAAGATTAGAGGCTAGTTTTGCTCATTTGTTGACAAATGAAGGTTATTTGCATCAACATGGTAATACTATTGTTCGCAATGTGGATGATGTTTTGATTGAAGATGATTTACGCAGTTTTCTTTTCAAGCAATATGATAAATATGGAATAACTATCAATGAAGTAAATTCAATAATACTTCAACTCAAATCTCTTTCTTCTACCGATTTATATGAGAGCAATAAGAGGTTTATTAAAATGTTATCAGATGGTTTTATTCTAAGAAGAGAAAATCATAAACAAAAAGATATTTATATACAACTTATTGACTATAGTGGTTTGGATAAGTATTTTACTCCCGAAGAGGATAAATTAATTTCAATTGTTGCTGAAAAAGATGAGATTTATTGCAAGGATAATAACATATATAAATTTGTAAATCAACTTGAAATTGTTGGACAGGAAAAAAGAATTCCTGATGGTATTATTTATATTAATGGTTTGCCTTTGGTTGTGTTTGAGTTTAAAAGTACAATTAGAGAAGAGGCTACAATTTTTGATGCTTTCAAGCAGCTTACTATTCGTTATCGTAGAGATATTCCTGAATTGTTTAAATATAATGCTTTCTGTGTTATTAGTGATGGAATAAATAGTAAGGCTGGTTCGTTTTTTTCTCCTTATGAGTTTTTCTATTCGTGGCGTAGGGTTGATGGATTGGCTAAGGATGTGAATGGGGTTGACTCTATGATCACACTTATTCAAGGTATGTTTAATAAAAAACGCTTGCGTGATATTTTAAGAAACTTCATTTTAATTCCAGATAATAGTAAGAAAGAAGAAAAGATTGTTTGTAGATATCCTCAGTATTATGCTGCAAGGGTTTTGTATGAAAGTATAAAGGTGGCTCAAAAACCAGAAGGTAATGGTAAGGGTGGTACATATTTTGGGGCAACTGGTTGTGGAAAAAGTTATACTATGCTTTTTCTTACACGCCTTTTGATGAAAAGTGAATATTTCTCAAGTCCAACAATTATACTTATTACCGATAGAATAGATTTGGATGACCAACTTTCGGCACAATTCATTAATGCAAAAAGTTTTATTGGAGACGATACTGTTGAATGTGTAGAAAGTAGAGAAGATTTGAGAAAGAAATTACAAGAAAGACAAAGTGGAGGAGTATTTTTAACCACTATTCATAAGTTTACCGAAGATACTAAGCTTCTAACAAAACGTAATAATGTTATTTGCATTTCTGATGAGGCACATAGGAGTCAAGTTAATCTTGAACAGAAGATTAAGATAACAGAAAAGGGAGTAACTAAAACTTTTGGATTTGCTAAATACTTACACGATTCATTGCCTAATGCAACATTTGTAGGTTTTACAGGCACTCCAATTGACGCTACGCTTGATGTTTTTGGGAGAGTTGTTGATGCTTATACTATGACAGAATCTGTAAGAGATGAAATTACTGTTAGAATTGTTTATGAAGGTAGGGCGGCAAAGGTTGCATTAAAGAATGGTGAACTTGAAAAAATTGAAAAATACTATCAAGAAGTTGCCGAATTAGGGGCAAATGAATATCAGATAGACAAGAGTAAGCAGGAAACAGCTAATATGTATGCTATTCTTGGCGACCCTGATCGATTACGTGCAGTTGCAGAAGATTTCATTAATCACTATGAAAATCGAGTTATAGAAGGTTCTACCGTAAAAGGTAAGGCAATGTTTGTATGTAGTAGTCGTGAGATTGCTTATGAACTATACAAGAATATTATTGAGTTAAGACCTAACTGGAAAGAAAAACTTGAAGCAGAAGAAGGCTCAACTCTAACCGAAAGGGAGAAACAAGAAATTATGCCTATTGAAAGACTTAAGTTGGTGATGACTAGGAATAAGGATGATGATAAGGAACTTTGGGATATGTTGGGTAATTCTGATAATCGCAAGGAACTTGATAGACAATTCAAAAATCCTAAGTCTAATTTTAAAATTGCAATTGTTGTTGATATGTGGCTAACAGGTTTTGATGTACCTTTCCTTGATAGTATTTATATTGACAAACCTATTCAACAACATAATTTAATTCAAACTATTTCGAGAGTAAATCGCAGGTTTGAAAACAAAGAAAAAGGTTTAGTTATTGACTATATTGGAATTAAAAAACAAATGAACCTCGCTTTAGCTAAGTATAATAAGGGAGATGAAGATAATTTTGAAGATATTGAACATTCTTTGGTTGTTGTAAGAGATTATTTAGATTTACTTGCTAAACTAATGCATAAGTTTGATAATTCAAAATATTTCAAAGGAAGTCCAATTGAGCAATTAAACAATTTAAATCTTGCAGCTGAATTTATTCAACAAACCAAAGAAATGGAGAATAGATTTATGGATTTGGTTAGAAGGTTAAAGGCAGCTTATGATATTTGTGCTGGAAGTGAAAAACTATTTCAAGAAGAAAGAGATTTAACTCATTTCTATTTGGCTATTCGCTCTATTATTTTCAAACTTACAAAAGGAAATGCTCCTGATACTGCACAGATGAATACAAAGGTAAGGGAAATGATAAAGGATGCTTTGCAAAGTGAAGGCGTTGAGGAGATTTTTAAACTTGCAGAAGAAGGAGAAACTGAACAAGATATTTTTAATGAAGATTATTTGGATAGGATTAATAAAATCAAACTTCCTAATACAAAAATCAAAATATTACAACAACTTTTATCCAAAGCAATAGGAGAAATTAGAAGGATTAATAAGGTAAAGGGGATTGATTTCACAAAGAAAATGCAAGTGATAATTGAAAGATATAATAATCGTGAGGTTAATGATATTTTCAAAAGTGAAGTTTATGAGGAAATGGCAGAGGCTCTAACTAATCTTATTTGGGATGTACAAAGAGAATTTAAAGCTGGCGATGAATTAGGAATAGGTTTTGAAGAAAAAGCATTTTATGATATTCTTAAGGAACTTTGCAAGAAATATGATTTCACTTATCCCGAAGATAAACTTATTGAGTTATCAAAGGCTATTAAAATAATTGTTGATAATCAAGCAAAGTTTCCTGATTGGAATAAAAGAGATGATATTAAATCTGCTCTGAAAGTTGATTTAATTCTTATCCTTGATGAATTTGGTTATCCACCTGTGGAGAGAGATGAGGTTTATGTTGAAATCTTTGAGCAAGCTGAAAACTTTAAAAAGAACAGATAAATAATCTTTACCATGAAAAATAAAATATTTTATAACATTACTCTTATAAATCAATAAATGCCTTTTACTTTTTCTCATCCATCAATATTAATTCCTTTATTCTATTTACCTAAGAAATGGATATCTGTTACTGGGCTTGTTATTGGAAGTATGATTCCAGATTTCGAATATTTCCTAAGGATGCAAATTAAGAGCAAATACAGCCATAGTATTTATGGTGTATTTTGGTTTGATTTGACTTTAAGTATTTTATTAGCATTTATATTTCATAATATTGTAAAGAATCAATTAATTGATAATTTGCCTAAATCATTATATTTGAGATTAGCGAGTTTTAAAAACTTTGATTGGAATAAGTATTTTAGAAAGAATTGGTATATTGTTATTATTTCAATTCTTATTGGCATCTTTTCTCATATTTTTTGGGATAGTTTCACTCACTACAATGGTTATTTTGTTCAAAGAAATCCTTCATTAGTGAATTCTCTAACGATTTTCCAATTAGATATTCCAATTTTTAAAATAATTCAACATGCGAGTACAATTCTTGGAGGAATATTGATAATTTATTTAGGGATAAAACTCCCTAAGAAATCAGTAGAATATAAGAAACCAAATATAAATTACTGGTTAGTTTTTACACTAATTTCATTATTGATAATAAGCATTAGAATTATTTTTGGTCTAAATCCGAAACAATATGGAAACCTAATTGTTACAGCAATTTCTTCTGGATTGATATCTCTTATAATAACTCCTTTAATAATTAGGAAAAACAAAAATATTAACCATCAAATAAATATTTAATCTATGGATGCAAAAGAGGTTATTGATAATTTGGGATTAGTTCCTCATCCTGAAGGAGGATTCTATAAACGTGTGTTTTGTTCAGAAAATAAATCTGGAGATGGTAATTATTTGATGAGTTCAATTTATTATTTATTGGAAAAGGATGATTTTTCTGCTTTTCATCGTTTAGGTTCTGTTGAAGTATGGTTCTTTCATATTGGAGAGCCAATAAATATTTATTTGCTTAATAAGGATGGAAGATTAGAAACTCATTCTCTTTCTTCTCAAATTGGTGATAAGTTCCAGTTAGCCATTGAACCTGACACTTGGTTTGCGGCCGATATTCCTTCAAAGAAAGGTTTTTCTCTATTAAGTTGTGCTGTTTCTCCTGAATTTTCATTTACTAATTTTGAAATGGCTAAAAGGGAAGATTTAATAGAAGAATTTCCACAACATAAATCAATTATTAATAGCCTTACAAGATTATAATATTATTCTCTGTTAATACTTTCATAAATTGGTTAAACTACAGATAATCAATTATCATTATTAATTGATTAGGAAGAATTATTAGAAAAAATTCAAATCAATTGAAGCTTTTTGAGCTTATTTCTTTATTGGCTCATAATAATTATTTTCTCTTTTGAATATTTACTTTAAGAACTTATCACATTTTTAAAATCCTGTTTTTCAGTAAAAATACATTATATCATATTATTTTTTTATTAATTTTCTTGCTATAATCAATAAAAAAATGTATTATTGAGCCCTCAATTATAAGACTCTGATTAGCATAGATATTAGGAAAAATATAGAACAATATATCAATTAACAGAATAATTAACCTTGAGCTTTAAGTTTTTTTAAAGTTCTTTTAAAAAAGGAGGTTCATCTATGAACGAAATCCAATCAAATAATTGCTGTGAAAGTACTAATCTCAGCAAATTAGAGCAGATTGAGAGTGTGATTGAATTGTATAAGGCTAAACCAAGCAATTTAATCCAAATCCTTCACGCTTCTCAACAGATTTATGGCTACTTGCCTCTTGAAATTCAAGAATTCATTGCTTCAAAAATGAAAATGGCAGTAAGCGAAATTTCAGGTGTTGTTTCTTTCTATTCTTTTTTCTCAACAAAACCACGTGGTGAACATACAATTTTAATTTGTATGGGAACAGCCTGTTATGTTAGAGGAGGTAAGAAATTGGTTGATGAGTTGCAAAAACAACTTTCAATTGAAATTGGAGACACTACTGAAGATGGCAAATTCACTTTAGAAATTGCACGATGCATTGGAGCTTGTGGCTTAGCTCCTGCAATGATGATTGACAAAACAGTTTATAAGAGTGTCAATCCAAATAAGCTTAAGTCCATTTTAGCTAAATATTAAAAAGGAGGAATAGGATATGAAAAAAATTACTACACTCAAACAGCTAAATGATATTAAGGAAAAATATTTGGCTGAAAATGAAAAATATAAATTTAATGTGTTGGTTTGTGGTGGAGGTGGTTGTGTTTCTTCCAATTGTCAAGAAGTGGATGAAGCCATTAGAAGCGAACTAAACATATTAGGTCTTAATGACCAGGTTAATGTAATTCAAACTGGTTGTATGGGCATTTGTGCTGTAGGACCAGTCGTTTTAATTCTTCCTCAAAGAATATTTTACACTCAATTAACTCCAAAAAAGGCGAAAGATATTGTTAATCGTCATATTGTTAATGGAGAAGTTTGTGAAGAATACACTTTCTTTGATAAGTCTCTTCAACGTTATATTCCTTGCATTGACGATATTGAATTCTTTAAACTTCAAACCAAACTTGTTTTGGAAAATTGTGGAGCAATTGAATTTGGCAATATTGATGCTTACATTGCTAAGGATGGTTATCTTGCTGCTTCTAATGCCATAATGAGTAAAGATCCTGAAAAAGTTATTGTTGAAGTAGAAAAATCAGGACTTAGAGGTAGAGGTGGTGCAGGCTTTTTAACTGGTGTTAAGTTAAGAAGTGGCTTTATGCAGAAGAGTGATGTAAAATACATGGTTTGTAATGCTGATGAAGGTGACCCTGGTGCTTTTATGGATAGAAGTGTTATTGAAGGAGATCCTCATTCAGTTATTGAAGGAATGATTTTAAGTGCTTTTGCTATTGGTGCTTCTCAAGGTTATGTTTACATTCGTGCAGAGTATCCAATTGCAATTGATCGTTTGAAAGAAGCCCTAAATCAAGCCAGAGAATATGGTTTGTTGGGAGAAAATCTTTTTGGAACAGATTATAATTTTGATTTGGATATTCGTATTGGAGCCGGTGCTTTTGTTTGTGGTGAAGAAACTGCATTACTTGCTTCAATTGAAGGTAAAAGAGGTGAACCAAAACAAAAACCTCCTTTCCCATTCCAACAAGGACTTTTCAAACGACCAACCATTATCAATAATGTTGAAACTTTAGCAAATATTCCAAAGATTGTTCGTAATGGAGGTCAATGGTATGCAGGTTTTGGATTACCAAATGCAACCGGAACAAAAGTTTTTGCTTTGGCAGGAGATGTTGTAAATACTGGAATTATTGAAGTCCCAATTGGTACTACTATTGGAAGTATAATTTACAGTATTGGTGGAGGTATTCCAAACAAAAAACAATTTAAAGCAGCTCAAATTGGTGGTCCATCAGGAGGTTGTGTTACAAAAGAAAACTTGAATACTCCAGCTGATTATGATTCATTAAATAAGATTGGAGCCATTATGGGTTCTGGAGGTCTTATTGTTATGAACGAAGATACATGCATGGTTGATACTGCTCGTTTCTTTATGGATTTTATTCGTGATGAGTCTTGCGGAAAATGTGTTGCTTGTAGAGTTGGAACAAAGAGAATGCTTGAAATTCTTGAAAGGATAACTCAAGGACAAGGTAAAAAAGGTGATATTGAACTTTTGGAAGAAATTGGAGAAACAATTAAATTAACTGCTATGTGTGGTTTGGGTCAAACAGCTCCTAATCCAATTCTTTCTACAATTCGTTTCTTTAGAAATGAATATGAAGAACATATTAATAAGAAACACTGTCGTGCGGGTGTTTGTTCTGCAATGTTTACTTCACCATGCGAAAACACTTGTCCAGCAAATATTAATATTTCTGGATATGTTTCATTAATTGCTGCAGGAAGATTCCAAGATGCTTATAATTTAATTATGCAGGAAAATCCATTCCCAGCAGTTTGTGGAAGAATTTGTACTCGTCCTTGTGAATCTAAATGTAGAAGAAGAACTGTTGATGAAGCAATTGCAATTAGAGATTTGAAACGTTTTGTTGTTGATTATGCTTTCAAGAATGAAATGCCTTGGAAGGTTCAAATGACTTTCCCTAAAAAGAAAAATATGAAGATTGCAATTATTGGTGCTGGTGCATCAGGTTTAACTTGTGCTCACTATCTGGTGAATATTGGTTATGATGTTGATGTTTATGAATCAGAATCAAAAGCAGGAGGAGTTTTAGCTTATGGTATTCCTGAATATCGTTTGCCAAAAGATATTCTTCAACATGAAATTTCTTTAATTGAAGAACAAGGAGTTAATATTATTCTAAATACTGAAATTGGAAAAGATATTTCTTTTAAGCAATTAAGAGAAGATTATCAAGCAATTTATATTTCAACAGGGACTCAATTCCCTCAAAAAATTAATATTAAAGGAGAAAACTTAAAGGGAGTTATTCATGGTATTACTTTCCTTAAACAAATTCATCTTGAACCTAATTTCAGACTTAATGGTACTGTTGCAGTTATTGGTGGTGGAAATACTGCCATTGACTCTGCAAGAACAGCATTGAGAATTGGAGCAGAAAAGGTTATTGTTGTTTATCGTAGAACAATTGACCAAATGCCTGCTTATTTTGAAGAAATTGTTGAAGCTCAAGAAGAAGGTATTGAAATTATGGAATTGGTTGCTCCAGTTCAATTTGTTGATGATGGCAATGGAAGAGTTAAGTCAATTGAATGTATTAGAATGGAATTATCTGACTTTGATTCTTCTGGAAGAAGAAAATCTGTTGAAGTTAAAGGTTCTAATTTTATATTAGATATTGATTATGTAATTCCTGCAGTTAGTCAATATGCCGATTTACCTTTTATTGGCAAAAACGAAATAGGTCAAACAAAATGGGGAACATTTGTTACTAATCCAGAAAATATGATGACCACCATGGAAGGAGTGTTTGCTGGAGGTGATATTGTTAGAGGTCCTGAAGATGTAATCAGTGCAATTGCTGATGGTAAAAAAGCTGCCAGCACCATTGATATATATTTGGGAGGAAATGGCTTATTGAACAAAGGTCAAAAAATTGAAATCCCTTCTGTTTATGATGAAGATGAAATTGTTTATCATAAACAATTTGACAAAGATATGTTGCCTCCTAATCAAAGGATGAAAACATTTGAAGAAGTAGTTTTAGGTTTCCATAAATTAAATGCAATTGCTGAATCTATGCGTTGCTTACATTGTGAAAGGAGATAAAGAAATGGTAAAATTAACAATTAACAATAAGGTTATTACAGCTTCAGAAGACACTACAATTTTACAAGCTGCTAAAGAAAATGGTATTATCATTCCAAATCTTTGTTATTTGGAAGGAATTCATGAGTTTGGCTCATGCAGGATTTGTTCTGTTGAGGTTGTTGGTGCAAAAACCCTAATGGTTGCTTGCATGACAAAAGTTAAAGAAGGAATGGTTGTAAAAACAAATTCAGCAAAGGTTATCAAAGCAAGAAAGGTTCTTTATGAACTTATGCTTTCTGATCACTCAAAAGCTTGTTTGAGTTGCAACAGAAATTTAACTTGTGAACTTCAAAAACTTGGAGAAACTCTTGGAGTTGGAGAAAGCAGATTTGAAACAACTTCTTGTAGAGATGAAATAGATAAATCGATTTCAATAACAAGAGATCTTTCAAAATGTATTCTTTGTAGAAGATGCGTTACAGTTTGTAATGAAGTGCAAGACGTTGGAATTCTTAATGCTCAAAACAGAGGATTTGACACCATAATTTCTCCTTCAATGGATTTACCAATTGGAAATGTTAAATGTGCTTTTTGTGGGCAATGTACAGTTGTTTGCCCAACTGGAGCCTTAAGAGAAACTGATTCCACAGAAAAGGTTTGGGAAGCTATTAATAATCCAAATCAAAGAGTTGTTTTCCAAACAGCACCAGCTGTTAGAGTTGCTCTTGGAGAAATGTTTGGATATCCCGTTGGCACATCTGTAACTGGTAAAATGGCTGCAGCAATTAGAGCCTTAGGTGTTGATGATGTTTTTGACACTGATTGGGCAGCCGACCTAACTATTATGGAAGAAGGAATGGAATTTTTACATAGAGTTACCGATGTTCTTGCTGGTAAAAAAGCAACCTTGCCAATGATAACAAGTTGTTCTCCAGGTTGGATAAAATATGTTGAAAGCTATTATCCAGAACAAATTCCAAATTTATCAACATGTAAATCTCCTCACATGATGTTAGGTGCATTGGCAAAATCATTCTATGCAGAACAAAAAGGATTGGATGCAAAGAAAATGTTTGTTGTTTCTGTTATGCCTTGCACTGCTAAGAAATTTGAATGTACAAGGGCTGAAATGCAAAATGATGGTTTGAAGAATGTTGATGCTGTAATTACAACTCGAGAATTAGGCTCTATGATTAAACAGGCTGGTATTGATTTTGAAAACCTACCTGAAGAAAAATTTGATGAACCAATGGGATTCTCTACTGGTGCTGCTGATATATTTGGATTAACAGGTGGTGTTATGGAAGCTGCTCTTAGAACAGTTTATGCTTTACTAATGGGCAAAAATCTTCCTTTCGAAAATCTTCACGTTACTCCTATTGTTGGTCTTAACCAAATTAAGGAAGCAACCATTAAGTTAGAAGGAGTACTTCCTCAATACAAACAATTTGAAGGATTAGAAGTAAAAATTGCTGTTACAAGTGGTTTGGCAGGAGCAAAACTTTTGATGGAACAAATCAAAAATGGCACTTCTCCATATCATTTTATTGAAGTAATGGGATGCCCTGGAGGTTGTATAACTGGAGGAGGTCAACCAAGAAGTCACGATCCAAAAGTTAAAGAAAAAAGAATGAGTATTTTATATGCTGAAGACGAAAACAAACATTTGCGTCAATCACATGAGAATCCTTCTATTCAAAAATTCTACGATCTTTGGGGTTCACCTGGTTGTTATAAATCTCACGAGTATTTACATACTTATTATATTGACAGAAGCGGAAACAACAACTAAAAAAAAGGGCTCCAATTGGAGCCTTTTTTTATTTATTTATCTTCCCATTTATTCCAACGAACGTTTTCTTCAGTGTATTTTTGTTTTGGTTTTTCTTCACCAGTTTGCCATCCAATAGGTATTACATTTAAAGGCACTATATGCTCTGGAAGGCCTAATTCTACTTTAATAATATTTACTATTTCTTTTCTTGGATAAGCTCCAGTCCAAACAGCACCTAATCCCATACTTTCAGCAGCCAAAAGAATATTTTGAGTTGCTGCACTACAATCTTGAACCCAGAACTCTCTTCCATCTCCTTCAAGTGCTTTTTGTAAATTACCACAAACAACTATTGCAGCTTTTGCATTTAAAAGCATTTTAGCATTAGGAAGTTGTTTTGCAAGATTATCTAAAATGGCTCTATCGTCAATAACAAAAAACAACCAAGGTTGACTATTTCTTGCACTTGGAGCAGCCATACCTGCTCTAACAAGTATCTCTAATTGCTCTTTCTTAACATCTGCATTTGTGTATTTTCTTACACTCTTACGATTTAAAATATTCTCCATAACTTTTTCTGAATTTTCATTGTTTTGTCCAATTGCCACAGTGCTAAACAATAGAAAGGAAATAAATAATAACTTTAATGATTTCATAGATTCAATATTTTATTTGTTTTTTACGTTGAGTATTGGGCAAAATTAAAAAGAATTTATGGTTTTACAAATTATGAGCTTAAGAAAATCTTATCCAGTTTTAGTGTTAAAAAATAAATATGTACTTTTGTAGATTATTATCATTTACAATGAAGAAGATATTTTTGTTGCTTTTTATTCTTACATTTCAAAACATTGCTTTCTCTCAAAACAATGTTATTGAACAAGTGCGTACTGAACTTAGCAAAAGAAGAGAAGCTAAAATTCTTATCCCTAAATCTGAAATTAAAGACATTAATCTTTTGTCTAAAACCATTAGTTTAGATTATCCTAAAGGAGAATTTTGGCTTGGTTATGTTAATGAAAAGCAATATAAGAATTTTCTAACCCTTAACTTAAAGCACAGCTTATTTACTGAATCTTTTCCCAAAGCCTTGACAATGGCAACCAATCTTTCTCAAATGAGTTCTTGGGATAGATATCCAACATATTTGGTTTATGATTCCATGATGAGACGATTTGCCACAAGTTATCCAAATATATGCAAATTAGATACTATTGGATTTTCCGAAGACAATAGGCTTATTCTGGCTTTGAAAATTTCTTCTAACCCATACTCCGATATTGATAAACCAAAGTTTTTCTATACTTCAACAATGCATGGAGATGAAATTACGGGTTATGTTTTAATGCTTCGTTTAGCTGATTGGCTTTTGAATAATTATGGAATTAACCAAAGAGTAACAAATATTATTAATAATACTCAAGTATATATTAATCCATTAGCTAATCCAGACGGAACATATTTTGACAGTATTAACCTTGCAAATGCTACTCGCTATAATGCTAACGCTGTTGATTTAAATCGTAATTTCCCATCAATTCCAAATGGATTCCATGCTGATGGAGAAAATTGGCAAAAAGAGACTCTTGCTTTTATGGCTTATGCTGACAGTAACGAGTTTTCAATATCTGCAAATTTGCATGGAGGAGCTGAAGTATTAAATTATCCTTTCGACACCTACACTTCAAATTCTCAATCACATGCCGATGCAAATTGGTTTGTTGCAGTTTGCCAACAATTCATTGACTCAATATCTCCTTTGGCTCCTTTAACTTTCTTTAGAGATGTTACACATTCTGGATATACTAATGGAGGAGATTGGTATGTTGTTGATGGTTCTCGTCAAGACTACCAAACCTATTTTAAATATTCAAGAGAAATTACATTTGAAGTTTCATCAGATAAAAGTTTATCTACAACACAACTTAATAACTATTGGAATTATTTAAAGGGCGGATTGATTTCTTATATTGAAACATGCCAAAAAGGACTTCAAGGATATGTTAGAGATAGTTTGACAAACGAACCTATAAGAGCAAAAATATTTATTAATAGTCACGATGCTTTTAATTCTGAAGTATATTCCAAAGCTTCAACTGGCTATTACTATCGTCCAATTCAATCAGGAATTTATTCAATAACTTATAGTGCTGATAGGTATTATCCAAAAACAATCTATAATGTGAATATTGCTTCTAATTCAATGAATAACCAAGATGTAATTCTTGCTAAAATACCAGATAATTTGGGTGAAATAGAAGACAATAAATTCTTAATTAATATATATCCTAATCCTGCAAAAGATTTACTTAGAGTTTCTTTACCTGAAAATTCTAATATTTTTTCTTATTCAATTTTCAATATGTTGGGAATAGAAATAATGAAAGGAAGGATTAATGATATTAATACAGATATTTCAATTAAGGATTTGAATAAAGGAGTTTATTTGATTCTCTTGGGTGAAAAGACCATAAAATTTATTAAAGAATAATTCTAATTAAGATAACGAATATGAAACATTTAGTTTTTATTTCTCTTTTACTTGTTTCTTTTACTTCTCTTTTGGCTCAAACAAAAGAGAATGGAGAGGAAATTGTTGGACAAGATAAACCGATTTCAACTCCTTTTTGCTCAGCAGCAATTGGGTGGACATTTCCTGATGGAGAAATGGGGAAAAGATATGAAAGTTTTATGAATTTGAATGCTAACTTTGGGTGGAAGACAAAGAAGAATTTTGTTTGGATGCTTGAATTTGGATTTGGATTTGGCAGTGATAATGTTAAGAATAAGGAAGACATTCTTTCTGGAATAATGACAAATGATGGAACTGAATTTATTATTTCTAAAGAAGGCTCTGATGCAGGAGTTGTTGCTTACAACAGAAATTTGAGTTTGGTTGGTAAAGTTGGTAAAATTATTCCTTTAAGTAAGAAAAGACCTAATTCAGGATTAATGTTAATGGCAGGTATTGGAGGATTGCAACATCAAATTATCTATCAATCAACTCTTGAAATAGCTGAACAATTGGAAGGAGATTATGCTTTACTATACGATAGACAAATGAGAGGAGTTATGCTTTCAGGATTTGTAGGTTATATGCATATGGGAAAGAAAAACTTTTCAAACTTCTATGTTGGAATTGAGCTTAACCAAGCTTGGACTAAAACTACAAGAATATATCAAATCAATTACAATTATAGTTACGATAAAATTTTTCAAGATAGAATGTGGACAATAAAAGCAGGTTGGATGTTCCCATTCTTTGGACGTGATGCTGATAAAGTATATTATTATTAAGATGAGATATATTTATTCTATTTTTATTGCTCTTTACACTTCATCAATCTTTTTGGTTAGTCCTTTCAATAAAAAAGCAAAACTAATTATTAAAGGGCGTAAAAAAACTTTTGAAAAAATTAGAGAAGGTATTTCTAAAAAAGATAAGGTAGCATGGTTCCATTGTGCTTCGTTGGGTGAATTTGAACAAGGAAGACCTTTAATTGAAGCTTTTAAAAATAAAAATACTGAATATAAAATTCTTGTTTCTTTCTTTTCCCCTTCTGGATATGAGATAAGAAAAAACTACGACAAAGCTGATGTTGTGGTTTATTTGCCAAGTGATTCAATTAAAAATTCTAGAAAATTCATTAAACTTGCTCATCCTGAATATGTTTTCTTTATTAAGTACGAATTTTGGTATAATTTTATTAGACAAGCAAAACAAAAAGGAGCAAAAGTTTATCAAGTTTCTCTTATTCTTCGTCCAAATCAATATTTCTTTTCTCGTTGGGGAAGTTGGTATAGAAAACAACTAAAGAACTTTGATTATTTCTTTGTTCAAAACAATCAAACAAAAGAATTACTTAATTCAATTGGACTGAATAATTATATAATTACTGGAGATACTCGTTTTGATAGGGTTTCAGAAATTGCACTTAAGGCAAAGAATTTTCCAAAGATTAAAGAATTCTGTCAAAACGATAAAATAGTTCTAATGGGTAGCAGTTGGGAGAAGGATGAAGAAATGATGAAAGAAGCAATGAAAAATACCAAGTCATCTTTTAAATTAATTATTGCTCCACATCAAATACATAATTCTCATATCCAACAAATAAAATCTCTTTTCCCTGATTCAATTAATTATTCTGAAATAGAGAATATAGATTATAGCAATAAAGATAATTTGGATAATATATTAATTATCGATTCTATTGGTATTCTGTCTTCCTTATATAAATACGCAACCATTGCTTATATTGGAGGAGGCTTTGGAGTGGGAATTCACAATATTTTGGAAGCTGCAACATTTGGTAAACCAATTATCTTTGGGCCTAACTATACTAAATTTAAAGAAGCCATTGATTTAATTGAGAAAGAAGGAGCTTTTTCATATAATGAAAGCAGTAAATTAGGAGAATTGATTGATAAATTATTAGAAAAAGAAGATTATTACAAAAAAAGTTCAGATATTTGTAGAGGTTATATTGAGGAAAATATAGGTGCATGCGAAAGAATATTATCTAAAATAGGACAATTACAAAACAAAGATGGAGATTAAAAAACTCTTAAACTTACTATTCATTTTCTTTCTTTCTGTAATATTAATTACGGCTTGTAGCCCTTATAAACATATTTCAAAAGATGGATATTTACTATCCAAAAACAAGGTTTTAGTAGACACCAAAACTCTTCCTAAATCAAATTTTGTTAATTTAGTTAGGCAAGACCCTAACAGCACTTTCTTGGGAGTTAAATTGGGTATGTATTTCTATAGCATTTCACCTTCAGGAGAGGATTCAACAGTTAATTTCTTCCATAGAAATGTTTTTAGACGATTGGGACAAAAGCCTGTTGAGTTTAATAAAGATATGACCTATTCTTCTTCTCAAGAAATGAAGGATTATTTGAGAATTAAGGGTTGTTTTGATGGAAAGGTTGTAGATAGCGTTATTTATAAGAAAAGAAAGGCAGAAGTTTTTTATCATGTAAATATTGGAAAGCGTTATAAAATTGATACTTTCTTTGTAAGTGCAGAAGATAATTCTATTTTGCCTTCTGTTTTAGAGATAATGTCTAATACTCCCATCAAAAAAGGTATTTATTATGATGAAAAAATATTTTCTGATGAAAGAGATAGACTTACCTTAGAACTTAAAAGACAAGGTTATTTTGACTTTAGTACTGAATACATATCATTCAATATTGATACTGCAAACAATAACTATTCAACAAAGGTAAATTTATTTATTTCCTCAAAAAGAAAAGCTTCAAACATAGAAAAAGATAGTACTAATATTGAAACGGATAATTCTATATCTTCTTTCAAAAAATATAAAATGAGGAATATTTATATTTATCCTGAATATTCAACAGAACTACTCAACACTGACCTTTCAAAATTAGACACAAGCATTATTTATCATAGACAAAAAGATAAATTTGGACTAAACAAATATATTGTTATTGCTCCAACACCAAAGAAAATGAGTATTAAGCCTATTTTACGAAGCGTAATGTTTCAAAGAGATAGCCTTTTTTCTCCTGTTTATGCTGAAAGAACATATAATGCTTTCAATCAATTGAGGAATTTTAAGTTTATTGATATTTCCTACATCCCTTCAGTTTTAGATAGTAATTTCACAGAATTGGACACATCTCTTTTGGATTGTGTAATTAGACTTTCTTTGGTTAAGCCTGTTCAAATATCAACCTCACTGGAGGCTAACTTTTCTGCTGTTAATAATTCTCTTTTAGAAACCAATAGTTCCAATCTTGGAATGGAGTTTAATGTTGGTCTTTCTCATAAAAACACTTTTAAAAATGCAGAAATATTCTCTTCAAATGCTAAAGCAGCTTTTGAAATGAGAAGTGATATTTTTAGTAATAAAATTGATACCATAAGCCGTTGGTCATTGGTTAATGCACTTGAAGCAGGAATTGACTTTGGAATTGAGTTTCCTCGTTTCCTTATTCCTTTTGGAACTAAATTCTACTCAATGCAATTCCTTCCTCACACAACAATTAAGGCAGGGTATAATTTTCAAAAAAGAACCTATTTTGAACGTTCAATTTTCAACCTCAACTATGGATATAGCTGGAACTATTCCACAAAATATACTCATGCAATAATTCCTGTTGATATCAACTTTGTTAAGGTGAACATAACAAGTAAAGATTATGTTGATTTTATAAGCAATTTGGATAGAAGAATTAGATATCAATATTCCGACCATTTAGTTACTGCAAGTAGATATAGTTTTATTTATAATTCTCAAAAGCTTAACAAGAAAGAAGACTTTCTTTATTTCCGTTTCAATATTGAATCTGCTGGCAATATAATTAACTTGGTAAATAAAACGGCTAAATCGACTCAAAACGATTTAAAACAATACACAATTTTTGGCATTCCATACAATCAATACTTAAGAACAGACTTTGACCTTAAGAAATATATTTATCTAACAGAAAAGCAATCTTTGGTTTTTAGGGCTTATGGCGGTATTGGTGTCCCTTATGGAAACTCCAAAGGCTTACCTTATGAAAAGAGTTTCTTCTCTGGAGGGAACAATAATCACAGGGCATGGGAATTAAGAGAACTTGGTCCTGGCTCATCAAAGATGGATGATTCAAAATTAATGTATGATCGCTCTGGTGATATTCAAATTGGAGGAAATATTGAGTATCGTTTCCCTATTTATTCTGTTTTTGAGGGTGCTGCTTTTATGGATGTGGGAAATGTTTGGACTCTTTACGACCAAAAAGATATGAAAGGAGGTCAATTCCAGTTTAACAGGTTTTATAATGAATTGGCTCTTGGTTCTGGTTTAGGATTGCGTTTAAATCTTCAATTTATAATTGTCAGATTTGATTTTGCAATAAAATTATGGGATCCTGCTAAAGATTTAAGTGATAGATGGGTTTTGCCAAATACAAAATTTAGCAATATCAAGCTCAATTTCGGTATTGGATATCCTTTCTAATTCATAAGCATGGAGAAAGCGTATTTCTGCATTTGCTTTGCTTTATCCTTCTTTTTATTTATATAGTTTGTTTTATCTGAAGTTTTGTACTTATAAAGGTATTCTGTTCCGTTTTTATTCCAAATATAGTAATACTCATTATCAATTACCCCAAGCTTATCGTCTGCTGAAAAATAACCATAGAGTCGAGGATAAGTTTCAAAGTCAATTCCAAGAGTTTTATTATTTTCTATTCCCAAATAGGAGGAAATCATTGCTGCAACATCAATTTGAAGTCCAATATTCTCAACTTTTTTTGGTTTCAGTTTTGATGGAGAATAAATAAAGAATGGAGTATGATGATATGATAAAGGTAATTCAAAATCTGCTTTTCCTTTATAGGCTCCATGATCGGCAATAAAAACAAATAAAGTGTTATCAAACCAGGGGAATTGTTTTGCTTTTTCAATAAACTTTCCAATTGCCCAATCGGAATACTCAATCATTTTATCTTTAATGTCTTTTGATTTAGGTTTTAAAGGAATATTCTCTGGGAATATGTATGGTCCATGATTTGCTGAAGTGAGCAGGGTTGCAAAGAAAGGTTTTGTTTTGTCAAGAGAATTGATTTCTTCAATTGCTCTATTAAACATTACATGGTCTGAAACTCCCAGTGTACTCTTTACCTCATCTTTTGGATAGTCTTTAACAGAAACTATTCTCTCTTCTCCATTTGCTGAAAGGAATCCTCCAATATTGTCAAATTGATCATCGTGTGTTGTGAAATAGAGTGTTGAATAGCCATTTTCTTTTAACACATTGGGCAATCCTCCTTCAATTTTGGGAATTATGGTTAGGTTCATTGAATGTTTATGCATAAGTGCTGGCTGTCCAAAAAGGGTTGAATAGACTCCATTATAGGTGTGTATTCCTGCTGTGTAGACATTTTCATAGGAAACAGAGTTATTTAGTAAATAATCTAAGTTTGGTGTTAAATTCTGAGTGTTTCCAAAATGTCCAATATTGCATGTTCCCATTGCTTCCATAATAACAAGAACAACATTAGTCTTTTTTCCAAGCACCACTTCTCTTTTATTGCCTGAGGATTTCATTCTAATAAATTCTTGCTTAACAAAAGCTTTTGCCTCATTCTTATCCATTAAATCAAGTGGTTTATTATCTTGTTTTGACTTTTCTTCAATGCTTTTTATTAGTGTAAAGTTTGGATTAAGTCCCATTTGGTTGATAAGAGGATTGTTGGAAAAATAAGCAGTTCCTACTTTCATTGGCGATTTCTTTTCAATTCTTCCCCTCATTCCCAAAAAGCAAAGACCAATAAGAAGAATAAACAAAAGAAAGTTAAGTATATATGTTTTAGCTGTTCTGTTTTCTGTGGTTTTATTTGATTTCAAATTGCCTAAAAACCTTTTGTAATTCCTGAACATCAACCAAGAGTAAAGAGTGATTATTGCCACAAATATAAAAAAGTAAACTATATAAGAAGGCTCTTGAGAAATCATCTTAAAAACAAAGATTGGACTATCTATCCAAATAAATGCTTGAACATTAAAACGATTAAAGAAATATTTGAAATAAGGTATATCAATGCAACAAATAGCAAAACACAAGGAGAAAAGAACAATAAGAGCATAATGATTAATCTTATAGAATATTCTATTCTTAATATTCAGGTAATAGGCTAAAATTAAACTAATAAGAAAAGGAGAAAGTACAAAACAAGATATTAGAGTGTCAAACCTAAATCCCATAAAAAAAGCTTTAAACAAAAGCATAAGACCACCTTCTTCAGAAAGTATTTCTCTAATAGATTCAATGTTTAGAGGCAAGATTGCAAGTCTAAAAACAAAGAAAAAACAAATAGCAATTATATATGTCCAAAGCAAATAAACGATTTGCTTTGGTAAAAAACCTCCTTTTTGCATAAAAACCTAATTTAATCTACAAAAGTACTAATTTATTAGTATTTAAAAGAGGTTTGGAACTCATTAATTACTATTCCAATCTAACTAATGTCTTGTACTGAGATTATAATGGCATTATATGAGATTGAAAAGAAGTTTAAAAAGTTTAATGCTTTAATTTATTAGTTTAAAGCTTTGATTAAGTGGCTGTAAATAATGATAATTTCTTATAGAGTTTGAAGTTCTATAAGCTTAGAATATATTCCATTTTGAGAAAGCAAGGATTGGTGATTACCCTCTTCAACAATCTTTCCATTATCCATTACAATTATCTTATCAGAATTGACAATTGTTGAAAGTCTATGTGCAATTACAAAGGTTGTTCTACCTTGCATTAGAGCATGAAGAGATTCTTGAACAAGCTTTTCGCTTTCTGTGTCTAAGGCTGAAGTTGCCTCATCTAAAAGAAGAATTTTTGGATTTTTCAATATAGCTCTTGCAATACAAATTCTTTGTCGCTCCCCTCCTGAAAGAGTTAAACCCCTATCGCCAATATTTGTGTAGTAGCCTTTGGGAGTATTGAGAATAAAATTGTGAGCATTGGCTGCCTTGGCTGCATTTTGCACTTGTTCAAGTGTTGCATCTATTCCAAAGGCAATGTTACCAAAAATAGTATCATTAAATAATATACTTTCCTGAGTAACTACACCAATAATCTTTCTTAAAGAATTTATATTAAAGTCTTTTATTGGAACATCATCAATGGTAATCTCTCCACCAACAACATCATGAAAACGAGGCAAAAGATCAATCAAGGTGCTTTTACCAGAACCCGATTTACCAACAATGGCAACGGTCTGACCATGTAAGGCTTCAAGGTTAATGTTCTCCAAAACCATTTTGTTTTCTTCATTTTCCTCTCTATAGGAGAAGAAAACATTCTTATAAGAAATCTTGTTTTTAAACTCAATCTCTTCAATTGCATCAGGCTTTTCAATAATCTTCTCCTTAGCATCTAAAATTTCGTAGAGCCTTTGAGCTGCAGCAGATGCTTTTTTGAGATTATAGTAGGCAGTGGTAACACTTTGCATTGGAGCCAAGATACGAGCAAACAACAAAACAAAACCTATAAGAATGCTTGGATGAATTTCCCCTTTTATAACCATAAGCCCTCCAAAAATAACAATAATAACTAAGGCAAATATGCCAAATATTTCTGTTAAAGGAGCGGCTAATTCTTTTCTTCTAAGAATCTTGGTCATTAGTCTGGAGTAGCGATTATTTTGCTCTTCAAACTTTTTTACAATTGTTTCTTCTGCGTTGTAAGTATTTATAACTCTAATTGCACCAAGTGTTTCTTCGGCAGTTGAAAGCACTGTACCAATTTGTTTTTGTCCTTTTTCACTGTTTCTATTAAGGCTTGCTCCAATTTGCTTGATTAAATAAGCAACCAAAGGCATTATTATAACAATAAATAGGACTAATTTGGGACTGGCAATTATTAGAGTTGTCATAAAAACAATAACCATCAAAGAATCTTTTATCATCATTTGAAGGCTACTTATTAGAGATATTTCAATATCTAAAAGATCTGATGTCATTCTTGAAAGCAAATCTCCTTTCCTTTTGTTTGAGAAAAAAGAAAGAGGAAGAATTGTTATTTTATGATAAATATCGTTTCGCAAATCTTTAATTACTCCATTTCTAATTGGGGCAAGGTAATACATACCCAAATATCTGAACAAAGCAGAAAGAAAAGCAAAGAAGATATAAATAATACTGATTATCATTAAGCATTTAAAGACACCATAGGTTACACTATAGCTGTTTAATTGCCAAGCAAAATAATCAATAATTACATCCTTATTGAATGAGAACTCTGGACATAACTCAGGAGGCTGGATAATCCCAAATAGTACACTCACAAATGGGATTACCATTACAAAAGAAAACAAAGAGGCAAAAACATATAGTAAATTAAATACTATATTTAGTATTACCTCTCTTTTGTAGCCTTTAAGATACCGAAATATTCTTAATATGTTTTTCACTAATATCTATAATGATCTGCTTTATATGGACCATTCTTATCTACTCCAATATATTTTGCTTGTTCATCGGTTAGAATGGTTAGCTTAACACCAATTCTGCCTAAGTGCAATCTTGCAACTTCTTCATCAAGGTGTTTTGGAAGACGATAAACTCCAACTTCATAGTTGTTCTTCCATAAATCAATTTGAGCAAGAGTTTGATTGGTGAATGAATTACTCATAACAAATGAAGGGTGACCAGTTGCACAACCAAGATTAACCAAACGACCTTCAGCTAATAGATAAATGCAATGTCCATCAGCATAAATATATTTATCAACTTGAGGTTTGATATTTAACTTTTTAATTCCTTCCCATTTTTCTAATCTATCAACTTGAATTTCGTTGTCAAAATGTCCAATATTGCAAACAATTGCTTCATCTTTCATTTTTGACATATCTTCAGCTGTAATAACATCTCTATTACCTGTTGTAGTAACAAAAATATTACCTTCTTTCAAAGCATCCTGAAGAGTTGTTACTTCAAAACCTTCCATTGCAGCTTGTAAAGCACAAATTGGGTCAATTTCAGTTACAATTACTCTTGCACCATAGCTACGCATTGAATGAGCACATCCTTTACCAACATCACCATAACCACAAACAACACAAACTTTTCCAGCAATCATAACATCAGTTGCTCTCTTAATTCCGTCAGCCAAAGATTCTCTACAACCATAAAGATTATCGAACTTAGACTTTGTTACAGAGTCATTAACATTTATTGCAGGTATAAGCAATTCTCCTCTTTCCATCATTTGATATAAACGGTGAACTCCAGTAGTAGTTTCTTCACTAACTCCTTTTAACTCTTCCAATGTTCTATGCCATTTTGTAGAGTCTTCTTTTAATACATTCTTAAGTATTTTCAAGATTTCAGCTTCTTCAGTTGAAGAAGGAGTAACATCTAATATTGAAGCATCATTTTCTGCTGCATATCCTTTATGAACTAAAAGTGTTGCATCTCCTCCATCGTCAACAATAAGTTGTGGCCCTTTTCCTCCAGGGAAAGAAAGAGCTTGATTAGTACACCACCAGTATTCTTCTAAAGTTTCTCCCTTCCAGGCAAAAACTGGAACTCCTGCCTTAGCAATTGCTGCAGCTGCATGGTCTTGAGTAGAAAAAATATTACAAGAAGCCCAACGAACATTAGCTCCTAATGCAACCAAAGTTTCAATAAGAACAGCTGTTTGTATGGTCATATGAAGTGAACCCATTATTCTAACATTATTTAATGGCTTTTCTTTTCCAAACTTTTCTCTAAGAGCCATCAAACCTGGCATTTCCTTTTCGGCAATTTCAATTTCTTTTCTTCCAAAGTCAGCCAAATTAATATCAGCTACTTTATAATTCAATGTGTAATCTGTCATTTTATATATAAATGTTTATTTATTTACTCTTAATCTATCTTTATTTTAATAATATCAATAAAGCAAAACCCTAAATCATTCTTTATTAAAGAGAAATTTAGGTTGCAAAGTTACAATTATAATTCTAAAAAATCTTTGATTTTTCTAAAAACATCGGTATTGTTCATTACTCCACCAAAGTTTTCTGCTCCTAAACCAAAAGCATAAATAGGAACCATAACTCCAGTGTGTTCTAATGAAGTCCATTTGGCTTTAACTTTTCCTTCCTTAATACTTCCTCCGTTTAGAGTTAATCCTCCTGTTTCATGATCAGCAATAACAATTACAAGCGTGTTAGAATCTTTTTTAGCATATTCTAAAGCCAACCCCACTGCCTTATCAAAATCTATAACCTCATTTACCATATTGTCGAACCTATTCAAATGAGCTTCAAAATCTATTTGAGAGCCTTCAAGCATAATGAAAAAACCCTTATCGTTTTCTGAAAGTATGCTAAGTGCTTTTTCTAAACTTCTGCAAAGCATATTGTTTCTCTTTTGAGCAAGAGGGGGATGATTATCGTAAAGTAGTCCTGCAATTAAATTCTTTTTGTTTTTATTTATTGCATAACTATCAACCTCATCAATATTATAAAGCAAATTATATCCTCTAACTTTTAGGGAGTCAATAAGAGAAAGTTTGTCCTTCCTTTTTTCTGCAACAAAATTATCCTTACCTCCTCCAATAAAAACATCTACATTCCCTTCCAAATAGGATAACGCTATTTCGTCTTGCATAGTTCTCTTCTTAACATTTGCAACAAAAGCAGCTGGAGTAGCATGGGTAAGGTTGCAGGTTGTTATTATTGCAGTTGAAAGTCCTTTTTGTTTTGATAGCTTAATTAAACTTGGATGTGCTTGCCAGAGAGAATCGAGCCCTATGGATTGATAATTTGCTTTATGGCCTATTGCCAATGCTGTTGCTCCTGCACCTGAATCGGTAACATATCTATCAGCACAAAAGGTTTTTGAAAAACCTGTTATTGGCATAGTAAACATATTTAAGCTACCATTATTTACAGTGTAGGCTGAATAGGCTTGCGCAACTCCCATTCCATCTCCAATCATAAGAATTACTTTCTTTGGCTGAGCAGAAGAAAGTAAAGGAATAAAAAAAAGAAAAAGGATATACTGGATAAGTAGTTTTTTCATATCAGGTTATTGCTATAAGATTTCTTCAAGCATTTTGGAATAGAGGATTTGTGTTGTTGATCCCATCTTCCTTACTTGCTGAGGAACTATACTTTGTTCTGATTGACCAGGGATTGTATTTACTTCCAAAAAATAAAGTTCTTGACCTTCTTCTTTTAATATAAAATCTATTCTGCAAACTCCCTTGCAGTTTAATCCTCTATAAATCTTCTTGGCTGTTTCTTGTACTTTAATTCTTATTTCGTCACTAACCTCAGCTGGAGTTACTTCTGCAGTTGAACCATCATACTTTGCCTCATAATCAAAAAACTCTTTCTTAGGAATTATTTCAGTAATTGGTAATGCAATAACTTCGTTTTTAGTTTGAATAACTCCACAAGTAAGTTCTCTTCCTTTAATAAACTCTTCAATAATTATTCTTTCATGCACTTCAAACGCTGTTTTTATTGCTGGAGCTAATTCATTCTTTTCTTTAACCTTACTCATTCCTATGCTTGAACCTCCTTCTGAAGGTTTAACAAATAAAGGAAGACTTAGCTTAGAAAGAATTTCATCATCACTCAATGGAGAATTCTTGTAGAAGCTTACATTCTTTGCAACTTTAACTATATCTAAATCTCTAACAACTGCATTGCAAATAACTTTATCAAATGTAATTGCAGAAACCAAAGAGCTGCAAGAAGCACAAGGGATATTCATCATTTCCAAGTAGCCCTGCATAAGTCCATTTTCTCCTGGATTTCCATGAATAATCATAAATACTCCATCAAAATTAATCTTATTTCCATCAATACTTAGAGAGAAATCGTTCTTGTCAATAAAGTATTTCTTTTCATCTTTTTCATAATACCAATCTTTTCCAATCACAACTATTTTATATACATTATAGAGTGTTGAATCAATATTTTTCTCTACTTCAACTGCAGAACGAAGTGAGACAACAGCCTCACCACTATTTCCTCCTGCCATTAGTGCTATATTCTTTTTCATTTTATGTTTTTATTTTTCTTTTCTACTATTCAATAATTCTTTTTTGCCTTAAAATTCTGGGCAATCAGTATTTTCACATATAATATCATTCTTCCCAATAATCTTTTCATTTAGGAAAAAGAAAATATGATTAATTTCAAGACTTATTCTTTGAAACTCACTCCAAATAAATTCTTCACTTCCTACTGCTTTTGAAGGGTCATCAAATGAGTAGTGAAGACGATTTTTTGCTTTACCCTGGAATATTGGGCAATTTTCATTTGCATCGTCGCAAACTGTAATAACATAATCCCAATCCATATTCAAATATTCATCAACATTCTTAGGTTTTTGTGAAGATATATCAATTCCTGATTCTTTCATTACCTTAATGGCTAATGGATGTACTTCCTTTTGAGGGTTTGTTCCTGCAGAATATACATTTAGAGAAGGATTAAGTGTTTTTAACCATCCTTGAGCAATTTGTGAACGGCAAGAATTGCCTGTACAAAGTATTAGTATGTTCATAAGGTATCTTTTAACTCTAATAAAAATTCTTTTATTTCATTTAAGGAACGAACAATCTCTACATTTGGATTATTTTTATCCTCATTTTCTATTCTCTCAACTGTTTCTTTTCCTTTAAGATAGTTTTTTGCTCCTTCAAGAGTGTATCCACAGGTTTTTGTTAGATAGTGTATTTGTTTTAAAAGTTCAATATCTGATTTAGTATAGAACCTCACTCCTCTTTTATTTTTATGAGGTTTTATTTGTTTGAATTCTGTTTCCCAAAATCTTAAAGTTGGGAGGCTTACATCTAATTCCAAAGCCACCTCTCCAATACTATAATATATTCTTTCTGTATTTTCCATCTTTATTTATCTTTTATAACATTGAATTAATAGGGCATTGGACTAAAAGCATTAATTATATGATTTATTTTTGTTTCGCTTTCATTTCTAATAATTGCAATAATATCAAATCGAGCTTCTTCATTAATATTATTTTTTAGTATATAACTATTTGCAACCTTTATTATTGCTCTTTGTTTTTCTTTTGTAACAGCAGTTTCAGGCTCACAAAATATATCAGTACTTCTTGTCTTTACTTCAACAAAAACTATCTCCCCACTATTCTTTGCAATTATATCAACCTCATTCTTTCCACTTCTATAATTTGTTTCAAGAATAAGGTATTTCTTTTCAATTAAATAATCCAAAGCCAATTTCTCCCCCTTTTGCCCAAAATCAACATTTGTATCCATGATTATTGTTCTATAATTATTTTATCATTATCTATTGTTAGCGAAGTTTCTCTTCCTATTACAAAAGCAATGTTTTTCTCTTCAATATGACCTATTGGAATATTAAATGCTTTTGGATAGTTGTATCCTTTTACTGCTTCGGAAATAATTTCATATGCTGTTTTGCCAAAAGGAATAGTGTTATCATGCATTAAAGAAAACTCTCCAACTATTAATCCTGCAAGTTTATCTAATTTTCCAACTCTTTTCAAGGCTTGCATAATTCTATCTATATGGTAAAGATATTCGTCTAAGTCTTCAATAAAAAGAATCTTGCCTTCTGTTTCTCCAAAACTTGAAGAACCAAGCAAACTATATAGAATTGATAAATTACCTCCAATTAAATCGCCTTTTGCTTTTCCTCTACAATTAAAACTATTTGAAGGGTATTCTCTAAGACTTGTTTTTTTAAATAAGCATTCTTTAAGACTACTTATTGCTAAAGATGTAGAAGAATCTTCATTGATATTATAAGGCATTATTCCATGAATGGTTTCAATATTTAGATTGAAATAAATATGCATAAGCAATACTGTCGGATCAGAATATCCTATAATCCATTTGGGATGTTTGGAAAATTCTTTGAAATCAAGTTTATCAATAATTCTTACTGAGCCATAACCTCCTCGAGCGCAAAAGATGGCTTTAATATCCTTATCATCCAAAAATCTTTGAATATCTTCTGCTCTTTGAGTATCGTCTCCAGCAAATTGATTGTTTTCTAATCCAATTGTTTTACCAACCACAACCTCCAAACCCCAATTTGAAAGTAATTTAATTGAATAATCTATTTCCGAAAGGTTTATCTTTCGTGCAGTTGCTACAATAGCTACCTTGTCTTTCTTAGATAATAATTCAGGTCTTATACTCATTTTCTACAATTCAATAGGCAAAGATAAATAAAACTAAGAAACCTATGGGTATAATTTTTAAATATAAGAAAAGAATAGTTGTAAATTTAAGACTTGACTATACAAAAATAGAGGAAGATTATTGTGACATAATCCTCCTCTATTTTAAATTAACCTTGTTTATTTGCTTGTTGATACAGTTTTTGCTGTGAAAGTTCCAGTGAAAGGTTTAACTTGAGCTATAATTGCATTAGTATCTCCTCCCATAACAGTAGCTTTTGTAAGTCCTTGTCCTGAGAATGTCCCTACAACTTTGTCTGAAGAGTATTCTGTTATATTTAAATTTCCAAACAAAGAGAAAAATGCGCTATCTGATTCTTCTGTTTTATAGTAAAGGAATAAATTTTTATTTGGATCAGTAACTTGATTTAGATTTAATAAAGCATCTGCAAGATTAGATGCAAGACCTAAGGTATAATTGCCAGTTGATGTTCCACTAAAAACTATAGTACCAGTGTTGGAAACATCTGTTGAAGTAACAATTGTTTTGCCATCTCGTTTTATGAAAGTTGCTAAAGGAAAAGAATAAGATGTTCCATTAATTGTAAAGTCAAACTTTCCTGTAATTTCTTCACTTCCTTCACATGCTGAAAAGAAGATAGGTGCAATTAGCATCAAGTATAAAAAAAACTTCTTCATAGTTGTTTGTTTTTTAAATTTATTACGGCAAAACTAATACTTTTTTTATTTATCACAAAATTTCTTATTACTTTTGCACTACTAAATCAGTTTTTATGCGTAATCTTATTAGGTTTTTAAAGCGATACTCATATATATTCCTTTTTATCTTCCTTGAAGGCATATCTATTTATATCATTTCTCAAAACTCCTTCTATCAAGGCTCTGCTATTACTTCCTTTGCCAACGAAATTGCAGGAAACGTTAATACAAAAACATATAATATTACAAGATACTTTACTTTAGGCTCTTCAAATGAAGCCCTCGTTAAAGAAAATGCAAGATTACGTTCAATGATTGAAAGCTCTTATGTTAAGTATCAACATAAAACTTTTCAATATAACGACACTATTTACAAACAACAGTTTGAATATATAGATGCTAAGGTAATTCAAAAGACCATAAACAAAAGGAATAATTATTTTATACTAAACAAAGGTCGTGTACATGGAGTTACTAATAATATGGGAGTTATTAGTCCAAACGGAATTGTTGGTGTAGTAGTTAATGTTTCAAGTAATTTTTCTTTAGTTATGAGTGTTTTGCATCAAGATTCACGTCCAAATATAAAAAATCAAAGAACAAAAATATCTGGAACTCTTATTTGGGAAGGAGGCGACTATTCTTCTGGAAAACTTGTTGACATACCTTCTTCAATACCTCTAAAAATTGGAGACACAATAATTACAAGTGGATTCTCTCAAGACTTCCCTGAAGGAATTATGGTTGGAAAAATAAAGAACTTCAAGAAAGATAAAGGAACAGGTTTTTATGTTGTAGATATTAAGTTCTCTGTTGATTACAATAAATTGGAATATGTTTATATTGTAAAGAACTTCTTTAAGGAAGAGCAAGTTGAACTCACAAAAGACATTAAAAATGAATAAAGATATTATACTTGGTTTTTTACATTTTATTCTTATCGCTGCATTTCAAATTTTTGTTTTGAATGGGTTGAATATTTTCGGTTATTTTAATCCAATGATTTATATTTGGTTTATTTTAATGTTGCCAACCAACACCCCTAAATGGTTAGGACTTATTCTATCTTTCTTAATGGGCTTTACTGTTGATATATTTTCAGGACAAGTTGGATTTCATGCAGCTGCACTAACCTTTATTGGACTAATTAGACCTTTGTTTATTAGTATATTTTTCTCAGGCAAGGACATTCAAACAAACTTACGTCCTTCAATAGCAGAAATGAGCTTAATGACTTTCCTTCCATACATTGCTTCATTAGTCTTCTTACATCATTTTGTATATTTTACAATAGAAATATTCAATTTCTCAGAGTTCTTCTTAACTCTATTAAGAATAGTTTGTAGCACAATAATTACAACTCTACTAATACTAATATGCGATTTCTTCTTTATTCCCAAAAGAAAACTTTCGCATTAAGAAAAAGGTTGATTTATTTTTTCAGTGATAGAATGGATAAAACTAATCTTGTTGATTAGGATTTTCTTGATTATATTTTTGAGCTTTATTGGATAAATTTGCATGGTAAGACCAACGAGTTCCTTCCAAAAAACTTGTATCCATTGCTTGTTCTATGTTGTTGGCTTCATTTTCTTCCATATATTTTTTTATCTCCATTTTCTTCTTTCTATATGTATAAATAATGTAAGTAATGAACATCAAAACACAAACAATTAAAACTATTAGTAAGAATACATAAAAAATATTATCAAGCTGGTCTCTTCTAAATCCAGAACTTGTAATTGTTACTCCTTCTGTGAGAAATACTTTTAAAGAAGCAAATACTATAATTAGAATAATTATTGGAATAATATTTAGCTTAATATTAAATCTATCATTTATTTCATAACTATCTCCATAATCAACAAAGCGGTATCTTTTAATTGTAAAGTTTGAAAGGAATAATATCATAATTATAGAAAACCCTATAACACTAATTTCTTTTAAAGTGAAAACGGGGATAAACCATAATAACAAAACTCCTGCGCCAAAAAGAGAAGGATAAAAAAGATTAATCCTAACTCCTTCTTGTGTTTGGTTACGGAAAGGGTCAAAGAATACTCTTACAAAAGGCACTAAAAGATAGCAAAGAAAAATTGTTGCACTAATTGATAGAGCAATAAAGAATAGTTTAAGGAATAAACTTGGATAGGTAAGTCCCATAAAATCTGTTACAAGATTAACCCCCCAAAGATGATAAATCTGCCCAAATATAAAATCACCAGATAATCTCATTACGCAATGAAACATTGTCCAAAACAAGAAAACACCTACAGTTTTGTAGTGATGATGATGAGTAAGAATAAGGGAGATTAATCCAATAAGTAAAATTGTTATTGGAGCAAAAGAGAAAATAACAAATATGTTTTCAGCAGAATCCCAAATTGCTTTATCTGGAGAAAATGCTCTATCGAAATCTATCTTATCTATTTCAATAGGTATTGTTAAATTATTCGTGAAGGATATAAAAGCTGTTGATGCTAAAGAAATATATAATACAAATAAGAAAGCAGCAATAAATAGTATTGTACTACTTATGGTGTCGTTGAAATAGCCATTTCTATAAAATTTTTCTTTAAGCATATCAGTTTATTTCCATCTATACCAAAATACACTATCCTTTGCTTGAACCTTTAGGATATCTTTAATTTCAGTAATCATATAAATAAATATCTTAAGATCATTATCCTTAAACCACATGTAAGACTCTACATTACCTCTGCAAGCCTGAGAAAAATGTATTAAAAAATCATTCTTTGAAGTTTCAACCCACTCTACTGCTTTCTTCTCACCATCAATAGCATTACTCAATACTCCAAGAGTAGGATAGCCATTAGTAAATAGCCATTTTAAAGCTTCTACGTCTCCTCTAACTGCATTTGACCAGGCAGCAAGTTCAATGTAACCGTTTTCTGCTAAAAACTTAAAGAAAAGCTTATCCCCTTGCAATGACTTGGTTAGTGCAAGCAAAACCTTTACATCATATTCTGGAAGAAGCTTTTCTTTATTCATTATCTAAACTTATTATTCAATCTATCTAAGCTTTGCACCAAGCTTGTCTTCAAAGCTTTTCAAAAGCTTATTCATTATTGATTCTATTTGTTTGTCATTTAGAGTTTTTTCTGTGTCTTGCAAAGTAAAGCTTAGAGCATATTGTTTTTTGCCCTGAGGAAGTTTTTCTCCCTTATAAACATCAAACAAAGTTATATTCTTTTTAAGGAATTTCTTTTCAGTTTGATAAGCCAAGTTTTCAATTTCAGCAAATGAAACACTATCATCAATAACTAAGGCTAAATCTCTTCTAACTTCAGGGAACTTTGAGATTTCTTCGTATTTAATTTCTTTGGTATTTTGAAGAGCTTTAACAACTAAATCCCAATTAAAGTCAGCAAAGTAAATATCTTGCTTAATGTCAAACTCTTTTCTAATCTTTTGATTAATCTTTCCAAAACTAAGAATAACCTTCTTACTGTCACGATTAACATATTGCAAGCCTTGCATATAATCTACTGAAGTTTCTTCTAAAGAATACTGAGAAGGATTAATTCTTAATCGTTGGAAGATATTCTTTAGAATATTCTTTAAATCGAAGAAATTAGTTTCCTCTTCTTTCTTTTGCCATGTTTCTTTGAAGTTTGCTCCAGTTGTGAAAATACATAAATGCTTTTCTTCATTGTAGCGTTTTCTTATATTTTCATCTTCAAATTGGTCTAAGTTCTTAGAATAGCAATTCCCAAATTCGAAGACCTTAATATTATTTACCTTCCTGTTAATATTATACGATATGGTTTCTAATCCTCCATATAGCAAAGTTTGACGCATATGTCCAAGATCCTTACTTAAAGCATTTAGAATACCAACACTTTTTTCAAAAGGAAAGTCTTTATTGTTTTCGTAATAAGATGTTTTGGATAGAGAGTTATTCATTATCTCATTAAAACCATTTGAAACAAGATAGTCAGAAATAAGGTTTTGAATCTTTTCAGTGTCCGGTTTTTGTTTATAAGTTAAGCTGCTTTTTATATCAGTTGGTATCTCAACATTATTATATCCATAAATTCTTAGAACTTCTTCAATAATATCACATTCTCTTAAAACATCAACCTTATTTGTGGGAACACTTACTCTCATACCTTGTTCATCTTCCTTAAGAATTGAAATGTTTAAGGCTTTAAGAATATTCTTTATAATTTGAGGTTCAATTTTCTTTCCAATTAGAGAATACATATTATTATAGTTAATATCTATTTCTGCAGGCTTAATTTCATTTGGATAAACATCAACAATACTTGAACTTATTTCTCCTCCAGCTAATTCTTTGGTTAAAAGAGCAGCTCTCTTAAGAGCATAAATTGTAATATTAGGGTCAGTTCCTCTTTCGTAACGGAAGGAAGCATCTGTTTTCAAAGTATGATACTTTGAAGCTTTACGTATAGTTACTGGATTAAAATAAGCACTTTCAATAAATATATTCTTAGTTTCCTTAGTAACTCCATAGTCCAATCCTCCATAAATTCCTCCCATGCACATTCCTTCTTCTTGATTGCAAATCATTACTTCTTCCCCATTAAGTTCTCTTTCTTCTCCATCAAGAGTTTTGAATTTTGTTCCCTTAGGAAGAGTTTTAACTTCAATCTTATTTCCTTTTATCTTATCCAGATCAAAAGCATGAAGAGGTTGTCCTATTTCAAATAAAACATAATTTGTTATATCAACAATATTATTTATTGGTCTAATTCCAATCAGTTTCAATCGGTCAGCAAGCCAGGAAGGAGAATCTTTAATTTCAATATTTGAAATAGTAACTCCACAATAACGAGGGCAGATTGAAGAATCAGTAATGATTTCTACCTTTTTATTTTCATTATCTATTTTAAAGTCTTCAACACTTGGCAATTTTAATTCAATGTTTTCTTTTAACTGAGTTTGAATTAGAGCAACCAAATCTCTACCAACTCCAATATGTGATGTTGCATCAGAACGATTAGGTGTAAGTCCTATTTCAAAAACATAGTCTTCTTTAACATTCAAATATTCTTTTGCAGGAGTTCCAACCTCAACATTATTATCTTCAATAACTAAAATTCCATCATGGTTATCACTAACTTGAAGTTCCTTTTCAGAGCAAATCATTCCTTCGCTAACATGTCCTCTAAGTTTTGATTTCTTAATTTCAAAGTATTCTTCATCGGAAGTATAAACTCTTGCACCAATTTTTGCAACAATTACTTTTTGTCCTTTTGCAACATTATGAGCTCCACAAACAATATTCAAAGGAGTTTCTTCTCCAACATCAACAGTTGTTAGATGTAAATGGTCAGAATCAGGATGATTTTCGCAAGTTAAAACTTGTCCAACAACATAATTCTTCAATCCTCCCTTAATTGTTTCTACTGTTTCAATTGATTCTACTTCCAATCCACAGAAAGTAAGTAAATTTTCAACCTTTTCAACGCTTAGATTAGTAGGCACATAATCCTTTAGCCAGTTATATGATATTTTCATCTATTTAATATAGTATTATATTCTTTTTCTTTTAAGTTATTCAACGATATTCAGCTCGTCAATAATGTTTTTAGCACCTGCAAATTTATCAATAATAAATAAACAATAACGAATATCAAGTGAAATATTTCTACATTGGTCTGGATCATAAATAATATCACTCATTGTTCCTTCCCAATTCCTGTCAAAATTAATACCAACCAAATTCCCGTTTGCATCCATTACAGGTGAACCAGAATTTCCTCCTGTTGTGTGATTTGAAGCAATAAATGCAACTGGCATTTCTCCCTTAGAGTTTGCATAACGTCCATAATCTTTCTTAACATAAAGTTCTTTAAGTTTCTTCACTACAACATAATCGTAAATTTCTGGATTTTCTTTTTCTATAATTCCTTTTAGTGTTGTGTATGCTTGATAATTAACTCCATCTCTTGGATTGTATGGTTTAACATTTCCATAGGCAACTCTAAGAGTCAGGTTCGCATCAGGATAAAATTCTTTTGAAGATTGCATTTCCATAATTCCCTTAACATAAAGTCTGTAAAGACTGTCAATCTTTGAGTCAATTTCAACCAACTTATTCATATCTTCATCAACAACAGAGCCCCAAATGGCTGAAAGAATTTCCATTGCAGGGTCAGAAAGCACCTTATTCATTTTAAATTTCTTTAAATACTTCTCTGCATGCTTAGGATTTGAAAGGAAAGACTTATCGTAAACAGAGCCGAAATACTTCTTGGCATCATTATCGTAGTTAGAGTTTATCTTTTCTTGCATCCAAGGGTAATTATTCTTTGCAAAATCATTATAGTAAATATTCATAAGCTCAACAAAAATACTTCTGTCAACCATCTTATGCTTTTCATAATCTTTGCTAAAATATTTTAGCAGGTTTTCCAAAACAACATCAGCTTCCTTTTGCACCTCATCCTTGCTTAGGGTATCTTGTTTTGCTTTTTGAATTATTGATAAAACGCTACGACCATTTTTCATTAAATCAGATGCCAAAAGAGCTTCTCCCAAATACAAATAAGCCATTTCCAAGTCAGCTCCTTCATTATACAAGCTCTTGAAATTATCAATCAAACCACCATACTCTTCCTTCCTTTGCTCAGTTACATTAGCCCATATATTAAACTCTCTCTCAAACTCCCTTTTCTTATCAACAGCATTCAATCTATTTATTCCCTTAACTTCTCCAATCCATTTTTTCCAACCATTAGCAATACCAGCAACTCCTGCAGCATAACGCAAACGCTGAGCAGAACTTTCATTCATTGCAGCATTATAAATCTTTAGTCTTGCATCTCTAAGCTTGATTCTTGCAGGGTCTTCAAAATTGGCAACTCTGTCAACAGCAAAAGAAGTTAAGAATTGCTTGGTTGTGCCTGGATAACCAAACACAAAAGTAAAATCACCTTCCTCAACTCCCTTTAAACTAATATTCAAAGACTTCTTAGGCTTAAAAGGAACATTATCTTTAGAATATTTTGCAGGCTTATTGTTCTTATCTGCATAAACTCTAAAAATTGAGAAATCACCAGTATGACGTGGCCACATCCAGTTATCGGTATCTCCACCAAACTTACCAATATTTGAAGGAGGAGCACCAACTAAACGAACATCAGTAAAAACTTCATTAACATAAAGAAAATATTGGTTGCCATAATAGAAAGGCTTAACAACAGCTTCGTAATTAGTATTCTCAGTAGCTTTTATAGTTATCTCCTTAATGTTCTTTTCAATAATCTTTTCTCTTTCCTTTTCAGAAGTGGAATTGTTTATTCCTTCAAGCACCTTTTGAGTTACATCTTCCATATAAACAAGCTGAGTAATGGTAAGCCCAGGACAAGGAAGCTCCTCTTCCTTACTCATAGCCCAAAAACCATTAGTCAAATAATCTCTTTCAATTGTACTGTGGCGAACAATAAAACTATAACCGCAATGGTGATTAGTAAGCAAAAGCCCTTCATTTGAAACAAACTCACCAGTACAACCAGAGCCAAAGAGCATAACAGCATCCTTCAAAGAAGAATTATTTACATCATAAATATCCTTAGCAGAGATTTTCATCCCCTTTTGTTTCATATCAGCTTCTCTCTTTTGAAGCAACATAGGTAGCCACATTCCTTCATCTGCCAACGTAACCAAAGGCAACGAAAGCAAAACAATTGCAAAACCTAAAATAAATTTTCTCTTCATCATATTTCTCTTTTCAAACATTTATCCTATCCAACTATTAAACAGTTCAATACAACCATTTATCCATTATAAAAATAAAGAATCATAGTTTGCAAATCTACAAATAATATCTAAAATAGACAATGAAACAAAAACCCAAGAAGAGTAATTCAAAGTGCTACTTTTCATTTTACATTGTAAAATAGTGAATAAATATATATTCTATTTATTCTATTGAGCTTTGGTTCTTTGTTTATTTTAAAATTAAATGCTCAATTTTCTGCCCAAAAATATATCTTCATTATTGAATTAAGCATTAATGTGCTTCTACTAAAACATATTGTTTTTCTATTAAGTCTTTTTAGATGTGTTCGCAAAGTTAGGTTATGACGTTCTATATGGTTAGTACTTCTGTGTTTTGAACAATGTAACTTTTTATCTATTAGATATAGATAGTTTTTTAGCTTGTCTGTATAGATTTTCTTTGCTCGGGATTGTTCAAGGGTTTGGATAACTTTTTTTAATGTACTGTTAGTTCTTCTCCCTATATTAAAAGAAACTACGGATTTATTTTCATGAGCGGTCGGAAGATTTTTTTGGATATGCTTTCTCATAAACGTAATTTCTCATTTTTTTTGAATAATCCCATTTTTGTAATCAATTTTATCATATTTACTTACATCACCTCCACAAAATAATA